>ODAJ012172629.1_pt1 | contig 26187 bp, 18 predicted proteins | sample 1539241 | NCBI WGS metagenome assembly ODAJ01 (sample SAMN02144231, study PRJEB22623) | gut metagenome | biome: sheep rumen | host: Ovis aries | place: New Zealand
CAATGAAAAAGCCAGAAAAACTCATCCTGCAATTTGAGCTATAGAACCCCTGTCACTTGAAAATATCCTGCAAAATGAGCTATACGCCTAATTTTTTATTGCCGGGAGATATTTTTCCTGAGCCGAGAAACAAATCCCCGGAGCCGCGGGCGGGGCATTCACCTCAACCCCTACTTGATGTAGAACGGGCTCTCCACGCCCACACCGAAGTTGCGCAGCGAGCCATACTTGCCACCGCCCTGATAGTCCTGGCACCAGGAGTGCGACGAGGCCCGTGTGCCGTGAGCATCCTTGCGCAGCCAGTAGCCCGACACCATGCGATATTTGGGCACACCCGCCTCGGTCTTCACCGTCCACTGGTTGTTGGTGATGATCACGTCCACCACCGAACTGTCGCTGGCCTTGGCCAATGCCAGCGCCTTGGCATGCAGCTGGCCGTTCATTCCGCCAGCCGCCGGCCGGGCGCGGCGCGTGATGTTTTCGGGCGAGTTCTTCTTCATGGCGGCCGAGAAATACTGCCCCCATGTGCCGGCCCTGACGCACGTCTCCATAATCTGCTGCTCCAGGGCCTTGTCCAATCCCTTGCCCGCCACATGGCTCAACGCCCACGCATTGGCCACATGCTTGTTGTTCTTCTTCGCAGCCTCCAGATACTTGCCTTCAAGGAAGTCCGTGTCGAACGTGCCCGGCGTAACAAAACGCGCACCGTCGCCATCGCGCATCAGCTCAGTGCCCGCCCCGTTCAGATTGAACCGCTGGTTCTCCTTCATAGTCACCTGCGGCTCACCCTTCTCGTCGAAGAAGACCTTGATGGGCGAATAAATGACGACATCGTTCATCAGCGCCCCGTAGAACTTGTGGAAACGCGAAATCTCCTTCTCTATCTCGTCGGGCACACGCTGGTTCGTCATCTGCATGGCCCGCCGCTTGCTCACGTCATACACATAGCGCGCCACCATCATGTCGCACAGCTTCGTACAACCGTCAAACGAATACTCCGCCAGGTTCTTGATCAGCTCGTCAATGCTCTTGTACTCCGGGTCCGTGGCATAGCGGTCCACGTCGGGGCCCATCGTCCATGGCAGTTCCGGCGCATTGCCCGTCTGGGCCACTGTCGCGGCACCCTCGCCCGCCTTGTTGGCAGCCGTTTTGCCCACCACACTTTCCGCCTTCTGTTTGGCCTTGTTCAGCAGGCTGCCCAACTGAGCGTTGGCGTTGGTCTGTGCGCCCAGCACGATGGCTATCGCCACCAGTGCCCTTCTCATGATTGTTTTCTTTCTCATTGTCTTATCGTTTTTTTTACAGTTAGTTTTTTGCTTCGGCAATTTCTTCTTGCCCATTCCGCTTGCAAATATAATAAAAAACAGCATAGGCCGATGGCCATTTTCTAACAAAAAACATGAAAATTCTGACACCCCCCTTTTTTCCATGTGGAAAAAGACAAACACCCCCCCCAAAAAAACACAGGCAAGGAAAAACTGCGTAGGTGCCTCGCCAGACTACACGGAGCAAAAAAGTTCTTTATGGTTTGCGAATCTCAAGTTGAATGTTTTTGTTCCGAAAAGTTGCACAACTGCGATAAATAATGTATTTTTGCAAATAATTTATGACAATGCAATCTTTTTAACCAAACATTTTTATGGATATTACCCAACGATTTATCAATTACACCAAGTTCGACACGCAGTCGAGCGAGGAATCGGAGAGCGTACCGAGTACGCCGAAACAGCTCATCTTTGCCGAATACCTGAAGAAGGAACTGGAGGTGGAGGGCCTGGAGGATGTGGAAATGGACGAGAAGGGCTACATCTACGCCACGCTGCCGGCCAACACGAAGAAGGAGGTGCCCACCATCGGGTTCATCAGCCACTACGACACAAGCCCCGACTGCAGCGGCAAAGGGGTGAAGGCAAGCATCGTGAGCAACTACGACGGGTCGGACATTGAACTATCGCCGGGCATCGTGACCAGTCCGAAGAAGTTTCCCGAGCTGCTGAGCCATGTGGGCGAGGACCTGATTGTGACCGACGGCACGACACTGTTGGGGGCCGACGACAAGGCCGGCATCGCCGAAATCGTGCAGGCCATGTGCTGGCTGCGCGACCACAAGGAGGTGAAGCACGGCGACATTCGCGTGGCGTTCAACCCCGACGAGGAGATAGGCATGGGTGCCCACCATTTCGACGTGAAGCGTTTCGGGTGTGAGTGGGCCTACACCATGGACGGCGGCGACCTGGGTGACCTTGAGTTTGAAAACTTCAATGCGGCCTCGGCCAAGATCAGAATTAAGGGCGTGAGTGTGCATCCGGGCTATGCCAAGGGCAAGATGGTGAACGCCAACCGGCTGGCAGTGGAGTTTGCATCGATGTTGCCTGCCGACGAAACGCCGGAGACGACCGAGGGCTACGAGGGTTTCTACCATCTGTTGGGCATACAGGGCAACATAGAGGGAGCCACGTTGTCGTACATCATACGCGACCACGACCGCGACCGTTTCGAGGACCGCAAGCATTTCATCGAGAGCTGTGTGGCGAAGATGAACGAACGCTATGGCGAGGGCACGGTGACGGCTGAGGTGAAGGACCAGTACTACAACATGAAGGAGAAGATTGACCCGAACATGCACGTCATCGACTTGGTGCTGAAAGCCATGCAGGAGTGCGGCGTCCCCCCACGCGTGGAGCCTATCCGCGGGGGCACCGACGGCGCTCAGCTCTCGTTCATGGGACTGCCCTGCCCCAACATCTTCGCCGGAGGGGTGAACTTCCACGGGCCTCACGAGTTTGTCAGCATACAGGTGATGGAGAAAGCCATGCAGGTGATAGTAAAAATCTGTGAGTTGACAGCTAGATATAATGATTGACAGATAGACAGATAGATAAACAGACAGTTAGACAGTTAGACAATTAGACAGATAGACAGATAGACAGATAGATAAAAAAATGTCTGGATGTCTAAATGTCTAAATGTCTGAATGTCAGAAAACCATAAACACTACAAGTCATGAACGAATTGCCAGCACTCATCAATGACCTTGCGCTGATACTTGTCGTTGCAGGCATCGTGACGCTCATCTTCAAACGGCTCAAGCAGCCGCTGGTGTTGGGCTACGTCGTTGCCGGCTTCCTGGTCAGTCCACACATGCCGCTGACGGCCTCGGTGGTCGATCAGGAGAGCATTCACATCTGGGCCGACATCGGCGTGATGTTCCTCCTGTTCTCGCTCGGTCTGGACTTCTCTTTCAAGAAGATTCTGAAGATGGGGGCATCGCCCATCATCTCCACCATCACCATCATATTCTGCATGGCATCGCTCGGTTCGTTGGTGGGCCACGCCTTCGGATGGAGCAAGATGGACTGCATCTTTCTCGGAGGAATGTTAGCCATGAGCTCCACCACCATCATCTACAAGGCTTTCGACGACTTGGGGCTTCGCCAGCAGCACTTCGCCAGTCTGGTGATGAGTGTGCTCATTCTGGAGGACATTCTGGCCATCGTGATGATGGTGATGCTTTCGGCCATTGCCGTTGGCAACGGTGCCGACGGAGGCCAAATGCTCCACTCGGTGATCAAGATTGGGTTTTTCCTGGTGTTGTGGCTCGTGGTGGGCATCTTTGCCATTCCGCTGTTTTTGCGCAAGGTGCGCAAGCTCATCAATGCCGAGGTGCTGTTGGTGGTGTCGCTGGGCATGTGCTGCGCCATGGCCGTGTTCTCCACGAAGGTGGGATTTTCGTCGGCCTTCGGAGCCTTCATCATGGGCAGCATTCTGGCTGAAACCATCGAGGCCGAGAAAATCATCAAATTGGTCGAACCGGTGAAAAACCTGTTCGGTGCCATCTTCTTCGTGTCAGTGGGCATGCTCGTCGATCCCGCCATCCTCGTCAAGTACGCACTGCCCATAGCCGCCTTGGTGCTCACCATCCTCATAGGCCAGAGCGTCTTCGGTTCGTTCGCCTTCATGCTGGGTGGCGAAAGCCTCAAGTCGGCCATGCGTTGCGGTTTCTCCATGGCGCAGATAGGCGAGTTTTCGTTCATCATTGCGTCGCTGGGCCTCTCGCTGGGCGTCATCAGCGATTTCCTCTATCCGGTGGTGGTGGCCGTATCCGTCATAACCACGTTCCTCACACCTTACATGATACGGCTCGCCACACCGGTTTACAACAGTCTGGAGCACAGGATGCCCAGCCGACTCATCCGCGCGCTCAACAAACTGAGCATGAGCCATCCCAACACCACCGAGCACAGCAAGTGGAAGAGGCTGCTCACCCAAATGGGCGTCAACACGCTGGTTTACAGCATCCTCTCGGCAGCGGTCATCACCATCATGTTCGCCTTCTTCCTGCCTTTCATGCGCAGAGTGTTGCCCGGATGGGACCTCCACTGGTATGCCAACGCCATTACGGGTTTTCTCACCGTGGTGCTGATTTCTCCCTTCCTGCGCGCCATGGTGATGAAGAAGAACCGCAGCGAGGAGTTCAAGGCGCTGTGGAAAGAGAGCAACACCAACCACCTGCCCCTGCTGTTCACCATCCTGGTGCGTGTGGTCATTGCCGTGGCCTTCATCTTCTACATCTGCAACTACCTGAGCCGCTTCAGCAACGCACTGATGATAACCATCGGCTTAGTGGTGGTGGTGCTCATCATCTTCTCGCGCACCGTGAAGCACCGCAGCATCCGGTTGGAACGTCTGTTCATCCTGAACCTGCGCTCGCGCGACATTGAGGCACAGGTGCATGGGCACAAGCGTCCCCTCTACGAAGGCAAGCTGCTCGACCGCGACATCCACATTGCCGACTTCGAGCTGCCCAACGGTACGCTCTGGGCCGGGCTGACGCTCAAAGAGCTCAATCTGGGCAAAAAATACGGAGTGCTCATCAGCAGCATCCTACGCGCCAACCGCCGCATGAACATCCCCGACGGCAACTCGCTGCTATTCCCCGGCGACAAACTGCAGGTGATTGGCAGCGACGACCAGCTGACGGCCTTCCGCCATGCCATCGAGACCGAGGTCTATCCTGACGACTACGAGCTGGAGAAGCGCGAGATGAAGCTGCGCTCCATCGTCATCTCCACAAACAGTCAGTTTGTGGGCAAGACGCTTCAGGAGAGCGGCATCCGCGACAAATACAACTGCATGGTGGTGGGGTTGGAAGAAGGCGAGGAAAACCTCTCGCAGGTAAAGCCTGGATACCGTTTCATGAAGGGTGACATTCTCTGGGTGGTTGGCGAACTGGACAGTCTAGACGCGCTGACCAAGTAAGGGCAACGGGGCTCAGCAAACGAGACCACCCCTGCCCACACTCCGTCGAAAAACGAAACGAAAGTTCCCCAAGAAGGAGAAAACACCATGGTCTTGGTGTTTGTCCCTTCTTGGGGAACTTTCGTTTTTTCGGGGGGGAAGGTTCACTTCGCCCTAGGAGCCTTTATTCGGCATTGGGACGCTCGATGTAGGCAATGACGTCGCCCTTGTTGACCTTCGAGCCCTGCTTGGCGTTGATTTCGACCAGACGGCCGCCCAAAGCAGCAGGCACACTGACGATTTCGCCCCAAGGAGCCTGAATGTAGCAGAATGCGTCGCCTTCGGCATATTCCTTTCCGATGAACGGCTCAACCGTGGGTGCGCACTCGCCTTCGCCGTTGAACTCCCAGTAAATCTGTCCCTTGACGGGGGCCACGATGGCATCGGCCTTGGCATGCTTGAAGGCACTGATCTGCTCGGGTGTGAGCTTGGCTCCAAGCCGTGCATCCTTGGCTTTCTGCAGGTCGGCCAGGAAGTTTTTCTTGGCCTGTCCGCTCTTGAAGTTGCGGTACTGTTCGGGGTGCATGGCCAATTCGTAGAGTTCCTCGTCGTCGGGTCCGTACTCCCATCCGTTCTCGTCCATTTCCTTGCGGAAGTCGTCGAGTGCATTGGGTATGAGTGTGTGGGGGTCGGCATCGGTGAACTCGCGGCCCTGCTTCTTGGCCAGTTCCACCAGCTCGGGGTCGATGGTGCCGGGAATCTTTCCGCTCTTGCCCAGAATCATGCCCCACATGGAGTCGTCCATCATGACGAAACGTCCCTTGCCCTGAGCCAGGGTGAGGAGGTTCATCAGTGCGATGTTCTTGACATACTGTGAGAACGGAGTAACCAATGGGGGATAACCCACGCGCGGCCAAACGTAGGCTACCTCGTCGAACAGTTTCACCAGCATTTCGTCGGTAGAGAGTTCGGGCTCGCCCTTGGCCTTGAGCGTATTGTTGATGACGTGGTGGATGCCAGCCAGGTCGGCCATCATCGAACCCATCATGCCTCCGGGCAGGCCGCAGCCCAGCAGAAGGCTCGACATGTGCTTGTTGCCAGGGTTGATGAAGTAGCCCAGCCAGTCGTCGATGAACTCCTGGGTGAGCGAACGGGCCTGCATGTAGGCCTTCATGTTGATTTCCTTCACCTCGAATCCTTCGTTCTTCAGCATCGACTGCACAGAGATGATGTCCGGGTGAACCTTACCCCATGAGAGCGGTTCGATGGCAGTGTCGATGACGTCGGCTCCATTGTTGCACACCTCGAGGATGCTGGCCATGGAAAGGCCGGGCCCCGAATGGCCATGATACTGGATGATGACATCGGGGTGCTTGGTCTTGATGGCCTTGGTGAGTGCGCCCAGGAGTGCGGGCTGTCCGATGCCGGCCATGTCCTTCAGACAGATTTCTTCGGCACCGGCCTCGATCACCTGGTCGGCAATGTTGCTATAGTATTCTACGGTGTGAACAGGCGATGTGGTAATGCAGAGGGTTGCCTGAGGCGTCATGCCGGCTTCCTTGGCCCACTTGACAGAAGGAATGATGTTGCGCACATCGTTCAGTCCGCAGAAGATTCGGGGAATATCTACACCCTGTGCGTGTTTCACCTTGTACTGCAGCTGTCGAACATCGTCGGGCACGGGATACATGCGCAGGGCATTGAGTCCGCGGTCGAGCATGTGGGTCTTTATGCCTACCTCGTTGAAAGGCTTGCAGAAAGCGCGCACAGCAGCGTTGGGGTTCTCGCCGGCCAGAAGATTGACCTGCTCGAAGGCTCCGCCATTGGTCTCCACACGGTCGAACACGCCCATGTCGATGATGGCGGGTGCTATACGCTCTAACTGATCCTTGCGTGGCTGGAACTTACCTGAAGACTGCCACATGTCTCGATAAACGAGACTGAATTGGATTTTCTTTTTCATACCTTAGATTTATGTTTCAACAAAAATGTAAAATGATTGATATCAATACGTGTGTTATTCAAGTCCGCTGCAAAAATAGGTATTTTTTTTTATTCGACCATGAGAATATGCCGTTTTTTTTCGTAAATTTGCACACAAAACTTCAATCGAACAGAAAAGGACAGAAACCATGCAGAAAAACCCTACTACGACGGCAGCCCATCTGCCCCACGAGTCATTGCCCACCCACACGCCAACACGCTCAAGAAAGCGCCATTGCAGGCGAAGAACGGGGGCGGGGATGGCACTGCTGCTCATCGTCTGTGCCACGCTCGTCATGACGGCATGCAACGGTTCGAACTCACAGACGAAGGGAAAGGCCGAGCATGTGCAGCCAAACGGCCAAGCCTTCGAGCTGAAAGGCGACTCCACCCTCTACGGCCTGGCCTGCGAAGGGAGCAACGACACGGTGTTGGTGTTTCTGCCCGATGACGGCAGCGACCCCGTGAGCTACGACATTCTGCAGGCGCGCATGGAGCACCGCGTCAAAGGACGCATCAAGACGGGCGACAATCTGGCGTTGCTGTTGTCCAACGACAGTTTGCAACAGGTGGTGAGCCTCATCGACCTCGACGTCCTGAAAGGAGCCTGGGCCTACCAAGTGATGCCCCAGCTGAAAGAGCGCCTCAAGAACATGCCCCCACCCACCAACGGTTTATCGCAAGCCAGACGCGACTCAATGCTGAAACGGTTCATGGTGCCCCGCGAGTATGGCATGCGACTGCTCCGCGACAACACCGTGGAAAGGATAGGAGGACGCAACCGGCAGCAGCAGAACGAAAACAGTCCTGTAGAGTACCCCCGACAGCCGCGCTACACCGAGTGGCACCTTTGGAACGGCAAACTCATCCTCACCGCCGGCAACATCGACATTCCGGAAATCAACGAGCGATACAAGCGCGAAGTCACCAACGACACGGCCGAAATCGTGCTGCTACGCAAAGACAGCCTGCAACTGCGCTTTGGCGAAGAATTGCGCTGCTACTACCGCAAAAAACAGACTGACTGACAGGTGTCATAAGGGGTTTATAAGAGCTGTGGGGCTTATAAGTCTTATAAGCCCAATAAGACCCATAAGACCCATAAGCCCCACAGCCTAAAAAAGGGGAGAAAAAACATCACATCGAGTGGTTGGCGAAACGTTGTTCGGCCAACTGCTCGTATTTTGTTCCGGGCATTCCGTAGTTGGCATAGGGATAGATGCTGATGCCGCCACGAGGAGTGAACAACCCTGTCACTTCGATGTATTTGGGCTGCATCAGCCGGACAAGGTCTTTCATGATGGTGTTGACACAGTCCTCGTGAAAGTCGCCGTGGTTGCGGAAGCTGAAGAGATAGAGCTTCAGGCTCTTGCTCTCCACCATCCGTTCGGCGGGAATATACATGATTTTTATTTCGGCGAAATCGGGCTGCCCGGTAATGGGACACAGCGTGGTGAACTCCGGACAGTTGAACTGCACCCAGTAGTCGTTTTCGGGATGAAGGTTCTGGAATGTTTCCAGCACCTCAGGGGCATAGTCGGTGGAAAAGGCCGTTTTCTTTCCCAGTGCTTGCAGGTTTTCGGTTTTGCGTGTTTCGGTCATACTTTCAAACTCAGTTTAAATACATTGTAATTGACACCCTCGTCGTAGGCGTCCTCGCCCTCGATGTTCTTCAACCATTTCACCACACGTATGGTGACGGGCAGAATGACGATTTCGTAGAGCGTCTTGAGCACCACCTGCGAGAGCATCAGCCCCGGCAGGGCACTGGCAGGAATCACACCGCCCAAAGCGAGCGGGAAGAAGATGAGCGAGTCGGCACCTTCGCCCACCAGTGTGCTCGCGATGGCGCGCAGCGAGAAGTTCTTGCCTTCGGACAAAATCTTCATGCGGCTCATGACGTAGGCATTCAGGAATGACCCCACCAGAAAGGCGCAGAACGAGGCCAAGGCCACGCGTGGAGCGAGTCCGAACACGCCGTGGAAACCCTCGGCGTTGGTGAAGTACGGAGCAGCGGGAATCCAGTCGCACAACGCGCCCATGGCCACGAAGAAAAAGTTCATGGCAAAGCCTGTCCAAATGAGCAGCCGCATCTTGCCATATCCCCACACCTCGCATACGCAGTCGTTGATGATGTAGGAGATGGGGAAGACGATGAGTCCGCCCGTCACGCTGATGGAACCCAGAGCTATCTGCTTTGTTGCAAAGAGATTTGCCGCAATGAGGCAAACGCAAAAGAGTATGCTGAAAAGCATGAACAGCACACTCACGGTGTTTCTTTCTTTTTTCATTGGTCTTGTTTTGTTAAAGGGGGTTGAGCAAGTACCCCTGTGAATTGGGCTGCAAAGGTACGCAGAAATATTTGATTTTCCTAATATTTGCGCAACTTTTTTCCAAAGAGCCGTTTCCATTCGCAATCTTTCGCAACAAGCCATCACGCAATCGCTCAAACCATATCAGGCAAAACGGGGAAGGCAGGGAAAAACAACTCGCACGAGTTGTTTTTCCCTGCCTTCCCCGTTTTGTCTGACATTAAGCGAACTAGATGTTGGGCGTTTCCCACTTCTTGGTCTTGGTGCAGACCACGTTGGCGGTCTGATTGCCCACCTTCAGGGCGAAGTCGCCCTCTTCGAGCACCCACTTGCCGTCGGCCCCCACGAAGGCGAGGTTCTTTGCCGGCAGTGCAAAGCTGACGGTCCGCTGTTCGCCCGGCTGCAGTTCCACCTTGGTGAAGTCGCGCAGTCGGCGGTTGTCGGGCACGATGGAGGCGATGAGGTCGCTGCTGTAGAGCAACACGGGTTCCTTTCCGGCGCGGCTGCCAGTGTTCTTCACGTCAATGCTCACGTTGATCACGTCGTCTGCCGTGAACTGCTGCTTGTCCACCCGCAGGTTGCTGTATTCGTAGGTGGTGTAGCTCATGCCATAGCCGAAGGGCCACTGCAACGACACCTTGGCGTCGTAGTTGTAGGCTCCCGCCATGGTTCCCACTTCCTCGCTCACCTTGTAGTCGTAGTTGTTGAGCGAATTGATTTCGCGCGGATAGGTGTAGGGCATCTTGGCAGAGAAGTTGGCGTCGCCGGCCAGCAGATTGGCCAGTGCGTCGCCGCCGTAGTTGCCAGGCAGGAAGATGTCCACCACAGCCTTGGCCAGCGGCTCGATGTCGGCGATGAGACGCGGGCGCCCCTCGTTGAGCACCAGCACCACGGGTTTGCCCGTTGCGGCAAGCTGCTTCACCAGGTTGCGCTGGTTCTGCGAGAGCCACAGGTCGTTCAGGTTGCCGGGCGTTTCGGTGTAGCTGTTTTCGCCGATGCAGGCCACAATGATGTCGGCTCCCTGTGCAGCGCTGACGGCACGGTCAATCTGAGGTTCGTTCTCGTCGTAGTAGGCACCATCTTCATTGTAGGTGACGCCCTGCTCCAAAACAATGTTCTCCTTGCCGAACTTGTTGCAGAGAGCCTCGTAGATGGTGTTGTACTTTTCGCTCAGGTCCTCAGCCTTCGAGCCTTGCCACGTGTAGCTCCATCCTCCGTTGAGACAGCGCATCTGGTTGGCGTTGGGGCCCGTGAGCAGAATCTTCGCACCCTGCTTCAGCGGCAGGGTGGCGCTCTCGTTCTTCAGCAGCACCATGGTTTCCTCGGCGGCGCGCAGCGCTTTGTCGGCAAACTCCTGCGAGCCGAACTTCTCGTAGCCCTTGCCGCCCGTGTTGGGCTGATCGAACAGTCCCAGACGATATTTCACGCGCAGGATGCGGCGCACGGCGTCGTCGATGCGTTCGCGGCTCACCTGCCCCTCCTCCACCAGCTGTTTGAGCAGAATGCAGAAGTCCACGCTGTAGGGATCCATCGACATGTCAATGCCAGCATTGATGGCTATGCGGATGGCGTCTTTCTTGTCCTTGGCCACCTTCTCGCGGGTGTAGAGATTGTTGATGTCGGCCCAATCGGTCACGAGCATGCCGTCCCACTGCAAGTCTTCCTTGAGCCACTGGGTAAGATATTCATAGCTGGCATGCACGGGCACTCCGTTGATGCTGGCCGAGTTGATCATCATTGTCAACGCACCGGCCTGTGCGGCACACTTGAAGGGCTCGAAGTATTTCTCGCGCAGCAGCTGCGGCGAGAGGTAGGCGGGTGTGCGGTCCTTGCCCGTCCAGGGGGCACCGTAGGCCATGTAGTGCTTCACGCTGGTGGCCACGTTGTAGCGTCCCAGGTGGTTGGGGTCGTCGCCCTGATAGCCTCGTATCTCGGCCTCCACCATGCGGGCGTTGACGATGGGGTCTTCGCCGAAGCTTTCCCAAATGCGGGGCCAGCGCGGGTCGCGCCCCAGGTCGATGGTGGGATTATACACCCACGGGCAGTTTCCGGCGCGGCTCTCGTAGGCTGTTATCTCTGCGCCCGTGCGCGCCAGCTGGGTGTTGAACGAAGCCGCCATGTTGATGGGCTGCGGAAAGAGAGTGCCGCCCTGGGTGTAGGTGACGCCGTGGTTGTGGTCGAGTCCGTAGATGTCGGGAATGCCGATGTACTTCATCGACTTTTTCTGTATCAGCCCTATCCACTGCTGCCACTGCTGGGTGGTGGCGGCGCGAGTGCCGGGGGCATTCAGGATGGACCCCACCTTGTACTTCGAGATGATGGTGTCGAGCATGGTCTCGTTGAGTTCCCACTTCATCACCGTGCCGTCGGCATAGATGTTCAGGTTGAGGCGCTCCATGGTCTCGATGAGTTCCTTGTCGGTCATGCCCAGCATCTTCTCAATCTCGCTGTCGGGCCTGCCATACTGCTGCATGGCCTGCCGAATCTTGCGGCGGTCCACCTTGGGGTTGACAGCCTTCATGCGGCCCATCACGTCGAGGTTCAGCTCCAGCATTTGCCCTATTTTCTCGTCCAGCGTCATCTTGGCGAGCGTCTTTTCGATGCGGGCTTCCAGTGCCTCGTCACGTGGAATGGCTGGTTTCACACCGCTTTGTGCCCACACTGCGGCAGCGGCACAAAGCATCACTGATGTCAAAAAGTTCTTTTTCATATTTAGGTACACGTTATATTCTTATATCCAATGAGGCTTCAGCAATCGCCAGGCTGTCAATAGCTGGCTTGCCAGACGAGCCAGCCCATGTAGCCCACCATCATGATGACGAGCCAAGCGCCTTCCCACCGCTCCACTTTCAGTTTGGTGGACGAGAAGAGCCACATGAGCATGATGCTCACCATCATCATGGCGAAGTCAACCAACGAGATGCCCTCCATCTCCATGGGGCAAACCAGACCCGTGACGCCCAGAATCATCAGGATGTTGAACACGTTGGAGCCTATCACGTTGCCAATGGCAATGGCACTGCGTCCCTTGCGGGCAGCCACCACGCTCGTTGCCAGTTCGGGCAGCGACGTACCGCCAGCCACCACCGTCAGGCCTATCACGGCCTCGCTCACGCCCAGTGCAGCGGCTATCTGCGTGGCACCTTCAACAAACAGGTTGCTGCCGCCCACGAGGCAGGCCAGCCCCAACGCCACCAGACACACCGACTTCAGCACACTGTATTCCTTGTTGCTGCCCTCGTCCAGATTGGTGTCCGAGTCGAGGTCGCGCTTGGCCATTCGCAGCGTGTAGATCATGAACACAATGAACCCCACGGTGAGCAAGGCAGCGTCCACGCGGTTGATGTCGCTGTCGAGGCAGAGCAGTGTGAGCAGCACCGACGATCCCACGGCAAAGGGGATGTCCTTCTTCACCGTTTCGCGCGAAATGATCATCGGAGCCACCAGCGCGGCCACACCCACTATGAGCAACGTATTCATGATGTTGCTGCCCACCACGTTGCCCACGGCCAGGTCGGGCGTACCCTTGATGGCCGAAACAAGGCTCACGAAAAACTCGGGCATCGACGTGCCCATGGCCACCACCGTCAGTCCGATGACTATCTGCGGAATGTTCATGCGTTGCGCCAGTGCCACGGCACCGTCGGTCATGCGGTCGGCACCCCAGAGCACCAACACCACACCTATGATTACAAAAAGTACGTATAACATCGATGATATTAGTTTTGTTAAAACTTTTCTGCTACAGAACAGCGGGGCAAAGATACGAAATAATGCTGACGCAGCAAAGCGATTTTGGAAGATTAACGCAACGAAGCCCATAAATTTTGGCGGTTGCAAAGCGATTTTGGAAAACAAAAGTTGGCAGAAACGAGTCTGTAACTATTTCATTCCATTTTTTTAGGAACGATTGCCAACCCACACATTTTGTTTCCCACAAGAAAAGAAACATCTCAGTGCATGGGACGTTTTTCCCGCTGAACTGTTTTTTTCCCAAGGGCTGGGACAAAAATCCCGCACGGTGGGACTTTTTTCCCACCGTGCGGGATTTCTCTGGGAAATGATTGCGTGAAAAATGATTGCGAAAGAGAGGGATTAATTCTCGGGAAATGACTATCTTTGCACCCAAATTGCAAAAAACAAAGGCATCTTTGCAGTGTCCAAGTAGGAGGTGACGTGTCTCACGTCACAAATTCACGGATTGTGACATTTCTCACGTACAAATTCACGATTGTGACGTGAGACACGTCACATCCTACTGCAAACAGACGAATAACTTATAATAGAAGAAACCAAAGACAACTTTGCAAATGGAAACAAGAGCCACCCACATAAAGGAACGAGAAGACATGGACATTCAGCACATCATAGACAAATACTATCCCGAGGACAACCAGCTGCGCCACATTCTGCTGACGCACAGCCGCAGCGTGGCCGAAAAGGCTCTGGCCATCGCCGCCAAGCATCCCGAACTGAAACTGGACACGCAGTTCGTTGGCGAGGCCGCCATGCTGCACGACATCGGCGTCTTCCTCTGCGATGCGCCCGGCATAGAGTGTCACGGCACCGAACCCTACATCCGCCATGGCGTACTGGGCGCAGAACTGCTCAGGAGCGAGGGGCTGCCGCGCCATGCCCGCGTGTGCGAACGGCACACGGGCGCAGGCATCACGCTGAGCGAAATACGCCAGCAGCACCTGCCACTGGAGGAGCGCGACTATCTGCCCGAAACGCTCGAAGAGAAACTGATTTGCTACGCCGACAAGTTTTTCAGCAAGACCAAGCTCGACCGCGAAAAAACGCTCGAGCAGGCCGTGAACAGCCTGCGCAAGTTCGGCGACGAGGGGGTGGACCGCTTCAAAAAATGGGCTGAAATGTTTGAATGAGAGGCTTCGCGCATGAATAACATAACTGAAGTTTCGGTTGTCTTTTTACAACAACGAAATTAACCAATATATCGAATCTTATCAATGCATCGAAGATGCAACGAATGTTGACCAATGCAGCGATTCGAATGATTCGTTGGCCACTTGAGGCCATGCGCTGCCGCCATGGGTGTATTCGGAAAATACGCTATATTCGTTGTTGTAGAGATGTCGTAGTATGGCATCTCTACTCCCGAAACTTCAGTAACATAAGTTAAATAAAACAATAAAATGCCGCTGTTTCTTCGCAATTAGCCATTTATTGAGTAATTTTGCACCCTGTCTGAGCTTGATTGGACTATTCGACAAGCAGAAATGAGAACGAAATCAATCATATTCTTGTTGCTGTCGGCCTTCATCTTCGTGATGGCCGACGCAAGCATCAGTTTCTTTTCCTCCAAGGGGGGAAACGGAACTTTCGGCGATTTCGCTCCCCAGGACACCACCGAAATGCCTTCGCTGGACGACATGCTCGACAAATATAAAAAGGAGCAGCCGCTACGCGACTCGCTCGGTGCGCTGGAGTCGTTGCCCCTGGCCGACTCGCTGAGCACCGACAGCACCGGCACCGCCGACAAAGAGGAAACAACCAGCGGCCGCGAAGAAGCGAGCACCCCTCTGCAGGGTGCCGACTCGCTGCGCAGCGCCATAGAACGCCACAACAAGGCCATTGAAGACTCCATCCGCCAGGACAGCATCAACCGCAAGAAATCGAACGGCATAGAGTCGCCCATTGAATACACGGCCAAGGACTCGGTGGTCTATCTGGCAGGATCGAAGACAGCCTATCTCTACGGCGAATCCACCGTGAAGTACCAGAACATGGACTTGGCCAGCGACCGCATCCAGCTGAGTCTGGACAGCAACCTGGTGAGGGCCACGGGATCGGCCGACACGCTGGGCAACATCATCGGCAAGCCTGTGTTCAAGATGGGAAGCGACACCTACGAAAACGACACCATGGCCTTCAACATGAAGAGCAAGAAGGGCGTCATCCACAATGTCTATACACAGCAGGAGGACGGATTCCTCACCAGCGAGAAGGCCAAGCGAACCAACGACGGCGTGATGTATCTGCAGCACGGACGCTACACCACGTGCGACCAGCCCCACCCCGACTTCTACATCGCCCTGTCGCGGGCGAGAGTGCGCCCCGGCAAGGACGTGGTGTTCGGTCCGGCCCACCTGGTGGTGTGCGACGTGCCACTGCCGCTGGCCATACCTTACGGTTTCTTCCCCTTCACCAAGAACTACAGCAGCGGATTCATCATGCCCACCTACGGCGACGAGAGCGCCCGCGGATTCTATCTGCGCGACGGCGGCTACTACTTCGCCATCAGCGACAAGATGGACCTCAAGGTGCTGGGCGAAATCTACACCAAAGGCTCGTGGGGAATCTCGCTGGCCAGCAACTACTACAAGCGCTACAAGTACAGGGGCAGTTTCCTCTTCACATACCAGGACACCCAGAACGGCGACAAAGGCATGCCCGACTTCACGAGGGAGGAGAGCTTCAAACTGGTGTGGACCCACAGCCAAGACTCAAAGGCCAACCCGTACCACTCGCTCACGGCCAACGTGAACTTCGCCACATCGAGCTTCGAGCAGAACAACCTGGCGAGCATGTACAACCCGCAGGCCAGGACACAGAGCACCAGAACGTCGAGTGTCAACTTCAACACCAACTTCTCGAGCATCGGCTTGACGATGAACGCCACCATGAACATCATGCAGAACATGCGCGACTCGTCGATCACCATGACGCTGCCCGACATCAACTACAGCATCTCCCGATTCAACCCCTTCAAGCGCAAGCATGCCGCCGGTTCGGAACGGTGGTACGAGAAGATAGCCGTTCAGTACAACGGACAAATCAGCAACTCCATCCACACTCTGGAGAGCAAGCTGCTGCACTCCAACCTCATCAAGGACTGGCGAAACGGCATACAGCACAGGCTCAACATCAACGGCCCGTTCACCCTGTTCAAATACTTCACCATCACGCCGGGATTCGACCTGACCGACCGCATGTACACCAGCAAAATCTTGAAAAAATGGGACGAGGTTCACCAACGCGAGGTGTCGGACACGGTCTATGGCTTCAACAACGTCTATGACTGGAACCTGAACCTGTCGGCAACAACCACCATCTACGGTTTCTGGACGCCCATACGCAAAATCTTCGGCAACAAGGTGCAGACCATCCGCCACGTGCTCACGCCCACCATTTCGTACGGCTACCACCCCGACTTCGGTGCCTCGCGCTACGGATACTGGGACACTTACCTGAGAACCGACGAGAACGGCAACGTGTCGCTCGTGCAGTATTCGCCCTACAGCAACATGCTCTTCGGCGGACCCGGCAGGGGACGTTCGGGAACCGTGACGCTGAACGTTTCGAACAACCTGGAAATGAAGGTGCTCTCGGACAAAGACACCACGGGCATCAAGAAGGTGAGCCTCATCGACGAACTGGGAGCCTCGATGACCTACAACATGGCCGACAAGACACGACCCTGGGGCGACCTCAACACCAACATCCGACTGAAAATCACCAAGAGCTACACCTTCAACATGCACGCCGTGTTCAGCACATACGCCTACGAACTGGACAGAGACGGCAAACCGTACCTGAGCAACCACACCGAGTACAGCAAGGGACGATTCGGACGATTCCAGGGATTCACACAGACCTTCTCGTACGAGTTGAACCCGGAGAAGATAAAAAGATGGTTCAGCGGAGAAAGCAAGGAAGACGAAAAAGAAACGAAAGACAGCAACGAGGAGGATGAAAACGACTTCAGCGACGAGCCCAACATCGACGACAAGATGGTGAGGGGAATGAACGGAGGCAACAAAAGCAGCAACGAAGAAATGGCCGAAACAGACGCCGACGGATACATGAGTTTCAAAATGCCCTGGTCGCTCAGTTTCGGATACAGTGTGAGCATGCGCGAAAACACTGCGGGTGAGTTCAACAAGAAAACCATGCGCTACCCCTACAAATTCACGCACACATTCAACTGCACGGGATTCCTCAGGCTGAGCGACGGCTGGAACATCAACTTCAGCACGGGCTACGACTTCGAAAACCACTCAATGTCGATGACCAGGGCTGCGCTCAACCGCGACCTCCACTGTTTCAACATGAGCTGCGAGGTGGTGCTGGCCCCCTATACAAGCTACAACTTCTCGTTCAGATGCAACGCCGCCACACTGACCGACGCCCTGAAGTACGACAAGCGCTCGGGGTCCACCAACTCCGTGCAGTGGTACTAGAGCAAGAGGAACAAAAGGACAGGAAGACATAACATGAGAATCCCCGGATGCTCACGCACCCGGGGATTCTCTTTTTCAAATAAAAATCTAACAATCACACATTTTAAATATCACATTTTTTGCTAAGGTATGGTTTCTTGAAAAGGTTTACCCAACGGTGATCTGTCGAGCCACCTTCACTTCCTCCTTCATGATTTTGGGCAGGTCAACGGTTAGTACGCCGTCGGCCACACTGGCTGCAATCTTCTCCTTGTCAACGTCGTCTGGCAAAATGAGCGTCTGCTCGAACTTCGAGTAAGAGAACTCGCGGCGCAGATAGCGAGCCTTCTTGTCCTCCTCTTTCTTTTCCTGCTTGCTCTCCATCTTGATGACCAGATTGCCCTCGTGGTCGATGTTCACGTTGAAGTCTTCCTTCTTCATGCCCGGAGCAGCCAGCTCCACCTTATATTCTTTTTCGTTTTCAATCACATTGATGGCGGGAGCCGTGGCATTGGCCTTCGGCATATAGTCCATGTTCAGCAAATCGTTAAACACTTCGGGTAACCATGAATTTCTACGCATTGTCGGATACAACATAATCTTTACCTCCTGATTTTTATGGTTTTAATGGTTAAACTTTTGTTTTGTCTGCGTTTCCCCTCGGCTCATGGCTTCGGGGACGAGGCCTCGGTCAGCTTTTGCTGCTTCGGCCGTTCACTTATAGGTATTGCAACTTACATACCAAAGCCCAAACACACGACAAAATGACACAAACACATGACAAACTGGCCGAAAACAGCATTCCATTGCAGAAAAAAAGCAGAAAAATCAAAAAAACATGCTCCAAAAAGGGGAAAAAAGCACAGCTCAACCGTTATATAAATAAAGAAGATGGACAAAAGCACCAACATAGAACAATTGTTCCGCAAACACTACCACGGACTGCTGCGCACGGCAAAGACACTGCTGCACGACGAAAAGGACAGCGAGGATGCCGTGAGCGACGTGTTTGCCAAGATTGCAGAGCATGACGACAGGCTGCCCGAGAGACAGCCCGAACGCTATCTGGCTGCCAGTGTGCGCAATCGCTGTCTGGACATGATTGAGCACATGAACGTGCGGAAAAGGGTGGAGCGGGGACTCACGCTCAATGCCTCGCCCACCCTGGTGCCTCGCGAAGAACAGGAAAACTGCGCCGAGGCGATGCTCTGTTATGCCGAGGAACATTTCACCCCGCTCATGTGGAACGTGTTCAGGCTGCGGTTCGACGAGTTGTTGGGCTACAAGGAGATTGCCACCCAACTGGACATCAGCGAGCGAACGGTTTATCAGCAACTGAGCAGGGCGCTGGTGGCTCTGAGAAAACAATTCAACGACAAGACATAAAAAAAGGAAGAGAACAATGCATAGCGAAATGGACAAACTGGAACAACTGCTCCACATGACAGAGCACCCGGAGGAATACACCGACGAACAGCTGGAGAGCATGCTCGCCGACGAGGAGATGCGCGCATACTACGAGCTGACGGCCATGGCGCGCAACGGATTTGAAGCGAGGAAAGCCCGCACAGCCGCAGCAACGACGGACAGAGCGCCCCTGCGTGCAACGGCGCATAGCCAAGAGCAGCAGGCATCGGATTCGCAACATAAACAGCGGGCACAGACTCGCCCCCTGTGGCAACGCGCGGCGGCTGCCGTGGCTGTGGCTCTGGTGGTTTCGGGCATAGCACTGGCCGCCATTTTCATGAACCGACAACAACCAACAGCTACACCGACCATCGCCAGTAGGCCGGCGGCCACCAACCAACAGCCACCAACCATCAGCCCACAGGCGCCACGGACGGAACAGCAGCTGGTGATGTTTGAAGACGCCGAGCTGCAAACCATTCTGCAGCAGGTGGGCGACTACTACCAGAAGAACGTGGTGTTCAGCAACGACTCCACGCGCCACATACGCCTTTACATCAAGTGGAACAAGGCCGAAAGCGCCAACGAAATGATTGAACGACTCAACAACTTTGAGAAAGTAAACATCAAGATGGATGGCAACGACATCGTTTCTGAATAAGACACGGACCATAAAGAGGCTGCTGATGCTGACAACCATACTGCTGGCCGCAGCCACGGTCAGCGCGCAGCGCGTGAGCTGCACGTTCAACAACGTGTCGCTCTCTGAAGCACTCATTGCGCTGAACAAAAGCACCAGCAAATACGAAATCAGCTTCATCTACGACGAGCTGGAAGACTTCACCGTCACCACCGAGATACGCAACAAGTCCATTCCGCAAGCCATCCAGCAACTCATAGGATTCTACCCCGTAAAAGCCACCCGAAACCACAAGAACGAGATTTTCGTGGAATGTACCCAGAAGTCGGCCACGAAACTCATCGGACGTTTGGTTGACAGCACCAACGCCCCCATCGCCTATGCCACCATCATGCTCGCCACACCCACGGACACTGCCTACATCACATCGGGCGTGAGCAACGCCAGCGGAGCCTTCGTCATTCCCTGCCAGCAAACCGACGTGCTGGCACGCATCAGCTGCATTGGCTACAAAACCCTCTACAGGCGGCTGCGCACTGGAAAAGTGGGCAACATCAGAATGAGCGAAGAGACACAACACCTAAACAACATCACCGTCAGGGGCAACCACCCGCTGGTGACACACACCGAAAACAAAACCATCTTCCACACTGACCAAATGCTCGGCAGCGAGGGCATGAACGCATACGACATACTGAAATACCTGCCGCGCGTCATGGTCAGAACTGACGGAACCATTCTCTACAGCGGCGCTCTGGCCACCCTCTACGTGAACGAACGCAAACTGCAACCCAACGAGGCCTCGGCCTACCTGCAGAGCCTCAACGCCAGCGACATTGAGCGGATAGAGCTGCAACAGACACGCAGTTCGGAGAACAGCGCACAGGCTCCGGGAGGAATCATCAGCATTTTCACCAAACACAAACTGGGACTGGACGGAACGGCCAGCATCTCGGGACAGAAAATGGAAGGAACGGACTTTGGACTGCACCCCATGGCAAATGCTTACTTCGGCACCACGCGGTGGAACATCTACGGAGCCTACGACTTCCGCCGCGACAAATTCCACTCGGACACGCAGATTGACTATACCGACTACACTGAACGGATGAAACGCAAGGCCGACTCGCCCGACGAGGACACTGGCGACGCCATCCACAACTACAAAGTGGGAGCCACCGCACTGCTGGACCGACAAGGAAAAAACACGCTGGAGGCCGAAGTGAACGGCAACCACCTGAACCAGGACGCAAGAGGACTGGGCGAACTGGCCATCGAAAACATCTACAACGTACGCCAGAAAGGCATCTTCGTGCAGCGCAACCGCACATCGTCGAGCTTCATGAATGCCGCCGCCAGCTACCGCCACACACTGGACGAGAACGACAGCTACGTCAGGCTGCTGGCCAACTACAACTACAAGCACGCCAAGATTGAAAACTTCCTGTATGCAGACTACGGCAGGAAAGAAATGCTCAACATGTACGAGTACAACATGGCCAACTCGAACACCAACAACTTCTCGCTGTGCCTGGACGTGCGCCGCAACTATGCCAACATGGGGAGCCTGAGGTGGGGAGCCGCCTACGAGATGAGCCGCCGCAAGCACGGGCAGGACAGAAGATACGAGGACAACAAAACGACGGAAGTGCCCATACACGAAATCTACTTGGAGTTTGTCAAAGGCACTTCCATAATTACCGAACCGCAGGCCGAATGGCACTGGAAGGTAACCGAGGACATTGCCTCGGCCTACGCAGGATTCACCCACCAGTGGGCCAACCATCTGTTTCTGTACTCCAGCCTCCGCATGGAATACAGTGTAGTGGCCGGCACCGACCCGCAATTCAAAATCCATCGCTACAAACATCGCCGACTAGACCCTATACCTTATATATATGTTTCCTACAAGACGCCACAGCGCATCAACTACGCACTGACCTACACACGCTCACTCATACGCCCAACGTTCAACCAGCTGACACAGTACCGCATACGCCGCAACGACTTCATGGTGGACTGCGGCAACACATCGCTCGACTGCCAAACCACCGACCGGCTGAAACTGTCGGCCGACTACGGGCCCCACAGTCTGGCGGCCACCTACAGCTACAGTGCCGACGCCATCATTGAGGACCACGTGCAACGCAACGGTCAGGACTACCACATGAGCACCAACAACAGCATCGTCAACCAATGGGCCATCGACTATGCCTACACCAGCAAGCCTCTGCGGTGGTGGCAAACAAACTGTTACGTACAAGGCCAGTACACCTATCTGCCCCACAGCACGAACCGCACAAAACAGCTCAGTCTGATTGTCTCTGCCTCCAACGACTTTGCACTGGGCAGGCTGGGCAACGTCGCCATAGAGCTGTTTGCCAACACGCCCACCATCTACGGCAATGCCTACATTCGGGGTACGTGGAAAACCGACATCAGCTACAAAAAGAGTTTCCTGAACGAAACGCTCACACTGAAACTGAGCGCACAGGATGTCTTCAACTCGCTGAAAACCGACATCCACGTACACAAGGCAGAACTCGACTACCACATCCGCCAGAAAAACCCCACACGCGCCATTATGGCCACCCTCACCTGGAACTTCAGAAACAAGCAGAACGTGCGCAGCCACCAGATGGAGAACCCCAACGAAACCAAGAAACGACTGTAACATTTTGGAGTATTTCACATAATAAAATTTCCAATATGGCGTTTGATAAAAGTGTAGGAATCAACTAGAAAGTATTCACCAACATTTTCATCAGACAACGAACAAGAAAATGAAGAAAGCACTCCTCTGCCTCGTGCTGCTCATGGCAACATGCCTCAGCACCAAGGCCCAATATCAGAAAGGCGACCTGTTTCTCTATCCGCGCATAGGCTTCGCCCTGGCAAACGTTTCGCAACAGGAACTGTACTACACCATTGGCAACGGAAGCCAAAAGTCAAAAATGAAACATGGACTGGCGGCTGGCATCGAGGCCGAAGCTTTTGTGAGCAACACCTTCAGCATCAGCGCCGGACTGTTCTACACCAACCAGGGGTTCCGATTCCCCGACTGGGCCGAGGAGGACAAAACGGGAAGGACTTTTTCGCATTTTGACGATATCCACACCACCATGCAGTACGTCAGTTTGCCCGTTCTGCTCAACGCCTATCTGGCCGACGGAATCGCCGTCAAGGCCGGCGTACAACTGGGCTATCTCGTCAAGGCAAGTGATAAGTATGACGAGACGTGGGGTAACATAGAGGAAGGCAACGCACACATTGATATGGGCAGCTCGAGCGTCAACGAGGATATGACAGCCAACTTCAACCGCCTTGACTTTTCCATTCCCGTTGGCATTTCCTATGAATACAGCAACATCGTGATCGACCTGCGCTACAACATCGGGCTCACCAAAGTGTTCAAGAACATTCCCACCGAAAACGGCAGAAACCAAGTGCTGATGGTCACACTGGGCTACCAACTGGAACTCTGACAGAAAGACTGAAAGACAAATAGACATTTAAACTTTAAGGCATACAAAAAAGAGGCGAGAGATGTTATCTAATAAAGAATAACATCTCTCGCCTCTTTCTGTATCAGGGCCAATAGGTCTCATAAGCCCCATAGCCCCATAGGGCTATTAGCCTTTCTGTCTGAACATCTCGGCCTGCTGGCTGATGAGATCTTTGTCGTCGAAATAATCGATGCGCATGGCGTGGCGCACCTCGGCCATGGTCTGAGCGGCCACCTCACGAGCCTGTTCGGTGCCGCGGCGCAGGATATTGTAGATTTCGGGGATGTCCTGTTCGAACTCATGCCTACGCTGTCGCATGGGCTCCAGGAATTTGTTGAGCACCTCGTTGAGAAACTTCTTGCACTTCATGTCGCCCAGGCCACCACGGCGGTAGTGGTCCTTCAGCTCATCCAGATTCTGGTAGTCTGGCCAGAAATGCTTGAAATCATCGTCTGTTGCAAACGCATCGAGGTAAGTGAAGACGGCATTGCCCTCCACGTGGCCGGGATCGTTCAGGTTCACGTGTTCCGGGTCAGTGTACATCGAACGCACCTTCTGCCACACCTCGTCCTTCGAGTCGCTCAGATAGATGCAGTTGCCCAGCGACTTCGACATTTTCTCCTTGCCGTCAGTGCCTGGCAGTCGGCGCGCCGTCTGATTCTCAGGCAGCATGATGTTCGGTTCCACCAGCACCTCGGCATACGTGCTGTTGAAGCGGCGCACCAGCTCGCGCGTCACCTCGAGCATCGGTTCCTGGTCCTCTCCGGCTGGCACCGTGGTGGCTTTGAACAGAGTGATGTCGGCGGCTTGGCTCACGGGATAGCAGAAGAAGCCCAACGGAATGTTGGCCTCAAAGTTGCGCATCTTGATCTCCGTTTTCACCGTCGGGTTGCGCTGCACACGGCTCACCGTGATGAGGTTCATCAGATAGGTGGTCAACTCGGCCAGCTCAGGAATCATGCTCTGAATGAACAGCACACACCGCTCAGGATCCAACCCGGCAGCCAGATAGTCGAGTGCCACATTGATGATGTTCTGCCGGATTTTTTCTGGATTCTCGGCATTGTCGGTCAGAGCCTGCACATCGGCCATGAATACGAACATACGGTCGTAGTCGCCAGCATTCTGCAACTCCACGCGGCGGCGCAACGAGCCCACGTAGTGCCCCAAATGGAGTTTGCCCGTAGGACGGTCGCCTGTCAAAATTACTTTTCCCATAGATATATTTTACAATTTTACGATTTTACGATTTTACAATTTCACAATTATCAATTGTCAATTATCAATTGCCGTTGGCGTATTGAAGTGCAAAATTACAACTTTTCTTTCACATTCTGCACTTTATTGTCAGAAAAGTGCTAATTTTGCCGTCAATTAGCACAAAACTATGATTGGAACCATTGTCAACACCACCACCATCGTCGTGGGAACCATTGTAGGAAGCCTGCTCCACCGAGGCATCAAGGAGAAATACAAAACCACCCTCTACGACGCACTAGGCCTGGCCAGCCTTGCCATTGGGCTGAACGCCACCATCACCCATTTTCCCAAAAGCCAATACCCCGTCCTCTTCATCGTCTCGCTGGCCATTGGCGGCATCGTTGGCACAAGGCTCGACCTCGATGGCCGTTTCCACCGCCTCGTAAATAGGAAGAAAGCCACCAACGACTCGCCCGAGAAAGGAAAAACGCTCGCCGACGGTCTTGCCACCGCCACCCTGCTCTACTGCATCGGACCTCTGTCGATGCTTGGCCCCGTCATCAGCGCATTGAAGGGCGACAACACTTTTCTCTACACCAACGCTACGCTTGACTTCGTTTCCTCCACCATCTTCGCTTCCACATATGGGCTGGGCATGATGCTCGCCGCTCCTGTCCTGTTCTGTTGGCAAGGGTTGTTTTGGCTCGTCGCCCACCTGTCGAGCACCGCCGTCAGCGAAGCCCTCATGGCCGAACTGCTCATCGTGGGCGGACTGCTCATCACCGGCTCAGGTCTCGCGCTGCTCAATCTCAAGGACTGCAAGACGCTCAACCTGCTGCCCTCGCTGCTCGTGCCCGTGCTCTGGTTTCTGCTAAAATCACTCTGGAGTTAACCGCCCTGGCCACAATCCGTGCCCACAGCCCACGGTACGGTGTTCGGCATCCGGCATTACACAAAAACAACCCACGGCAATACAGCCAAATTTTCTAGAGAATTTACACACAACGTCGGGAGATAATTTCATAACTCACGACACTGTGAAAATATCGTCGTGAGTTATTGCAAGATTCTCTAGTAAATTTCAGCGTATCTTCCGACGCTCTTTTCGCGATGCCCCAATTAAAGCTGACATTAACTTTATTTATCCCCAAAAACTCGCATGAGTCGAGATTTTTATCTACTTTTGCAAACACAAACAGACAGATAAATCGGAATTTGTATGATTGTACCAAAGAAATCTATTGGATTAATCGCCCTATTGTTTTTGCCTTGTTTTGCTGTTGGTCAAAACTGCGTGAACAACACAGCATTCAGACAAGACAGCATCGACATTGGAACTGACTCGTTACGTCAGCGGAATGCTATGTACAACTGTGATACAGTTAGAAAAGACAGTTTTCGAAAGCAGCACAGACTATCTTTTGTCCGCAAGGAGCAAGGACTGACACGAGGCATAAGTCCTAATGCTGTAAAAATGCAGAAGTTCGATCCATATAAGAAGAAGTTTACCGATTTGCGAATAATGGAAACTATCGGTTCGCACATTAGAAGATAAATAAATCCCAATTTATCTTTATAAATAAGCCTTGTTTTCAACCTCTCGCGGGCAAATGGTGGGAAAAACGAACATCAGCCGCATCGGGAATGCCGTGTTTAGGCGGTTTCCTGGTGCGACTGGCATAATAGGGGCATGATTGTGCTGCTCATGCACAACGATA
>ODAJ014762963.1_pt1 | contig 26180 bp, 21 predicted proteins | sample 1539241 | NCBI WGS metagenome assembly ODAJ01 (sample SAMN02144231, study PRJEB22623) | gut metagenome | biome: sheep rumen | host: Ovis aries | place: New Zealand
CATTGATTTTCCGGCGAAACAAATCAAGTTAAGGCGGCAACTCATTTACTTAAAAAGGCGCGGATATTATTTCACGACATTAAAAAACGATTCGAGCAATCGTTTTGTTTTAATCAGCGATTGTCTATCAGGTGTCTTGCAACGTTGGCAAGTCCAACAAGCCGATAACCAAAAAAAATTTACTGGCAGTTATATTTACACTTACGTCGAAGGTGACGGGCATATTATCTTAAAATCGAAAGTTGTATCTTGCCGAGCTGAAAGAGTGTCGTTAATCTGCGTTCAAAGTAACGGGCAGTTGGTCTATCGCGGCGTATTTATGAAAGCGTTAGCGAAAGAAGGATTGAATGCTCATTCGTTCCGGCATGCGCACGCGACGCGGCTGATAGAAAGTGGCGCACAAGCTAAAGGTGTTTCAGCGAGGTTAGGATATACTAACGCGATGATTACGCAGAATTTATACGCGCACAATACACTAAAATTGAAAGAAGAAACGCTTGCCATTTTCGATAAAAATATGCAGATAAATGCTTAATGCAGACAAAGCGAACGGTAAGGCAAGCAAATATCAAGAACAATGACGAGGAGATATTTATGAGCTCAATCAATGTCGAAGAGGTAAAAAGTTGGATAGTATCAATCACGTCGGCAGTACTGGTGGCGGTACTGATTCGCTATTTTATTGTGGAACTGTACGTAGTGGACGGACCTAGTATGCAACCAACGCTCCAAGACGGCGAGCGATTGGTTGTCAATAAATTCATTTATCATTGGCGCGACCCGATGCGTAGTGAAATTGTTATTTTCCGCTATCCGAGAGACCATAGCCGAGATTTTATAAAACGAGTTATCGCGGTCGGCGGCGACACCATTGAAATTAAAGACGGTCATGTTTTCGTAAACGACGCGCTTGTAAACGAAGATTATATCGCTGAAAAGACGCGTACTGAATATCCTAAGCAAACGGTGCCCGAAGGTACGCTCTTTGTCTGCGGCGACAATCGCAGAAATTCTTTAGATTCGCGTTTTCCCGACGTAGGTTTTGTGCCGCTCGAATTAGTCAAAGGTAAAGCCGCGCTGATTTTTTGGCCGGTAGCCGACCTTGCCGCACTCCCTTAAAGGAGCAAGCAAATGATAATTGCTGAAGTCTGCGTGAACGTGACGGCAAATAATATCGTTCAGAATTATACATATCTTGTGCCGGAACGATTGAAATTTTTATCGCTGGGTTGGCGCGTAAGTATTCCATTTGGACAACGAACAACTGACGGCTTTGTAATAAGCGTGCGCGAAGTCGACGACAATAAAATTTTTCCCTTCGAGCTGAAAGAAATTTATGACGTAATCGACGACGAAGCTTGGTTTACGCCGAAAATGATAAGCGAGGCGCAATGGCTAGCCGAATTTTATTTGTGCCCGCTGTCGCAGACAATGGGATTATTTATGCCGGGTCGACACGGGAAAAAAATCGAAACGCGCATTGAAAAAATTTATAAATTGGCGGGAGTTTACGACGCTGGAAATTTCGAGCGGGCAAAAGCAAAATTGAGATTCTTAAAGATTTTAGAAAAGCGCGGCGAACTTCGGACATTTGAACTTGCCGAAAATAAAATCCCGTCGTCGGCAGTGAAATCGCTAATCGATTTAGGCTTAGTCGAAGTGGAAGAGCGACGAGTTTTACGCGATAGCTATTCAAAGATAAGAGCAGTGCCAAAAAGTTTCGAGCTGACAGTGGAACAAGTCGCGGCAATTAAAACTGTTGAGAAATTTTTATTGGCGCGAAAATTTCAAGGCTTCCTCCTGTATGGCGTGACGAGTTCGGGCAAAACGCAAGTTTATATCGAGCTAGCGAAGATAACGAGACGACTTGGACGGCGCGTAATAATTTTAGTTCCAGAAATTGCATTGACGGGGCAAATAGTTTCAAATTTCCGAGCGTATTTTTCAGACGTAGCAGTTTTGCACAGTCGCTTGAGCTTAGCAGAACGAAGCGACACTTTCCACAAAATAAGAAATGGCAACGTCGGAATAGTAATCGGGGCGCGGTCGGGACTCTTTACACCGGTTGACAATGTCGGGCTAATTGTCGTAGATGAAGAGCAGGATTATTCATACAAGCAGGAAAATGCGCCGCGTTATCATGCGCGAATAGTGGCGGAGCAATTTGCGAAATTTCATGACGCGACGATAGTTTTTGGTTCAGCGACGCCGAGCCTTGAAACGTTTTATCGGGCGCAGCAGGGAGAATTGATTTTGTTAAAAATGCCGCAACGAGTTTTAAATAATCCGTTGCCAAAAGTTGAATGCGTCGATATGCGCGGGGAATTGCGCTCAGGCAACAGGGAAGTTTTGAGCCGCGATTTATACAGATTGCTGAAAAAAACTTTAGCGGAAGGCAATCAAGCGATAATCCTTTTGAATCGGCGCGGCTGGTCGACAATAGTAATGTGCAGGTCTTGCGGCTTTGTCTGTGTCTGTCCGGATTGCGGCTTGCCAATGACGTATCATGCAGACGGACATTTACTTTGTCATCATTGCGAAATTGAAGCGATACCGCCGGAAATTTGTCCTGCTTGCGGAAGTAAGCACATAAAATTTCTTGGAACAGGTACGGAGAAATTGGAGCGGGCATTGAGAAAATTTTTGCCGGACGCAAGAGCAATTCGTTTGGACAGAGATTCTGCGCGTGAAAGATTTGGGCATAAAAAAATACTTGACGCCTTCGCTAAGCACGAAGCAGATATATTATTCGGTACGCAAATGGTCGCCAAAGGGCACGATATAAGCAACGTGACGACTGTTGGAATTTTGAATGCGGACGCCTCTTTAAGTTTCTCGGATTTTCGAGCGGCAGAGCTTTGTTTCGCGCTGATAACTCAAGCGGCAGGTCGTGCAGGTCGCGCAGATTTACCAGGCAAAGTTATCGTGCAAGCGTATAACGTCAACGCGCCGGCGATAAAATTTGGTTGCGCGCAGGATTACGACAAATTTTATGCCAGCGAACTTCCTCAGCGCGAAGAAATATTTTTCCCGCCGTTTTGCCGCTTAGTGAAACTTATTGTTATGTCGAAGGACGAAGCGAAAGCTAAAAGTTTTGCCAAAGAAATAGTCAAGGCGTTCAAAGCGGAAGTCGTGAAAAATTCTGCTACTCGTCAAGAAATTTTAGGACCGATTAAGGCGGCGATAGCTAATCTGCGCGGCGTGTTCAGATTTGCAGTTCTCATTAAGACGCAAGATTTATCGGCAGTCAGAAATTTTTTGCGAGTGCACGAGTTGCACAAACGAACCGATATTTACATTGACATTGACCCTGCAACGACAGATTGACATAAAAAAATCCCCTCAACGCATTGCTGAGGGGAAAATTTTTTTGGACTGAAAAAGGATTAGATATGAGCTTTTTCGCGGATATATTTACGAGCTTTGATAGCGTATTCGAGCGGATTAGCTTTGGCGGGGTCTTGTTCCGCCTCAACGATATACCAGCCGTCGTAGTTGCTTGCGTTGACAATGTCGAAAATGGGTTCAAAGTCAATGCAACCGTCGCCAGGAACAGTGAACATGCCTGCGCGGACGCCGTCAAGGAAGCACATATTTTCAGCTTTGACTTTGTCGCGAATTTCCATGCGAATATCTTTCAAATGGATATGGCGGATACGCGGGAGATATTTTTTGAGAATCGCAAGATAATCTTCGCCGGAGCAAACGAGATGACCGGTATCATAGAGGAGCCAAACTAATTCGGGGTCGGTCTCGTCCATAAGTCTATCAATTTCCTCGAAAGTCTGGACGCCTGTGCCCATGTGGTGATGATAAGTCATAGTCAAGCCGATTTTCTTCGCGACCGCGCCGAGTTTGTTCAAACCTTCGGTTAAAAGTTTCCATTGCTCTTCGGTGTTGTAGGGTTTATCAGCGAAAACAGCCTTATCGAATTTGCCTTGAATGCTGTTGCCCTGTTCAGCGACGTTGCAGAACTTCGCGCCCATAGTGTGAAGGAATTCGCAGTGCGCAATGAAATCTTTTTCGACTTGCTCATAAGGTTGCGTCAGAAGGAAGGAGCTAAACCAAGCGGAAGCAATCGACATGCCGCGCAGTTCGAGAGCTTTTTTGAGGACGTTGGTATCTTTGGGATATTTGCCGCCGACTTCGCAGCCGGTAAAGCCTGCAAGAGCCATTTCGCTAACGCATTGTTCAAAAGTGTTTTCTTTGCCGAGGTCGGGCATATCGTCATTAGTCCAAGCAATCGGCGCAATACCAAGTTTAATTGTAGCCATTCAAAACCCTCCTAAAAAGTTTTAAGCATTAGTCTTGTCATATTCTCTAAAGTCGTGTTCGATTTGTTCAAGAGAACGACCGCGAGTTTCTGGTACGAATTTAATAACAAACAACAAGCCGATTAAGCCGACACCCGCGAAGATAAAGAATGTTGCGGAAAGTCCAAAGCTGAAGAGTAATTGCGGGAAGAAGAAACCGACAAAGAAATTTGCGACCCATAAGCACAAGACCGCGCAACCCATACCCATGCCACGAAGTCTTACTGGGAAAATCTCCGATAGCAATAGCCACGTAACCGGAGAAAGAAATCCCTGTTGGAAGAAAAGAAACGCGACCGTCAAGGCAAGAACTATATAGGGAAGAGTTGCCGAGCCGTCAAAAACATCTGACGCAATACCAATCAGGAAGAGACAAAGTATCGTTCCAATTTGCCCCGTCATAACTAGCGGGCGGCGTCCGTGCCTATCTATCATCCAAATGCCAAAGAACGTTGCGCCAACAGAGATAATGCCGTTTGCAATATTGCCAATCAGCGCGGCTTGCGTAGAAAATCCTGCTTCCGTCAAAATTTGCGTGCCGTAATACATAATGGAGTTGACGCCGGAAATTTGCTGACAGATAGCGACGCCCATTGCGATAAAAACGATACGGCGAACCCAAGAAATTGCAAAGTCGGAATAAGTTGCATGTTTAATATTTTTTTCAAGTGCGATAGTTTCCCTGATTTCGTCGAGTTCTTTTTGAGCGCGTTTTTCTTCGCGAATCTTCTTTAAGACTTCGAGAGCCTCACCGACACGCCCTTGAACGATTAGCCAACGCGGAGATTCAGGAACGCCCAACATGCCAAGCCACAAAATAACTGCGGGCAACGAAGCGATTGCTAACATATAACGCCACGTGCTGCCCGTCGAGCTGTAGGAAATGCCTAATGCCGCGTTGATAGCAAAAGCCAATAGCTGTCCCGTGACAATCATTAAATGATTTTGAGTAACCATTTGCCCGCGCTGTTCGACAGGGGACATTTCTGCCAAAAGTGTAGGAATCGTAACCGACGCGCCGCCGACCGCGAGACCTAAAACAAAACGGAAGAAAATCAAGACTTCAACATTAGGCGAAAGCGCGCAACCGTTTGCCCCAAAGAAAAAGATAACCGCCAAGTAAAGAATCATTTTGCGGCGTCCGATAATATCTGCAACGCGCCCGCCTAAAAATGCTCCGATTGCTGCGCCCGCTAAAAGGCTACTTGTTATCATACCCGCCATTCTCGGTGATAAATTTAATTGGTCGGGCAATGACATAAAAGCAAGCGCACCGTTTATAACGCCGGTGTCGTAGCCGAACAGCAATCCGCCGAGCGTCGAAATGAGCATCACTCCGCGTAGATAATGATGATGAGTGATGTCATTAATCAATTACTAAATCCCCCTAAAAGATATTAAGCATTAGCCTTGTCGTAATTTCTGAAGTCGCGTTCGATTTGTTCAAGCGAACGACCGCGAGTTTCCGGAACGAATTTAATAACAAACAGCAAGCCGAGTAAGCCGACGCCCGCGAAGATAAAGAACGTTGCGGAAAGTCCAAAGCTGAAGAGTAATTGCGGGAAGAAGAATCCGATAAAGAAGTTAGTAACCCACAAGCACAAGACCGCGCAACCCATACCCATGCCGCGAAGTCTTACTGGGAAAAGCTCAGAGAGCAACAACCACGTAACCGGAGAAAGGAATCCTTGTTGGAAGAAAAGGAACGTGACCGTCAAGCAGAGGACGACATACGGAAGAGTTGCTGAGCCGTCAAAAACATTTGACGCGATACCGATTGCGCAAAGGCAAGCCATAGTTCCAATTTGCCCCGTCATAATCAGCGGACGACGACCATGACGCCCCATCATCCAAATGCCAAAGAACGTCGCAGTGACGGAGATAACGCCGTTAGCAATGTTACCAATTAAAGCCGCTTGCGTTGAAAAGCCCGCTTCAGTCAAAATTTGCGTGCCGTAATACATAATCGAGTTGACGCCGGAAATTTGCTGGCAGATAGCGACGCCCATTGCGATGAAGACGATACGACGAACCCACGGAACCGCGAGGTCGGAATAAGTCGCTTGCTGAACGCTACTTTCAAGCGCGATAGTCTCTTTGATTTCGTCAAGTTCTTTCTGAGCGCGTTTTTCTTCGCGGATTTTCTTTAAGACTTCGAGAGCCTCACCGATTCTGCCTTGAACGATTAACCAACGCGGAGATTCAGGAACACTTAACATGCCTAGCCACAAGACGATAGCCGGAGTCGACGCAATAGCCAACATGTAACGCCAAATGCCGCCCGTCGAGCCGAAAGTAACACCCATTGCCGCATTGACGACGAAAGCCAACAACTGACCAGTAACAATCATCAACTCATTTTGAGTAACCATACGCCCGCGCCGTTCAGCGGGAGCCATTTCAGCCAGGAACGCCGGAACCGTAACTGACGCGCCACCGACTGCAAGACCGAGTACGAAGCGGCAGAAGATAAGAACTTCAGCGTTGGGCGAAAGTGCGCAACCATTTGCCGCGAAGAAAAAGATAAATGCCAAGTAAAGAATCATCTTGCGGCGACCGGCAGTATCAGCAATGCGCCCGCCCATAAATGAACCGATAGCCGCGCCCGCCAACAGACCGCTCGCGACCAAACCTTCCATTGCCGGCGTCAAGTTCAACTGGTCAGGCATAGCCATAAAGGCAAGCGCACCGTTGATAACGCCTGTGTCGTAACCGAACAACAAGCCGCCGAATGTCGAGACAATCATTACTCGACGCAGGTAGGTTTCATGAGAAATACCCTGAGCCATTTGTTGTAACCCCCTCACATTTCAATGAGTTTTTATATTTTACCCCTATCCAACAAATGGCGATTTATCTTAATTAGGAATGAGGAAGTAGGAATGAGGAATGGAAATTTAATTCCTAATTCCTAACTCCTAATTCCTAATTGTTATCAATATTTTCTTGCCGCCGCAAGGTTGGGAGCCATAAGGTCAGTATAAATCTTGTGGATTTTTTCGGACTTGGAAACCTGCGCGACGCCAACACGCCACCAATCGCCGTAGCCGTGCACCATAGTTTTGGGCAGGACTTTAACGTCAATCAGCGTAGAAACTTTCTGTTTCTTAGAATCTTCGATAGCCGCTTTGAGTTCGTCGGCAGAATGAACGGTGTACGCAACACAACCATAAGAGCGAGCGTTCATAGCAAAATCAATCGGGACAAAGCCGCCGTCAAGACCAGTCTTGGTGCGGAAACGGAATTCAGTACCATAACTGCCTTGCCCATGTCCAATTTCCAAATTGTTAATGCAACCGTTCGTCATGTTGTCGAAGAGGATAACGTTAATCTTAACGCCTTCAGCAATCGATTGCGGCAACTCGGAATGAAGCATCATATAAGCGGCGTCGCCGACCATAGCATAAACTTCGCGGTCAGGTTCAGCAAGTTTGACGCCTAAAGCCGCGTTAACTTCGTAGCCCATGCAACTGAAACCGTATTCGACATGATAGCCGCCAACAGATTTAGCACGCCATACGCGCTGAACGTCACCAGGAATACTTCCCGACGCGGCAACCATGATTGCATTTTCATCGATAGTTTCATTGACAATGCCGAGCGCACGGCATTGCGGCAAGCTGGAGCCGGTAAGCTTGATAAATTCTTCGCTGACTTTGGCGAAGTCGAGACCGTCGACAACTTCCGGAACGAAATCTTTGCCAGTATATTCGACATGATAAACGCGGTCAACTTCAGCGTCATATTTTTCTTTGGAAGCTTTGACTTCGGCTTTGTATTCTTCGGAAACTTTCCAATCATTTTTTTCAAGCTCCGCGCTAAGAGCGTCAATGCCCGCCTGCGCGTCAGCGACGATTTGCAAACCGTCGAGCTTGTAAGCGTGGAATTTCGAGACGTTAATATTTATAAATTGCACTTCGGGATTGTGGAAAATCCATTTTGAAGAAGTCGTGAAGTCGGTATAACGGGTGCCGACGCCAATAACAACGTCCGCGACAGCCGCAATGTCATTAGCACCGCAACCGCCTGTTTCGCCGACGCCGCCCAAATTCAACGGGTGATTCCAAAGAATTGTCCCTTTGCCTGCTTGCGTTTCGCCGAACGGGATATTAAATTTCTCTGCAAACTTGCGGAAGGATTCTTCAGCCTCTGAATATTTTACGCCGCCGCCGAAAATAAGGAGCGGTTTTTTCTTCGTCTTAAGGAGTTCGACAGCCGCCTTGATTGCGCGAGCGGCGGGAGCCTGTCTGTCAATGTGATGAACTCTCTTTTGGAAGAAATATTCGGGATAATCGTAAGCTTCGCCCTCAACGTCCTGCGGAAGAGCGATACAAACTGCGCCGGTATCAGCGGGGTCAGCGAGAACGCGCATTGCGTTAATGCAAGCCGTCATCAAAATTTCGGGGCGCGTCACTCTATCCCAGTATTTGCAAACAGCTTTGAAAGCGTCGTTAGCAGTGATAGCTAAATTTGTCGGCTGTTCCATTTGCTGGAGAACCGGGTCGGGTTGACGGTCGGCATAAGTATCGCCGGGCAGGAACAGGACAGGAATACAATTTGCGGTAGCAGTCGCAGCGGCAGTAACCATATTCATTGCGCCGGGACCAACACTCGACGTGCAAGCGTACATTTGCTTACGGCGTTTTTGCTTAGCAAAGCCCATTGCCGCATGAGCCATACCTTGTTCATTGCGACCCATGCGCATAATCAAATCGCCGGCATCTTCTTCGAGAGCTTGCCCCATGCCGACAACGTTGCCGTGTCCAAAAATGCCGAAGATACCTTCAAACATTTTATTTTCCTTGCCGTCGAATTCAATGTACTGATTGTTGAGGAACTTAACGAGGGCTTGCGCCACCGTAAGTCTAATCGTTTTAGCCATTATAATTCTCCTTTGAATAGAGAAAATTTTTATACGAAACTAGCGGCGCGTACGAACGCGGCGAGTCGCTTTAAAAGCGGCGGAACAGTTGGAGCGCGGCGAATCCGTTCGAGTATTTGAACATTAAATCGCGCCCACTGGATGCAACGTCACGTTGCCGCGACCGCTGGGTCAAGCGTCACGCTTGGGTTGCCAAATTTTGGCGTTGGGGTCGAGGAGCCAAGTATGTTCGGGCAAATCGGTGCGAGTTTTCTTCCACGCGCCGCCTTGCTCGTCGGGCAGATGACGAATCATCCACGAATACCACATTGCATAGCCTGGAGCCGTAACTTGCGGGTGCATAAGTCCGCCGGAAATTTCAGACCAGCTGTTATGCGTAATCTTGAAAGCGTTATCGCCAATGAATGCCGCGCCGAAACCTTGCGGCTTGTCGAATTTATAAGTATAAACTTCGGGTTGCGGGTGATTGTGCGGAATATATCCCGACCAACGACCAGGACTGTTGATAACTTCGCCGTTGACTTGATTTGAGAACGGCGCATTACTGTAGTCAAAAATCGTGCGGACGGTGCGTTCAGCGGTTGCGTTCCAAAGTCCCGCGCCGAAAATGTCGCATTGAACATCTTCCGGACGATAGAACACGGGCGCAAAGTCGCGGTCGTTCATAGTCTTTTGAATCAAAAGCTCAGTATCAACTTTCGCCTTAATCCAAACTTTTTTAGCGCGGGGAACTTGCAAGCAGAAAGGATTTTCGTCAACGAGCGATTCGCGGCGCATAATTTCTTTCTTGTCGTCCCAGCGGATTTCAACTTCGCCCGTCAAGATAACAATCGCGCTCTCTTGGAACGGGTCTTCGAGTTCGATAATTTCGTTCGCGTCCATGACTTGATAGCCAATGTCCATAAGCATATCACTTTCGCGAGTTGTCATTGCGTTGTAGCCGTGTTTTAACTCTGTACCGAGTCTTCCAAATTTCATTGAAAGCCCTCCTAAATTTTCGTCTTCCAATCAATTTCCGTGATAACTTCTTCGTCGGCGTGCTCTTTAATGAAAGCTTCAATCTGCTCAATCGTCTGCATAGCTTCCGAGCAACTGTGACTTGCAACAACCATTGCCGCATGTGCCGTTGCGTGGCGCAAAGCGTCCGGAACTTCCAAACCTTCAAGCAAGCCGTGAACAAATGCGCTGGCATAAGCGTCGCCGCCGCCGAAACTCTTCAAAAGCTTGACGTGATAAGAATCGACCTTGTAAGCGTGGCGGTCTGCAGTGTAAGCGACTGAACCGCGCTTTCCGTGCTTAATGACGACGATTTTATTTCCCCACGACAAATATTTTTCTGCAATTTCATGGTCTGGCGGGGTCTCGGCGTCTTCGGGCAGGAGTTCAGCAAAATTAACTTCGTCGCGCGAACCGATAACGACATCACTAAGACGCGCCATAAGCGAATAGTAAATTGCAATTTCTTCCTTTGAACGCCACGTGTAAGGGCGATAGTCAATGTCGAAAATAATTTTAGTGCCATGCATGCGGGCATGTTGAGCCGCTGTCAAGCAAGCTTCGCGACTTGGAGCCGCCGCTAATGCAAGTCCGGAGACGATTAACGCTTTGGAGCCGGCGATATAATTTTCGCTGACATCTTCGGGCGCAATCTGCAAGTCGGCAACTTTGTCGCGATACATAAGGATTGAACTTTCGGTTTCGCTTTTAATCTCCGTGAAAGTCAAGCCCATGCGCTCGCCGTGTTTAGCGCGTGTCATTTGGGTTGTATCAATGCCGCGTTCTTTAAAGAAGTTGATAATAAAATCGCCGAACTGGTCATTCGATACGCAACCGATAAAGCCAACTTTTTTGCCGAGCTGATTTAAGCCGACGGCGATATTGCCAGGCGAGCCGCCCAGATACATTGAGAAAGTCTTTACCTTATCAAGAGTGCGATGAATTTCGTTCGGGTTAAAGTCTAAGGTTGCGCGTCCGATAATTACAACGTCGCGTTCCCTTTTCTGGTCAAAATCAATGAGAGCCATTTAAAAATCTCCCCTTAAAAGCAATTAGGAATGTGGAATTAGGAATTGGGAATGACAAAACAAACCTTAATTCCTAATTCCTAACTCCTAATTCCTAATTGAATTTTACACTATCATATATTTGCGAACGAGTTCGACGAGACCCGCATAACTGCCCAAGAATTGATTAATTGTGCGGAGGAACGCGCCATAGTGCTGGAATTCTTCAGGCTTCATGCCGTCGGGTTCATAAGCGCGGCGGAATTCGTCAATCGTCATGAGTTCATCAAGCCATTTTTGCGGAATAGGTTCGCTCATGTGCTCTTTGATTTCGACTTTGGTGCCGTTATATTTCTTCTGGAAATCGGAAGTAATCGTCAAGACGACGTCGCCGCCGATGAATTGTTCAAAGTGGTGCAGGTTACGATAAGCCGCGAACAAAAGTTTCGTGCGATAGCCGCGTTCTTTATAAATCTTGTAAGCGTTCTTGAAGACCGCAACGCCAGCCCATTCGAGTGCGTCGGGGTGAATAATATAATCTTTGCCTTTAAGATAAGCTTTCAAATAATCGTCAGTGCGACCGCCCATAATCGTGCAGACGGGGTGCATCCACGAAGTATCTTTGCCTTCAGCTTCGCGACGTTTCAAGCCGCGTTCGACAGCCTCAGCAACCGCGAGAGCTTGCGGCACAGTAAAGGAAACAGTTGCATTAATGGAGACGCCCTGATAAGTCATTTCCTCAAAAGCTTCGATACCGGCTTTGCTAGCGGGAGCTTTGATTTGGATATTGGGCGCAAGGCTAGCGAGTTGGACAGCGTGCTCAACGAGCTTTTCGGGGTTCTGATAGAATTTCGCATTAGCCTGGAAGGAAATTTTGCCGCGTTGCCCGTGATTTTGTTCGTGCATAGGCTCAAGCATTTTAGCGGCTTTAAGTCCGAGAGCTTCGATAACTTTCCAAGCGACGTCGTCTTCGGTGAAAGTCGGGTTGTCAGCGATGATTTTTTTGATAGTGTCTTCCCAGTCGGGGAGTTCTTTTTTCAGAACGTTGAAGACGATAGCGGGGTTAGTGGTTGCGCCGGACGCCGCGCAGTTGTCGAGAGCATACTGCAATTCTTTGCAGGAGCAAGAATCGTTCCAAACTTCCATTTGCGGGAAAGCCTTTACAGCCTCTTGAAGAGTAGTCATTATAAATTATCTCCTTTCGGAATTAAAAATGTGCATATGTTTCTTGACGTTTTCGCAAGTTCCTTGAACAATGGCGTCGCTGAAGTCGAAGAATTTAGCATTGGGATTAGCCGCGCAGACTTCGCGAATTTTCCGCGCCGAATTGTCATAACTTGCCGTCGCGATATTAATTTTCTTGATACCGTTGGCAATGCAGTTTTTGAAATCGTCTTCAGTCAAGCCGGTTCCGCCGTGCAGGACAAGCGGAGTTTTAACGGCGTCGAAAATTTCTTTAAGGCGGTCAATGCGGAGTTTCGGTTGTTCCTTATAATTGCCGTGCGCGGTGCCGATAGCGACTGCCAGAGCGTCAACGCCAGTTTCTTCCGCGAATTTTTTAGCCTCTTCGACGCTGGTAACTAAAACGTCAACGCTTTTATAATCGCCTTCCGCGCCGCCGACGCGCCCAATTTCAGCCTCAACCGCCGCGCCTTTAGCGTGCGCCATTTCGACGACTTCGCGAGTGCGTTTGATATTTTCATCGAGCGGATATTTCGAGCCGTCAAACATAACCGACGTAAAGCCCAAACTTAACGCAAGCTTAATCGTATCAAGCGTCCCGCCGTGATCCAAATGAACTGCCGCAGGCATTTTGCATTTCTTAGCGGCGGCAAGCATTATCGGTCCGAGCAAGTCGAGTGGCGAATATCTCAGCCGACCTTCGGCAATTTGTAAAATAAGCGGCGTTTGGAGTTCTTCGGCAGCTTTTATTGCGCCCATTGCCATTTCCATATTCGAGACGTTGAACGCCCCGACCGCAAACGACGTGTCATCGTGCGCCGCGAATATCTCAGTCATTTTTACGAGTGGCATTAATTTTCACCTTTCAAATTCCTTGACGAATCGAACTAAATTTTTTCTAATTGGGATATGTTGCGGACAAACTTTTTCGCACCGCCCGCATTTAAGGCAACTTGATGCCGGATTTTTATCGCGGGCGCGAGCTAGCCAACCTTCTCGACGACTTGCAAAAGTTTTGTTTTCAAACAGCGTCAGATGATTCAGCATTGCGAAGAATCCGCTTATCGGGAGTTTTTGCGGACAGACGGAAGCGCAATAATCGCAAACCGTGCAGGGTATCAGCGGAATTTTAGCGAGTTCGTCGCGTGCCTTGTCGATAACTTGAACTTGCGCGGGCGTGAGCTTTGTAAAATCTTTTAGCGTAGAAATGTTATCGCGCATTTGTTCTAAAGAATTCATGCCCGACAATACGACCGCCACGCCGTCAAGATTTGCCGCAAAGCGCAATGCCCATGACGCCGGAGATGATTCCGGTTCAGCGTCGCGCAAAATTTTTTCAATCTGCGCGGGCGGTGCGGCTAGCATTCCGCCTTTGACCGGTTCCATGACGACGACTTTTTTTCCGTGACGTTGCGCCACTTCGTAACAAGCGCGAGACTTTATCGCGGGTGCGTTCCAATCCGCCCAATTTATTTGTAGCTGAACGAAATCAACTTCAGGGTGCGCCGACAAAATTTTTTCGAGTTCTTCGGGCGTCGCGTGGAAAGAGAAACCCAAATTTTTAATCAAGCCCGCCGCTTTTTTCTCCTGCGCAAAGTCCCAAACGTTGAAGTCATCAAAATATTTTGTGCGGTAGTCGCCCATATTGTGCAAAAGGTAGAAGTCAAAATATTTCGCGCCCGTCCGTTTAAGTGAGTCATCGAATTGATTCAAAGCCTCGTCTTGAGTTTTAGCTCGCCACGCGGCAAGCTTAGTTGCAAGCTGAAATTTTTCGCGCGGATACCTTTCAACTAACGCTTGACGAATTGCGACTTCCGAGCCGGCGTAATACCACGCCGTGTCAAAGTACGTGAAACCCGCCGCTAAAAATTCATCAACCAACTTTTTGACAAGCTCAACGTCAATCGTACCGTCCGCGAGCTTTGGCAATCTCATCAAGCCGAAGCCGAATTTTTTTATACCGTCAAACATAAAAACGCAGTCCAATCAAAAGAGTTTTTTGTAAATCTCAATAATCTGTTCTTTTGTAGGAATGCGCATAGTATTTTGCGGACTGCCACTTTCGAGCGCGTCAGAGGCCATTTTGTCAAGATAAGACATGAATTCTTCCTGCGTGTGGTTGCCCTTCTTGAGCAATTCGATAATCGGAGGAATGCCGACTTCTTTGCAGAAACGCTCGACTTCTTTAACCATAGCAACTGCCGCGTCATGGTCGGGAGTATTTTCGTCGGCAACGCCCATAATGCGACCGATATGCGCAAAACGTGCGGTATTTTCTTCGATAGCAAATTCAAGGCAAGCCGGAAGGAGTACAGCATTGGAAACGCCGTGCGCAATGTGGAAAAGTGCGCCAATCGGGCGGCTCATGCCATGAACGATTGTAACGGACGCATTGTTGAACGCAATACCGGCTTCAAGCGCGGCAATCGACATTGCAAGACGAGCCTGTTCATTTTTGCCATCCTTGTAGCAAATGGGCAAGTTCTTATGAATTTTTTGGATAGCAGAAATTGCAAAGGTATCAGTAAGCGGTTGCGCCTTGCGGGAAGTATAAGCTTCAATCGCGTGGCAAAGTGCATCGATACCGGTCGCCGCAGTGACGCCAGGAGGCGCAGTCATTGTGAAAGTCGGGTCAACAACTGCCAATGCCGGAATAATCGACGGACCGCCGAGCAACATTTTGACGTTGTTTTCTGTATCGGAAATGATTGTGTTCTTGGTAACTTCGGAGCCGGTGCCCGCAGTCGTCGGAATCGCAACCAGATACGGAACGGGCATATCAATAACTTCATGCATGTAGGAATTAATCTTACGGTCGCCCGCCGTCGTCATAAAGCCGATAGCCTTCGCGGTGTCCATAGGGCTGCCACCGCCAAGCGCAATGATAAAGTCGCATTTCTCTTCCTTGTAAACCTTCAAGCCCGCCTCAACAATTTTGTCAGTAGGCTCAGTGTTCGCGCCGTCGAAAATGACGTAGGGAATATTGACTTTCTGCAAAGCCGCTTCAACCTTCGCCGCATTGCCGAATTTAACCATGAATTGGTCGGTAACGATAAGAGCTTTTGTGCCCTTGCCCGCAATGTGGTCGCCCAATTCCGAAATGACGTTGACGCCGGAAATAATTTTCGCCGGCACCATGAAAGTATAACCCATAAAATTCACTCCTCTAAAACAATTTTTTGATAAAGTGTTGGTATCTTTCTGCCCATAATCTAAATTATTTTGTGCACAAAGTCAATACTTAGTGGAAAAATTTTTTGCTCTTCTGAATTGTCAAAAAAATGCTTGTAAGTTCCCGAAAGTTAAATTATAATACCATTTAATCACCAAAAATTTTGTGTTGTAAAATTACCGATTGAACTAGAAAGGTTGAGCCGAGTTGAAAGCAGACCGCATAAATAAAATCCACGAACTTATCAAGGAACGTCAAATTATTTCCCTTGACGAACTTTGCGATATTTTTTCCGTGTCGAAAAATACAATCCGCCGCGATATCGCCGAGCTGGACGCCGAAGGAGTTATCGAGAAAGTTTACGGCGGAATCGTTCTTAGAGAGTCCGCTAACAGTGCTCCCGAACCTTTTGCAGCTCGCGAAATTCGCAATGTTGCCGAGAAAAAAATCATCGCGCAAATTGCTGCCGCGCTGATTCAGGACGGCGAAGTCATTTACATTGATTCGGGCACGACGACTATGCACCTTTTGCCGCATTTGGCGAACAGGAAACAACTGACGATTGTCACGGCGAATATTTATGTTATCGACTACGCCTCGCGCTATCAAAATTTGAACGTAATCGCGACCGGTGGTTATGTTTATCCGCCTTCAAATGCGCTTGTCGGTCCCGGCGTGATAAGTTGCATTAAGGCTTATAACTTCTCGAAAATTTTCCTGGCTAGCACGGGCATTTCCATTGAACACGGCGCAACCAACGCTTCTCCCCTTGAATGCGAAATTAAGCAACGTCTCGTTCAGAAATCTTGCCCAAAATATTTGCTCGTCGACGATTCTAAATTGGACGTGGCGTCGCTCATGACTTATTGCGAACTGAATGCCCTTGACAATATCATCATGAACACGACGCCGCCCGAAAAATATCTCAACTACTTTGAAAAAAATAATGTCCGGCTTATGACCGAATCGAAATAACGGAGGGAAAATTTTTATGCAGACACTTCAAAACGACATTTTAAAAATTACCGTAGCGAATCGCGGCGCGGAGCTTAAATCGATAACCGGACTCGCTGACGGCACAGAATATCTTTTCGACAGCGACCCGACTTGGTGGAAATATTCTTCGCCGGTGCTCTTCCCGATTGTCGGCAAACTCAATGGCGGCAAGTATCGCGCTGAAGGCAAGGAATTTGAATTGGCGTCGCATGGTTTCGCCCGCACAAGCGATTTTTGGCTCCTCGACGCAACCGACAATACTTTGACTTTCGCACTTGAATCCAACGCCGCGACCCTTAAAGTTTATCCTTACAAGTTCCGCCTTGAAATTTCTTATGAACTCATCGGCAACGAAATCAAGGTTACGTGGAAGGTTGCCAACGTCGACGACAAGGAAATTTATTTTTCAATCGGCGCACACCCCGCAATTTGTTGCCCAATTTCCTACAGGGAAAATTTCACGGACTGTTATTTGAAGTTCAATAAGCCGGAAAAATCTGCGCGGCTTCTCCTTGCGGCAAGTGGTTCGCTTACTCATGACAGAATCCCGACGCTTGACGGCACCGAACTTAATTTGACTTACGACCTGTTCAAGGGCGACGCGCTTGTTTTCGACGATTTAAAATCCGATGAAGTCTCGGTTTGCTCGCGCAAAAGTTCTAAGTCGCTGACCATTCGCGCTAAAGGTTTTCCGTACTGGGGCTTCTGGACTCCCGCGCAGGGCGGCGCACCGTTCATTTGCATTGAGCCTTGGCACGGACACGCCGATTACGAAGACTTTTCCGGCGAACTCAAGGACAAAGAAGGCATTATGAAACTCGCCGTCGGCAAAACTTTCCAAACCGAACTGTCTTTCATAATCAACAACTAAGTTTTAATCGACAACAAAAAATCCCCTTCCGCTTTGGAGGGGGATAATTTTTTCAGTCTAAATCCGAAGCTTTGCCCTTATACTGCGGCGGACGCTTCTCCAAAAAAGAATTAATGCCTTCCTTGTAATCGTCGCTCTTGTACACGCGGGCGCGATAAGCGTTAATGCGTTCAAAATTCTCCGCGCTGATAACTGTTGAAGCTCTGCTAAGAATCCGGAACTGCCGCTTGATAGCACTGATTGACAATACGCTATTGCGGCGCAGGGGATTAAGAAATTGTTCTTCCAAAACTTTTTCCAAATCTTCAAGTTCGGCGACGCGGTTAATAAGTCCGACGTTCAAAGCGTCATCGGCAGTAATTGGCATACCGAGATAAAACATTTCGCGAGCCTTATTCATGCCCAGCTGATTAATAAAGTGCAAAATTCCCGACGCATTGTAAGGAATGCCGATTTTCGCGGGCGTGATTGCAAAGGTCGCGTTCTTTGAACTGACAATCATATCACACGATAAGCACAAATCGCAGGCACCACCCCAAACAGTTCCACTGACACAGGCGATAACCGGAATAGGCGTATCTTGTACCTTGCGCAATAATCTTTCCATAGGTACGCCGAAATTTAACGGGTCGCTACCGTCTTGCGGCAGTTCGTGAATATCATGACCAGCACTCCAGACGCCGCGCTTTGTTTGCGCCTTAATAACAATCCCGACGCACTCGCTGTTATAACCTTGTTTCAATGCGTCAATCAATTCCTTGCACATTTCATCGCTTAGGCAGTTGAAGTGATTAGCGTCTTGCATTTCCAAATAACAAATACGGTTTTCAATAATGGTGTTTACCAACAATGTTCAATGACATCTCCAGTTAGAAAATATTTTCAAGTACAATCGTTTGCTCGCGATTAGCTCCGACAGAAACAATTCCGATTTTAATTCCAGTAACTTCAGCCATGCGCTCAAGATATTTCTTAGCGTTGGCAGGTAAATCGTCGTAGCGGCGAATTTTGCTAATGTCCGTTTTCCAACCGGCAAAATTTTCGTAGACCGGCTCAACCTTCGCCAAAACTTTCAAGCTGGCGGGAATCTCGTTAATAATTTCGCCGTCGAGTTTATAAGCGGTGCACATTTTAATTTCGTCGAAGCTGTCGAGAATGTCAAGGCGCGTAATCGCCATGTAATCAGTGCCGCTAAGTTGCCCCGCGTATTTGACGACGCAAGCATCAAGCCAACCTGTTCTGCGCGGACGCCCCGTGACAGTTCCGTATTCGTGCCCCGCCTCGCGAAGTTTATCGCCAATGGCGTTAAGCTGTTCAGTCGGGAAAGGACCTTCGCCAACTCGCGTACAATAAGCCTTGACGACGCCAACAACCTTATCAATTTTTTTCGGCGCGACGCCCGCCCCAATCCCGACACCGCCCGAAATCGGATGGCTACTCGTGACGTAAGGATAAGTGCCGTAATCAATATCAAGCATAGTCGCCTGCGCACCCTCAAATAAAATTTTCTTGCCCGCATCAATTTGCGCGTTAAGCAAAGTAATCGTGTCGCAAACGTACGGACGAAGCTTTTCGGCGTAGCCTTCGTACTCGCGCAAAATTTCTTCGGCGACAAGCGGCGCATGATTATAAACTTTTTCCAGAATCAAATTTTTAATCGGGAGAACTTGCGCAACCTTAGCGGCGAAATCTTCGCGGTCAATTAAGTCGCAGACGCGAATTCCAATTCTGTCGTCCTTATCCATATAGCAAGGACCTATGCCGCGTTTCGTCGTGCCGATTTTATTTGCGCCGCGCAACTGCTCGCTGAGTTCGTCGAAAAGTTTATGCCAAGTCATTACGACATGCGCACGATTAGAAATTTTTATGCCTGAAGTATCGACGCCGCGCTTTTGCATGTTGTCAATTTCCTCAAGCAAACATTGCGGGTCGACGACGACGCCATTTCCTATAACGCAAGTCGTGCCCTTGTACAAAATGCCCGACGGCAAAAGGCGCAATTTATACTCTTCGCCTTTTACTGTGACAGTGTGACCGGCATTGCTACCGCCCTGAAATCTGACAACCGTGTCCGCTTGCGCCGCAAGGTAATCGACAATTTTGCCTTTGCCCTCGTCGCCCCATTGCGCACCGCTTATAACCACCGTTGACATTTTCTGAATCACTCCTTATCTATTCTCCTTGACGTATTGGCGCATAAATTGAATAGTGTTATCGCTGATAACGTTGTCTTTTTTCTCGTAATTGATAATGCGGAAGAGCATACCGACGCGCTCGATAATGGGCTTGTTGCGCGTGCGGAAAGTTTCGCCGTTAATGGTGAGGTCGACGCTGTCCACAGAGCGCATACGATACGAGACGCCGAGCAAATCTTTTCCAACTGAACCGTCCGGCAACAATTCTTTAATAATATAGCGGTATTCCATGTCGCCAACCGCCGTATCCCAAGTCAATTCGCGGTTAAGTGCTTGGTGCGTCAACACGCCGATATACTCGCGAATAATTTCATGTGTCCTGGTATTCATAATGATTCCTCCTTAAAAAAATTCCTTCTTGAGATTTTTATCCTTAAGTTCAATCGTCTCCGCCATTTGCTCGCGATAGGCGATTAATTTTTTAGCAAGTTCATCGTCACAGAGTGCAAGAAGTTCTACGGCAAAAATCGCGGCATTTTTCGCGCCGTTTACAGCCATAGTCGCGACCGGAACGCCGCCGGGCATTTGCACTGTGCTTAAAAGAGAATCCAAACCTTTGAACGGCTCGGAATTAATCGGTACGCCGATAACAGGCTTAGTAGTAAGGCTCGCAACAACGCCCGCCAAATGTGCCGCCATACCCGCCGCCGCTATGAAAATTTGCGCGTCGGAGCTTTTAACGTAGTCGTGAACTTTTTGGGGCGTACGGTGCGCAGAAGCAACCGTAACATCAAAATCAACAGAGAAATTTTTCAGCGTTTCGACCGCCGCCCGCATTACTCCCCAATCGCTTGCACTGCCCATAATTATTGCAACTTTCATAACTGCTCCTCCATTATCGCTTGCTTTGCCTCGTTTAAATTCGGGAAGATAGCCGCGCAGAGCTTTTTTATTTCTTCAGTCGGCTGAACGGTATCTGGAATCATAATCGCCGCTCCGCCAGACGCCGCCGCGCTCCTTATCCCGTTAAAGCTGTCTTCAAAAATATAGCAATCGCTCGGCGCAAGATTCAATTCCTTAGCGGCAAGCAGGAAAATATCAGGCGCGGGCTTGCCGTTTTTAACTCTGTCGCCGCCAACTAAAACTTTAAAGTAGCCGCGCAGATTAGCTCGCGTCAAATTTTTCTCAATGACTGCAACGGGCGCACTACTCGCCACCGCCATTGGAACGCCTTTAGCTTGAAAGAAATTTAAAATGTCCTCAACGCCCGTCATAAGCTCAAGTTCACTTTCCGAAGCCCTGCGCACTTCAACAAGCACTCGCGCAAGATAAGCCGCCGCGTCGACGTTCGGATAAAATCTGCGTATGACTTTGTAAGATTCTTCGCCTAAATTTGTTCCGCTAATCGCCGTCGGCAACTCGTAATTTTTTTCCTCGCCGAACTCGCTTGCAACTTCTAGCCAAGCCTGCCGATAAAGTTTCTCCGTGTCGAAAAGCGTTCCGTCCATATCGAAAATCGCGCCTTTAAGCATTTTCAAAACCTCCCTAACGAATAATATCAAATTAGTTTTTGCACTGTCAATCAAGAAAAATTTTTCTGCGTTGTACGCCGCGCAGATATTTGCAATTCAGAAAATTTATGCTATCATTGGCAAGGAAAAATTTTCGGCGCAGAATTTGTGCCGGTTAAGGGTATTTTGGCAGGAGGGGATTCGGTTATGCTAAAAAGTATTGCGGTAATGACATCTGGCGGCGATAGTCCTGGCATGAACGCGGCAGTTCGTGCGGTAACGCGCACGGCACTGCATCACGGCGTTAGAGTCTGGGGTATTCGTGGCGGCTATCATGGTATGCTTGATGAAGAAATGTTCGAGATGCAATCAAAGGACGTTAGCGACATAATTCAACGCGGCGGCACGTTTTTGGGAACCGCTCGTTGCAGACGTTTCGCGACGCCCGAAGGTCGCGCACTCGGCTATAAAAATTTGGTCGACAGAGGAATTCAAGGTTTGGTCGTAGTTGGCGGCGATGGAAGTTTGCGCGGCGCGTCGATTCTTAGTCAGGAAACAGGAATTCCGATTGTAGGACTTCCCGGCACGATTGATAATGACGTTTGGGGCTCTGAATATACAATAGGTTGCGACACTGCCGCTAATACGATTATTGACGCGATTAACAAATTGCGCGATACTGCTTCGGCGCACCGCAGAACGATTGTCCTTGAGGTTATGGGACGTAATAGCGGTTGGCTCGCTATGGTTTCGGGCATTTCGGGCGGCGCGGAATATATCCTCGTTCCTGAAGAAGAATACGACCTTGACGAAATTTGCGAAGAAATGAAATCAGCTTATGACGCCGGCAAACGTTATTGCTTAGTCGTCGTGGCAGAGGGCGCGGGCAAAGGTCACGAAATCGGCAAGATTATTGCTGAAAAGACTGGGCTTGATACTCGCGTTTCCAAACTCGGACATATTCAACGCGGCGGCTCGCCAACTGTTATCGACCGCGTTAATGCAAGCCGTCTCGGCGAACATGCAGCCCTTGCAATCATTTCCGGCTTGAGTGATATTGTTTTCGGATTCAATCGCGGGCATGTCGTCTCAATCAACCTGCACGACGCCGTTAATAATAAAAAACAACTTAATCCCGAATTCATGCGTCTTGCTCGTGTTCTTGCATAAAATTTAATCATGGAAATAAAAAATCCCTCGCGACTTGCGGGGGATAATTTTTTTCATAGAATTTTTTTCAGAGCCTGTCCGGTGTAAGAATTTTCGACGCGGGCGACATCTTCGGGCGTGCCACAAGCGATAACTTCGCCGCCCTTATCGCCGCCGTCTGGACCTAAATCGATTATGCAATCGGCGCATTTTATCACGTCCAGATTATGTTCAATGATTATGACTGTGTCGCCGCGCTCGACAAGTCGCTGAATCACGTCAATTAATTTTTTCACGTCGTCGAAGTGCAGACCGGTCGTCGGCTCGTCCATAATGTAAATATTTGCCGCTCTTCCGGCAGGTCGCGCCAATTCGTAAGCAAGCTTGACGCGCTGAGCTTCGCCGCCGCTAAAAGTATTCGCGCTCTGTCCGAGTTCGATATAACCTAATCCGACATCGTGCAGGACTTGCAACATGCGCTTAATCGTCGGTACGTTCTCGAAAAATTCTAACGCCTCGTCAACAGGCATATTCAACACGTCGGAAATATTTTTGCCCTTGTATTTGACTTCCAAAGTTTCAGCGTTAAAGCGCGTTCCCTTGCAAACGTCGCAAGTAACGTAAACGTCGGGCAGAAAGTTCATCGGGATTTTCAAAACGCCATTGCCGCCGCAACTTTCGCAACGCCCGCCCTTGACGTTGAAACTAAATCTGCCCGCCTTATAGCCGCGCATTTTCGCGCCGTTCGTTTCGGCGAAAAGTTTCCGTATATGGTCGGCAACTCCCGTATAAGTCGCAATGTTTGAACGGGGCGTCCTGCCAATCGGGTCTTGGTCAATCATCGTTACTTTGCTTATACCCAATTCCGCAAGATTCATTTCCTTAAGGCGCGGATAAATAATTTCTTCAACGAGCGTCGACTTGCCGGAACCAGAAACGCCCGTTATCAGCGTCAAGGCGCGGAGCGGAATTTCAACGGAAATATTTTTAAGATTATTTTTATTAGCGTCGGCGAAAGTCAAAGTCTGCGAAATATCGCGGCGGGTCGCGGGCACGGGAATAATTTTTCTGCCGCTAAGATAATCGCCCGTTAAAGAATTTTCGACGCGGGAAATTTCGTCGGCAGTTCCCTGCGCGATAACTTCGCCGCCCGCCTTACCTGCGCCGCGTCCAATGTCGACAATTTCATCAGCCTCACGGATAGTTTCTTCGTCGTGCTCTACAACGATTAGCGTATTGCCCAAGTCGCGAAGATTTTTCAGCGTCGTCAAAAGTTTCTGGTTATCGTGCTGATGAAGACCGATTGACGGCTCGTCGAGAACGTAAAGGACACCGGTTAAAGCCGAGCCAATTTGCGTCGCAAGTCTAATTCGTTGAGATTCGCCGCCGCTTAACGTCGCAGATTTTCTTGACAAACTAAGATAATCAAGCCCAACGTCGCATAAAAATTTCAGCCGTGAATTTATTTCCTTGAGAACCTGCGCGGAAATTTTTTTATCAGTGTCATCGAGTTCAAGCGCGGAGAAAAAATTTCTGCAGGCGTCAACTGACATATCAACGACTTGCGCAATATTCTTTTCGCCGACAGTAACGCTTAAGGCTTCGGGCTTTAATCTGTGTCCGTGACAGGCGGGGCAAACGTCTTCGGGCAAATCAGTCATTTTGAATTCGTGAACGGCAAGCATCCATTCATACATTGTCGACCAGTCACGAACGTCGAAAATTTTGCCAAGCCCATTGCATTTCGGGCAAGCACCTTTCGGGCTGTTAAATGAAAAAAGTTGCGGTGTAATTTCAGGCAGACTTATTCCGCAATCGACGCAAGCATTTTTCTCGCTGAACGTCAAAGTTTTATCGTCCGTTTCAACGTAAACAATCCCATTGCCGAATTTTAGCGCGGTCTCCAGAGAATCAGCTAATCTTGAACGCACGTCGCCGCGATTAATCAACCTATCCACGACAAGTTCAATAGAATGCTTTCTCGTTTTGGCAAGTGAAATTTCTTCGTCAAGCTCGCGAATTTCTCCATTAACCTTAACGCGCACAAAGCCCGCCGCGCTTAGTTTCTCGAAAATATCTTTGTGAGTGCCTTTTTTCTGATTGACAATCGGTGCAAGCAAACTAAAGCGCGTACCTTCCGGCAAAGATAAAATCTGTGCAAGAATTTGGTCGACGCTCTGACTTTTAACGGGCTTGCCGCATTTTGGACAATGGGGCTTGCCAATTCGAGCGAAAAGTAATCGCAAGTAGTCATAAATCTCCGTGACTGTGCCGACGGTCGAGCGCGGATTGTTATTAGTCGTCTTCTGATTTATGGCAATGGCAGGACTTAAACCTTCGATTAATTCAACGTCCGGCTTATCGGGCAGCCCGAGAAATTGTCGGGCGTAACTCGACAGCGATTCCATATAACGGCGTTGACCTTCGGCGTAAATGGTATCGAAGGCAAGCGAACTTTTGCCGCTACCGGATACACCCGTTATCACGACGAATTTATCACGCGGAATTTCGACGCTGATATTTTTTAAATTATGCACACGAGCACCGCGAATTTTTATTGAATCCAAAATTATAGCCTCCAAAAATATTTTATACGCAACTAGCGAAGCGTACGAACGCGGCGAACAAGTTCAAAGTACCGAAATGTTTTGCGCGTCCGCTGTTTGATTACTTTTTAAAAGTAACCCTCCGAAAAATTTTCTAGTTTTGAAGTAACCAAATTATAACAGGACGCGAAAAATTTTTAAAGGAATTTTACAGGGCGCGTCGAAGTCAAAGTTGGCAAGCAAGCCGAAATGTTTTCGTGGAGGGATAAGTTTGGCATTTTTTTTGATAGTGCCGTCCGTCATGGTCGTCAGCATATTGCTGATTCACGCGCTTGCAAAACAATTAGGGCTGAAAATTTATTACAGCACACTCGTAGCGACAGCCATTGTATCATTTATGATTATTTTCGTAGCAGTTATCTTGTCGCCCGTTCCAGATAAAAAATTCTTCCTATACTTGGGCGGCTTAATTTTAGTGACTTCCTTTGTGCTAAATCTTATAAATAATTTTCTGATAAAAAAACAACGCGACGAAGAAAAAATTTTTACTGAACAAGTCAAAGCTGCCTATGCTGAAGAGGTAAAAAAGTCTGGCGGCGGAGAAAATAACGCGTTTTATAACACGCCCAATAAAGAAATTGTAGTCGACGACATGCCCGTTGAAAAAAGTGATTCATTTTACACTACGCCCGATAAAGAAAATATAATTAAATCGTCCAAAGAAATTGTTGCCGATGATATGCCCGTTGAAAGAAATGATTCATTTTACACTACGCCCGATAAAGAAAATATAAATGAATCGCCTAAAAAAATTGTAGTCGACGATATACCTGTTGGAGAAAATAGCGCATTTTACACCACGCCTGACAAAGAAAAAATAATTGATGATTCAAAACCCATAGAAGAATTCCCGCTAGAAAATGTCTTCAAGCCCTTAGACGAAGTTAAAGCAGAGGCAGTCGCAAAAGCTCTTCAAAATAAATCTGACGCGCCCTTTGACGAGCCGAAGCCCGAAGAAAATTTCCCTTTGCAAGAGGTCTTTAATCCTTTGGACGAAGATAAATCAGAGGCGACTAAAAAAGCTCTTCAAGATAAATCTGCTCCGCTTTTTGATGAACCAAAGCCCGAAGAAAATTTCCCTTTGCAGGAAACTTTCAAGGCATTAGATGAAGTTAAGCCCGATATATTGGAAAAAATTCAGTCGGAAGCAAAATCTTTAGAATTCTCCGAACCACCCGAAGAAATTTCACCGCCAGCAGTCGAAGTGGCGCAATCCGAATCACTCGAAAAAATTTCACCGCCAACAGTCGAAGTTGCGACGTCCGAACTGCTCGAAGAAGTTTCAAAACCGGTCGAAGTTGAGAAATCTGAACCACTCGAAGAAATTTCACCGCCAACAGTCGAAGTCGCGAAGTCCGAA
>ODAJ012057715.1_pt1 | contig 26170 bp, 29 predicted proteins | sample 1539241 | NCBI WGS metagenome assembly ODAJ01 (sample SAMN02144231, study PRJEB22623) | gut metagenome | biome: sheep rumen | host: Ovis aries | place: New Zealand
CGCCCTGCGCTTCGCTCCGGTTTGCTGTCCATTGTTAAGGCTCTGCCTGTTACAATGGCAGTATGCGTTCGAGCTGTTCGCCTTACGCGGAATTTCAAATTAATATATTTATCTTTTTTCATATAGTTTTTAATTCATTTTATGCTTATCATTAGATTAAATAATTAAAAAACATATATGCAAATGGAGCAATAAATATTAAGCTATCGATTCTATCTAGCATTCCTCCATGCCCTGGTAATAAATTTCCATAATCTTTTATATCTACAAATCTTTTCACAATTGATGCTACAAAATCTCCAATTTGGCCTATAATACTAAGCAGTATACCTATTATCACAAAAATTATATAAGAATATTCAGTATTACAATATTTATTAATTATAAATGTATAAATAAATATAAAAACGACTGTACCAATAATTCCTGCTACCGAACCTTCTACAGTTTTGTTTGGACTTATTTTACTAAACTTTATTTTCCCAAAATGCTTTCCTATTAAATATGCAAAAATATCTGTAGCCCATGATATAATAAAAAGATATCCTATCATTATTTTTCCATTTTCCATCTTTCTTATAAGTTCTATAAACATTAAGAAAAATGGGATATACATAATTCCTAAAAATGTATATGCTGCATCTTTAAAACTAATTTTCATATTTGTAAAAATAACCTGTAAAAAAAGTAATAAAAATACAATTGGTATATAATACATTAAAATAGATTGTAGCTGTTCTTTTGAAAAAAACGTTGCACCAACAATTACAATATTACTCAAGTATCCAACCAATTTAATTGGTTTACATACCTTTTTTATAACATTAAAATATTCATACATACAAATTATACTTGCAATTAATACAATTCCACCTATAATGTATTCATTTCCTAATAATAGAGCTATCACAACAATTGGTATGCCGATTACTGTTGTTAAAATTCTTTTTAAGTTCATATTTTATTTCCTTTTCTAGAATTATTTATTACTAGTTTCCTATTTAATAAATATATTAAATAAGAAATCTTTTCTACTCTTTTTAAATTTATGCTATAGTTTGGAAAAAAATTGAATATTTGTCAATTATTCTTTAAACTATTTGCCACCGAAGTTTCTCTTTCTTTTTTTATATTCTAATATTGCGTTATCTAAATCTTCTTCATTGAAATCTGGCCAATACTTTTCTACAAATAAAAATTCCGAATAAACAAGTTGCCATGGTAGAAAGTTACTTAATCTTAATTCTCCACTTGTTCTTATTAATAAATCTGGATCTGGTTGCCCAGCTGTATAAAGCTTGCTTGAAATTAATTCTTCATCTATATCATCTATTTCTATTTTATTCTTATTAACATCTTGAGCAATTTCTTTTACGGCTTTTATAATTTCTGCTCTTCCACCATAGTTTAATGCTATATTAAATGTAATTCCAGTATTATTTTTTGTTCTTTCAATACAGTCTTTAATTCCCTTTTGCATTTTAGGTGTAAATGCTGTAATATCTCCTAAAAACTGAACTTTTATATTTTCTGAATCTGCTCTTTTAGAATAATCTTCTATATAGCTTTGAAGCAAAAACATTAATGCTCCTACTTCTTCTTCAGCTCTTTTCCAGTTTTCTGTTGAAAATGCATAAACTGTTAAATATTTTATTCCTATTTTATTTGCATATCTTACTATTTTTTCTAATGTTTTCGCACCTTCTTTATGTCCCATAGCAACTGGTTTTCCTTTAGACTTAGCCCAACGCCTATTTCCATCCATTATAATGGCTATATGTTTAGGATAACTATCGTTCATAGCTATTCTCTCCTTTATCATTATAGTAAATATTATCAAAAACTACTAATTAGAGGTAAGAGATTGGAGGTTTGACTTCCAACTTTCTATCTTAATTGTAATTTTTATAAATCTTAAATGTTAAAATTTTATTTATTTCTATTCATAATATATAGTGCCAATTCTTTTAAAAATTCTGCTTTTTCTCCATAACTTTCAGTTATCTTAACTGCATCTTCTATAAGATTTTTTAAAACTGTTTTTGCTTCATCTAATCCATATTTAGAAATATACGTACATTTGCCTCTTGCCTCATCATTTCCAACTGGCTTGCCTGTAATTAGTTCATCACCTTCAACAGATAGAATATCATCTTTAATTTGAAATGCCAATCCTATTTTTTCAGCATAACTAGTAAGTTTATTTAAATCTTCATTTGGCGCATTTGCTAAAATAGCACCTGTTCTAACACATAGTTTTAGTAACGCACCTGTTTTGTTGTTATAATTATATTCTAAATACTTTAAAGAAATATCTTTTCCCTCAAATTCAGTATCTACATATTCTCCAGCTATCATTCTATCTATAGCTACTGATATTTCATTAAAAACTTGTATTTTCAATTTTAACTCATCTGTATTTTCTGTATCAATTAAGTTATTGCTTATTAGCATATATGCTTGGTTTAAAAGCGCATCTCCTGCTAAAATAGCTGTTGCTTCATTAAATTTTTTATGATTTGTAAGCTTTCCATGTCTAAAATCATCATTATCTATTCCAGGAAGATCATCATGTATAAGTGAAAAATTATGAATCATCTCTATAGCAGATGCAAATGGCATACATTTTTCAGTATCTTGTCTAAATAATTTATATGTAGCTAAAACAAGTATTGGTCTTAATCTTTTTCCTCCTGCCATTAAGCTATATTCTATAGATTCATTTAACCCTCTTTCTGGACATGCATCTTTTCTGATATATTTTTGTAATTCTTCTTCTATTTCATTTTGATATTTTCTTAATTCTTCTTTAAACTCCATTTATTTTCACAAACCTTTCTTATTGGATGTGTGATATGAGAGGTGGGATGTGAGATATTTTATTGTTTTAATTCCCACTTATAATCTCTCACCTCTCAATTCTTATTATATAGCCATTATTTCTTTTTCTTTATTTTCTAAAAGCTTATCTATTTCTTCAATGGATTTATCTGTTAACTCTTGAATTTTGTTTTCAGCAGATTTCAAATCATCTTCTGTCATTTCTCCATCTTTTTGAAGTTTTTTTGCTAAATCCATACCATCACGCCTTGCATTTCTAATTGCAACTTTACATTCTTCTGCTAATTTTTTTATATCTTTTACTAATTCTTTTCTTCTTTCTTCATTTAATTCTGGAAAAGCTAGTCTTATTACTTTTCCATCATTATTTGGATTGATTCCTATATCTGAAGCTAATATTGCTTTTTCAATTTCTTTTAAAATAGACATATCCCAAGGTTGAATTACAATTAGTCTTGCTTCTGGAACTGAGACCCCTGCTACTTGATTTATAGGTGTTGGTGTACCATAATAATCTATTTTAACTTTGTTTAATATTGCAGGATTTGCTCTACCTGCTCTAACCTCTGAAAATTTTTCATTTAAGTTATCAATGGATTTATCCATTTTTTCTTTTATTTCATTATATTCCATAATAAATTCCATTCCTTTCTTTGCTCTAAGGCACACTAGTTTAGAAAATTGTAATTATTTTTCAAACTACTATCCTTATTCTTTATTCTTTTGACATTCTATCATAAATAAGTATTTTTAACAATAGAAATTTTAAAAAAACTCTACTAAACTTATTGTTTAATAGAGTTTTTTTATCTAACCTTTTACACCATATTTAATTAAACTACTCTACTATTGTTCCTATCTTTTCTCCTTTAACAGCTTTTACAATATTGTCTGGATCTGCTATTCCAAATACTACTAGTGGAATATTATTATCTTTACATAATGCTGTTGCTGTTGAATCCATAACTTTTAAGTCCTTTTCTAAAACTTCTTGGTATGTTATTTTATCATATTTTGTAGCTGTTGGATCTAGCTTTGGATCGGCAGAATATACTCCATCTATTGATTTTCCAAGTAAAATTGCATCTGCTTCAATTTCTGCTGCACGAAGTGCTGCTCCTGTATCTGTTGAAAAGAATGGATGCCCTGTACCACAAGCAAATATAACTACTCTTCCTCTATTTAAATGTTTTAAAGCTTTTCTTTTTATAAAAGGTTCTGCAATCTCTCTCATTTCTATTGCTGTTTGAAGTCTTGTAAATAATCCTCTTGCTTCTAAAGCATCTTGAAGTGATAATGCATTCATTGCTGTAGCTAACATTCCCATATAATCAGCTGTTGTTTTTTCCATTTGTTCTCCATTTCTTCTACCTCTCCAGAAGTTTCCTCCACCAACAACTATTGCAACTTGAACTCCCATTTCAACTACTTCTTTAATTTTGTCACATATTTCTCCTACTACTTGTATATTAATTCCTGTTTTGTCTGCTCCTGCTAGAGCTTCTCCACTTAATTTTAAAAGTACTCTGTTATATTTTGCTTCTGCCATTTTAAAACTTCCTTTCTAATTTATTTTTTTACATATGTTATTCTATCATAAAATAAAAAAAATCACAATATTTTTCAAAATTAAACATAGTAATTTTATTGATTATTACAAAATGACATAATATTGTAATAATCAATGAAATTATTCTGAAAATTAAAATTTTTTGATTGACAGTAAGAAAAAAAAATTGTATAATACAACATACGAAAGGAGGTATTATAATGACACAACGAGAAAGAGATCAAATTTTAAATAAGCTCTTAGAAATTGTTACAGTTATGCAAAATGATGTTTCTACCCTTAAAAAAGATGTTTCTACCCTTAAAAAAGATGTTTCAAATCTTCAAAAAGAAACTAGAAATCTTTCAAAAAGTATTGCAGTTATTGAAGTTGAACATGGTAGCAGTATTCAGTTATTAGTAGATGGGCAAGTTTCAATCTCAGAAAAATTAGATTCATTTGAAAATAGGTTTGTATCTGATGAAAAAGAATTAGTAAATCATTCCAACAGAATATGGAATTTAGAAGACCATATTGGAATCGCTTAATTTATTTAATAAGTAGTTATTTCTTTATATAAATAACTGCTTATTTTTTTAACTTTTTTCGACATTTTTCATAATATATATAAAGCTAATATATGCTTAATTTTTTGTAAAGGAATATTATAAAATGGAAAATGATATTATGAATCTTGAAATGAATAAGCCAAATAGACCTCATTGTCCTGTAATTGATATAAATGGTTTAATTTCAAATGGAAAACAGTTTGATTTAGATATAACTTTGCCTGAAGATAATCGAGATGTAATATATGGAAAAATAAAAAATATGTTTAAAGAACCAATAAAAAATGCAGTTGTAAAATTAATAGAAATTGATTTTGGCAAAGATGGAAAGAAAAAAAGAATTCCTATATCACATACATTTACTGATAAATATGGAGAATTTGTTTTTGGCCCACTTTGCCCAGGAAAGGAATACGCCATAGATATTTGGGTAAATGATGTTCGTCATTATAATATAGATGTTAAATGTAAACACGAAGGAGATTGTTTAAGGGGAAAAAACTCAGAACAATGTGAACCACGATGTGAAAGATGTTAATCAATATTATCTAACTTTGGAAAGTTGGAAGTTAGAGGTTGGAGATCGGAGGTTGGAAGTCGGAAGTGCCACCTACTTCTACCCTCAAACCTCTCACCTCTCACTTCAAACTAGCTTACTTAAAAAAACACTTGCAAGACTTAAGAATAAGAAAAATCCTAATACATCAGTTGCAGTTGTTAAAAATATTGAAGAAGAAAGAGCTGGGTCAACTTTTAGCTTTTCTAGTACTATTGGAATAACTAGTCCAAAAAATCCTGAAATAATTAAATTACCAATCATAGCCAAAAAGATTATTAATCCTAAATATATATTTTTATAAATTAGTACAATTACAAGCGCAGTGACTAAGCCAACTATTGCTCCATTTATCAAACCTAATACTACTTCTTTAAGTATTAAATGTCCAACTTCTTTAAATTTTACTTTACCCATTGCTAAGTTTCGTATTATAATAGATACTGTTTGAGTTCCTGCATTTCCTCCCATCCCTGTTACAATTGACATTGTAGCAGATAGAGCTACAGCTTTTGCAATAGTACTTTCAAATGCTTTAACTGTCAAAGATGCTAAAAAAGCAGTTATTAGATTTATAAGAAGCCAAGGAAGTCTCATCCTAATTGATTCCATAAGTGTGCTATCTAAAGTTTCTTCTTTAGCAACACCACCCATTTTTAAAATATCTTCTGTTTGTTCTTCAACTAAAACATCAACTATATCATCAACCATTATGATTCCAAGCATTCTTTTTCTACTATTTAATACAGGAACTGCATTTAAATCGTATTTAGAAACAATTTTCGCAACTTCTTCTTGGTCAAGCTCAGGTTCAACATATATAAAGTTTTCATCTGCTATTTCTTCTAATCTTAGACTTTCTTTAGCAATAATTATGTCTCTTAAATCTACTGTTCCTATAATTTTTTTATTTGAATTCATTACATAAATTGTCTGGATATATTCAGTTTTAGGTGTAATTTCTTTGATTTTCTTTATAGCGTCTTTTACAGTCAATTCTTGATATAATGCAATATATTCTGTTGTCATAATTCCGACCTGCAGAGTCATCCTTATATCCTAAAAGTTGTTTTATAATTGCCTTATCTCCAGCTTTCATCACATTTATCAGTTGTTTTCTTCTACCTGTATTTAGACTACCTAATACATCGGCAATATCATCCTTTGACATAAAACTAAATATTTCTATCACACGAGAATTATCTAATAAACCAATGATTTTTTTCTGAATTTTTGTTTCCGCTTCTTCTAAAACTTTTGCTAGACTTTCATTATTTAAATCAGTGCATATCTTTTCAATCTCTTCATCTTCATAGTCAGATAATGAAACAGCTAAGTCTACTAATTGTATATCATTTGCCGAATCAAGATTTTTTTCAGACTCTTTTTTTGTTTCGTTGTTTTCTTTCATATTTGCCTCCATATCTTTCTATCTAAAATTCAGATTTTTTTATCATAACTATATTCTTTCTTAATTTTGCATATTCTATAAATAAACCATATCCCCACAGAAAAAAGACTATTATGAAGCTTAATGAAAGAATTACCCCTAATGCATTATTCTTTATAGAATAGAATAATAGAGCAAATGAAAATAATATTATTACAATACTAGTTAATCTTATCTGCTTAGATAATACTTTTTGCTTTTGTTTTGATTGTAAATCTTTATATTTTAAACTTTTGATAGATATTACCACTAATATATATATTAGTCCACCAAAGAAAAATACTGTTAAAAACCCTTTTATTAAATTCATTGTATCATTATCTATTTTTCTTAATAGAATATTTACAATAAAAAAACAAATTTCCATTAATGTTACACCTATACATCCGCCTAAAAAAAAGTTTTTTAAAATATCATATTTTTTCATAATAATAAATTTCCTCTCTTTATCTACTGATTTGATCTACTGCTTTACTATTACCTTGTTTTAGTTCTTCTTGCATTTTTTTTATACGTTCAGCTTCCTTTTCAGCATTAAAACTATTATTTTTAAATACTTCATTTGGATAATAAATTTCAAAATATTGACCATCAGGCATATAAATTCTAATTTCTAATTCTAATCCATTAACTATAATATCTGAAGGCGCATTTTCAAATGCTTTCAGCAAATGTCTGTACAAAATTTCAGCTTCTTCTGTTTTCCACTCGAATGGAAGACTTAATTTTTTTGAATAGTATTCTTTTCCCTGTTTACTTGATGCTTTACTACCAATAAGTACAGTATATCCATTTTGCCCTAACCTCTGTGCCTTAAAACATCCAAATGTTTCATTCCTAGTTAATTCTTGCACTTCTTCATTTTCAACTTTTTCAAATAAGTATTTATGTCTATCTTGCTCCGAATCTTTTACTGAAAATATCATTCCTTCTGGATTAATTATTATTAAAGCATCTTCTATTATATCAAATATCTTTGCTTTAAATTTAATTTCAGTATTAGTATCATCTATCATTGTATAAGTACTATTTCCTGCATAATATCTTATATTGTTAAATTGAGGGTTTTTATGTATATCTATTAAGCTTAATAACACCTTCCTAGATGTTATTACTCCATTATTTTCTTCTATAATTGATTTGATTTCCCATGTATACATTTTTTCCTCCTAATTCTTTTATTAATTATTTTTACTAATTCATTAATTTTAATTCTAATTTCTCAGTTGTATCTTTAGCTTCATTAATATTTATGTTTTTTATTTTTTATTTCAATTCAAACTCTATACTTCCTTTTCCATCTTTTGTTTCTATTGTTGCAATTGCACCATTTATTATTGTCATACTTGGTCCTTTGTGAGAAATATCTGCATCATATATTATAGGAATATTTAAATTTGAAACAACACTATCTTGAAGCGCTTGTTCTATTGTATAACCTAAAAGACTATTATCATTTCCGCATCTTCCAAATATGATTCCTTTTGTATATCTAAAATACTCTAATTCATTAAATTTCCATAAAGTTCTTATCAATTCTTCTTTTGATAAATCACAATTATCAAAATACCAAATTATACCATCACTTTTGTATTTTTCAATAAAAGCTTTTACTTCATCATATTTTGTCCCTGAAAGTTCTGCAATTATATCTAAACATCCACCTATAATTCTGCCATGAATTTTTGCTGGTTTATTATTTAATGTTTTCCATTCAACTTTATCTGTATAATTGTATCCCTCTAAACCTGTAATCTTTTTGGGTCTTTCATTTTCAAACATTTCATAGCTTTCTTGTTTAATTAAATCACCTGAAATAATTTTCAAGTTATCTGTTATGTCTCTTGAATAATCTTCTGTACCAAAATCCCCAAAATTCATTGAATAAATAGTTGCAATATCATATCGTGTTGTTATTTGAAATAATAATCCAGTTGAATCTGAAAAACCTTGTACAAATTTTGGACCTTGCACTAACTTGTTAAAATCAACATAAGGCAAACATTCAACTAAAAACTCTCCTCCTGCTGCACATATTATAAAATCAATATCATCATCTTCAAACATAGAATTTAATTCTTGTGCTCTTTCCTTTGCATCTGCACTTCTAGCCATTTTAGAATTGTATATATTTTTTGATTGTATGACTTTATATCCATTTTGTTCCATCTTTAATTTAGCATTTTTTTGTTTATTAATATGTAATTCATCATATGCCCCATCTGATGGTGCTGGAACACCAATAGTGTCACCTTTTTGTAAGAATTTTGGATAAATCATTTACTTTCCCCTTCTTGATTGATTTAAGGTTGGAAGTCTGATGTTTGAAATCTGAGGTTGGAGGTTAGAGATACGACATCCTACCTCTTACATTCTACATCCTACTTCATTTTTATCAGCATACTTTAATTCTGCTCTAAAATTATTTCTCGTCCTAAACCAGTTGAGTATATTAACACTTTGTCCACTTTTCTATTTAGTCCGTTCTCTAAAGCCTCTTTATAAAGCATTAATTGTGGTTTATGTCTTTCAATTAATATTTCTTCATCTCCTGGTTTTGCAAAATCTGTTTTATAATCTAACAATATTAGTTTACCATTTTTATCGACAAAATACAAGTCTATTATACCCTGAACTAAAATATTTTCATCAGAAGAAACATTCATAACTGAATTTGCAGGGATGTTTATATAAAATGGCTCTTCTTTATGGTATTCTTTTGCTTGTTGTAGTTCTTTATATATATTTGATTTTGTAAATTGTAGAATTACATATGGATTAATACTTTCAGCTTCTTTTTCAGTTATAATATTATTAGTTCTTAAGTCTTGTATTAATTGTTTTACTAGTTCTAAATCATAATTCTTTGAAAAATCAAGTCTTTTCATACATAAATGTACTAAAGTTCCTCTTTTAGCTGGAGTAATTTCTTCTTCTACATCTTCTAATTTAGGCCAATTAAATTGTTTATCCTCTGGAAGTATCTTATCCAATTTTTCTTCAGTCATTAAATACTCTGTTTTTTTATTTGATTTTTTTCCTGTTCTCAGCTGAAACAAATGAGCAATATTTGTTACAGAATCTTTTGATGGAATTCTATTTAGCTCTTTATATTGATAATTAAATTCCAATTTCTTTTTTAAATCTTGCAATTCTTCTTCAGTTATACTTTTAGATTTTTCTTCTAATAATTCAAATATATTAATTTCTTCTTTTTCTTCCTTATTATTATCTTTTAATATTTCATCTTTTTTTATTATTTTTACTTTCATTAACTCTTTAGCTTTTTGCTCATTATATAAATAAACTAGCATAATCCAGTCAATATATTTTTTATATTTTTTTAGCAAAATAGGATTAATTTTACCATTTTCTGCTTTGTATATATCAACTAATTCCTGCATTTTAGCATAGTTTTCATCAAACTCATTTTTTATTCCTGTAATAAAGATTTTCTCTTTTGCACGAGTTAATGCAACATATAATACTCTCATCTCCTCTGATAGATTTTCCTCTAACATTTTTTCTCTTAAAGCTAATTTAGAAATAGTATCATATTTTATTTGCATATCATAGTCTATGTATTTTACTCCTATTCCTAAATCTTGATGTAATAAAATATCTTGGTTTAAATCCATCATATTAAAACTAGAGCCTGTGCTTGCTAAAAATACAACTGGAAATTCTAAGCCCTTACTTTTATGAATACTCATAATTCTAACTACATTTTCATTTTCTGATATAAGTTTTGCAGATCCTAAATCTCCGCTTCCTGTTTTTACTTTTTCCATAAAAAGAATGAAATTAAACAAACCTTTAAATGATGCAGTTTCGTACTGTTTTGCTCTTTCAAAAAGCATTCTTAAGTTTGCAATTCTAAATTCCCCATTAGGCATTAAACCTACATAATTTAAAAAACCAGTATCTTCATAAATAGTCCAAATTAACTCATCTAAATCTACTATATTATTAAGTTCTCTCCAATTTTCAATTCGTTCTAAAAAATTCTCAATTTTATATCTTAAATCTTCTCTTACTGAAAGTTTAGCTTTTAACATTGCAGTATAAAAATCATCAGTTTTATCTGCTAAACGAATTTCTAATAAATCATCATCTGTAAACATTCCAATTGGAGAGCGCATAACATGTACTAATGGTAAATCTTGATATGGATTATCTATTATTTTTAATAAATCCATAATAACTTTTATTTCATAAGTATCCAAATACTCTGTTGATGTATCAGAATACACATTAATATTTTTGTTTTGAAGCTCTTTTTCAAAAATAGTAGCCTTATTTTTAGTTGAACGCAAAAGAATAATAATATCTTTAGGCTGAATATTTCTAAACACTTTTTTCTTATTATCATACACTTGAAACTTACTATCAATTAATTCCTTAATTTTGTTCGCAACAAATTTTGCTTCTATTTCAATATCTTCAATCACTTCTTCGTCTTGGGTGTTGTCACTGGTACCGGAGATTTTTGGCATAGTATCAATAATATTAATTTCAGGTAATAGCATTTGTTCATTTTCTGAATACTCTGCTCCAAGGTTTAGATATTCTTCTTCATTATAGTCAATCTCTCCTAATTTTTCACTCATAATGTTATCAAAAATTAGGTTTGTAAAATCTAAAACCTGTTTTCTACTTCTAAAATTCTTATACAATTGGATTTTTTTGCCACTCGTACCGGAGATTTTTGGCATGGTTGTCACCGGTACCGGAGATTTTTGGCATACATCATATTGTTTGTATTTGCTTAAAAACAACTCTGGCATTGCTTGACGGAATTTGTATATACTTTGTTTTACATCCCCAACCATAAATATATTATTACCTCTAGAAATTGAAGTTAAAATATACTCTTGTAATAAGTTACTATCTTGGTACTCATCTATAGCTATTTCCACAAATTTTTCTCTATACTTTTTAGCAATAGCTGTTGGAACAAGTTTTATTAGATCCGATTCTTTTTGCTCCCCACCGAACAGTATCGTTTTCAGCTTCTTTTGTACCAACTAAAATTTGTAATGCAAAATGCTCAATATCACTAAAATCAACAATATTTTTTTCTTTTTTATTCTTTTTAAATTCAGTATCAAAATCTATTATTAAATTTTGTAATTTAACCAGCATATCATACATTTTAATTAAATCTATGTTTGATTCTTCAGAATTTGATGTAAAGATTTTTTCTTTTTTAGATGTAAAATCTTTTTTTATTTTATCTCTTATTTCTTTTGCTCTGTCTTTTTCTGGATTTGTTATTTTCTTACTAATTGGCCATTTTAAAAATTCAACACTATTTGCTAATGTATATGCTTTATCCCAATTTTCTAAATTTGCATTTAATGTTTCTAATTGATGTAAATCAGATAAAACAACTCTTTCATAAGCTTCTAATTCATTTTCTACTGAAAGTCGTTTTCTTAATGCCTGTAGTTTTTTTATTTCATCTTCTAATTCTTCACCCATTTGAGATAATAATATTTTTCCCCATTCTGTTTTAGAAAAATCTTGTTTTATATCTTTTATATTAAATTTTTCAACCTGTTCTTGTAGCCAATTTAACGGGTAAGGATTTGATTCAATATATGTATAAATCTTTAGGATTAGCTCTTTTAAAGGAGTATCATCTCTATATGAAGTATAAGTCTTTATTAATTCTTGGAAATCCTGATTTTCTTCTTCATATTTTTCTTCAAATAATTCCTCTAATGTTTCTTGTTTTAGCAATTCTATTTCTGCGTTATCCGCTATTCTGAAATTTGGAGAAATATCAATCTCAAAAAAATTATTTCTAATTACATCTAAGCAAAATGAGTCAATAGTACAAATTTCCGCTTTATTTATTAATGTTATTTGTCTTTGTAAATGAAGAATTGTTTGTTCATCAGCTTCTTCATTGTCAATGATTTTATAAATTGCATCTAAAATTCTCTCTTTCATTTCAGAAGCTGCTGCATTTGTAAATGTAACAACTAAAAGAGAATCTATATCTATTTTTTCATTTATAATTTTATTAATAATTCTTTCAACTAATACTGCTGTTTTTCCACTTCCTGCAGCTGCTGCAACTAAAATATTGCTATCTTTTTCATATATTGCATCTTGCTGTTCTTTTGTCCAATTCATTTTTACAAAATCCTTTCAACTATTTTAAATAATGCGAATTCTTTTCTTGTCTAATCTCACATCATAAAAAACTATATTTCAACTACTACATTTACTCCTTCAAATGAAATGTTTTTATATTCTATTTCTTTTAACTCACTTGGAATATCTTCTGTTGTTCCTTCAAAAATAATATTTCCATCTTTTATGATTTTTATATTTAATAATCTAAGTTCTTTTATTTTCATCAATTACTCCTTAAATTTTATTATGTTTATATTATAATATCTATTTCAACTAATTGCAAGATTATCAAAAAAAACAGGTACTATAAGTCCTGTTTTTTATAAATCTCATTCATTTGCTATCATTTAATTAATATTATTTATTTCTTCTTCAGTAAATCCTGTTATTTCCATTATTTCTGATAATTCATAATTTTTAGCTTTTAATTTTTTTATTATTTCTTCTTTTCCGTTGCTTTAGACCTTCTTCCTTTCCGTTGCCTTAGACCTTCTTCTGTGCCCTTTGCTCTTGCCGAAGCTAAAGCTGATTGCTCTTCTAATTCTGACATTAGTCTTATTTCTGCTAATCTTTTAATTTCTTTATCTCCAGTTAAAACTTCATATTCTTCTACAGCTTCTTCAATCTCCTTATTTTCTTTCTTAGCCATTTCTAGTAGGTCCCCCCTCTCCATATCTATAAATGCTAACCATTGATTTCGTACATCTTCCATATTAGGATTTTTCCTAAATTTTTCTAATTCAATATAATAATACTTTACTACATTGTTTAATTTGTATTCTTTATGATTTGTAACAACTCTTTCTGTTTCAATTATATAATCATCTAAATCTGTTAAACTATAATCTAAAATTGCAATTACTATTACTCTTTTAATATCTTCATATTTTCCTCTTGGCTCTAATTGTTCAACAATTTTCTTACTAGCATAAAAACATGTTCTTTTTTCAATATTTTTATAATCATTTAATTGCATCTCAACATTGACAATTTCTCCATCTTCCAGCTCGATATCTAAATACGGTAAATTTTTTATCTACATGTACCCTCGTCATTATTTTTAATATGATACTTTCTAGCTTCTTTTGCATCTGATTGAGTTAATTTCCAATCTTCCTTTCTTTTCCAATAGTCATTTGGAGATACATCATTTCGCACCAATAATTCATCCATCCAGCTTTCTGTTGAGGGTTCATTTTCTCTAGTTTCTATAGCTTGCGTTACTTCTTTTGCTATCTTTTCTAATTCATCTGTTGATGTGTGTTTAAAAAAATCTTCTAGTGCCTTTTTAAAATTCTTCTCCTCTTTTTCTATTTTTTCATAATCCTTAGGATTACTATTTCCCAACTTATATGCTAAAATCATAATATCTGCATATTTACAAGCTATATATTCTTCTTCACTATCGACTTTTTCATCAACATTGAAGGCATTTGTGTACTTTCCCAAAAATTTAGTCACTCTTTCTGAATTATCTTTTTCACCATTGTCACCATATACCTCAATTGTTAGTACATAATTTCCTCCATTAGTATTATCATCACAGTATTCAATTCTACAATTACCAGAAAGTAATGATAGAAAATGTAAAATATTAAAATTATTGTCATAACTTATTTTAACATTTTCGCCAGTAAATGATGTTCCATTTATTTCATTATATCCTATTATATATAATTGTTTAGCTTCATCTATAGGGTTATGTTTATTCATAAAATTATCTTCTATTATTTCTTCTCTTCTTTCTCTGTCTTTTTTTATACTACTACCTAACCCCACAATAGAACTTATTCCAAATATAACAGATAACAATATCACTGGAATTCTACTTTTAATTTTTCCTTGCTTTTTTAACCATTTATCTTCCATAAAATCTCCTATTTAGATAATAATCTCAATATTATCTCTATTTTTAATTGCATTATATATATTTATGTTAATAGAACTGAATAATTCTTTAAAACAATTTATTTTTATTGATATTTTTTAATTGAGTCCTCTATTAAAAAAAACTAAGAACTTAATTCTTAAGCCTTAGTTATATGCCTTTGTTAATATTATTCTGTAATTGATTTTTTTTCTCTTACAAATAATTTCCTTATAAATGACGGAATTGATTCAAGCATATCTTTATAATAATTTCTCTCCTGCTTAATTTTTAAAGTTTCTTCTTCTAGTGCTTTAATTCTGTCGTTTAACTCGTCAATATTTTGCTTATTTTTTTGTCCAAATTCATCAATTATTTTTCTACTTTCTTTAGAAAGCATATTAATAGTTTTATCTTTTTGCTCATTCTCTGCTTTTAATTTTATAATTTGATTATGCTTTATAATATTATCTAATTTTTTTACGAATTCATTCTCCATAATCTACCCTTCTCTCTCAGCAACATCATTATCTACGGCAACATCATCATCTACGGCAACATAATCATTTCCATCTTTATCTGTGTATATTATGTCATTTATATCAATTTTAATACTATCCCCAGTTACTTCAGAAGTACCTATAGTAGATCCACCTCTAAAGCCCTGTGTTGCAGTTTTTCCTGTAATAGTTCGTGGAATAGTGACTTCTATTCCTGTAGTAGGTACTTCAATTATTTCATTTGATTCTGGATCCTGAACTTTAATTTCAGTACCGAGTACAGCTCTTCTTGTTTCACATGGTATTAGTTTTCCTCCATCAACTATAACATTTTCTAAAACTCCTGTTGTGCTGCTTATAACACTAATAGGTTGATTTTCTCTTAATGCACTTAAATCAGCTAATACATGATAATCATTTGGTATTGTATAACTATTTCCATCTTTATCTTTTAATGTCACATATCCATCTGAATCAGTTGCTTGAACGCTATATTCTATAAGATTTTCAATATTACATGGAACCTTTGTACACTCAGCCAAAGCATCTTTATCCATTTTTGTTTTAATAACGCCATCGTCGCTAATAACATAAACTTCTGTTGAATCCCTCCTCAAAATTCTATCATGTGCATTTTCAATCGACAAAGGTGGTATCATAACTAAATCTCCACATTGTAGTTGTACTCCGTCTTCGGTAGTAATAGGATTTTTTAGAAAGCATATTTGTGTCTTAGCATTATCAAAAGTGAATTTACCAATACCAATAAAAAACAAAACACCAGCCAGAGCTATTTTTGTAGGAAATTTACCTTTACCATCTGGTTTTTTAACATTTGTATTAGGTTCTTTTTTAGCTTCTTTTTTAGCTTTTTCATTTTTATTTTTTCCAGATTGTGTATTCATATTGCTTAACACGTCGCTTTTTATATTAACATTTTTATAATAAGCAATTAATTCATTAAAGATTGTTTCTGGCATTTCGATTTCACCTGACATCATTTTTTTAATTATTTCAGGCCTTTCGATTTTTTCTGACATCTTTTCTGCCATCTTTTCTAATTCATCATCTATTACAGACTGTTTATTTTTTTTAAGTTCATTAAGCCAATTAAGAAATTCTTTTGGGTTTATTCCTTTAGCTTTCCTTTTATCTTCCAATTCATTTAATATTTCTTGTTTTTGTTCTGGCGCTAGTTTTTGAAAATTGATATTCTTACTCATTTTTTCTCCTTTATTTATAATAACATAGTTATATTATAACATTTTGTTAGTGATTTGTCAATAATTTCCATTTTACGGTTTTATTACTATTTTGTTACATTTATGTTACATATACATTTAATTTATTCTCTTTACCTTCTCCACTTTATTTGTCTCATCATTTATTTCAAATATTACTGCATTTAAAATACATTCTCCACTTGCTATTTTATATCTTTCTGGCAGAGATGTAGTAAATCGTTTAATAGCAACTTCTAAATCCATTCCTAATGCAGAAATTTTTGGGCCTGTCATTCCAATATCTGTAATATATGCTGTTCCATTTGGTAAAATTTTTTCATCTGCTGTTTGTACATGTGTGTGAGTTCCAAAAACTGCAGTTACTTCTCCATCTAAATAATAACCCATAGCAACTTTCTCGGCAGTTGCTTCTGCATGAAAATCTAGTATTATAATATCAACTTCATTTTTTATATTATTTATAATTTGTTTTGTTATTAAAAATGGATTTTCAAGGCCAATATTTATTTCTGCTCTCCCCATAGAATTTATTACTGCAATTTTTTTGTTCTTACACTGATAAATATTATATCCTTTTCCGCAAACTCCTTCTGGATAATTGTTTGGTCTAATTATTTTTGGATGATCTATAAATTTAAAAACATCCTTTTTTCCCCATGTATGATTTCCCATTGTTATGCAATCTACACCACATGAAAGGATGTCTTTAAAATTGTTTTCAGTAATTCCCATTCCTTCAGCAGCATTTTCTGCATTTACAATTGTAAAATCTATATTATAATCTTTTTTTATTTGAGGTAATCTTTTTTTTAGTTCCTGAATTCCTGCATTTCCAACTAGATCTCCTACTGCTAAAATATTCATATGTTCCCCACTTTCTATCACTAATTTGTTTTCAAATATGATGCTACTGCATCTTTAATCAATTCATTAATTGAAATGTTTTTTTCTAAAGATTTTATTTTTGCTTTTGTATGAAGTTCTGTTCCTAATCTAACATTTAAAGAACCTTTGCATTGTTTTTCAGGTTTGCTTTTTGTTAGTTTGCATAATTGTAGATAATCATCAATAGCATCTTTAAAATCTTTTTTTAATTCTTTTACAGTATTTCCTTCAAATGATATTAAATCATTTTTTAATCCTTCAATTTCGCCACAGAAACATTCGTCTTCATCACTATAACTTATTTCAGCCCAATATCCTTTATATTTCATAATATTACGCATTAGAATTCACCTCTTTCTATTAATATTTTTAAAATACTTTCAATTTGATATCCTTTCAAAATATTTTTTGGATGAGGTTTGTGTAAATCGATTTTCACATTATCCTTATTTACAAATCTTACCCTTGACCCTGACGTCTTTCCTTTATTATTCTCTATATATCCTAATTTATTTAATAAACTTTTTGCTTCTTCATATGTATAATCTTTTGGTTTAGATTTTAGTCTTTCTATTTCTTTTTCTAATCTACTCATACTATTATACTCCTTTTTTTGTGTTTTTGCAACTATTATTAGTTGCATTTTTTATTCTTCCTTTCTTATCTACAAAAATTGAAATTTCTCCCATCTTATCTGTTCTATAAATTTTTGAACCTATATTTTCTAATCTATTTATCACATCATCATTTGGATGTCCAAATTTATTATTTTCTCCAACTCCAATTAATGAAATCTTTGGTTTAACTGTTTCTAAAAATTCCTTAGTACTAGATGTTTTTGAACCATGATGAGCAACTTTTAAAATAGTTGAATTTAACAATTTTGAATTATCTTTATAGCGTTTTAAAATCTCTTTTTCTGCTATTTGTTCTATATCTCCTGTAAATAATGTTGAAAAACTTTTATAATGAAGTTTTGCAACTATTGAATTATTATTTAGCAGATTCTCCGAAATAAGATATGAATTATTAGGCCAAAGAATATCAAAATAAATGTCTTTCTCAATTTGTAGTTTCACTGGGTAAATAGTTTCATCTATACCTACACATATTACAGGTATATTTTTTTTATTTACAATCTCTTTAAATCTTTGGAAGTTTTGACTATTCTCTCCTTGTTTAGATATAAAAACTTTTTTTACTTTTAGTTCTTCCATAACACTTAAAAGTCCGACCGAATGTGATCTGTATCAAAATGGCTAATTATCATATAGTCTATTGTTTTAATCTTTCTATCTAAAAGATATGGAATTAAAACATTTTTTCCGCACATCATAATCTGAAAATTCACTTCCACCGCCATCTATTAAAATTTTTTTATTTTGTGGAGTTACAATAAGAGTACAATCTCCGTTGCCCCACATCTACAAAGTAAATTTTTAAATCTTTGGGAATAATGGAATAAAAAGAAAAAAATATACCAACTATTAAAATTAATGAAATAACTTTTGTTTTATTTTGATGAAATCTATACTTTGCTAAGTTTATTAGATTTTTAACTCTTATTTGAAATAAACTAGGCTTTTTTTCTAATTTTATTTTAATAATCAAAATAAATAAAAAAAACATAAAATAATAAATTAAAATACTAAAAAAATTAGGAGTTACTATATATATTTTATTTAAATGGATTTTTGGTCCTAATTTTGATATAAATATTAAAATTTTCAAACTATATGATAACAAAATTTGTATAAAAGAAAAATCAAATACTAGGCAAACTAAGCCCAAAATAATAATAGGTGCAATTATGAAACTTGCAAATAGACTTAATAATATACCAAAAATTGCAATAGAATTATAATGATATACTGTAATTGGAATAACCATAATTGTACAAGATATAGTAAGTAACAAAGAATCTAAAAATAGCATTCCTAATTTAAAATTAAAAAATTTTATCACAAATTTTGTTTTCTTCTTATTTTTTCTAATTGCTTTGTTGTTTATTCTTTCTAATTTATCATCAATATACTTTTTTAAAATTTTTTGAAATACTATAATTCCAATAATGGCTGAATATGATAATTGTAATCCTGTGTTTAAAATCGCAAATGGGTTATAAATCAAAATAATAATTAATGACAAACTTAAACTTTGCCATATGTCATTTTTTCTATAGAAAAAATTGGACATAATTAAAACAATTCCTGATATTCCTGCCCTTACAAGTGTAACTGGAAATTTTGTCAAACACATATATATAAATACTACTATGCTTGTTATGACCTTTGAAAAATGTTTACCTATTAAATTATTAAAAAGAAACTTTAAAATCAAAATTATATAAGTGATATGCATTCCTGAAATAGCAAGAATATGAGATATATTGCTTTCTGAAAAATCTGTTATTATGTCTTCTTCAATTTCTGATTTATCACCCAATAGTATTCCTTTTAAGATAGCTTTTTCTTCTTCTAATATTTTTAAATCATCTATTTTGCTATTTAAATACAAACTAGATTTATTGATTTTTGTTAAAAAAAAGTTTATTGAATTATTTTGTATTATTGTAACTTTTTGTGCATTTACTGTTCCTACTATTTTTAGTGTTTTTAAATAATTCCTATAATCAAATCCTTTATAATTTCTTGATTGATTTGGTATTTCGTATTTTCCATAAATTTTTACTTCATTTCCATACTCTAATTTTTCTTTGCACTTTAAATATAAAAATTTATTTTTATGTTTATTTGATGTTATTTTTAGTTTATATTTTTCTTTTTCAACAGATATAATTTTTCCTTGAATCTCAACTTTTTCTTCTTTTAAATCTCTATATATATTCTCATAATTTTTGTTTTGAATTAAAATAAATGAATTTGAAATAATAGATGTAATAATAATTAATATTATAACCTTTTTTGTAAAAACTACTTTTATATATCTAGAATATCTTTTAAATGATAATAGTTTAAAAGCTTCTCTTTTACTTTGTTTAAATATTTTTAATAATAAGTATATTGTATACAAAAATAAATAAAAGAGGGCTATTGTATTTTTACAATATAGCCCCCATAATATTCCTATGATATATCCAATTGTAATTGTGGATATTTTTCTTTTTTCTAGCATTTAAAACCTTTCAATTATAACACTTAGTTCTTTTATAGTATTCTTCTAGCAGTTATGTAATTTTTTTGATAATAACTTTCTGATAAAGATGAAATAATTACACCTTTGCTAGGATTTGCAGCATGTATGAAAGATCCCCCACCAATGTATAATCCAACATGCCCATTAAAGCATAAAATATCTCCTGCTTGTAGATTAGATTTGCTAACTGCTACACCATTGCTTCTTTGGCCTGAAGATGTTCTATTTAAAGAATATCCAAAGTGTTTATATACATAACTTGTAAATCCTGAGCAGTCGAATCCAGATGGAGACATTCCTCCATATACATATCTACATCCTAAAAATTGTTTGGCATATGCTACAACAGCAGAACCTGAACCGCTACTTGATTCACTACTTGATGCTGGTTCTTCTTCAACAGCTTTTTCAGCTTCTTTACTTTTTGATTCACTTGCATTATTTGTAGCTTCTCTATTCGTATTTTCACTTCTTGATGTTACTGCAGTTTTACTATCTGATAAATATTTATTTGATACATATCCGGTTTTATTATTATATGAAACCTTTGCCCATTTATTATCAACTATTGCAGTAACTGTAACTTGTGTATTTAAGTTTAATTGATCAATTACTTCCGCACTTGTGCTTGCATCTTTTCTAAGGTTTAGAGATGAAACAGAAACATATTTCGTTAAATTAACTTCTTTTACATCTTGTTTAATTTCTTCTGTTTTCTCTTCTTTTACCTCATTATTAGTATTTTCTTCTGTCTTTTCCTCTTCAGAAGTTGTTTCTTCGCCATTTTCTTCTTTTACAGATTCATCTTTAAGGTTTGCTTCTATTTTGCTTTTTAAAACCCATCCACAACTTGTTCCATTTTCTATATAGCACCATTTATTAATAATGTCTTTTACTTGTATATTAGAATTTTCTGAAACATTTGCAATTATACTTGAATTTATAGATGGAATTATCTTTAAGTCTATTTTTGAGGAAATTGTATAAGAAGAATCTTTTTTTATTTTTTCCTCTTTTGTTGTTTCAATATTAGTATTTTGAGCATTTTCCTCAGTTTTTGTTTCTTCTTTATTATCTTCTGAAGATTTTTGAACCTCTTCTTTGTTTTCTTCAGTATTTGTTGTTTCTTCGTTATTTTCAGTACTTTGTTGAACTTCTAGCATATCATTTCTGATATATCCAGTAAATTCTGAATATTTAACTTTAGTCCATTCCCCTTCTGTTTCTAAAACTTCAACCTCACTACCTTCAGAAATAACTGTAAAAATCTCTGAACTAGTATTAGCCTCTTTTCTTATACGAACATTATCTGATGTAATTTTTCCTGTTGTGGCATAAACGCTTGAACTCATTAGTACCATAAATGCTATAATTAACATACTTTTGATTATTTTTTTCATTACTATTATATTTACAGGAATTTCCCGTAAATTACCTCCTTTTTTAATAATGAACGTATTATATCATAAAATAAAAAAATTTGCAACCTTTATTATTTTACAAATTTGTTACAAAAATGTTACTATTATCTCTTTTAAATCATATAACAAATAAAAATGCAATCTCAAATTTAGACTGCATCTTCATTTTTATTTATTTCTTTTATTAGTTCAAGTTGTGAAATCAAAAGTGATTCCATTTTAGCTTTATATATATCAAATTGCTTTTTTAAATCTTCTAACTCTTTTCTTTTTAATAGAATCTGATTATCTAATGAAGCTACTTCCTTTGATGAAGAAGCTTTTGCATCTTCAATAATCTGTTCAGCCTTTTGCTTAGCAACATTTTTAACTTCCTCAGCTGTAGATTGTGCCATAAGTAAAGTGTTTTGAAGAGTTTCTTCAATGTTCTTATAGTGTTCTAAACTCGCTTTTAATTCTTCAACCTCTTTAAATGCTTCTGTTAGTTCTTTTTGTTTTTTAGCAAATTCAACACCTACTTCATCAAGAAAATCATCTACCTCTTCTACACTATATCCATTCATAATTTGTTTGCCAAATTTTTTATTTTCAATATCTAATGATGTAAGCATATATGCCTCCTTTTAGTTAATACTATTTTTATTTAACCAAGAAACAGATAATTTATTTTTTATTTCTTCCCTAGCCATTTCATTTGTAATTTCATAATTTGTAGGTGCAATTAAGAAGATTGAATTAGATACTTTTTGAATATGAGCATCTAAAGAATAAACTCCACCACTAATAAAGTCAACTATTCTTCTTGCAACATCTTTATTTACGTATTCTAAGTTAACTATAACTGATTTTTTTTCTTTTAAAAATCCACATATTTCTTCTGATTGTTCGAAACTTGTAGGTTGTGATATTACCATTCTAATAGATTGTGATTGTGGCATAGCAACGACCTTGCTATTTCTTTTTATAAAGCTCTTTTTTTCTTCTACTGGCTCTTCTTCATAATCATAATCATATACATCATTTTCCTCGTAATCTGTGTCTTCTGCTTGATCCATTCCAAACAAATTCCATACCTTATTCATTATTGCACTTGCCATTTTATTTCCTCCTAATTTTTTCTTACTAAATTAATGTACAATATACATTTTCGAAATATAAATTTAGTATCTAATATTTTTTTTTATTTGTCAATAGTTTATTGGAAATGTAATACAATCTTAATATTATTGTAATATTTTTGTAATATTTTTATTACTTCCTACCTTCTACTTCTATATTATTTATTCTACTTACTCGGATATACGAGGATATTGTCATACTTCATAATCTTTTGATTTTTATCAATGTCTATTCCTAATAAATTTAATTCCTCATCACTATATGTTCCTATAATTGAATACTTTTCGTTTTTATTTAATACTTTTACAATTATCTTTTTATCTTCTCCTGATTTTCTTCTAATCACGTATTTTAAACCTTTTTCATCCTCTAAAATACTAGAATTAGGAATTTTATAACCTGATGCACTCCACCAAGTTATATTAAAAGAGATTTTTCTGTGTTCTATTAATTCTTGTGTTAATGTTTTTAATTCAAAAACAACCAATATTTCATCATTCTTTTCTTTAGCAACATATTTTATTTCCGCATTTATTTCATTTCCTGAAGATAAAGTAATTTTTACTTTTTTTCCTATTTCAGCATTCTTAGCAGCTTCACTATTTAAAACAGTAGCTATATAGCAACTAAAATTATTTATAATTTTTCCTGATTCTGTTGATGTTGAAACTATTTTTCCTGTTTTTAATTCTAAGTTTTCTAAAGATTCTTTTGTTATTGTACTAAAATCTTCTACACTAAGTATATCTTCTAAACCATCAACTCTGTATGAAACCACTCCTGACATTGGTGCTATAATATATTCTGAATCAGCTGTTAATTTATTTTCATACTCCTCTTTTTCTTTTGTTAATTGCCCAATATATGCACCACTTTTACTTTGAGTTCCAGCAATTTTTGCCTCTTTACTTAATATTTCCTCGATTTGTTTTTTATATTCAGTTATTATACTAATATCTGTTAACTTCTTCAAATCCTGTGATTTTTCATCTATTTGTTTTTCTAGATTTTTTATATCAGCAGTTGCAAATATGTTAGGTTGATTAGCAAGTGCTTCTTGAATTTTAGAATTAATTTCCTCTATCTTTGCTTTTGTTTCTTTTTCTTCTAGACCACTATATCTAAAAATAGTTTGTCCTTTTGCAGCTCTTTCTCCTTCTACTACGATTGGTGTTAAACCATTTTTATAATTCTCGCCTTTTAATACAGTTTCTTCTCTTAAAATATATCCTGTAGAAGATTCTTCAAGTGTAAGTGTTCCATTATTTACCATAATTGTATCTCCTGGTGTTTTTACTAGCCAGTATATAGATAAAAAAATGTATAATATAATAAATCCAAGAATAGCATAAATAATGTATTTCTTTTTAAATTTTTTATTCTTTATTTCTCGAAAATTTAATATTTTTCCCAATCTATTTCCTCCAAAATAATATCTATATTATTCTGTATTCTATCTAAACCATTTAGCCAAATTATATTTTCAATTCGCTTAAACCACGTAATTTGTCGTTTTGCATACCTTCTAGTTTCTTGTTTTATTTTTTCAATTGCTTCTTCTTTTGTAATATTACCATTTAAAAAGTCGACTATTTCTTTATATCCAATTGCTTGCATTGCGGTTGGAAATTCATTATATTTATTTAAAATAAATTTTACTTCATCTATTAATCCTTGTTCAATCATAATGTCTACTCTTTTATTTATTCTTTCATATAAAATAGCTCTTTCTATGTTAATTGCAAATACTTTATAATCATATTTGGTTTCTTTTTTTCTTGATTCTATCTCTTGCTCAGTTTTTGTTTTTCCTGTTGAATTATAAATTTCCAATATTCTAATAATTCTTTTTTTATCATTATTACTTATTTTTTCTATTGCAATTGGATCTATTTTTTTTGCTTCTTCATATAATGATTTTAATCCTTCTTCTGTTTCAGCTTTTTTCATAAGCTCATTTCTAAAATTTTCATCAAATTTTATTTCATTATATTCTATTCCATAAATCAAACTATTTGCATAAAGGCCTGTTCCTCCAATTACAATTGGAACTTTTCCTTTTTTTATAATTTCTTCTATTGCTTGTTCTGCTCTTTTTTTATATTCTGCAACACTAAATCTTTGAGTTGGTTCCACTTCATCTATTAAATAATGCTTTATTCCTTGCATTTCTTCTATAGTAGGCTTTGCTGAACCTATATTCATATCTTTATATATTTGCATTGAATCACAAGATACAATTTCACCATCTATTTTTTTTGCAAGTTCAATAGATAATGCTGTTTTGCCAGATGCTGTAGGTCCTACAATTACTATAACTTTTGGTTTTGTTTCACTATTCACAGTGTTTCTCCTTGTGCTTTATTTATCATATATATCTTACTATAATAAACCAAAAAAAGCAAGGAGTTTTTTACAATGTTAGAGATGAGAGGTTGGAGGTTGGAGATCAGACTTCCTACCTCATATCTAGCTTATAAAAATCTATTTTGTTGTTATATTAGCCATATTTTCTATTATTCCTCTTTGGAAATCTTTTAAATAGAAGATTTCTAATATTATTGCTATAATAACAATAATTGATAGTATTATAATTCTTTTCTTACTTTTTTCATCATTGGTAGAATTAGTTTCTATGTCTGATTTTATTTTAGCTATATGTGGTAAACTTAAGTATCCATTTATTGGAACGCATAGTAATATAGAAATACGTCTAACTTGTTTTAGAATTTCTTTATTAGGGTATGTTAATCCTATTTTCGAAAATAAAAATATTATAAAAGTAATTATAAATAGTGCTAACATTCCAATACCAATGAATTTAATTTTTTTAGTATTATCTTCGAAATCTTTTGTGTTATTCCAT
>ODAJ012171794.1_pt1 | contig 26164 bp, 16 predicted proteins | sample 1539241 | NCBI WGS metagenome assembly ODAJ01 (sample SAMN02144231, study PRJEB22623) | gut metagenome | biome: sheep rumen | host: Ovis aries | place: New Zealand
TTTTTCAATAAAAATAGCTTGAAAAAATAAAAAAAGAAAACCCACCTTGAAATAACACGTTTCAAAGATGGGTTTGTCTGTAGTCTGAAGGGACCACATATGTGGTCCCTTTCTTTCTTCCAACACTGGATTGAATTAGTTGTTCATGTACTGAAGAAGGCTGCTGCCGATGTTTGCAGTAAGACTTACGATGGTTCCGATTACAGCAAGTGCAAGGCAGATGATACCGAAGATGAAACCAAGTTTTGCTTTTCCGTCTTCAGAATCTTTGTTCTTTCCGATAATACCAAGTACCAGTGCAGCTACGCCAAAAGGAAAACCAAGTCCGGAGCAGCAGATGGAAATAGAGCAAACCATACCTACGATACCGAAGATAAAGGAAAGCTTACCCATTACAGTGCCTGTTCCCTTGGGTTCTTCGTAGTTGGTAACAACTTCCTGATTATTAAAATTTCCGTCCATTTTAATTCCTCCCCTTAATAATTAGACAACAATTATTGATGATTTATTAACACGCCAATGCTAATTCTATAACACTTTCCCTATTCACGCAAGACCTTTTCATTTTTCACAGACACGTTATCCCGAAACCGATGAATAAAATATTGCGCACGACCCACTGAACCAGCAGAAATGCCAGGTCAGCATATACCATTTTTGTAACGGGCATTCCGGTAAAACCAAGTTTCTTCGTATGTCTGCAAAGGAAGGTATTCACCATAAAAACCGAGTACATTGCAAGGCTTACTATAATGAAAGGATTACAGAGAAAACTCTTAATCGGGTGAAGATGGACCAGCCAGTTGGTAGCTCTGGTGCAGCCGCAACCCGGACAATATGCGTGAAGCAAAAGATAAAATGCACAGGTGTTCCTTCTGTGTGTCAGCCATTCTCCCCAAATCAGAAAAACAATGAAAACGACTGCAAATATAATAATGAAAATTTTGCCGACGGCATACCATACCTCCGTGGAGTCATCCGCATATAATTTATCGTATTTTTTCATGGTAAGTAATCCATAATGCTTGTAGTAAACTGAAGAATCAGGGCAACAATGGAAATGATGCCTGCAAGTGTTCCGCCGATTCCGAGAATCATGCCGGTTTTTGCCATTGCCTTATTCTCACACTGCTCTGCTCCTTTGGCTCCGAGAATAATGGCAATAATGCCGGGAACCAGACCCGTTCTCGTGCAGATGGACACGATGGAAACAATTCCCAGAACCAGTGCGGCAATTGCAAGTCCGTTTCCAAGTCTCGGCGGCATCTCTTCCTCATCATAATAGGAAGCAAAGGGATCGTTTGCATACAGACTCTGGGGATTGTAATCCGGAGTACTGTATTCGCCGCTGTTCGGATAATATCCGCCTGACGGATAACTTTTTGCAGGAGAAAACGGATCCTTTACATAGGTGGTCTGAGGCTGCTGATAAACGGCTCCGCCATAACTGTTCTGAGAACCGTATGCGCCCTGAGAACCGTAACTGCTCTGGGAACCGTACGTATTCTGAGAGCCGTATGTGCTTCCGGCGCCGAAATAGGAATTCTGCCCCCCGTACGCACTCTGCGAACCGTAACTGCTTTGGTTATCATACCCACTTTGTAAGCCGTAACTGCTTTGGCCGTTATAGCTGTTCTGTGTTCCGAAACTGCTTTGAGAACCATAAGAACTCTGCGAATCGTAACCGCCCTGTGCTCCGTAGGAACTCTGCGAACCGTAACTGCCCTGAACACCGCCCGTACTCTCAATCGGTGTAATTACCGAATCAGAGCCTGTTGCCGGATCCGGGCCTGCTGCTGCCGTCGCAGTGGCGGCATCTGTCGGCGTCGTTTCCGGTGTCGGCGGCTGATAGGAAAATGCGCTTGCAAAATAGTCCGCCTGTGACTGTATCATTACTTTCGGGGTCTCCGGCGCATCTACGGTGACCGTTTCCACAACCGGTGCATCCACCACTGCAGCTTCCGCGCTGGGCGTCAAATTGATTTCCTGATTCCCTTCCAAACTGATTTCCTCCAAATTCTCCCTTTACACACCGATGCTGCCCACGAGGGGCAGCAATCGTTTGATTCCTTCAATTGGTTCGCCTGTTAAAAATGAGCGATATCCGTATTTGCAGCCAAATCGCTGTCAATGGTGCAAATGTCATACATATTCATATTGCGCACGTGGCTGTGGCCGGTATTTCTTGCGATTTCCTTCAGTTCCGCTATCAGTCCGTCCGTTTCTTCCTCGGAGTATTCTCTCTCAAGAAGAATGTAGTCTGCGCCGAGCGCAATCAGTTTTGCGATTTCCTGTGCATTGTTTACATCCTTGATGGAAACGAGAATCTGCATCTTGGAGTTCACGCGGCTCAAGTAATTCTTTGCACGTCGCAGTGCATAAGGAATGATTCCGCTGGATGCATCGTTTAAAATCACATAATCCACATTTGCATAGGTGCACGCTGCCAGATCCTGTTCCAGTCTTCCGATCATCAGGCTGATTCCGACGGGAACTCCGTCATACAAATCTCTGGCATTCTTCACTTCGGTACGAAGCTCTTCTCTGCCGGAAACTGCCGGAATATGACTGTTAATTCCTTTTACAAGGATCATGTTTGCTCCGTCCGCATCGTCTAAGTCATCCGAACCCGGAATGTACTCGCCCCAGCGGAACATATCGCTGTTTCCGAACGGTTCTTCCATCTTTACGGGACGTTCCGCTTCGGTACCGATTACGACGGAAGCATCAATCGTCTCATCCTTTGGAATCGGCATCGGATTTAACTGTGCCGGAAGTAAAATAATACCGTCCAGTCCGTTCGTTACCGGATTTACATATCTCTCAAAGAGGCTCTTAACCTGCTCGTCGGTGAGCAGATTGTACTTGCCGTCTTCCACAACTGCGGTATGACGCTTTGCAGCTTCTTCGATTCCGCCGACCAGAACCGCTTCCGTGGTCTCGGGAATCTGAATTTCTTCCTCCGCGGGAGTCTCTTCCGCAGCGGGTTCTTCGACTGCTTCCTCTGCAGGTACTTCTTCGGAAACGGTTTCTTCGGCCGCTTCCTCTGCAGGAGCCTCCTCCGCAGCGGGTTCTTCGACTGCTTCCTCTGCAGGTGCTTCTTCTGCAGCGGCTTCTTCAACAACTTCCTCTGCGACAGCTTCTTCCGCAACTGCTTCTACTATCGTTTCCTCTGCAGGTATTTCTTCTGCAGCAACTTCTTCAACAACTTCCTCTGCGACAGCTTCTTCCGCAACTGCTTCTATCGATTCTTCTGCAGGAACTTCCTCTGCAGCGACTTCTTCTGTAGCAACTTCTTCTGCAGCAACTTCTTCTGCAGCGACTTCTTCGACAACTTCCTCAGCCGGTACTTCTTCTGTGGCAGCCTCATCTGCAGCTTCCTCAACGGTTTCCGCGGGTGCTTCTTCCAAAACCGTTTCCTCAACAGGTGCCTCTTCAGCAGACTCCGTAACAGTTTCTTCCGCAACTTCCCCTGCCGGAGCTTCTTCCACAACTTCCTCTGCCGCAACCGGCACTTCTTCGGCAACCGGTACTTCTTCCGAAACCGGCACCTCTTCCGCTACCGGTGTTTCTTCCGCAACCGCTGCCTCTTCCGCAACCGCCGCTTCTTCCTCAATCGGAATCTCTACAACTTCTCCCACGGGCTCTTCGTCGTCAAATACGAACTCCTCGGTGCGCACCACATCCCCGAACGTCGGGTTGGTGTCGAATCCGGTAAAGAAATTACCTTCTTCATAGATTCCGGAGCTTGCTGCCGACGGAATTTCCTTCGTTTCCAAAGGCTCTCCGTCTTCTACATTCACTTCTTCAAATACAAAATCGTCGTCGCCCTCGTCGACGTCGGAAGTAGCTTCTGCAATTTCAGCCTCTTTATCGCCGGTAACTGCAGTGTTTTCTTCTACCACCACCACTTCCGAATCACTCCCGTCACTTGAGCGGTCACCTCCCTCGATGACCTTCACGACGGCCCCGTTCCCCTCAATGGGATCGAGACGCGGTCTGTTCTCTTCTTCTTTCTGTTTTGCCTCTCTGTCCAGCTCTTCCTGTGACTTCACAGGCTTTGCGCCTTCGTAGTAGGTCGAAATATTACTCTTATCCACGGGTTTGTCATTGTCCGCCTCATTAAGCCAGAACTCCTGACGCTTCTCGATCACGAAGCCTTTTTCCGCGAATTTCTTATCTTCTTCTGCCTTTTTGGCATCTTCTTCTATTTTCTTGGCGTCTTCTTCGGCTTTCTTTAATTCTTCTTCCGCCTTCTGTTCGTCGCCCTCAATTAAGGAATCCTTTTTTTCGCCGTCTTCGAGCTTCTTCGCTCCCTCTTCGGCTTCCTTTTTCTCCTGCTCGGCCTTCTGTTCGTCGCCTACGACAACAGGCGCAGCCTTCTCGCCGTCTGCAGGTTTGCTCTCCTCCTCATCAGCAAGTCTCTTGAATACATCACGGGACTCGTTGCAAATCGGGCAAACGTCAATTTCACTGAATTGAATTCCCGCCTGCTGCTCATCAAAAATGTAACCGCAGACACTACATTCGAATTTTGCCATTCTATAACCTCCTACATTGTTCGGATACCCGAATCTAAAAACTATACCCAGAATATTTTATCATAAACGTTGTACATTTACCAGCAAAAGTGTGTTACAATCAGCGCATGAAAACAAATTACCGCATGACAATCCAATATGACGGAACCCGCTATTTCGGCTGGGAACATCAGCCCAATACCGAGATGACCATTCAGGGTAAAATAGAAACCGTCCTTTCGCGTCTTACCGGCACTTCCGTGGAGGTTCTGGGAGCAGGCCGTACCGACGCCGGCGTTCACGCCAAGGCCATGGTGGCCAACTGTTTTCTCGATACGGAGAAATCTCCCGAGGAGATTAAGGACTATCTAAACGAATATCTCCCCGAAGACATTGCCGTAACAGGTCTCGTCAAAGCAGGGGATCGATTCCATTCCCGCTACAATGCAACGGGAAAAACCTATCGCTACACCTGCTACATCGGCAGGGACAAACCGGTTTTCGACCGCAAATATGTCTATACCCTTAATCAGCGTCCCAACATCGATTCCATGAAATCCGCTGCCGGCTATCTTACCGGCGAGCATGATTTTGCATCCTTTTGCAGCAACCCAAAAATGAAAAAATCCACGGTACGAAACGTGGACAGCATAGAAATCCTCGCAAACGGAGACTATCTGATTTTCACCTATCACGGATCCGGTTTTCTGCAGCACATGGTACGGATTCTGACCGGAACCCTGCTTGAAGTAGGTTTCGGCAGGCGGACACCCGAAAGCATGCTGACACTTCTCGAAGCGAAGGACCGCAAACTTGCCGGCCCCACCGCTCCCGCCTGCGGCTTATGTCTGATGCAGGTAGATTACCAATAGATAAAATTAACAGGACACATGGAAACCATCGCAAGAATCAAAACCGATTTTCCGGAAAAATTCGGCATCCCCAGACAGAGCGGACGCATCCGTGCTCTTACGGGGACGCTTGTTTTCGAGCCGAAATTCCGCACTCCGGATGCGGTTAAGGGTTTGGAAGAATTCAATTACATCTGGCTTTTGTGGAAGTTTGACGTGCCGCAAAGCGAGACTTTTCACGCCACGGTCCGCCCGCCCCGCCTCGGGGGCAACACCAGAGTCGGTGTTTTCGCCACCCGTTCTCCTTTCCGTCCGAACCGAATCGGTTTATCCTGCGTACGTTTAGAGAAAATACTGCTTAACGAAAACGGTCCCGAACTGATCGTATCCGGTGTGGATATGAAAGACGGCACCGAGATTATCGACATCAAACCATACATCCCCTACACGGATGCAAAAGAAGATGCCGTCGGCAGTTTCGCCGATGAATTAAAAGACTATCACTTAAATGTGGAATTTCCCGATGAGATTTTACAATCGATTCCCGAAGAAAAAAGAGCGGCTCTTACGGCTGTGCTCGCCGAAGATCCCCGCCCTTCCTATCATGACGATCCGGCGCGGATCTACGGAATCTCCTACGCCGGATTCAATATTTCTTTTCGTGTCTGCAACGGCACGCTGACCGTCCTTAAGACCACAAAGGCGCCGCTTGCGAATAATTAATCACTTTGATCTCCGGTTCGCTTGTACCGAAATCACAATTCTCAGGCTTCGCACCGATCGGAAGCGGTGTGTCGGAAGAAATGTTAATGAACACTCCGACGCTTCGAAGCACGATTTCCCCGCCGTAATCCGCACATCCCATACCGAGAACCTGACCGCCGGAACCGTTTAAGGTAATCTTCGTATGCTCGGAGTAAATCTTTGCCCTTCCGAGCGCACATCCGATCATGATTACCCTCGGTGCGTTCATGTCGATATTTACTTCCGCCGAAACAATTTCAATCGAGTTCTGCGTTCTGGCTGCGCCGCCGATACCCGTAATACTCTTGCCTCCGCCCTTGATATCAAGCAGCAGGTTGGAAACGCGGATCGTGCTGATTCCGGAAGGTGTTCCGATTGCCACGCCGTTGATTACGTTATAGGAGACCGTCATATGCATTTCGGTAAGCGATGCTTCCACATGTCCGGAGAAAGCGCCGATGCCGACAAAAGCAGTGGACGAGCCCTTGATGGTGTTGTCTCCGCCCTTGAGAACAATCTTTGCGCCGGGTCCCGGAACACAGCCGCCGATACCGACAGCCTTTTCACCGTTTAATTCGATAAGCAGGCGTCCGGAAATATCCGTAAGAATGGTTCCGAACGGATGCTGTAAATCGTTACCGATACCGAATGCTTCCTGCCCGCGGGACCGGATGGTCAGATTACCGTTGCCGATAATCTTTAACGTGGATGTCGCGGGAACGCGGATACCGTTGGAAGTGATGATGTTGTCGCCTTCCAGAATCAGCGTCAGTGACGCATTCTCTCCGATATCGATTCCGACATCGTTTACAACATTATCGAGAATGATATTCCGGATGGTCAGGGTCGAATCCGTATTTTCCTTGATACGGATTTTTACATCCGCAGGGTAGTCCAGGTTTCCGGCCAGAATCACGTCCTGTCCGGAGATTAAAATATCCGTATACATTTCCAGACCGAGTCTGGTCAGCATCAGTTCTTTTTCCCTGCTGACGACATAAAGCTTGTTAAAACGCTTCTCTTCCGGAGCGGAATAATACTCCAGAATTTCATTCTGAATCTGCTCTTCGATGTGATCTGCAATCTCGAAATCCGGCTTCGCGGTATAAAATCCCTGAATCAGATCCACACCGAGATTGATACTCGCTTTCAGTTCGCCGGATGTTTCCACGCCTTCCGCAAGCGCATAGCAGTTATTGTTGTGGGCGAATTCGATGATGTTTTCCACAAAATGCTGCTTTCTCGGATCGTTCTGCAGATTCTGAATCAGCAGGCGGTCGATTTTAATACAGTTCGGCGTGTATCGAAGCAGCGATGTGGTATTCGCATATCCGACACCGTAGTCGTCGATTGCAATGCCGAATCCTTCTTTTGCGCTTCTTTGCGTCAGTTCACGGACTTCGTCATCCTTCTGTTCGGACTGTTCGGTGACTTCGATAAACACATCCTTGAAAAGATCCGAATACTTCTGCTTAATCTGGATATAATCGGCCTGATCCAGCTGGTAGCCCGGAATACTGTTGAGGAATACTTTTTTATCTTTAAACTTTTCACGGTTCGAAGCAACAATCTCCAGTACATTGAAAAATGTTGCGCGCTCAATATCGTAAAGTCTTTCATTTACCGTGGAATATTTAATAATCGTAAGCGGAGAAATATTTTGCTCGGTATCGGTACGCATCAGTGCTTCGTACGCGAAAACATCGCCGGTCCGTGCATTGACTATCGGCTGGAATGCATAACGGAAGCGGTTATTGTCGATTACATCCTTGATGGTATCCGACTGTTTTAACTCTTCCTGCGTTAATTCATCATTTTCCATGGAAGCCGATTTCCGGTTATTCTTGGTCAGACGCTTGTTCAAAAGCGCTTCGTCTATGATTTTTGCAATGTCCGTATCCGGGTAGGGAACGGTAATACTGGTGCTGACATTGATGTTCAGCGTGTATTCCTTTTCGGACTCCGCATTAAACGCGTCCACCCTGGATTTTAAACGGTTGATAAAATAGTCTACATCATCCTTCGTGCTCTCATCCGCACGAATCGCAACGATAAACTCGTCGCTTCCGATATGGGCAATTAAGTCTGCGGGAGACGCGGAATCCTTGATAAATCCCGCCAGTTTGCTGATGGCAAAATCACCTTCGGAATGACCGTAAATATCATTGATGTTTCCCAAATGGTCCAGATCAACGCAAACGGCATAAATCGTCTGCCTTCTTAAAATGCAGGTCTGCTTGCAGTTTTCAAGTTCCATAACCAGACCGTTGTGATTCAAAAGTCCCGTACCGGAGTCGATATACTGCATATTTAAAAGGTATTCGTTCATGTCCTTTAATTCGGCATTTCGGTTCTTGATTTCCTCATTACGGATCAGGATAACCAGGCTCCGGCAGAGTTCCAGAAGAAGGCGTCCCATCATCATCTGCCGTTCCATGAATTCGGGAGCCTCGGACACTACAAAACCAAAATAATTCTCTTTTGCATATACGGGATAGAGACAAAGGGGCGTTGCATTACGAGACTGGATTTCCAGGCGTTTCTGGAATGTTTCGTTATCAAAAATCTCTCCCTCCAGGCTACGGTCCGAGGAGGCAAAAATCCGGAATTTCTCGTCCGGAATCAGTTTGCCGACATTACTGGAAAAGTCGGTCATAAATGACTCGCGAAGACATACATAGGTACATTCGGGAAGAATGGCACGGATAATGTCCCGTTTCTCCTCTATGGTAGCAGCATTTCCGAGGTCCTCGGTTAAATCGCCCTGTCTTCTTTCCTGCATGCTGGCCATATCACGCTGTGTCACCAGTTTCCGGATAAAATCGGCAGAATCCGTGAACGGCTCCGCCTTGTTGCAACCGCAGGACTCGGAATAATTCATTTCCTGTTTTAAGACAATAACCTCCGGTCCTTCGGAATTACCGGTTACGATTCTGTCTACCAGCGCAAGGCATTCCTTCGTCTGAACGGTAAGATTCCTGCGTCCGGTAGTCAGATCCGGATGACCGGATCTCCGGTTGCTGATTCCGTTGAAAGCCGTTACCACAACATTGTCCGGTACCGTTTTTCCGATTTTACGAAGAATACCCACGGCAATGTTGGAGATTCCGTTGTCGGAACAGATAATCGCATCCGGCTGCATTCTTGTGATGGTTGCACCCATCTGCGCAACGCCTTCTCCGAGGCGGAACCGTGTTGAAACCACCCGCTGTTCGGCATCCTTAAAGCCTTCCTTTTTCAGGCACTGCAAAAAGGTTTCCTTAATACGGCTCGTGCTGTAGGTTACGGAATCATCCCCGATAAATATGGGATTCTTGCATTTATGTACTTCAAAAAGATGACGAACCAGTTCCTCCATGGCCCCGCATTCATCAAAAGAAACACTGCTGACGCCCGGATATTCCACATCCATCAGAATAAGCGGGATTTTCTTAGATTCGAAAATCTCTTTCAGCTTTCCGATTCCGTCCGTGCTCTGAAAAAACTCTCCGTCCAGTACCGCTGCACAGAGATTCCCTTCCGTAAACACATTAAAGAAATCCATTCTCCATTGTTCCGAGAGTTTTTGCCAGAAGAGACCGGGCCAGACTGCAGCAACCCGATAACCGCGGCTTGCTGCTACAGAAGAAAATTTCTGAAGTTTTCGTAATGATGAAGGTGCATTTAAATCCGCACCGATATAACAAATGCTTTTACACTCCATCATCCATACCCCCGAGAAAAAATACGCAAAACGGACTCAACGGACACCCCCATGTCCAACTCAAGTCCAACACTAAAACTATTATAGTGATTTTATCATATAAAACCGCCTAATCATAGTAAATTCTTGCGTTTTTTAGCAATATATTTGCGAATTTGCAATATGTTTATATCCAATACGGATAATCTTCCATTTCGATACAGCCTTCCGCATCTTTTTCATAAAAGCAGGCCAGAAAGGCATCGGAGAAACTGATACCGGAAGTGTATAAGAAAAGAATCGGCACGCTCATGCCCACAATTCCGAGCCCCAGATAAATCCACGCCTTCTTTTTCTTCAGTAAGAAAAGGTGCGCACCGTATGCTCCGAGTAAGAATCCGAGCCAGACGAAAGCCCCTTTCTTTACACGGACGGGTTTCTCAAACGGAGTCGGATCGGCAAGAATCATGGCAATCCGTTTCTTCATCAGAATCACCATAACGATGACTGCCGCCAGACAGGCAAAGGCAAAAACATACCCGACAACTCCCCAGATTCTCATGATTTTGAAGAGAATCTCCCCGCTACTTCCTCCGTAGGGAGATGCGGTCAGAACATCCAGATAGGATGATTCACCGGTCAGGGCCTCTTCAATGTTTAAGGACGGTCCGGAAATCAGGCCGCTTCGGTCAATCACCTCCATTGCGATGGTCCGCCCCAGAACGCCAAAGGCGGAAGAAAGCGCCAGAATCAGAAGGACCATAAGAATCAGTCCCTGAATATGAAGAATCATGGTATCGTGTTTGCGCCCGGTTTTTCCTTTCGGTAACAGTGCAGATTCACTCATACGTTTTCCTCCGTGTTCTTTGTATTTTCAGAAGCAACTTCCGTCTCCGTCACAGTTTCTGTCTCCTCCGAAACGGTCGCCGGGGCGATTGTCTTCGTCTCTTCCTCTTCCGTCGTTTCCGCTTCCTCCGCCCCTTTCTCCTCTACTTCGCGAACGACCGCTTCAACTGCCTCGTCACTTACGGGCAGGGTACCGTCATCTTCTTCCAGGAAGAACAGTTTGCCGGAGAAATCCTGATCGTAGCGTACATTTTCATTGTAGCCGGTTCCGGAGAAATTCTGTTTTAATGCCACGCCTGCATTCATCAAAAGACTTCCGTAGGCCGTGTACTCTTCCTTCTCGGAGGGCAGTTTCACCTTCTTTGCCAGAAGATCCATCAGAAGGGAATCCTGCTTTACATGAATCGGAGCCACCGTATTTACCAGATCCCCGAAATCCCGGATGTCATAGGAAAGCTCATGGTTCGTAAACCGGTACTTCGTCTCCTCTTCGAGTCCCTTCGGATAAAAGGTAACGTTCTGGGTATTCGGCAGAACAAGTTTTTTTAACATCATGCCGACCGCTGCTGTTTTGTATTCGGAAACCGTTGTCCAGGAGGTAATGTTTCCGGAATTGGAAGCCTCAGAAAGAACCGATTCCCTGCTTCCGCGGATATCGCCGAGAGGACCTGCGCCGCCACGGTAGAATCTTCCGTGCTGAAGCACGCCTCTGTATTTTTTGTAAAGAGCAATCTCGTCCTTAACCTCGTCCATCTGCTCTTTCGTAAAATCGCTTAAATTGCATTCGTATCCCAGGCTTCCGAATGCCGCCACCGCAAACCTTGTTTTCATCGGTGTACGACGCAGCGTCTGATGATTGGGACTTGCGGACACATGCGCTCCCATGGTCTCGGGAGGATAGCCGTAACTGTAGCCCTCCTGAATCTCCGCACGACAGAGTGCATCCGTGTTATCCGACGCCCAGATTTGTGGGAAATAGCAAAGAATTCCGAGATCAAACCGGTTGCCGCCCGATGCGCAGCCTTCAAAAAGAATGTGCGGAAAGCGCTTTATCAGTTCTCCAATAATCTCGTAAAGCCCGAGCACATAGCGGTGTGCCACCTCACCTGACGGCACGGTTTCGGACTGTGAATACACATCCGAAAGAACGCGGTTCATGTCCCATTTTACATATTGTACGTTGCCGGATGAGAACACATTGCTCATGGCTTCCACGATGTAATCGCGGACTTCCTTTCTGCATAAATCCAGCATCCGCTGGTTACGTCCTTCGGAATGGTCACGCTTCGGATTGGCAAGGCACCAGTCCGGGTGCTCTTCGTAAAGCCTGCTGTTTACGTTCACCATCTCCGGTTCCACCCAGATACCGAACATCATTCCCAGGGAATTCACTCTCTCCGCCAGGCCTTTTATTCCGTGCGGCAGCTTCTTTTTGTTCACTTCCCAGTCTCCCAGGGATTTCGTATCGTCATCACGTTCGCCGAACCAGCCGTCATCCATAACAAACAGTTCGATGCCCGCATCCGAGGCACGTTTTGCCAGTTTTAACAGTCTGCTTTCATCGAATTTAAAATAGGCAGCCTCCCAGCTGTTCAATAAAACAGGGCGGTCCTTTCCCTTCCATTCGCCGCGCACAATGTGCTGCCGGACGAAGGAATGCATGTTGTAACTAAGCTCATTGAAGCCCTTACAGGTATAAGTCATAACAGACTCGGGCGCTTCAAGGCATTCCCCGGGTTTTAAAACATACTCAAAACCTTCATCGTTGATTCCGCTTTGAATACGCACTTTTCCATAAGAATTCGCATCGGCGATTTCCATATGGTTGCCGCTGTAAATCAGGTTAAAACCGTAGCATTCGCCCCTATCCTCATTGCAGTCGGACTTCGCCACCATGAAAAACGGATTGGCTCGGTTCGAACTTGTTCCGGTATTGCTGCGGCTTACGTGCATGCCGTGTCCCAGGGGCACATGATAGGAATGCATCTCCCTTGCCCAGGCTCCGTCAAAATAGATTCCTTCGAAATCCGTGCCGGAAAGATCCAGCTGCATGGACAGAAGACGTTTTACGGTGACGTCCTCTTCCCCTTCGTTATACAAATCCGCATAGCGGGTAATGATATCGGTGTCCTCATATACGAGATAGGTTACGTCGAGGCGGATTTTAAAGCTTTTATCCACGAAGGATACTCTCAGCGCGTCCGCAACTTCCTCGTCCGTACGTTTCTTCAAAAGGCCCTCGCCCTGTTCAAATGTCATGATGTCATAGCTTCCGGGCAGGGTTTTACGGGGTTTTGCCCCTTTCGTAACGATATGGGAATCATAGACCCAGTCGAGCGTCCGGCTTGAGTCCGCAAAAACAACCTCCGCAAACGGTGATCTTAAATCGCCTTTTCCGGGTCCCGAAACCTCCAGCGATACATCTTCCATCACCAGCGCCGGATGGTCCTTATCATAGGAAACGGCATTTCCCACAGGGAATTCACGCTTCTGACGAAGCATCTCAAATTCCGGCAAATCCTTCGAGAAAACAACCCTGTTTCCGTAATATAAATGCACTGCATGGCCCGTATCCGTAATTTCAAAACAGTACGACGTGCTTCGGGTATGCAGTGCAAATTTCTTTTCGTAAATCTGAATCATAGTCTATCCCCTTTCCCGCTTATTATAACATAAAACGGCGGAAGAAGCATTCCTTCCTCCGCCGAATTGAACAGTCGAACAGTGCCATCGAACAGTGAAAAAGTTGCTGCGCAGCTTTTGGGCACGCATTAAAATTTTATTAACTTTCCGCTGCTCTGCGCTCTTTAATCTGTGCGGAAATCTCCTCGAGTTTCTCGTCCGTTAAAATGTATTTGCTCTTGAATACCAGGAATCCGATCACCAGTACAACCACCGGAAGTACGGTCATGACAAACCTTAACCCCACAACGGAAGAGCCGGAAACCACGGTCGCACCGTTTGCCATAATGTCGGAGATATACTGCTTAAGGCCCTGAATCAAAGATCCTTCCACTGCCTCGTAGGTCGCATCGGAGCTTGAGATGGAGAAAACCGAAAGGCTGACTGCCGCAACGAGCGCTGCAATACCGCTTGCAAGTTTTACCACAAAGGTCTGCATGGAGAAGATTACCGATTCATCACGGCGGTTATTCTTAATCTCGCCGTAGTCTACGGTATTGGCAAGGAAAATCGTAACCAGTACGTTCAGCACACCGACAGCCGCAAAGATGAAGAAGCCGGGTACCAGGAAGGGATATACCGAATCCACACCGGTAAGTGCCATGATTAAAAGGATTACATATCCGCCCACTGCCGAGAAAATGGAGATGTAGAAAATCCTGATGGTGGTAAAGAATTTTCTCAGAATCGGGAAAATCACGCACATGGCCAGAATCTGCATTCCGCCTCCGAAAGTATTAAAAAGCGTGTAATTTCCCTGCCAGGAGCTTCCGCCCAAATCATATTTAAAGAAATAAATCAACAGGTTCGAGGTAATGTAAATCGCAGAATTTACAAGTACGATGGTTACTACCATGGCCATGGCCTGATCGTTCTGAAGCAGTGCTTTGAACATATCGCCGATCTTGGCGCTCTTGACATCCACCGTGGATTTCTCCTTGATGAAGATGCAGGTGATTAAGATAAAGACGAAGAACATAACTGCCACGATTAAACTGAAGTATTTAAAGCCCAGACGGTCCACTTCCTTTGTGGAAGAAAGAGTAAGCATTGCCACGAGATTTTCATTCAATGCTTCATACTGTGCCTTGGAAAGATATACCGCAACCACACCGGATTCGTTTTCCGGGTTAAAAGCGATATCCAGAGAAGTATTGTCTTTCGTAAGCTCGGTCTCGCCTGCGATATCCGCCTGATCGGATCCGTTTGTAAAGGTTAATGTATATTCGCTGTTACTCTGGTTAAAAGAGGTTTCCGAATCAAATTCACTTTTATCCGCCGTTATGGCAATCTCAAAACCGCCGGTGATTTCCTTCACGTTTCCGGTGGGTGCCAGGGTTTCATCCAGTTCCACCGCATATACCGTTGCCTCTTTCAGGTTTACCGTGACCACGTTCTGATTCTTTCCTGCTGCCATGCTGCCCAGAGCATTTACCGCAAGAATCGTTACGATGGTAATGATTGCGGAACCGACACCTGCACAGGTACGGCCGAGTGCCGACATTGCCTCTCTTTCCTTACCGCTTTCGGTAAAGGCCGGAACCATCGACCAGTACGGAATGTCCATCATCGTATAGGTAATTCCCCAGAGGATGTAAAAAATCGCCGCATAAGCAATCATTCCTTTCCCGTTCAGTGCCGGAGGCGCCGCAAACATGAAGAACAGCACGATGGCATTCGTCAGCGTTCCGATGAATAACCACGGACGGAACTTGCCCCATTTGGTTTTGGTACCGGCAACAATGGCACCCATCAGGGGATCGTTGAATGCATCAAACACACGGGCAATCAGAAGAATGATGCCCATCACCCAGGCGGATACGCCCATAATATCCTGATAATAATACAGAATGTAGCTCGCGGAGAGCATATAAACCATGTCTTTGCCCACGGCACCGATTCCGTATGCTGCTTTTTCCTTAAATCCAAGTTTCATTTGTTTCCCTCCAATTATTTCTGCCAAACACATGCAGCGTCCGTTCGTATTTCTCTCCTCTTACGGTTCCAGCTGAATCTTAAATTCCACGTCTGCCGTTGCCCTGCCGTTTACATCGCTTACGGTAAGCTTTGCATTTCCGGCCTTGCCGACCGACTTAATATATGTGCCGCCCCTGCCGCCGGAAAGTCCGATGACGGAAGGTCCGATGAGTTCGGCATTGCCTTCCACGGAAAGCATTACCGGATCGTTGTAATAACAGAGCGTGTTGCCGTTTTCATCCAGTGCACGGATTCTGACGCAGGCCACATCGTAAGACTCGATTTCTTTTAAAACAACCCTGTCGCATTCCACCTCAAGGTGCATCTGTGTCATCGGTGCGATTCGTAACGTCTTTACCACCTTGCCGTCCTTGATGGCTTCAAAGCGGTAGGAAACGGATGCTCCGCCCCAGTCACCGATGTATTTGTTGTAAAGTTCCACCGCATCGGTCATGCTCATGTGATGGAAGGTCATCAGTTTCGCCGCCTTAAGTTTCGAGCCCGTCGTCATCTGGTAGAGTCCGAACTTGGCCACTTCGTTTAAAATAGTCTTAACGTCGCGTTCCTGTGCGGGCGTCATTTTCTCCGCTTTCAGCGCATCGCCGATATAGTCGTCGATTTTAATCGGCGGGTTTTTAAGATGCGAAAACTGCTTGTTGTCGTGAACATATTCCTTGATGAAGTTATCGTTTTTATACATCTTCACGGAATCCGCGTTGGTGAAAATATAAGTCTCGTTGCGGTTGCATCCGGGGTGCTCGCCGATGTCCATGGTTGAGGACAGGGCAAGAACGGGAACTGCGTCCTGCATCTCGGCATACACATATGCTGCCATTTTCGGATTCCGGAACATGTCCATGACACCGTGGTAACAGATGCGGTCTCCGCTTCCGAAATCCTTGTGGGTGTTGTAATCAAACATACACCAGCCGAAGGAACCTGCAATGTCGTCATTTTTTGCCACGTCATTTAAAACCCTTGCGTGGCGGATGGCATTCTCCAGGCGCTTCTCTTCCCAGTCAAATGCTTTGGTCGGGAACATATGGCCCATGTACTCGCTGATTAAATATCCTTTGTTTGTATCGGAGGTAACGCTCTTTTTCGTATCGCAGCCCTGATTGTCACCGCTGTGTACAAAATCGTTGTAAGTATATACATCCTCTAAAAGGCTCATCTTCTTGTAGCATCTCACGCCGCCGGTCTGACGTACCGGATCGAGGCGGTGGGCCGCTTCATTGGTGCGTTTGTAGAAATCGTCGTCATCGACGGATTCATTGATGCGCACGCCCCAGAGAATGATGGAAGGATGGTTGCGGTATTGAAGCACCATGTCCTCGGTATTCTTAATTGCTTTTAATTTCCAGGTCTCATCACCGATATGCTGCCAGCCCGGGATTTCGGTAAAGACCAGAAGTCCCATTTCGTCGCAGGCTTCGAGGAAGTGATGGGACTGCGGGTAATGCGATGTACGAACCGCATTGAGCCCGAGCTCTTTTTTTAACAGATATACGTCGTTTCGCTGCGGATTCTTCGGCATTGCATAGCCGACGTAAGGATAACTCTGATGGCGGTTCAGGCCGCGGATTTTATATTTTTCCCCGTTGAGATAGAATCCGTCTTCTTTAAAAACCGCCGTACGGAAACCGAACCGCACTTCCTTTTCGTCGGATACCACACCGAATTCGTCTTCCAGCGTCATCTTAATCGTATAAAGGTTCGGAACCTCCGGTGACCATAGAAGCGGGCTTGATATCGCATATTCGCGCAGAAGATGAATCGGCTCTTTCGCGGTATCTGCCTGATCCTTAGCGTTGTCTGCCTGATCCCCGGCGGCGTCTTCTCCGGATTTGTTCCCTGTTTGCAGAATCTCTTCTCCCAGCGTTACGCCACCCACGGAAACGGTGAGTTTTTTGCCCGCCGCTGCTGCCGTTGCGGTGAAATCCAGCCGGATTCTGCCGTCCATATCACCGGACACATAAGCATCTTCAACGTGTGCCGGATCTTTTACTTCCAGATAAACATCACGGTAAATGCCGCCGTAGGTCATATAATCGATTACGAATCCAAAGGGGGGAATGTTCTGATCCTCGCGGCTGTTTACGCGAACCATGATGAGGTTCTCGTGACCGTAGTCTAAAAGATCCTTAATATTCAGCGTCAGCGCGGTGTAACCGCAGAAATGCTCTCCGGCGACTTTCCCGTTGATGTAAACGACACAGGAATGTGCCACGCCGTCGAAAGTTAAAAAAACATCCTTATCCATCCACGCCGCCGGGACGTTAAAGGTTTTGAAATATGCCGAAATTTTCTGGTACTCGTGCTCATCAAAATAGTGCAGGGGAGTTACCGCAACCGTGTGAGGAATCCGCACGGGAGTTTCCTCCTCATAACGGTAGTCCGTCTTCTCCATGCCTGCATGGTAAGCATCACTGAAATACCAGCCGTTGTTAAGATAGATTCTCTGCTCCATGTGACCTCCCCAATCTGCCCGGAATACGGGCCGTTAACCCTTTTTTATCTCATTCGTCCAGACTTTTTATGAATCGGCAAAATGCCGCTCTTCCCTTTTCGTCTCTTTTATATACCCCTGCGCATTCCAGGACTTTCGCGAAAACCTTTCCGACCTCATTTTGTACGACCCCGTGGATGTTTTCCCTCGAAAGATCCGGATAAGCGCCTCGCCATTCTTCCGCCCAGTCGGCGTGTTTTGCGGTCAGTTCGCTTCCTCTTAAATCGCTTCCGTCAAGAATGCGTTTCTCAAGTTCGGCCAGCTCCGTTTTTAATCTTGCGGGTAAAATCGCCAGCCCCATTACCTCAATCAGTCCGATATTCTCTTTCTTGATGTGGTGCAAATCCGCTGTCGGATGGAAGATTCCCCAGGGATGTTCCTTATCCGTGCGGTTGTTTCGAAGCACCAGATCGATTTCATAAAGGTCACCCCTCATTCGTGCGATGGGAGTGATGGTATTGTGCAGAATACGCGGTCCGTCATTTTCCGAAACGGAGAAACTCCGGATGCCTGCGCTTTCATCGCTGTATCCTCTCCACTTCTGAAGAATCTCATACGATGCTTCCTCAATCTGTGTCCGGTCCTCTCCCTGTAAGCGGATCACCGACATCGGCCATTTTATGATGCCTGCTTTGATGTGCGGATATTTCTTCAGTTCAAAGGTTTCCTCGTAGTCCGCCTTCGCCATTGCGAAGGTGTAATTTCCGCCCTGAAAGTGATCGTGGCTTAATATGGAGCCGCCTACAATCGGCAGGTCTGCATTGGAGCCGACGGTGTAGTGCGGGAAACAGTCGATAAAATCGAAGAGCTTTGTAAATACCGCTCTGTTGATTACCATCGGTATGTGTTTTTCATTAAAAACGATGCAATGTTCGTTGTAATAAACGTAAGGGGAATACTGCAGGTAATACTGTTCGCCCCCGAGTGTAACGGGAATAATTCGATGATTCTGTCTTGCCGGATGTGTTAAGTGGCCTGCGTATCCTTCGTTCTCCTTGCAGAGTAAACATGCGGGATATCCGCTCTTCTTTGCCGCTCCCGCCGCCGCGATTGCCTTGGGATCCTTCTCCGGCTTTGCCAAATTGATGCTGATATCAATCGGACCGTATGCGGTATCGGTTGCCCATTTTTCATCCCGGACAATACGGTCTTTACGAATGTAGTTTGTAGAAATACTGAAATCGTAATACCACTTTGTCGCAGCCTCGGGAGACTCTGCATACAGCTCATCAAACTTCTTTCTGACAACACTCGGAGCCGGTGTGATAAGTCCCATCACCTTTGTATCGAAGAGGTCGCGATTCGTTACGGTATCTTCTTTGATTATACCATTTTTAACGGCCAAATCACAGATTTCACCAAGGATTTCACCGATTGTTCGCCTTTTGATGACCGCCGGTGTGCCGCCACCCGGTTTGTTCATCTCGTCCGGGGAAAGATTGGCGGGAATGCCGTTTCTTTGTGCTTCGTATTCCCAAAAAGACGTCGTAAAATCACTTACATCAAAGAACTCCGCCAGCACATTAACGCGGTAGGTGATATCCTCTTCGGGAATCAGGCCGTTTTGAATCCCATATTCAACCAGTTCATATATCAGTTCCTGCATGTTGTCGTCCTCTTTATTTCGTCGTCTTTATTTTGTCGTCTTTCTTCCGCCGTTTTCTTTCTTCCGCCGTCGTCTCAGTCAAAAACTTTCACGCCGCCGTACTTGCGGATTTTCAAAACGTGGCAGCTGCCTTCTCCGAAAAGTTTCTCCATGGCGGTTTTGTACTTCGCTACGTTTTTATCCTTCACAAATGCCTGAACGGTTCCGGCGAATCCGCCGCCGTGAACACGACTTGCCTCGTTCTTTGCATCCAGTACCGTATCGCTTACTGCAAGCGCCAGGGAAATATTCTGGTGCGCCACATCCGAAGAAGTGTATACATTCTGCAGATACTTAAAGGAGGAATTTCCGGATGCTCTCACGCCGGCAAGAAAATCTGCCGTCTTTCCCTTCCTTAATGCTTCCACGCCTCTTTGCACGCGTTTGTTTTCTTCGATAAAATGAATCGTCCGAAGCACTGCGCGGTCTGTGAAGCGGTTTCTTAATTCTTCGGCGTTTTCAAGTACATCTTCAAGGGTGATGCCAAGCAATATGTCTTTTCCGAAGTATCCGGCAACTTCTTTCATCTCCTTCGGAATTGCCGCATATTCATTCGTTAAATCCGCATGGGAGCCCTTGGTATCGGTAATGCACAGGCTGTAACCGTGTGCGGACAGATCAAAATCCACCTTCTCCACTTTCGGATTGTTCTTATCCGCAAAATCCACATGAACCAGATTTCCGACCGAGCAGGCCATCTGGTCCATCAGCCCGCAGGGTTTGCCGAAATATACATTCTCTGCGAACTGGCCGATGAGTGCGATTTCTATGGCGGATACCCTGCCTTTGTTGTAAAGGTTGGAAAGGATGGTTCCGATTAAAGTCTCGAACGCGGCAGAAGAAGAAAGTCCCGCGCCGATGATTACGTCACTCGTCACAAATGCCTCGAATCCTCCGATTCGGTATCCTCTGTCTGTGAATCCGCAAAGAACTCCTTTTACCAGAGCCTTGGTGGTTTCCTTTTCGGATTTTTTTATTTTTATATCATTTACGTTTACTTTGATTTCCGGATAGTTGTCGGATTTTAAACGGATGATGCCGTCTTCGTTTGGATGAACCACGGCGATGGCATCCAGATTTACGCTTGCCGCAAGAATTTCACCCTGCTGGTGATCCGTATGATTTCCCATAACCTCGCTTCTGCCCGGTGCGGAATATACAGACACCTTTTCATCCCCGTAAAGTGCGGCAAAAGCATCCAGTGCCTTTAAATAGCGTTCTTTCTGATAGGAAAGCACGGATGCGTCCTGATAAAGATCAAGCAGTTTCTCGTCTGCCCTGCCGGATTCGATTGTTTTTCTGATGCCGGAAATTGTCTTCATATTGTTCCCTCCGTGTCCCTGTATCTTTCTGTAATTTAACTCTAACAAACGTTTACTAAACCGTCAATCTGTTTACCATTTGTTTACTAAACAAAAATCTTGAAAACTGCAGATTTTATGCTAATATATGTTTAGTAAACATACGATGTGAGGTAATTATATGGCGACGATTCGTGACATTGCAAAAGAAGCCGGCATTTCTGCCGGCGCCGTATCGAGAATTTTAAACCAGGACGAGAGTTTGAGCGTTTCAAAGGAAACCAAAGAACGCGTGCTTGCAATCGCAACACGCGTCGGATATACCAAACCGATTCATTCCGCACAGGCGAAGAAGGCGGCTTTTACCATGGGAATTGTGCAGTGGTTTTCTGCAGAGGAGGAGCTGACGGACACCTACTATCTTGCCGCCAGACAGGGCGTGGAAGATTTCTGCGGGAAAAATAACATTGCAATCACCAGACTTTTCCCTTCCGACAATGATCCCGCGGAGGTTTTAAAAGACATCAACGGTCTGGTCTGCATCGGAAAGTTTTCGGATAAGGAAATACGGCGTTTCATTCAGATCTGTCCGAACACCGTTTTCCTCGACATGCCCGTGGACAAATATCCCATCACTTCCATCACGATGGACTTCGACCAGGCGGTACGCGATGCTCTCCACTATCTGGAAAAACTCGGCCATAAACGCATCGCTTACCTTGGCGGTCTGGAATACGTCGGGAACCATGAAGCGATTAACGATTACAGAAAGCGCCAGTATCTGCATTACATGAAACGCCACAATCTGGACAGTGAAAGCTGGCTGGTGGAGGGATCTTTTACCTCAGCCTCCGGCTATGAAATGATGAAGGAGCTTTTAAAAAAAAAAGACCGCCCTACGGCAGTCTTTGCGGCAAGTGATGCCATCGCCTTCGGCGCCATGCGCGCCATTAGCGAGGCCGGACTTTCCATTCCGAACGATATTTCCGTGATTGGTTTTAACGACGTGGAAGCATGCAAATACACCACTCCGGCCCTGACTTCCATCCATGCGCCTTCTTACGACATGGGTGCCCACGGAGCCAATCTGGTGTACGTATCTTCCAACCTTCAGATTCACACTCCGCTGAAAGTAAAAATCCCTTGCGAGCTCATGAAACGTGAATCCTGCGGAGAAGTAAAATCCGTGTGACAAATCGATTATTTCATTTTCTTTAGTTCCGATACCGCCAGCGGAATGGCGACAAGAAATGCAAGGAAATCCGCCACGGCCTGTGTGGCTTCCAGTCCGCGTATTCCGAAAAAGAAGGTCAGGATGTATAAAAGCGGTATGAAACAAAGGCCGCTCCGGCAGGAAGAAGCTACGGAAGCTTTAAACCCTTTGCCCGTTGCCTGCAAAAGCATATTGGCCATGGATGAAAATGCAAGGAACGGAAGGGCCGCCGCCTGCCATCGAAGTGCTACCTTGCCGATTTCCACAACGGCCGGATCATCTCTCATCGTGTGCACGATGGGCTCCGCAAAGAGAATTAAAACAGCCGCTCCGAGCGTTAAAAATATCGTCCCGTATTTTACACAGAAAAAGAAGCCTTCCCGGACACGTCCCTTAAATCCTGCTCCGTAATTGTATGAACAGACCGGTTGAAAGCCCTGTCCGAATCCGATCATGGCGCATCCGATCATCATCACGACTTTCGTCACCACTCCCATTGCAGCAACCGCTGCATTTGCTCCCAAATCTCTTGCAACATGATTCATAAGAAGCGTGGCAACCGCAGCAAGCCCCTGTCTTAACAGGGAGGCCATTCCGCCGTTTACGATTTCCTTCATATAATGCGGTGTCAGTCGGATATTTTTTAAACTTAACCGCAGGTTTCCGCCTTTCGTGGTACCAATCAAAAGCACCACAAAGCTTACTAACTGCGCGGAAATCGTGGCAACCGCCGCACCGGATATTCCCATATGAAATCCGAAAATCATAAGAGGATCGAGCCCCACATTCACTACGGCACCGCAGAACAAACCAATCATTGCATAAATTGCGCTGCCCTGGAATCGAAGCTGGTTATTCACCACAAACTGACAGGTCATGAAGGGCGCACCCATCAGTATGATTCGCAGATAACTTACCGTCTGAACGATGCTTTCATCATCTGCCCCGAGGAAATACGCAATCGGTTCTGCATAAACATTCCCGAGAATCGTAATCAAAACACCAAGTATCGCAGCCGTAGCAAAGCCGGTCGCAGCCATCTCTTCCGCTTTATCCTTCTCTCCGGCTCCGAGTCTTCTGGAAAGATAGGTTCCGGACCCCTGCCCGCAGAAAAATCCGACCGCCTGGATCAGGGCCATGATACTGAATACAAGGCTGACTGCAGCCGTATCTTCCGTGGAAATTTTACCCACAAAAAAAGTATCCGCCATATTATACATGCCGGTTACCAGCATACTGATGACGGTCGGGATTGCAAGCTTCACGATAAGCTTCGGTACCGGCGTTTCGGTCATCATTTTATATTTTGCGGATTGTGTATCAGCCATTGTTTACTAATGTTCCCTGCTCTTTTTCGTTTCTAAGATATTCCGAAAGCTGCGATTTTAAAAACTCATAGCGCAGCCTTTTTTCTTCTTTTGCAAAATGCACCTTGCGGAACTGCTCCGAACAGTCATTGTAATCAAGAACTTCGTCTCCAAACTGCTCGCTGGTTAAATCGAATACGCAGTCTCCGATTACGTTAAAGCAGTGATAATTTCCGCCCGAACGCAGAATGCCGTAAACTTTGCCGCCGTACAGATCCTGCATCAGAAATGCCGTAATGGAGCACTGTCCGAGCGTCGGATTCGCCGTGCTCCAGCTTTCACGCATTCTCGGGGCGCAGGTATCGGCGCACCAGATCTTTAACAGAATATCATAATAATCTCTCGGTGTCATGCCGTTTTTATCCCGGATATCTGCTGTTTTCCATCCGTAAAATCCGTATTCTTTCATTTTGCCTTCCTCTCAAAAGAAGACTGCCGTTTTCACGACAGTCTTCTTCGTATCATAATTCATTTCTCCTAAAACTTATTTCTGTTTACGTTTCTTTTTTGCAAGAAGTACATATGCAACTGCTCCTGCAAGAAGTGTTGCCATGGAACCTGCAAATAAGAATACAGGAAGATTGCTTTCACCGGTCTTTAAGGACATGGTGTCTGTTATCTTACCGGTTCCGGTCGAAATAACTACGGATTCGCCTGCGGGAGGATTGGAGTTTCCGCCGCCTGAGCTTCCGCCGCTGCTTCCACCGCTGCTACCGCCGCTGCTGGACTTCTTTGCAACCTTGGCAATGTAGCTGTTAATCTCGCGTCTCTTAACCGTTGCGGTCTGCTCTTCGTTCAGAACTACATTGAATCCGTCAGGAACCGCCGTTACCGTTACTTTGTAATCACCGGGTTCCAAAACCTTCTGATTCAGAGGTCTTTCTACTCCGTTGTCATCCTTGTAACTTGTAATCTGTCCGTTTGCATCGGTTACACAGGTGATTTCATCTTTCGCAACACCGGGGAATTTTCTGCCGCCGTTTGTCTTAATCTTTACGGTTGCATTCGGTACAACACGATCCGTATCTTTTTCCTTAACGGTGATATCCATTCCGCCGAGAGGAATGATTTCTGCATCATGATGTGCGCTTCCGCCCTTCGGTACCGTAATATCTTTGGTTTCACCGGTTGTTACCTTGAATCCGTCAGGAACCTTGGTAACCGTTACTTTGTATTTACCTGCAGGTACGGGGATATCCGTATTGCCGTCATCGTCTACCAGTTTTCCTTCACTGTTGGTCTTATAGGTCTTTTTCTTGGAACCATCCGGGAAGGTCTTATCGGTATCGGTGATTTCTACTTCCACTTCCGCATCCGGAACAGGTTTCTTGGTATCCTCTTCCTTAACGGTTACGGAAAGTACACCTACAGGGTCATTCTTAAATTCAATTGTCTTGTTTCCGTCGTTGAACTTACCAACGGTATTTCCTCTTTCGTCATCTACGGAAGTAATCTCGCCCTGGGCTACCGTAAACTTAATGGTTCCCAGTGACTTGATGTGATTCAGAGGTGCGGTCTTTTCTTTAATCTCATATTCACCGTCTTCCAGCCAGAAGTACTTAACTTCTTCCGTGGATGTCCACTCCTCAATTAAGGTACTTCCCTTGTAAAGATCGAGAACTGCACCTATGATACCGGTTTGTCCGTAAAGTTCCACCTTGGAAATTTTAACGTTTGCAAGATAGGAGTTCTTTATTTCATGCTTTACGCTACCGGCTTTTGCTTCAACCTCAACGTTGTTTCCGGTTACGGTAAGTTTTGCTGCGGTTCCGATGCCGGCTTTTTTCTCGTCTTCTACTACGGTATACTTCTCACCGTTCTTAAGATTCTTAAAGACAACCTCTTCACCGTCTTTTACGTCAAACCATTTAGCATTTGCACCAAGTGCTCCGGTATCCTTATCCTGAACGTACTGATCGCCCTTCTTTAATGCAATTTTGAATACCTTATCCTTAAGAAGTTCGCCAAAGGTTGCTCCGTCTTCCTGAACTACGGTCTTCTTCACTGCAATGGATCCGCAGGGAGCGTCTATCATAACAACGGTCTTATCATCAACGGTGGTATAAGTATTATTATCTTTAATCTCTACAACGTATCCATCAGGTGCTGAAGCGTCAAGCGAAACTTTAAAGATAATGCTTTCCGCAATTTCATATCCTTCAGGAGCTGTTATTTCGATTAACTTATACTCACCTTCTTTCAACTGGATTTCCTTCGGTGCGGATGCGCCATCCGTTGTCCAGCTTTCAAGTATGGTGCTCTCGTCATCTGCAGCCGTTACCTTAAGAACTGCGTTCGGGATTTCAGGGCCACCTGCTACAGCAACTTTGCTGATTTTTACTCCATATAAAGGAAGTGTCTTCTTTGCATAGTTATTAGTAACCTTTAATTCTGCTGTTGCATTCTTTCCAACTTCTTTTGCGGTAACATCATTTGCATCATGAGTCAACGTATAAGCAATCTTCTTTCCGCTTTCCTCATAATAAATGGAATCATTATATTCAGTTACCTCATACTGACCTACGGGAACCTTATCAAAAGTCTTTGTCCACTCCCAAGTTCCAACAGTATGATTCATATCGCCAAGTTTAATCTTTGCCGCAGAAGCATCTTTTGTAGTATTACCGTTTTTGTCGATATACTCGCCTGTCGTCTTATTCTTTAACAGGAAATATAATTCCGTTGCTCCCGTAGCTTCATCTTCGGAAACCAATCCGCCAAATGTCTTGGTAAGAGATACACTACCATACTGCTGCTTGTATTCGTCATTAAATGCAACATTTACATCTGATCCACTGGAAATCGTTACTCCGGCAGATGTTCCGGT
>ODAJ014790590.1_pt1 | contig 26120 bp, 31 predicted proteins | sample 1539241 | NCBI WGS metagenome assembly ODAJ01 (sample SAMN02144231, study PRJEB22623) | gut metagenome | biome: sheep rumen | host: Ovis aries | place: New Zealand
CAGGTATGCCACCATCTCGCCTACACACCCATCCGTGCCAAGGCACCACGGCCACTTGTCATCCAGACACTCCTGCCAGGAACGTGTCACGCTACTCTCCACTGCGACAGTCGCTCATACCGTCAGAACGTACGATGTCATACTGACATCAAGGTGCTTGCCTATAGAAAGCCGTTGGCTTCATCGGTATGGGGGCAGGAAGTTGTGCCAACACCCTGCACCCCATGCAAGCGACACTATGGGGATGAAATAGTCACCTCATAGAGTCGCCAGTACCGCGGATGCGCCTCGCTGCTGCCCCTGCCTCGTTTTGACACTGCCACGCTGCCGACACTATCATACAGAAATTACGTGACATATTCCGCTTGGCAAGTCGAGGCAAGTCGCTTCGGGGCGTAGGGCGGTGGGGGATGGATGGACTGATGTGGGGCGCCTTTTTCGCGCCCCACACCCCTGAAATGCCGACAAACAGGACGTTTCGTCGGCAGAGGCCGTGGATTTTTGTCGCAAATTCCCGAAAAAAGACGGTCAGCTTGCCGGTACTTGTCATGTCCCGGCTGCGGAAACTGACCGCTTTTTTGGTAACTTGCCGTTTTTTTTTTCGTGAAATCTGATTCTTTCTTTTAATGTTAAATAATGGATTTACTACGAAAATAAATAGTAAATAATTTGCATAATACGAAAATTTGTAGTATCTTTGCATTGTCTTAATAAAACAACGGATATGAATGAGAAAAAAGAAATGATGGAAGTGACTGCTGAGGAACGGGACCTCATCGAGTCAATCAGGAACTACAACAAGTCCTTCCCCGACGGCTATCCCGAACTTCTCTGGTTTGCACAACAGCTGTTCGACAACATGGTCATACAGCCCTACCTTTAAAAGAAAAACCCTCCCCGACGACAGGGGAGGGCAACTAAAAACAAATTAAAAACATTTCGATATGGAAACAACAGTAAAGGACCCCGTCGTCATCAGCGACATGAAGAAGAGAATTAGAGACATCCAGATGGCCATATCCTGGCGTGAGTTTGCCAATACCTATTTCCAGCGTTCCTCGTCGTGGCTGTACCATAAGCTCGACGGCATTGACGGCAATGGCGGCGGTGGCGGCTTCACGGCACAGGAGGCCGAGCAGATGCGCGGTGCGCTCATCGACTTGTCAAACCGCATCCGCCGTGTGGCCGACGCCATACCGTCGGAAGAGATGGCAGAAGTAAGCTGCGTAGCTGAAGCAGTATAAGGGCGAGGCCGTCGTTGGCCTTATTAAGACAGAAAGACGCCCGTACGCCTGCGGGCGCATCATAGTCCCCAGTACTAACGCATTGGGGACTAATTCTTAGGGTGACTCTATGCGTGATTCCATGCGTTCTTATGCTTCTTATGTGGCCGTATTGAACAAGAAGTCGCCGCTCGGCCTGGCGGCACAACCTTAAAATGAGGGGGAAATGAAAATTTCTCCCTCTTTTCTTGCAGGTTTCGGAATTTTTCGTACCTTTGCGGCTACAACTACAATAGTTGAAGTATTTTATAAAAGCCATACTCCCCTGCTTGTGAAAGTCGGGGATTTTTCGTACCTTTGCACCGGCTTTTATAAAATGAAACAGTATGAACTATAATGAGGTACAGATAAGACAGGCAGATACCGCCTTGAAGATGCTGCATAATGCACAGGGTTTTGTCGATGGCCATCAACTTTGGCAGGCCATGGGGCCGCCCAAGGCTGAATATATGAGGTATCAGCTCTCGGAAGTCCTGCACCTGGCATCCAGGCGCATCGACAGATATACGATTACTGAGGAAGGTGATCGAGCTTATGAAATGGGATTCAAGGCTTACATGGAGGAACGGGAGCGGAAAGCTGCAGAGGAGATTCCTCTTGTTCTGACCAGGGATGAACCGCGACCTTGGTACAAGCTGAATCGGGCCGAATGGATAGGACTTGCAGGTGTTGTAATTGGACTGTTAGCGCTTGCTGTTGCTCTTTTAAAATAGAAAACTCTGATTTAAGCTTACCATATTTTATGCCGTAAATCATAGAGGCTATCCCCAATATGACGATAGCTATGCCGTTTGATATGGTCGCTGATTCGCTCTTCATGCCTGCAAAGGTACGAAAATTATTTGATATTCGTCTAAATAAGTACAGAAATTCCCGAAATCTCTTGCAGGTTTCGGGATTTTTGTGTACAATTGCAGCCGTATTAATTTTTATGGCTTATGAAAAAGGTATTTGTCATTATGATGATGGCTCTTATGAGCCTTGGCGCTCAAGCGCAAAGTGTTACTAATCCTGGCGATAAGTATCCTGTCTATTGTTCTGTGAAGGGGTATAACTTTTGGGGTGCAGGTAAAGTCAAAGTTATACTTGATTTCGGAGCAAAAACAAAGAACTTCGAAACAATTATCGGAGATGACGGCAAACAGATCAAGTTTAACACGATGATGGAAGTCATTAATTATATGGCTAAGCGTGGCTGGGAACTTGATGGTACATATGTAGTCTCGGAAGGATTATCTAAACAAAACGTTATAAACTACGTATTGAAGAAATATGTTGTTTCCGATGAAGAAATAAGAAAAGGACTAATTACAGAGCCTGAAAAGGACTGATTATCACTTTTTTTGTTGTAAAATGAATGAAAATCCCGAAATCTCTTGCAGGTTTCGGGATTTTTGTTTACCTTTGCCCTCGCTTAAAGAACGATGGTAATCCATCCGGCAGGGCGCACGTCAGACGCTCAGAGTAACAACTCCGGGCATTTTTAATGCCCACAAAGCAACCTTATAACGGCTGCCATCTCGTGAACTAATTTGCCCTTCGGGTGAGTCATCGTTCTTTAAGCAACGGGATGTGCAGCCGTTTCTCTGTCTCTGCGCCAGTGCAGTACGCTGGCAGGCTTAAAGAACGATGCAATATGCAACAGACAATTCAGCTTGGGCAGGTTCAGCCCTCAGTTCTTTCCAGAGTGGAAAGTACTGTAGAGAACTTGAAAGTGTGGTGGGGTACCACCAGCAAATCGTTTACGGCTCTCTGTGCCACTGAGAAGGGCGAAGTGTTCACTCATGGCGACGTGGTGAAGGCTCACCTCGCGCTCGTCACAGTACTCATCTTAATAGGAATAGGAGGTGCGCTATGACTTACGAGTATTACATCAGCCAGGTGCGTGCCATCGAGCAGCAGATGCGCGAGTCGAAGATTGAGGAAGGCAAGGCCAAGAACCGCGCCATCGAGGAGTGTACCATGGAGCACCGCCGTCTGAAGATGGCGATGCATGATGGTATACAGCGTGCTAACATGAAGCGTAATGCGAAGCTCAATGATATTCACGACCGCTTCGTGGATGAGCGCAACAGCCTATGGGAGCGTCATAACAAGCTGGTACATCAGTGGAGAGAGGAGCACGGAATTACCCCCCCCCTACGTCGAACTGCCCTCAGGAGAGCGGCCTAACAAAGAAGGAGGTGCGCTATGAGCAAGGGTGATGCCATTAACATGACACCCGATGTGGCGAAGGTGCTGCTCGAGGTGTGTTCTGAAGATAACCTGAATTATATTATCTGTCATCTTGAGGACGCTGAGGACGGACTGGAGAAGGCAGCCTTTGAGGACGAAGAGGGAAAGCATGACTACCTTTTCCGATATGCTTATAATATACGGCTGATTAGACAGCAAATGGAGAAACTATTAAATGTACAAGGATATGAAAGAGAATAAGACAAGAGACGAGCTGAAGCATGAGTTCATGCGACAGTTGCTTGACAGTTACTTTATGTCTCGAAGACCACTGCCTGAGCAGGGGTACATGCGAGAGAACAAGACAACACAACAGATCGTCCAGGAACTTTCGCCAATGATGGCCATCCCTGCTGATGATATTGTAGAATACATGCTGGAGCATGATTTCTCCACGTTCACTGAAGGAGACGGCAGCGTCAGCTGGGCAGTATGGAGGGAGATGATATCGATGGATTAAGACAGATAGCATTTTTTTGTTCATTGAGAGGTGGTATGTCGCGATGACATGCTGCCTCTTGTATTTTTAATAATTGCCGTCGTGTGCTACCTTTGCCTGCATGATAACAGTAGTGAATGACCTGTCCGGGAGATACTTCAGCTGCAGTATCCCCGACCTGACGATAATGATTGACGGCAGCTATGCGGATATCCAGGTCACGATACCGGATGTGATATTCAGCGAGAGGATGTACCCCTTCGGATCGGTCATCTCCTTGGACGACCTCGGGGGACTCCTTACTGCCTATGCTCGACAGCAGCTGGTGCTGAACGTCACCATCAGCGTGTCAGAGAAAGACAGCAGCGGTACAGAGATAGCATCAAGGGACTTTGGTTTCACCGTCCTGTATAGCGAGTGCGACGTGGATACGACGGCAGAGAGCTTCTATAACTCGCATTTCCTGAGCATCCTGATGGGTCCGAAGGAAACGGCCATGGGACGACTGGAGTACCTGCACTACTACGGCAGCGACAGTGCGACGGCAACAGCCTATTACGACGACGGCAGCGAGGCACAGATAGCGGTGACGGTGGTCGGCGGCAATGACAACTACCGTACCTGTGACGTGTCGCCTGCCAGGTTTGCTGCTGCTGGGAAGACACTTGTGTCCTATGTTGTCAAGGCAGGCAGCCGCTCGCAGACGTACAACGTAAGGCCGGAGGTGCTGGACTGTGCGCCTATCCTGATATTCTCCAACTCGTTCGGTGTGCAGGAACTGATATACTGCACGGGCACGCATGAGGTGGATCCAAAGTTTGAGCGTTCCAGTGCCCGCTTCGGGAAGATGAAGCGTAACTACGATATCAGGGAGACACGTACGTTCAAGGCTGATACCGGCGTGCTGACATGGGCCATGGCCGACTGGCTGGACGACCTCTTCCGCAGCAAGGAGGTGTATGTGCTTAACATCTACAACGGCGTGCCGACGGTTGGCCGTGAGGTGACGCTGACGGACAGCAAGTCAGTAAGGTCTAACGAGGATGACGAGCTGCCACGCTTCACCTTCAGCTATGAGTATGCGCAGCGTAACCATAACGTCCTGGACAGCCATCGTGCCGGACGCATCTTCGACAACACGTTTGACTTTACATTCAACTAAAAAATGGCAGAGGCAATACATATCAATGACGCTATGCAGGTGCTGGACATTGCCCGTGAGCAGCGCAGGAAGGTGGACCTGCAGGTATGGGAAGGAAAGACGGGAGAGATTATCGACTACAGGGGATGGCTGGTGTCGAGCAGCAGCTGGCGTGGCGGCTGGCACCGTATCGTGAATCCGGCGAACAACCAGATACGCACAGTACCGGACATCTTCATCATCAGTATAAACGGACAACCAATGTATCTATAATATGAGCAACAAGAAGAGACAACAATACGAGATGACCCGCGTGGGGACGAAGGAAGACTACGAACAGTATATCGTGGCACCTTGCTCGGTTCAGGACGCCGTGTCGGACAGCAGCCGGTCAGAGGTGCTGACGCACTACGACAAGGACTCCTACTACCCTGATCCGCGCAACGTGGAAACCAAGACCATCAGCGTTGGCAGCCAGGAATATGAATATGTGGTGTGGGGTGACGACGACATGCTGCCGTACCACCTGCAGGACAAGAACCACCAGAACATGGTGGTGTCGCAGTGCATGGCGTTCAATACGCAGGTGTGCTACGGACAGGGGCTGCAGTTCGTTGATCGCGAGACGGACGAACGTGCCACGGACGCGCAGATACGTGACTTCTGCCTGCATAACTCCCTGCACATGCAGTTCCTGGCGCAGGCATTGGACATGAAGCAGTATTACTTTTCCGTACTGGTCATCAACCTGTCACGTGACGGCAAACAGATAGTGCGGCTGCGCCATCGTAAGGCCTGTGACTGCCGCTTCACGTTGAAGAACAAGAAAGGCAGGATCGAGCATGTGCTGATAGGCGACTTCAGCCAGTCGGTACCGGAGACGTTGGAAGTGATACCGCTGTTGGACGATACAGACCCACTGGGTGACCTGATGGTGCGCATGGGCAAGGAGTTTGACCCGGACACTGGAGTGAAGAACGAACCGACGCAAGACCGTAAGTTCGCCGTACGCTGCTACGTGCCGTATATGGATAACGGCTACTACCCGACGCCACACTACACCAGCATCTACCGCGACTACTGGTATGATATCTACCGGCTCATAGGCTCAGGCAAGCGAGCGATGATCAAGAACACGTCGGCACCTCGCTGGCAGGTGGAGGTGCACCGCAACTACTGGCAGAACCTGTGTAACGAGGAGAATATCACCGACCCGAAGAAACGGAAGGAGCGTATCAAGCAGGAACGGGACAATATCACGGAGTTCTGCACGAACCCGAAGAATGCCGGCAAGACATGGGTGACCACCTATGACATGTCGCTGGAAGGCAAGGAGGTGCGCATGGTGCGTATCTATAACCTCATGGCCGGAGGAAAGAAGGAGGGTGGCGACTGGAGCGACGACATCCAGGAGGCGTCGAACTCCCTGTGCTTCGCCATGGGCGTCCATCCTAACATGGTGGGTGCCGTGCCTGGCAAGAGCCAGATGAACAACTCCGGCAGCGACAAACGGGAGTTGTTCGACCTGAAGCAGTCTTTGGAGAAAGTCTTCCATGATATCATGGAGGTGCCTTACCACCTGATGCTGCATTATAACGGACTGGATGAGCGGTTCACCGTCCGCGTGCCGGTGATTAACCTGGTGACGCTTGACAAGAGCGAGTCAGGTACTGAGGAAAGTGTCAACCAAACAAAATAGAACCATGGACATAGAGATTACAAAAGATGACTTTGAGCTGGCAGTGCCAGTAGCCAGGAGTGTGAAGGATCATGTGTTCAGATCGCTCTATGTGATTATCCACGCCACTTCTGACCGGCTGCAGGAGGAGATACTCGGTGCTGCCGGATGTGAGGCGATAAAGAGTGAAAAAGACAGTCTTCTCGCCTCCCTGTTCAAACAGTATGTATGCATAGATGCCTTTATCCGTGAGATGCGCGGCCTTGACGTGGTACTGACATCGACGGGCTTTGGCGTGGTAAGCACGAACGACACTGCACCAGCTTCGAAACAGCGTGTCGATGCCGTGGAGGGTGAGCTGCGAGTGAAACGTCTGCAGACAAAAGACCTGTTGCTTCTCGAGCTGTTCAAAGTCAAGGGGTGGTCTGACAGTCCGCAACGGCTGATACTGGTACCTACGCTGTTCATGTTCTCCATGCTGAAGGAGATGGCAGGTATCGGCCGTCCGAAAGAAGAGGACTGGAGCGCAGCGCAGGTTCAGCTGACTGATGCTGACCTCTTCCTGCGCGAACATGTCAGTGACGACTATATGGATGAGCTGCTGCAGCAGCTGTGCTCTGACAGTCTGTCTGATGCTAATCGTGTTCTGGTATATAAGATACGTAGGTTCCTTGGGATGAAGATCCAGGGGAATCATGCTGCTGCCATGGCGTATTACCGCGACATCATCAACACCATGGAGCGTGACCTGGAGCACTACCAGACCTATGCCGGCAGCTCTGCCTACGAACTTAACCACCTGAAGCCTTATGAGAACACAGCAGAGAAATCAGCCTTCCACTGGGTCGGATAGCGTGTTACGCCTGAGCTGTCCGCAGTCGTGGAAGGAGATGACTCAGGAACAGCTGCAGCTGACGCTCAGGCTGATGGCAGAGGGCTGTAAAGGGGTGGAACTGCGTACCAGGCTGCTCATCCATTTCACAGGTCTCACCATCCACAAGAAGAGTGGATTCGGCTGGCAGTGCTCAGTCAACGGTCGGCCTTGTCTGCTGAAGACTTGGCAGGTGCAGTCGATGATCAAACAGCTGGAGTATGTTGACAGCCACGAAGAGATGGATGTGCGGTTGGAGAGTGTCCAGGGCTTCAAGGCTGTTGACATCTGGCTGCATAAGGTCCCTTTCAAGAACTACCTGATCATGGAGAAGTACTACCAGTTGTATATTGGAGATCCGAAACCGGAGTACTTGGTGAAACTGGCAGGACTGCTGTATAATGATGGCATCAGACAATTGGATGCCACCGAGGAGCTGGCTGTCATCCTTTGGTATGGCTCCGTCAAACACAGGTTCGCCAGGACCTTCCACCATTTCTTCAGAACCACTGACGGCCAAGCAGTGAAGCCTGTGGCATGGGTGGAACAGATGAATGCTCAGATCAGGGCACTGACTGGAGGGGACGTGACGAAAGAGAAGACCATCTATGCCATTGACTGTTGGAGAGCACTGACGGAACTCGACGCGAAGGCTGCTGAAGTGCAGGAAATGAAAAGGAAATACCCTAAAAACAATTGAATATGGAACAGTTTGACGCTCTTGTCTATTTCTTCAGCATGGCTGAACATAACAAGCTCGTTATGAACAATGGTTTCTACGTGGGCTATTGCAGCGGTCCCGGCGGACTGCAGGAGGTGATGAACGAATACCGGGATGCAGAGAACTTCATCCTGATAGACGACACCACATCCGGCAATACCTTCAGCAATAAAGTGGGGTGGTTCGATCGGAACGTCTATTGTGTCAATATCATTGCCGGCTATGAACATGGCAACGCACATGACTACAACAGTAAGCTCAGACTCTGCAGACGTATCTTCCGGCAGTTCATCAGCCGACTGATTCATGACAAAGAGAACTACACGTACGGACAGGCACTCATGTACCTGAACACACAGGCTATCTACAGCCATGAGTTCGGACGCTACTCGTTCAATGGTGCCACAGGCCTGTTCTTCCAGGTCCAGAACGATGAGCCTACGTGCCTGTGCTATAACCCTGATGACTGGGAGGAGTAGGCCATGAGTATAATGAAAAGACTGATAGAGGAGCGTGGGAAGTACCGACGGAGCAGGAACTCCGGAGCCCGACACTACTATTCCGAGCTGGAGCGCTTCGAGCGTGACTGGACGAAAAACATGGGTACCTACTGGAGGGAACGCATGGATCTGCTGGGCATCAACGACACACATACGCTCTATAACTCCATCCAGGGTATTCTGCATCCCGGACCTCCAACGACCATCGAACACTCGTTCATGATCTACGGAAAGTATGTGTCAGACGGCGTGGGACGAGAGTTCTGCGATGGCTATACCGACTCCTTGGGACGCACCTACAACAGTAACCGTGGCGGAGAGGGTACATGGAACGACGGACAGCTGCCGTTCCTGCTGCCTGGTGGTGAGGAGTATAGAGAGAGACACGGCCTGGACAGTCCGAAGAAGGTGGGACCGGCATGGGGCGGACGGGTGGCCGGCGGTCATCCTCGTATGCCGAATGACTGGTTTTGGCGTAAGTACTATGCGAGCCGCATGGTGCTGAACGAGGTGGAGGCAGCCTATTACGGTCAGGCTTACCAGGGTATGCTGACAGTCACCTTAGAGAGTCTTCTGGGTCCGAGAATGGGTGGCCAGCGGATGGCTGTGTAGTTTTATATGGCGTATCTATTGAGTAATTTCGCAGAAAAGAAATAAGGATGGCAGACCTATCACAAACATACGACAACCTGTATCAGGAGCTGTGTGGCATCCGCGACGAGCGTGCCATGCACAGTAACACGGCTACACGTGTCGGCAGTGCCTTGATTGAACTCCTCGACTATGCCAAGATGGCTGCTGACACGGCTGCTCAGAGCATGAGCGAGGAAAAACTGCAGGACTACTTGGATGATCATGGCTACCTGAATGAAAACAGTCTTTCTGCATGGTCATGGTGGGGCGCACATGCCGTAAATGGTGTGGTCAGCGGTGACATGACCAGCGTTGGCAGCATCACCATGTCAGGACGATTGACTATCGGAGGCTTCGGTATCGAATATGACTCTGAACACCAGGCTCTGAAGTTCAACGGCAATATCTATGCTACTGGCGGCGTGACAGCACTCGGGGCTGACGGTCAAGGTGGCGGAGGTGGCGGCGGAGCCTCTGTACTGAACGATCTCGATGACGTCAATACAGACGGCGCTGTGTCTGGCCAGGTGCTGGGATATGACGGGACAGGGTGGAAGCCTGTGGATGCCTTGAACAGTGCTCAGCTGGCTGATTATCTGACGAGCAACGGATATGCCACACAGCAATGGGTGCAGCAACAAGGCTTCCTTACTTCTTCAGCACTTACAGGCTATGCCACGAAACAATGGGTCGGTAATAACTACTACATCAGCGGAGGGACGATACATCTGCTCAACCAGAGTATCACACCATTGACATCGGCTGCACTCGATGGCTATATACCGAAGAGCGGTACCACATGGTGGGGACAGACGATGAATAATGGAGCCGTGAAAGGGGTCCTCAACTATGTCACATCAATAGAGTTCAGCGAGGCGACTACAGGTACCGGTGGCTACATTGACTTCCATTTTGATAAAAGCTCTGCAGACTTTACCAGCCGTATCATTGAGGATGCAAGTGGACGGCTTAATCTTAATAACATGGTCTGGTTCTACAAGAATGCAACACTTGGATCCAATCTCCGTGTGGCTATGGATGACTGGCCAAGTGTGAGCTTCCAAACGCAAATTACCAACAATGTTGCATTCCACTCAAGCATCTACGCCAGAGGAAACTTACATCTCCGCAATAACGGAGGCATAGAGATGCTTGACAGTAACGGCTACGAACGGAACGTACTGACCTTCAACACACGGAACGAACTGGCAATAGGGTACGGTACAAGTTTGGCAGGATATTCGACATATATACAAGGACAGACAATAGAGCTCAGTGTGGCATCGACAGGTCTTCATGCTGCCACAATCGACGCTAACGGACGGTTGTATATTCGCCAGGCAACTCAAGGCCTTCGCATCGGTGATGGCATACTCAGGTGGAACTCCTCGAACAATTCCTTCTGGGTGCAGAAGGCAGACGGCACGGCAGCAAACTTCTATGCCATGGGCGGTGTCAGCAGTCTTGGATTCAGTAACACTGGCAACCAGAACGTGAGTATCGGCGACTTGACGGCTAATAGTATCTCAGTGTCCGACGGTATAAGGGACCAGGACGATGTCTGGTACATCGATGTTGACATATTTCACCATGACGGTGAGGTGGAAGCCAGCTATATGCGTGCTTCCCGATTCTATGTTGGTACCAATAGGTATCTTTACTTGCAGAATAATGTTTTGAAATATTACGATAATGGCACGGTGAAAACAGTACAATTGGCATAAGGTATGTACAACGATAACAACAATGGAATGATTACACCTCCAGTGAGTATCCGTGACGTGAAGACGGCATTGGGTGTCTCAACGGGTGACCTCGGCAGGCTGTGCACGTCGGTCAGGATCAACAAATGGGCCAAATACAAGCCTGTCCATTCAAACAAGCTGATACGTCTGACGGAACAGGACTTCAAGCAACAGACCGTGACACTGCCTGGTGGCAGGCAGGTGACGACATTCTACGGCCTGTATTTAAGCGGTACCAACCAACTGACAGAAGAACTGCACGACGTGACCTACGAATACATAGGTAAACCACAGGGGGGTGAGAATAGTCCTTACCGGTTGTTGGACTTTGTTGACCCGACAAGTACTGCAGGAACAGCTGATGCTGTAGGGTACAAGCCAACGGCGAAACCCAGCCTTAGCGGTAGCGACCTAAGCATATTGGTGACAAGCACACAATATCCTTTCCGCTGTGAGGTGGTGTTCCAGCGTACACGGTGGGGGGTTGACATCCTGGAGATGCAGGCCAATGTGCTCGACCTCCAACTAAACCACTATTATTGCTGCGCATTGGTAACCTACAATAATGGTACTGCCAAGTGGCGACCTATGTACAGGGGTGATGCTGAAGGGGACACAGATGGTAACCGCAGGTTCCTTCCCTTGAGCGATACGGCAGATGCCACGACAGCTGCAGCTTCGTTCTACATCGATAGCCCTGCACGTAATGGCAACTATCCGGAAACTGGACCGTATCGGGTGACGTTCTTCCTGCTTTATTTGGACAACAGCGTCAACACAAACCACCGCCTTGACCAATATACCGGACAGTGGAACGCTGTGGGGTCTGGACTGCTGTTGGACACGCAGCCGCTTGCCATACCGGATCTGATAGGCTTGTCGATGGAGATAACGACGGAATTCCCGTTGATGACTGGCATCGTAATCATCCTCGGTACCAGATCAGTATCAGTACAGGCCACTCCAGAACGTGCGCTGACATCTGAACAAGCAGGGAACTATAAGGTGTCGGTACGTGTCGGTGATGGCAGCAGCACAATGAAGGCAATGACATATAACTCCACCATGGGCACTTATGGCACATTGAGCAGTGGCTCCATCAATGACGGTGGACAGAGGACAGCCGGCAGTACGCACCAGGTACATGTCACGATAATGTATGGTGCCTATAATAAACGGGTCGGGGTATGGAGTGAAAGCGTAACAGTTATTTAAATTAAATATTGAGAACATGAAGAAGGTTAATTTTGCAAAGATTCCTGTGAGGGATATCACAGGGAATGTGTCTGAGGAGGATTTCCGCCAGTCCCTTGGAAACGCACTGTATAAAGGCGGTATGACTGTGCCTGAGTGTGAGTTAGGTGTGAAGATATATCACTCTAGGGCTGACGAGGAACTGGAACTGACGGACGAAGAGGTACGGATCCTGAAGGAATGGTCGGAACGGTTCCCTGTCGTGTCAAGGCGTGCATTCAACGAAGTATTGAAGTAAGGAGGTGTTGTATGGAACACGAAGGAACAGATCTGAAATACAAGGTCGAAGCGACACTTGAGGGGTTCTCCCAGGATAGTGATGACTGGCAGGTGACCGTGATAAATAAGTACGGGCGCGTAATAGCTCATTTTCCGAAAGAGAAGATGACGAGGGCAAAGGACGGATGGTACTTCGCTCTGAATGCCCTGCCAGCAGGAGAGTACGTCGCTATCTTCAAGGCAAGGGTGCCAGACAGCGACTTCGATGACGGCTACCGCGACATTACTGACGAACAACCCCTTTGTAGGGTGTCGAAAGGACGCTGCATGCCTGCCACGGAGAGATATTGCTACTGCCATGGCAATAATAAAATGGTCGTGGTATATACTGCCACGGACAAGGCGTTCCTGAAGTATCCCTATGCTCAGCTGAGGGACTTCTACCGTACGAAGATAGTTACGGCAAACGGAAAGTATGTTAAGGTAAAAATGAGTAATATTTAAAAAAAAAGTAAAATGGAAAAAGACTTTATCGTCAGACAAACGGACGAGGAGCTGCAGCAGCTGCTCGACAAGGTGCAGACACCTGATACTGCTCCACGTGAGGATAGTGACAAACTCATTACCAGCGGTGCAGTGTTTGGGGCACTTAAGGGAAAGCAGGAGAAAATTGAAAACTTGCAGGAGATCCTGGAAAGTGTGGGTAGAAAAACAGAAGAGGCCATTTCTCTTACATGGCAGGAACTGAAAGAGCTGCGTGATGACGGCAATCTCAAGCCTGGACAGTGGTACCGGATAACGGACTACATGACAACGACAACACAGATGGACACAAGGTCGGAAGGACACCAGTACGACGTGCTTGTAATGGCTGAAAGCGACAGTGTGCTCTCTGAGAATGCACTGGCCGTCCAACATACCTCAGAAGCGGATGACTACTTCCATAATGCGGTTTGTGAGGCCTGGGAACTGAATTATTGTCTGGATAACGACACGGCACGCTTTGCATGGGCCGACCCTACGAACGGCAAAGGCGTTGTCTATCAGATGAAGGATGAATGGGGCAACCAGTGCCCGTATGACTTTAAAAACATCATGTTCAAGCGGTCGTATTGCGAGCTGGATGCGTTCGATGGCGAGGGCAAATACTTTGCCATCCCCGGGCTGACGACGGGCAAGGACGGAGAGCTACTGCCCGGTCAGAACGACAATGACTTCATCTACATGTACACATTCTCGTGTCTGGCCTCGTTGGACGAAGACCCGAGCGACAAACCGGCGCAGGCTGATGCGTCGATGGGTGTCTATCAGACGGAAGATGTGATGAGTGCCGACTACGGCGACTCGCCACGTCCGCTGAACAACATCATAGATGCCTACTTCGTGTGCCAGAGCATCGACGATGAGCCGATGACGCGCGTGCGGGCACTCCCGAACATCACCTTCGGGCAGTTCTACACAGCCAGTGCATCTTACAACGTTCGCAACAACCACTTCGGAGGTGACTGCCACGAGCTAAGCCTGAAGGGTAAACAATTCTATAACAATACGCTGAAGGCGGCACATGACTCGTACTTCTTCGGGTATGTAGAAAGCTCATCCTTCGGGGATGTGTGGAACTCATCCTTCGGGAATGTGAGCAGCTCATCCTTCGGGGATGTAAGAAACTCATCCTTCGGGGATGTCTATTACAGCCAGTTCTTCGGGGATGTGTATAGCTCATCCTTCGGGGATGTAGGAAACTCATCCTTCGGGAGTGTAGAATACTCATCCTTCGGGGATGTAAGAAACTCATCCTTCGGGGATGTAGGAAACTCATCCTTCGGGTATGTAGAAAGCTCATCCTTCGGGAATGTAGAACACTCATCCTTCGGGAATGTAAGATACTCATCCTTCGGGTATGTGTGGAACTCATCCTTCGGGAACATAGAGAAGAGTAAGGGCTCCGCATATATTTACTATGCTGACTTTAAGCCCGCTACAACGGGCGGGACGATCCAGAACATCGAGGTTGTGGGTGCTATATCGTTCGACAAGAAGACCACAGTGACTGTCCCGGCAGGCGGCAGCACCGTTCAGTACATCGGGCTCAACAGCAGTGGAACGGTGAAGATATGGAAGCCTGCCGACCTGGTGCAATAGGCCCAAGACGAGTGGTGGTGTGTCCCCTTTGATGCACCAATAGTGACACAAATGGGGACACATTACTCCGCCGCCAGTGTAAATAGGCAATCGTAACGTGCTGATTAAATGCTGGTTGCAACCGCGAGAAGCCCCAAAAACCACTAATTCCCGAAGAATTATTCCACGACACTATGCCACAGACTCCATTGTTGCTTCAGCAGAAGATACGCTACCGTTTGGTATGGAACCGCGCCCGGAGACTTAATGTTCGCGGCGAGGGCCTGATACAGGTGGAAGTACAGCAGGGGCGTCGGCGGCGTTACTTCTCCACCCACTGCTACTGTCGCCCCGAGGAGTGGCACCAGGGTTGGCTCATCGGTACCGACGACGACACGGCTCGCAACTACGCCCTACGGCGCATGGTGTGGGAAGTTGAACAGGTGGAGCTGGAATACCTGAAGCGGGGTCAGCGCGTCACACTGCCCTTGCTGGCAGAGGCCGTCAGGAGCAACGTGAACCCCGCAGCCAAATTGCGTGATTTTGCCGAGTCGATGTTGCAGGGCGACGACCGCAAGGAATTAACAAAGCAGAACTACAGAACACTACTCAACGACATCGACCGCTTCCGCCCGAACACCTATCTGACCGACGTGGACTATCAGTGGGTAATGGCCTACGACCGCCGTCTGAAGGAAGTCGGCGTAGCGCACAACACCCGTGTCTCGCGTCTTCGATTGCTCCGTGCGCTGATGAACGAAGCACTGCGGCGCGACCTCACCTTCTGCGATCCATTCCGACGCATCCATATTGATCAGATGGAACCCAAGCACGGCTACCTGACCGCCCAGCAGCTTCGGCAGATGGAGCGGCTCAGACTGGATGGACGGAGTGACCGCGTGCGCGACCTCTTCCTCATTGGCTGCTACACGGGCCTGCGGTTCTCCGACATCAAAGAACTGCGGCAGAGCGACATCGATGACACAGGGTGGCTGCGTATGAAGACGCAGAAGACGAGCGTGGTGGTGGAGATACCGACACATCTGCTCTTCGACGGGCGGTTCGGCAGACTGACGGAGAAGTACCAAGGCGACATCGGCCGGCTGACACGGCAGACACCATCGAACAGCGATACCAACCGGCTGCTACGCCCGCTGCTCGACCGTATAGGGGCCACAGAGAAGGCCACCTTCCACACCTCGCGCCACACCTTTGCCACACTGCTCGGCATACGCGGCACACCGATGGAGACCGTGCAGCGGCTCCTGGGGCACACTACGCCACAGACAACGGCCATATACAACGAAGCCAAAGCCGACACGCGGGGCGAGATAGAGAAGGGTCTGAATGGTGGAAAGAAAAACAAAAAGAATAACCCATAACAACATCGTATCATCATGAACAAGCGAATCACAACAGGGAGCCGCGCCTTCTTCAGCGGCATGGAAGGCTTCAAGCCTAAGGATGTTGATGTAGTAATACTGGTTAACGCCAAAGATGTGCCGTTCCAGTGGATGAGACAGACTTCTAACGGGGCTGTTGACGTCTTCGAGATCGTACGGCACCCGAAGGACGAACTGATAGCACATGCCGTCAGGAAAGCACGGCCCATGGCCATAGCGCGGTTCCTGACTCCTGACTTCGCCAAGGCTATAGGCCTGCTGCCGTCAGATCTTCCTGCCTTGAAACCGATGCGCGATGCCTTGGATCCTAAGCATGGATATCTGGGCGTTATCTATGATGCGTATGTGACGAACGGCTGTCTGGAGATGACTGACGAACAGCGTCAGGCTGCCTACGAGGCTTATAAGGCTTCGAGAAAACAATAGCACCTGGGGAAGGAAAAGACGGATGTTCAGTATTTTTATGGTGCTCTTTCTCTTGTTATCTTTGCAGAAAAACAGATGAAGGCATGACAAATCATTCGAAAGACGTTGTACAGTACTCGTGCGCAGTTGTATCGCTCTTGGCAGGCATTACACTCTGCTACATCAACTTTATCTTGACCGGCGACATCACCAACGGCGTACTGGGGTTCACGGGTATGTGCCTGAGCTTCACCGGAGGCGTGTTCGGCATTGCTTTATATGTGCGCACCAAGGTGGACCAGGAAGTGCGTAACTACATGGATAAAATGAAGGAAGACGTATGAAGGTATTGAGAAAAGGAGACAGAGGGGAAGATGTGAAGCTTCTTCAAAGCCTGTTACATGTTTATACCGACGGCATATTTGGCAATATGACCGACGAGGCATTGAGGACGTTCCAGCGTGAGAACGGGCTGTTTCCAGATGGCATAGCGGGACCCAGGACGTGGGCGGCGCTCGAACCGCCGGAAGGCTACCTGCTGAAGAAGAGCCGCAGGGTGATAGACGAGATAATCGTGCACTGTACGGCAACGCCTGAGGGGCAGGACAAGACGGTGGAAAGGATACGCAGCGAACACAAGTCACAAGGCTGGAGCGACATAGGCTACCATTATGTCATCTACCGTGACGGAAGCATCCATAACGGACGTGACGTTGACATTGCTGGCGCACATGTGTCAGGACGTAATTCACATTCCATAGGTGTGGTGTATGTCGGTGGACTGGAGAATGTTCCAGGTGTTCCGTATGCAAGCCTGAAGGCGAAGGATACAAGAACGCAGGCGCAGAAAGAAGGTCTGCTGAAACTCTTGAAGGAACTGAGGCGTCTCTATCCTGGAGCAAGGATTCTGGGGCACAGGGACTGCTCAAAGGATAAGAATGGTAACGGAATTGTCGAGCCGTCGGAATGGGCAAAATCCTGTCCGTCGTTCGATGCAAAGAACGAATACAAGGGGTTATGACTGAAAGGACATTGATAGTAGTGGCCGTCCTCTTACTGCTGTGCGGCTGTAGGACGCAGTATGTGCCCATAGAGACGGTGGTCAAGGAATATGTCCATTCCACCGATACTGTCTCAGTGACGGACACGGTGACCAACGAGAAAGAGGTCATCGTGCGACCGGCGACAATGGCAGATTCCGCTCTTTTGACTCGCCTTGGACTGCAATTGGACATGAAAGACAATTACATCCTTGTCCTAGAAAGGGAGCTTGAGAGGAAGAGCCATGATAAGCTGCATAGCAAGACGGACACGGTCTATCGTGACAGGGAGGTGCAGGTGCCGTACCCTGTTGAGCGAAAACTGACTAAGTGGGAACAGATATGCGTGAACTATGGGAAAATAATGATTAGCATAACAGTCTTCGGCATTGTTGCTGCAATAGTTTTCATCATCGTGTATATTAAAAGAAAAATAATATAAAGATGTGTGTTTTTGTTCTTTATTATTTATCATAAGTTTTGGGTTTTTAGTTATTGTTGTTCCGCTGCCTGGGAAGGTGGCGGATTTTTTCATTTTTTGCTTGCATAATTGAAAAATTTTTCGTATCTTTGCAACGAAGAGAACAAAAAACTAATAGTTATGTTTGGATATTTGGCAGATGGAGCTTTCGCGTTCTGGGTCGTCATGGCCATAGGATGGGTGTTGGTGAAAATCTTTGAGGTGGAGCCAAAGCCCGTGACGGAGCCAGTGAGGTTTCAAAGACGGGAGCTCAAGCACTGCCTAGTTTCTGGTATTCACGACCACTTCACGGTACTGGAGTTCTTCATGGACGAGAACTTAAAGTCTGTCATGCGCATCCGGAACGACGTGACGGGTCAGGTTGTGACGATTGAAGGTGATGACATGTTCAAGGTGGAAAGCGAGACATTTGACGTCGTCAACCGATGGCGCGAAAGCGACTATCAGCTTATAGTGTAGGTGTAGTTTTATCATAATACTTCGGGTATTACTTTTGCAGAAGAGTAATACCCGTTTTTTATGGCAACAACTGAAAGATATACCACCGTCGTTGAACTGAACAGCAAGCAGGCTAAGGACGAACTTAATGAACTCATTAAACTGGAAGAGGAGCTCCGGAAGAAACGCGATCAGGTAAACCGTCGTCAGGACCCGAAGCAGTATGCCGAATTGTCGAAACAGATACGTCAGGTATCGAAGGAGGCTAAGGCATACGGCAAGGATGTCATGCAGACCATCAATACTATCAATAATCTGAAAAGTGCGTCTGAGAAGGAAATCAAACAGGCCATCAGGAGTCTGGAGAAGATGCAGGGGCTGTTGCCGAGAAACAGTGACCTGTACAAGGGGCTTGCTGAGCAGTTGACTAAGGCCCGTCAGGAACTGGAAAAGATGGCGGTGCAGCAGGACCGTAACAACATTGCCATCAACCGCTACCAGCAGGAACTGAATGCTGTCGGCAAGTCACAGCAGCAGACCCTGCGCGAACGACGGTTGATAGAGGCTACCATGCAGAACCTTAGCCGTGCAAATATCCGTGACTTAGAGGCATCTCTCTCCATCATGAAGGAGCAGCTACGGACACAGGAGCGTGGGTCGGCGGAATACAGACTGACGCAACGTCGCATCAAGCAGATTAAAACAGAACTGGAACGCGTGAATGCGGAGCAGAAGACGACTGCATCGCTGGGCTCCCGTCTCTCGTCGGTCTTCAACAAGTGGCAGGGCGCCTTCATCATGCTGACAGGCACATTCTCGCAGGCTCGCATGACACTTGACCAGGCCATACAGTCCTACGCCTCCATGGAGGAAGAGATGGCGAACGTCCGGAAATATACGGGACTGGCCGACGAGGAGGTGAGGTCTCTGAACGAAGACTTCATGCGCATGGATACTCGAACACCACGCGAGAAGTTGAACCAGCTGGCTGGTGATGCAGGACGCCTGGGTTTGCAGACACAAGAGACAGTCAAGGATTTCGTGGAGGGTGCCAACATGATTAACGTGGCACTGGGCGACGACCTGGGCGACGAGGCCGTCAAGAACGTGGGTAAGCTGGCCATGGCATTTGGCGAAGATGACAGGTTGGGACTGCGTGGTGCCATGCTGGCGACGGGCTCTGCTGTCAATGAACTGGCTCAGAATTCGTCTGCAGGTGCGGCTTACCTGATAGATTATACTGCCCGTGTGGCAGGGTTCGGCAAGCAGCTGGGTCTGACACAGGCTCAGCTAATGGGCTACGGTGCAGTGATGGACGAGAACCTGCTACGTGACGAGATGGCAGCCACGGCTTTTGGTAACATGCTAACGAAGATGCAGACCGATACGGACAAGTTTGCACGCATTGCCGGTATGTCGGTGGAGAAGTTCACCAAGCTGGTGGCTGAGGACGCTAACGAGGCTGTGCTGCAGCTGGCGGAGAACCTGCGCCGTCAGGATCCTACCACTATGATGAAGATGCTCGATGACATGGGACTGGACGGCAGCAGAGCGGTCAGCGTGCTGGCAACACTGGCAGATAAGGTTGATGATGTCAGGGCACGACAGGAACTGGCCACTAAGGCGTATGAAGAAGGTACCAGTGTCATAAAGGAGTACGACACAATGAACAATACGGTGCAGGCTCAGCTTGACAAAGCAAAGGACCGCTTTAACGACCTTCGGGTAGAGTTAGGCGAGCGACTGATGCCTATCATGGTCAACGGGCTGCATGTGACTTCATCTGTCATTGAGATACTGAAGGTGCTCATGGACTTCACGTCACGTTACAAGACAACACTTATCACTCTCACGTCTGCCATAGTCGCATATACAGTAGTTGTCAATGCACATACTATAGCTACGAAGCTCCAGGTGTTTTGGAACGAAAAAGTTATAACAAGCTTCCTTGCTTTGAATAAAGTCGTCTCCAGCCATCCTTATTTGGCATTGGCGACGGCCATAGCTTCGGTAGTTGCTGCCTTGGTGGACCTGACAAAGAAAACGGACGCCGCCACAGTAGCAGCACGGACATTGCTTGATATAGAACGTAAAGCCTCTGCAGATGCTGAGTCTGAGAGTAGAAGACTGTCAATGCTTGTAAAAGTAGCAAGGGATAAAGCCGAGACGGACAAAGTACGCAAGAAGGCCATCGAGGAAATAAATAGCATAAGTCCAGAGTATCTTGGTAACCTGAATCTTGAGAATATTAATACCCAAAAAGCTGACAACGCAATCAAGAATTACACAAGATCTATCTTGTTGAATGCAAAAGCCAAGCGATTAGCTGCGCAAATTGACGAAATTGAACAGAAAAAACAGGAAAAAAGAAGACAACTTGGTGAAGGTTCATACTCCCAGTGGTATGACTACTGGATAACACAGTGGAATGATGCCGTGAGAACTGTTGACCGGTCAATGAATGCGGTAAATTCTTTTGTGTATCATGGGGATTTCAAAGGCTGGGGGGAAACATCGATTACCGAAGACAATGGCTATGCGTTTGATGTTGCCAGAGTGGCACTTAACAGATACAGGGATGATGTTGCCAGCTTAGAAGAGCAACAAAAGGCTCTCAATGTATCTCTGGAGCAAACAACTCAAGAACTTGTGAAAATAAACACTACTGCTAATACTCCTGAAAATAATGATGTCCCTCCTATCTACACACCTGGACCATCTGGATCAGGAAGATCGAACAGTCCCTCTTCAGACACCGAGAAAGAACTGCGCGAACGGAACGAGGCCATCAAAGCTGCCAACGATGAGCTGCTGGCCATGAACATGGCGCAGTATGCTGCCGGTGAGATTGACTACCGAGAGTTCCTTGAGAAGCAACAGCAGCTGCAGCTGGCTGGCATACGGAAACGCATGGAACTCTACGGCGAGGGGTCTGATGAATACAAAAAACTGCAGCTGAAGGAACAGCAGCTACTCCTACGTGGTACCGAAGAACAACAGCAGATGCAGCTTCGTGACCTGGAAAACATGCACCGTGACCTGATAGAGCAGTTGAATGCTGACTTCGAAGATGCGTCAAGCTCCATCTACCAAAATGAGGCTGCGCTTAACGAGGCTCTGTTCCGTGAGGATTATGACTACATAGAACAGAAAATGGCACTTTATAACAAGGGCAGCCTCGAGTATATGGAGTTGGTAGAGGAGCGTGAGGAACTGCTGCAGCAACACAGGAGGGAGCGTGAGCTGTATTACCAGGAACAGCTTGAGAACTTGAGAGAGACATACCTCGGACAGTCGTCAGAGAAGCGCATGAAGCTGGAACTGAACGCTCTCGACGAACTCTACAGACTGGGACTTGTCAAGGAAGAGGAGTACCAACAGGCTCGTCTGCAGATACAGGCACGCTATGCTCAGGATACTTCTGTCGCCTCGAAGAGTAGCGGCAAGGCTACTGCTGCCTTCAAGGTTGCCAAAGCCAACGCCGGTGATGCCAATGCACAGAACGCCTGGACGGGAGACTTCCAGAACCTGAAGAGCCAGTTTGCGTTCCTGAAGGAGATGTACCAAAACGATGAGCTGGCGCATACCGAATACCTGGCTGCCAAGGCCATGGCTGTCAATGAGTTCATCGAGAAGACGCAGGTGAAGTACGGCACTGTCTTTGAACAGCTGGGCAGCCTGTACAATGGCGCCAATGCCTACGCCAAGGCATCGTCAGACTATGAGGTGGCCATGGTCACGAAGAAGTACGACGCGGAGATAGAGAAAGCCGGCAACAACCAGAAGAAGGTCAAGAAACTGGAGGAGCAGAAGCAAAAAGAGACGGCTGCCATCAAGAAAAAAGCCAATGAACGGGCCATGAAGATGGAGATGGCACAGGCACTGGCCAGCACGGCCATGGGTGCCATCAATGCCTATACGTCGGCTGCTCAGGTGCCTTTGGTGGGCTACCTGCTGGCTCCTGTAGCTGCAGCTGCAGCACTCGCTGCCGGCATGTTTCAGATTGCCACCATCAAGAAACAGCACCAGACAGAGGCTGCTGGGTACTACGAGGGTGGCTATACCGGCGGAAGGAACTACCGAAGGACTGCAGGTGTGGTGCATGAAGGCGAATTCGTGGCTAACCATCAAGCTGTGAATAACCCTCATATTGCTCCTATGCTTGATTTTATCGATGCAGCTCAGCGTAACAATACCATTGGATCGCTTACCATGGAGGATGTGAGACGGTCGGTAGGGACTAATAATGGTTCTCCTGTCATCACTCCCGTAGTCAACATACAGACGGACAACAGTGACCTCAAAGAAGAACTGCAGCAATTGCACGACGTCAATGATGCATTGTACGAGGCCGTTAGAAACGGCATACCGTCGTATCTGGACCCGGAACAGGCAAAAAAAGCCATCGACCATTTGGATAACCTAAAATCGAAGAAATAATGACATCACTGTATTTATCTTTAAATGATGGACAGACGTGGCAGCAGGTATTCTTCGCCGGGAACGGAGGGTTCAAGCTGACACGAGAAAACCCATACTTCATGCAGTCAGAGAGCTATACATTCGACGTGACACTTCCTATGACGATACTGGAGAATAAGACGTTCTTCAGTAATATACAACGCATAGATACCTCCAAAAAGAACATTCCCATGAAATGCCGTCTGACGATAGACAACAGACCGGTATTATCAGGTAGCGCACGTATCACCAGCGTTACGGAGTCTGCCGTGAAGGTACAGCTGCTGGGAGGACGCTCGGAAGTGAATTTCCTTGGTGACGAGGAGTACATAGATGAGGTGCCGTTAGGCACACATTCAGGGGTTACAGTGGTGTGGCCAGAAGACTTGGTGATGGATGTCAGTGCTGTACAGGATGAGACAAGAGGTGGGGGACGAAATGCCATATATCAGTTCGGACTGGTGTTCCTGGCCAAGCAAATCGTCAAACACTACGGATTTTCCGTTGAGGAGTGTTCTGTTGACGTAGAGCCGTGGAACAGATTATTCGTGGCAACAGCAAAGAACACTGAAGAGGCGTCACACACACTGCCACACTGGACACCGAGGGAGTTCTTTACGGAGTTCTGTAACTTCTTTAATCTGGTCATCGTAACCGATGAGGTGGCACGGACAGTGAAGTTCTTGTCCGCACCGCAGTTTTTCAATACCACTGCCTGTGTTTCGATAGAGCCGGCAGAGGAATATACAACGGAGGTCGATGAGGATAGCGATGCTCATGCACTGGCATCTGACGACCTGAGCTACGACTTGTCATCGTCGTCGGGACATGATTACGACTGTCTCCAGGATAATGTACGCGAGTATGCTCCTTCAACGGACTATGCGACTTATGATGCACTCAACAATGCATACAACGACATGTCAGATGCCGAAAAACAAGCACGCATACTACGCTGTCCCGTAGGCAGCTTCACTGGGTGGGTGCATGACTACAGCCAACTTGGACTGCCGGAAGAGCTGCTGATGAAAACACAGATAGATGTGTTCGCACCACTCAGACGCGAAGGATCGACAGGAGAAACAAAGCTGAAGATATGCCCGGTGGCCATGGACTGGTGGAATACCTCTGTAACTTTCGGGACAGGGGACGCTGCTCACACTATCAATCAAACAAGCATCGCACCGGCACTGGAGAATCCGACAGGTAACGACACTCCGGACGATGGCGCTACTATCCAGGATTATGTGCTCGGAGAGGCTGAGGTGGATGTCACGGGAAAGAAGGAAGACCGGCTGCAGGTAATGTTCATCGACGATGTTGTTCAGAAGGCTGTTCGCAATGACTCGCTGACACCTGAGTCCTATTCTCAGTTTGATATCCGTATTGGCTTTACGGACTGGAGACTGAAATCCAACCCTCTGGCTGACAGTCACAGGAACTGGTCTCTGTCACTCAATAGTACGGATGCTGATTATTACCTTGGACAGCTGCATCACAACGGATTTTCCTTCAATATGCAGGCGCGACATACGTTCAAGTTCATTTGTAATAACATACCAGACGCGACGGCTCTCTTTGTCATCCGGAATAAAAAATATGGGTGCGAAAAATTGGAAATAAACGTCACGGAAGATGGTTTTGAGCACTTGATAACCGGGTATTTCTACGAGATGATTTCCTGAGAATGCACGCGTACGTACATTATATATCATAACACGCCTTCGTAATTCAGTAGTAGCTTGTTGGCTTTCTTAACGTCCTTGGGAGTATAGATGTCGGTTATCAGGATACTCGAATGACGAGCCTGGTCTCTGACACTCAAGACGTCTGTATTTGCTCGGAGCATATTGGTGATGCCACTGTCCTTGAGTGAATAGAACTTGTAACGAACGGAAAAGCCTAAATCCTTCCTGAGTGTTCGAGTCCAATAGTCCCTGAATGATTTATCGCTTCGGAAATCTGGACCAGGCCTGAAATCTTCAGAAAACAGGTAATAGCTGCCAGGGTGACGGAAGATGTCAAGGTCCAACATCAGACGGATGACATGCATCGGCAGAGTTACGACAGCATCGTTCCAGTTCTTGGCTACATCCCAGTGAATGAATAGTGTCTTGTCCTTCAACGAGATATCCTCTATCTTTAGCCTGGCAAGCTCGTGTGGCCGCACGAAAACATAATGCAATAGATAACAGGCCAGTAGGTAATGGGGATTTCGCTCCTTTAAATACATGCTGATCTGCCGGAGGACACTGTCAGGTATGACGTCACGGTTTTTCTTCTTGTCCTTACGCTTAAGAACAGGAATGCCAACAGTCGGATCCTGCTCTATCATTGACTTCGACAATAACCACTTGGCAAAGACCTTGATCCATCCAAGATAGTTGTTACGGGTTTGGATGCTGTTGTCCCTCTCCAAAAAGACGAAATCCAAAAAAGCGTCAACAATACGTTTGTCGAACTGATAGGCATAACGTATCTGAGACTTTTCCTCTGCCATCCATCGGGTCAGGACACGAAGGTAACTCATATAACTGGTAATGCTCTCTTCACGCATCGTACCCGATTCCAATTGCTTGGCCAGGAAGCGCTTATATTGAAGACACGCATCCTCCCATCTCGTATAGACTAAGCCTGCACGCTGTTGTATCCAAGGATTCCAGCCTCCCTCAAGCTCTTCGCGGATACGTCTGACAACACCTTCCACATAGTCACGCTGAGCTCGTTTTCCCGGTATCCTGTTCAACTCCCTGGCGAGTTTCATTCGTTTCCTACGCAACCTGCCCGTCTCGGGATCGAAAGCATAGAAACTAATAGTCACAACATTGCCCCAGGATACCTGTGGCTCTCTGTATTCCTTTACGTAATCTTCGTTTTTTTTGACAGAAAAAGTCATTTTTTTGTTCATTTCGTTGCCAAAATGAACGATGATACCATTTGTTTTTTCTTCTTCAGAACTGACGCGTTACTGGCGCGGTTCAACCTCCTAAAAGCAACGTAACTACCTGATATTTCAGATAGTTACTTTTCTTTTTGTCGGGATTACTGGACT
>ODAJ012148956.1_pt1 | contig 26106 bp, 25 predicted proteins | sample 1539241 | NCBI WGS metagenome assembly ODAJ01 (sample SAMN02144231, study PRJEB22623) | gut metagenome | biome: sheep rumen | host: Ovis aries | place: New Zealand
GGATCATGTGTCAATGCTAAAAGAGAGAATGGTGGAATGTGGATTAATGGGTTATGACCAATTGCTGGAGTTAAATGGTGGCTGGAGGAGTTGCGGTATAGTTACAACACGCTCTACTGTCTGAAGCCGGGGGAGGATTACGACACCTCGGAGAATGTGGAGGGGATTGTCGTGAACTCTGGCTATCGCTCGCCGGCGGTGAATAAGCTCGCTGGAGGTGTGCCTACAAGCAACCATGTGACGGGCTGTGCGGTGGATATCCGTGTCTCAGGTAAGGAGCAGATGATCCGCTATGCGGTGATCTTGCTGGATATTGCGGATGGTACGGGGAAGGAGTTCGATGAGCTGCTATTGGAGCAGCATGGGAACATCTGCTGGCTGCACTTCGCGGTAAGGCCACCCTCGCAGCAGAACCGCCGCAAGATCAGTTTCTTGCGTCCTTGATAGCACGCATGGATCGAGCGCTTAAAGAGGTTTGAAAGAAAGAGGGGGATGGATGCATCCTCCTCTTATGGTTTATTCGTGGTGATAGGGTTCGCCCTTGATGATGGTGCAGGCACGGTAGAGCTGTTCGGTGAAGACGAGGCGCACCATTTGGTGGGAAAAGGTGAGGGACGAGAGTGAGAGCTGCTCCTGGGCGCGCTGATAGACGTCGGGGGAGAAGCCGTAGGGTCCGCCAATGACGAAGACGAGCCTCCTGAGGGTGCTTTGCTTGCGCTCGAGCCACTGGGCCAGCTGCAGGCTGCGCAGCTGGAGTCCGTGCTCGTCGAGCAGTACGACGTGGTCGGCGGGTTGCAGCTGGCGCATAATGAGCTCGCCCTCGGTCTGCTTCTGCTGCTGGGGGGTAAGGTTCTTCGTGTTTCGCAGCTCGGGTATGGTAATGAGCTCGAAGGGCAGGTAGTGGCTGATGCGCTCCTGGTAGTCGTCGAGCAGGGCCTGAATGTGCTTGTTGGCGGTCTTACCTACTTGCAGCAGTATGGTCTTCATAGTCAGCGAGTCGCTTAGGGTTTTTGGGAAACCAGCCTTTCAGCACGCGTCGGCGCTGGGCGAAGAGTTCGCCGATGCCCCAGAGTGCGGAGGCTCCGAAGACTCCGAGGAAGGAGGAGAGATAGACGTTCTCAATGAAGAGTGCTGCGAGGATGCAGACCACTCCGACGAGCAGATAGACGACCCAGGGGCGGGTGCCGAAGTGGTACTCGGTCTTGATGACGATGGGGTGCCAGAAGCCAATGGTCAGGAAGGTGACGATGGCGATGATGATTCCTGTATAGTACATATACGGTTTTAGTGCGTAGGGTAGGGGGTTAGCGGGTAGTGTGGAAGCCCTCAAGGTTCTCGTAGCGCCGGCGCATCATGCGGTTGTAGATGTTGCGCAGCCAGAAGCCGTGGGTCATGGTGAAGGCGAGACCTATTATTATTAATATGGTGTAGCCGAGGGTGTCGCCAAAGAGCGACGTGAAGAGCAGGGCCAGCGTGACGGGCAGGAAGAAGACGACGAGCTCCACGACGAGCTGCAGGGAGTTCTCGAAGTTGCCCTTGGCCGTTATCTTGTCATTCAGCGGCAGCGACTGCTTGTTATAGACGACGAGCTGGAAGAGCAGACAGTACTCGGGGCCTGAGGTCAGCAGGAGGTAGGCCAGGAGCATGAGGATGGAGTAGCGGCCAGAGACAACGGTGGGAATGAGCAGCAACAGCGGCAGCAGGAGCACGGCGCAGTAGAAGTAGTACTTGGCGCGCAGGAGGGTGAGTATGTTCTCCTTGTGAACCATCAAGAGGTCGATGTAGTTGCCCTCGGGACCCATGACCTTGACCAGGTTGACGGCACCGAAGAAGACGAAGCAGTAGAGACACCAGATGTTGGTGGAGAAGCGGCCGTCGTAGATGTCGGTAAAGGCGAGCAGCAGGCTGAGCATGGTGATGATGCAGATGCCCTGGACGAAGCGCGTCTTGACGGCCTTGTTGCGCAGGGTGCTCTTGACTTCGAGCTTGAGGTACTCGCCGGTCTGGCCGAAGCGCTCCAGGAAGGTGAACTGCGAGACGCGCTTGAGCTGCGTCTTCTCGTGGCGCGACAGTTCCTCGTGGACGAAGTGCATCTGCAAGGCACGGTTGACGAGGAACAGCCCGACGCCCAGGACGGCCAAGGCGGCAGCGGCTGTCCAGCTGAAGCCCCACTCGGTGCAGAAGTCGAAGAGGGCGTCAATCCACCTCTCGGCGTCGATGAAGGAGTAGCCGTAGAGCAGGCCATAGACCAGCAGGGGCAGCGACCACCACCACATGCGGTGGTTGACCAGCGTGCGCACCAGGAGGTACCACAGGCTGTTAACGAGCACGGAGAGATGGAGCAGGGCCAGCATGCCCATGGAGCCCCAGAAGGTGAGTCCGCCGCAGAAGCAGATGAAGACGTAGGGCAGGAAGAGGGCCATCCAGATGAGATTGCCCGGCGAGAGCAGGTTGTTGACGAGGAAGCAGTCAATGATGCGCCTCATGCCTAAGGGCTGTAGCACGTAGGGCTTGACGAGCATGGCGGGTGTCTGCTGCATGCCGAAGCGCATGAAGAAGTCGAGCGTCAGGAAGATGGGCCACGTGCCGAAGAGCAGCTCGAAATTGCCGCCCCTGGTAGCCCAGCCCAGCATGGTGCCGATGACGACGAGGTAGAGTAGGGTAAAGGCGAAGCCGATGTAGAGGAACACCTTGGCCCAACGGTTCTGCTCGAAGAGGGGGTGACGCTCGTTAGAGAGCTTCTGGTGGCGACGCAGCGCCAGGTATAGCTGCAGGAAATTCATCTCAGGTCAATGACTTCGGCGTGTGGATAATCCTTGGCGTTGAACCGGAAAGTGGCATCGCTCAGGCGGGCTGCCTTCAGCTGGCTGATGCTGATGGTGGTCCAGCCGCCGCGCTGCTTCAGCTTAACCTGAGTGGGGTGGTAGTTCTTCTTGCTGACGGTGATGTACATCTCCTGCACATGGCGCTTCTTGTCCTTGGCCACGAGGTGAACCTCGTAGGCCGAGGCCTTGTTCTGCATGGTGTAGCTGTAGCCCTTCTTGTAGAGGTTGATGAAGTTGTAGGGGTTCATGGCGGGCAGCTCCTGGTCGGAGGGGCTGCTGACGCTCACCTCGTTGTTCTGCTTCATGTAAGTCCACTGGGTCTTGCCGTCAAACCAGATGTTGGCCACCTCGGTAGAGGCCATGAATTTGTTGCCCTTGATACTGATGTTGCCGTCGGTGGGGCTGAAGTTGGGTCCGCTGATGTTGAAGCGGGCCGTTACGCCCTGCCGGTTACTGAGGGCCTGGGCTGCCCTGTCGAGCACGTCCTTTGCCGTCTGCCCGTAGCTCAGCAGCGAGAAGAGGGCCATTACTATGGTAAAAACTGACTTCTTCATAATACTATAAAATCTATCAGAACTATAAAAACTATAAAAAAATTACTATCTCAGCTGGTTGACGAGGTTTTCCAGGCTTACCTCGTCCTGTATGAGCACTTCGCGCGGCTTCGAACCATAGGCGGCACCCACGATGCCAGCCTTCTCGAGCTGGTCCATGAGTCGGCCGGCACGGTTGTATCCAATGGCAAACTTGCGCTGAATGAGGCTGGTAGAGCCACTCTGCGACATGACGATGAGGCGGGCAGCCTCCTCAAAGAGGGGGTCCAGATGGCTCATGTCAACGTCGTTAGAGCTACCGCCGTCAGCGTCGCCCTCCATCTGCGGTTCAGGCAGTTCGTAGGTGGAGCTGTAGCCCTGCTGCTTGGCAATGAACTCGTTGATGGCATCGACCTCGGGCGTATCGACGAAGGCACACTGCACACGGATGGGCTCGTTGCCCTGCAGGAAGAGCATGTCGCCACGGCCTATGAGCTGGTTGGCACCCATGCGGTCGAGAATGGTCTTCGAGTCGATGCCCTGTGCCACCTTGAAGGCAATGCGGGCGGGGAAGTTTGCCTTGATGGTACCAGTAATGATGTTCGTCGTGGGGCGCTGCGTGGCTATAATCATGTGGATGCCTACGGCACGGGCCTTCTGGGCTATGCGGGCTATGGGCAGCTCTATCTCCTTGCCAGCCGTCATGATGAGGTCGCCGTACTCGTCGATGACCACGACGATGTAGGGCATGAAGCGGTGACCGTTCTCGGGGTTCAGCTTGCGGGCTATGAACTTGCGGTTGTAGTCCTTGATGTTACGCTCGCCGGCAGCCATGAGCAGCTCGTAGCGGGCGTCCATCTCGACACAGAGCGAGTTGAGCGTGCGCACCACCTTCGTCGTGTCGGTAATGATGGCCGAGGCGGAGTCGTCGGGCACCTTGGCCAGGAAGTGCTTGTCTATCTTGGAGTAGATGGAGAACTCAACCATCTTCGGATCGACCAGTACAATCTTCATTTCGGCCGGGTGCTTCTTGTAGAGTAGGGAGGTCAGTATGGCGTTCAGGCCCACCGACTTACCCTGACCCGTAGCACCGGCCACGAGCAGGTGGGGCATCTTGGCCAGGTCGAACATGAAGACCTCGTTGGTAATGGTCTTTCCCATGGCACAGGGCAAATCCATCGTCGTCTCCTGAAACTTCTTCGAGTTGAGCACGCTCTCCATCGACACCACGTTAGCCTTGGCGTTAGGCACCTCGATACCGATGGTTCCCTTGCCAGGTATGGGGGCTATGATACGAATGCCCATAGCCTTGAGGCTCAGGGCTATATCGTCCTCCAGGTTACGTATCTTCGAGATGCGGACACCCTGAGCGGGCGTTATCTCGTAGAGCGTAATGGTGGGACCCACGGTGGCCTTGATGGCGTCTATCTCAATGCCGAAGTTGCGCAGCACCTCGACAATGCGATTCTTGTTGGCGTTCTGCTCCTGCATGTCTATGTAGGGCTTGCCGTCGTCCTCGTACTTCTTCAGCAGGTCGAGCGTGGGGTAGTGGTAGTTCTCCAGTTCCAGCTTCGGGTCGTAGGGCGTGTCTATGCTGCCACGCATGTCCTTGCCCGTAGCAGCCTCTTCGGCCTGGGCCACCTCCACCTCCATGTCGGGCGTAGCCGTTGTGGACGTTTCCTTTCTGGTGACCTCGTCCTGCTGCGGTGCCTCGGCGTCTGTCTTGCTGACGCCAGCTGGCTTTGGCGGGTTGTTCCACTCGAGCGTCTCCGTGTAGGGGTCGTCAAAGACTTCAGGGTCTTCCACCAACTGCGTCAGGGGGTTAGGCTCCTCGTCGGGGCCGTTCTTCGAGGGGTCGTGTATGGTGAACTTTACCTTCTTAAATATATTAGAAGGATTCAGCAGCTTACGAATGAAGTAGATGGTCTCCGCGCTGACGTAGGTCAGGAAGGCTATGGCCACCAAGGCCAGAACAGCCGTCAGGCCGGGCGCACCCAGGTAGCCCTCTATCTGCTGACAGATGAACAGCCCGTGGTCGCCGCCAGGACAGAAGGCACTGTCGATGAAAAGCGGCGAAAGAAACTTGGCAAACGTGACGGAGAGCCAAATCATGACGAGCATCAAGACCATAAACCATTTCCAAAGATTCAGGCTGCTGTAGGCTCGCATGAGCCGCAAGGACAGCAGAATAAGGAACACGGGAACGAGGAATGCCGAAAAGCCGAAACAGCGCTTGATAAAAAAGTAGGCCGCATAGGCACCCAGCGAGCCGCAGCTGTTCTGGAATTCACCGTTCTGGTTGGCCATCTCGCCGTCGCGGGGCGACTCTATAAGCGTCTGGTCGGCAGCTCCTGAAGAGAAATACGAGACAAACGAGAGAATCAGGTAAATGGCGACGCCAAAGAGCACAAGGCCCAAGATGAAGTTAACTTTCTCGTTCTGAAATATATTCTTTACGCCCAGAGCCTCCATAAACGAAGCGCTCTTGGCTGCTGGTTTTTTCTTTGCCATGTGTCGTGTACGTTTTTTAATCGTTGCAAAGGTAAAGCAAAAGGAGCGAACGGCAAAATAAATTATGAATTATTAATTTACTATTTATCATAATGCCGATTATATAATTCAAACGCAAATCTGAAAACTTTGGCTTGCCGGCCAGGCATTTTAAATTCTTTAACTTGGCTGACGGCTATTAGAAAGAAAAAAATGCGTACTTTTGCAGCCGAATACAACCAGCATAAAAAAAGAAGAATGAAAAAGCAACTGAAAAAAGTTCTCGTCTTGGGCTCAGGAGCCCTGAAAATCGGACAAGCAGGAGAATTCGATTACTCTGGTTCACAAGCTCTGAAAGCGTTGCGTGAAGAAGGTATTTCGTCAGTTTTGGTTAACCCGAACATCGCAACCATTCAGACGTCGGCTGGCATCGCAGACAAGGTGTATTTCCAGCCGGTTACAACACACTTCGTTACCGAAATCATCAAGAAAGAACGGCCCGACGGCATTCTGCTCGCCTTTGGCGGTCAGACGGCCCTGAACTGCGGTACTGAGCTGTACCAGACGGGCGTGCTCAAGGAGTATGGCGTTGAAGTGCTGGGCACCAGCGTGGAGGCCATTATGAACACGGAAGACCGCGACCTGTTTGTGAAGAAACTGGACGAGATAAAGCTGAAAGTACCTGTAAGCCACGCTGTTGAGAACATGAACGACGCTTTCCGCGCAGCCCGCGAGATTGGGTTCCCCATCATGATTCGCTCGGCTTACGCCCTGGGCGGCCTGGGCAGCGGCATCTGTCCTGACGAAGCGACTTTCAAGGAGCTGGCCGAGAGTGCCTTCACGTTTGCTCCGCAGATTCTGGTTGAGGAGTCGCTGAAGGGCTGGAAGGAGATTGAGTTTGAGTGCATTCGCGACGCTAACGATCATTGCTTTACCGTAGCCTCGATGGAGAACTTCGACCCGCTGGGCATTCACACCGGCGAAAGCATCGTAGTGGCTCCAACGTGTTCGCTCAGCGACGAGCAGGTCAAGATGTTACAGGACATCACCATCCGCTGCGTGCGCCACTTGGGCATCGTCGGCGAATGTAACATCCAGTTCGCCTTCAACGCGAATACCAACGACTACCGCATTATCGAGATAAACGCCCGCTTGAGCCGAAGCTCTGCATTAGCCTCAAAGGCAACGGGTTATCCCCTCGCCTTCGTGGCCGCAAAGATTGCCTTGGGCTACACGCTCGACCAGATTGGCGAGATGGGCACCCCCAATTCGGCCTACGTGGCTCCGCAGCTGGACTACATGATCTGCAAGATTCCCCGCTGGGACCTCACCAAGTTTGCAGGCGTGAGCCGTCTGATTGGCTCGAGCATGAAGTCGGTGGGCGAAATCATGAGCATAGGCCGTTCGTTCGAGGAGATGATTCAGAAGGGTCTGCGCATGATTGGACAAGGCATGCACGGCTTTGTGGGCAACGACCACACGAAGTTCGACAACCTGGACGAAGAGCTGGCCAACCCTACCGACCTGCGCATCTTTGCCATTGCCCAGGCGCTGGAGGAAGGCTACAGCGTAGAACGCATAGAGGAGCTGACCAAGATTGACGTGTGGTTCCTGGAGCGCCTGAAGCACATCGTGGATTTGAAGCACCAGCTGCAGCAGTACGACACGCTCGACGCCCTACCCGACCAGCTGCTGTTAGAGGTGAAGCAGGCTGGCTTCAGCGACTTCCAGATAGCCCGCTTCGTGCTGAAGCCCCAGAGCGGCAACATGGAGAAGGAGAACCTGGAGGTGCGCCGCTACCGCAAGCAGCGCGGCATTCTGCCCTCGGTGAAGCGCATCAATACCGTAGCCTCCGAGCACCCCGAGCTGACCAACTACTTATATTTCACGTACACGCACACGCCCGCGTTTGCAAAGCCCGACGGCAAGCCCTACGCCAGCAAGCACGACATTGACTACTACAAGAACGAGAAGTCGGTAGTAGTCTTAGGCTCAGGTGCTTATCGCATAGGTTCAAGCGTGGAGTTCGACTGGTGCTCGGTGAACGCCATCAACACGGCCCGCAAGCTGGGCTACAAGAGCATCATGATAAACTACAACCCCGAGACCGTCTCGACGGACTACGACATGTGCGACCGTCTGTACTTCGACGAACTCTCGTTAGAGCGCGTACTCGACGTGATAGACTTGGAGCAGCCGCGCGGCGTCATAGTCAGCGTGGGCGGTCAGATTCCCAACAACCTGGCCATGAAGCTCTACCGCCAGGGAGTGCCCGTGCTGGGCACCAGCCCCGTTGACATAGACCGCGCAGAGAACCGCGACAAGTTCTCGGCCATGCTCGACAAGCTGGGCATCGACCAGCCGGCGTGGCGCGCACTGACGTCGTTCGACGACATCAAGGAGTTTGTCTCAGAGGTGGGCTACCCCGTGCTCGTCCGTCCGTCGTACGTGCTCTCAGGAGCCGCCATGAACGTCTGCTACGACGACGAGGAGCTGCACCGCTTCCTGAACATGGCTACCGAGGTGAGCAAGGAGTACCCCGTAGTGGTCAGCCAGTTCATGCAGGAAACCAAGGAGATAGAGTTCGACGCCGTAGCCGACAAGGGCGAAATAGTAGAGTACGCCATCTCTGAGCACGTGGAGTACGCAGGTGTTCACTCAGGCGACGCCACGATGGTGTTCCCCGCCCAGAACATCTACTTCTCAACCATTCGTCAGATCAAGAAGATTTCGCGCAAGATAGCCAAGGAGCTCAACATCTCAGGTCCCTTCAACATTCAGTTCCTGGCCAAGAAGAGCGACGTCAAGGTCATAGAGTGCAACCTGCGCGCCTCACGCTCGTTCCCCTTCGTCAGCAAGATTCTGAAGCGCAACTTCATTGAGACGGCCACCAAGATTATGCTCGATGCCCCCTACTCCCGTCCTGACAAGTCGGAGTTCGACATTGACCGCATTGGCGTGAAGGCCAGCCAGTTCTCGTTTGCACGTCTGCAGAATGCCGACCCCGTGCTGGGTGTCGATATGTCATCAACGGGCGAGGTAGGCTGTCTGGGCGATGACGTCCACGAGGCCTTGCTCAACGCCCTTATTGCTACCGGCTACAAGCTGCCTAAGAAGAGCGTGCTCATTTCGTCAGGCGGCGTGAAGGGCAAGGTGGACCTGCTGGAACCCGCCCGCGAGCTGGTGAAGAAGGGCTACGAGGTCTATGCCACAGGCGGTACAGCCAAGTTCCTCAACGAGAACGGCGTGAAGGCACAGCTCGTATCATGGCCCGACGAGGAAGGCGACAACAACGTGATGGACATGATAGCCGCCCACCAGTTTGACCTCATCATCAATGTGCCGAAGAACCACACCAAGCGCGAGCTGACCAACGGCTACCGCATTCGTCGCGGAGCTATTGACCACAACATTCCGCTGATGACCAACGGTCGTCTGGCCAAAGCCTTTATCGAGGCCTTCTGCGCCATGAGCGAGGAAGACATACCCGTGAAGAGCTGGCAGGAATACAATACTTGACCAAACGTTTGCGCAGAATTAAATCTTAAAATTTTATAAATTTTGGGGCTGTGTGGGAACACAGCCTTTTTTGTCGGAATTTATGTTCCAAAAAGTTTGGTTATTAAAAAAATTAACTTTAACTTTGCAGCGTTATCCTGAAAACAATCTTTTTACCTTAAAAAGAACTAATACCTATTGAAGATTGAAGCGGTTGCCTGAGACGGGTCATCGCTTTATTTTTTATACCTTAAAAGTTAAACTTTACTAAAAGTAAGCCCTATTTATTGTTTACCATTCCTCATTTCTCAATTTATTAGTACCTTTGCGGCCGATTTAGTCCGTGGAGGCTTAAGAAAGCGACCGCACGAAGCGTGTCCGCCTTGCGGAAAAACCCGTTTAAACACATTAATATAAATGTACGCAATCGTAGAAATTAACGGTCAGCAGTTTAAGGTGGAACAGGGGCAGAAGCTCTTTGTAAACCGCATTAAGGATGCCGAGGAAGGCAAGACTGTTGAGTTTGACAAGGTGCTGCTGGTTGATGCCGACGGTGCTGTTACGGTAGGCGCACCGACCGTAGCAGGTGCAAAGGTAGTAGTAGAAGTAGTGAACCCGCTCGTGAAGGGCGAAAAGGTCATCGTCTTCAAGATGAAGCGTCGTAAGGACTCTCGCAAGAAGAACGGTCACCGTCAGCAGTTCACTCAGGTAGAAGTTAAACAAGTAATCGCTTAAGGAGGACACGTTATGGCACATAAAAAAGGTGTAGGTAGTTCTAAGAACGGACGCGAGTCAGCAGCTCAGCGACTTGGCGTGAAAATCTGGGGTGGCCAAAAGGTTATGGCTGGTAACATCATCGTTCGCCAGCGCGGCACGAAGCACAATCCCGGCAACAACGTAGGTATTGGTAAGGACGACACGCTCTTTGCACTGGTTGACGGCATCGTCAACTTCCACAAGGGCAAGCGTGACAAGAGCGTAGTATCTGTAATACCCGAAGCATAAGGCTGAGAGAAATTAAAAAATAATTTATTCCAAACAAACAACAAGAATCCCATTTCTCCCAAGGAGTTATGGGATTTTTGCCGTTTTATTGTTGTATTCCAAATTTATTTTGTACTTTTGCACGCAAATCGGATATTTTTAAATCGTAAATAAAATAAGTTATGCTTACACTAAAACTCATTACCGAGGAAACGGAACGCGTCATCCGTGGCTTGGAGAAAAAACATTTCAAGGGCGCAAAAGAGGCCATCGACGAGGTCCTGGCTATTGACAAACGTCGCCGCGAGGCTCAGCAGCAGTTGGATGCCAACCTGTCAGAAGCTAAGAAGAAGGCTGCCCTGATAGGAGCCCTGATGAAGCAGGGGCAGAAGGCCGAAGCTGAGCAGATGAAGGCTGAAGTAGCACAGATGAAGGAAACGAACAAGCAGCTTGAAGACGCCATGACTGCCGCCCAGCAGGAACTGACCACCCTACTCTGCCAGATTCCGAACATTCCCTACGACGAAGTGCCCGAAGGATCACAGGCCGAGGACAACCGCGTGGTAAAATCGAACCTGAAGGAGTGTGACGGCACCAATACGGTCGGCAACTGGGACGTGAATCCGCAACTCGGACTGGAAGACCCACTGCCCCACTGGGAACTGGCCAAGAAGTACAACCTCATCGACTTCGACCTGGGCGTAAAGATAACGGGTGCCGGTTTCCCCGTCTATATTGGCAAGGGTGCTCGTCTTCAGCGTGCGCTGATTAACTTCTTCCTGGACGAGGCCCGCAAGAGTGGCTACACGGAAATCATGCCGCCGACGGTAGTAAATGCTGCTTCTGGCTACGGCACAGGCCAGCTGCCCGACAAAGAGGGACAGATGTACCATTGCGAGGTGGACGACTTCTACCTTATTCCTACGGCAGAGGTTCCTGTTACCAACATTTATCGTGACATCATTCTCGACGAGGCTCAACTGCCCATCAAGAACTGTGCTTACACGGAATGCTTCCGCAGGGAGGCCGGCTCCTACGGCAAGGACGTGCGCGGACTGAACCGCCTGCATGAATTTTCCAAGATTGAGATTGTACGCATCGATAAGCCCTCTCACTCAAAGGAGAGCCACAAGGAGATGCTGGAACATGTAGAGGGACTGCTGAAGAAGCTGGAACTGCCCTACCGCATCCTGTTGCTTTGTGGCGGCGACCAGTCGTTCACCAGCAGCATCTGCTACGACTTCGAAGTTTATAGCGAAGCACAGGGCCGCTGGCTTGAAGTGTCATCGGTCAGCAACTTCGATACCTATCAGGCCAACCGTCTGAAGTGTCGTTATCGTAACAGCGAGACCAAGAAGACCGAGCTTTGTCACACGTTGAACGGCTCAGCACTGGCTCTGCCGCGCATCGTGGCCGCTTTGTTAGAGAACAACCAGACGGCCGATGGCATTCGCATTCCCGCCGCCCTGGTTCCCTATACAGGTTTCGAAATGATAGACTAAAAAGCAGAGAAGAAAGAGGCCGGTCAGCGTAGCGCCTCACTAATCAGACTACGTTGCCGGTCACTCAGCTGTTCAGGCAGTTTGACGTTATAAGTTAGAATAAGGTCGCTGCCTCCAGAACCCTTGCCACGCAAGCGCACCTTAGTGCCCGGCTGTGTCGAGGGTTTAATTTTTAGCTTGAGTTTGGTGCCCGTCGGTGTATCGACGATGACTTCTCCGCCAAGCAAAGCCGTCAGTAGCGGCAACGTAACAGAAGCCTGCGACTCCATAGGCTGACGCGTGCTGAAACCTGAAGTACGCTGCGAGCGCCGGCTGCCACCGCCGCCAAAGAGATTCTCGAAGAACGACGAGAAGCCGCCCCCGCCCGTGAACGACGAGAAGTCTAAACCCTCGAAGGGATTGCCACCTCCGCCACCTCCTGAGCCGAAACCGCCAAAGCCTCCCCCACCCTGCGCACCAAAGGCGTCAGCCTGTTGCCACTGCTCACCGTACTGGTCGTACTTGCGTCGCTTCTCCGGATCGCCTATGACGTCGTAGGCCTCATTCAGTGCCTGAAACTTTGCCTTTGCCTTAGGATCATCGGGGTGCAGGTCAGGGTGGAACTGCTTGGCCCGCTTCAGATAAGCCTTCTTCACGTCTTTCTGCGGAATGTTCTTATCAACGCCCAGAATTTTGTAATAATCTATGAATGCCATATTCTTATACTTTATTGATTTTTATAAAGTAGCATGCAAAAAATGTGCCGATATTTGGCTGTGTCAGTCAAAGTTTGTATCTTTGCAGCAATTAATGACATAATTACCATCACATCATAACCAAAAGGAAACATGCAATACTACATATTCTGCAAAGACGAGTTGTTGCTGCGGCTGACGGCCGACGGCTACAGCATACCCGAAGGCGACGAGCCGCCCGTGGAGTTGAAACCCTGGACCCACGTCCTGAACGTAGAGGGCGACCGCGCCTTCAGCATCGACCAGCCAGTGACCAACCTAGAGGGTTACGAAATGTGCGGACTGCGCAAGAGCTACTACAAGCTTCCACAGGCCAACTACCTGAAGGCCGGGAAGTGTCAGGAACTACTCTACTGGGACCACAACACGCACTTTTGCGGCGTATGTGGCGCTCCGATGAAGATGCATACCGACATCTCCAAGCGCTGTACGCAATGTGGCAAGGAGGTCTGGCCCCAACTGGCCACAGCTGTTATCGTACTCATTCATCGTGGCGACGAGGTGTTGCTGGTTCACGCCCGCAACTTCAGGACAGACTTCTACGGACTCGTAGCAGGCTTTGTTGAAACCGGAGAAACACTCGAAGAGGCCGTTCACCGCGAAGTACGCGAAGAGACGGGTATCAGAATTACCAATCTGCGCTACTTTGGCAGCCAGCCTTGGCCCTACCCCTGCGGACTGATGGTGGGGTTTCATGCTGACTACGTCGAAGGCGAGCTACACTTGCAGCGTTCCGAGCTTTCCAAGGGTGCCTGGTTCCGACGTGACAACCTGCCGCAGATTCCTGAAAAACTCTCCATTGCCCGTAAGCTTATTGACGCCTGGCTGGAAGAATAAAGGGGTCAGAATCATCCAGCACCCGGAAACGCCGGCGTGCCGAAAGCAGAGCCTCCAGGTCAAGGACGACCGTCAGGGCCTGCACGGTGTCAGCGTCACACTGGCCCAAGATGGTTCCACGGGCATCGACCACCCGGCTTTCGCCCACATAGTGTGAATAGGAGTCATCGCCCGTCCGATTGACTGCCACCAGGTAAGACTGGTTCTCTACAGCACGGGCACGCGTCAGCACCTCCCAAGCAGTCTGGCGCGACTGAGGCCAGTTAGCCACACAGATGATGACGTCGAAAGGCTGTTCCTCGGTATAGCGTGTCCATAGCGGAAAGCGCAGGTCGTAACAGGTGGCCAGCCTGAAACGGCATCCGCGCCACGTAACGACGACTCGTTTGTCACCTGCCGTGTAGAAGCGGTCTTCATGACCGTAGGTAAAGAGATGGTGCTTGTCGTACCACGTCGTGTTCTCAGGACAGCAGAAGTAGTGACGGTTACGATAGTGCCCGTCGGCCGTCTGCACAGCCAGCGACCCTGCTACTGCACAGTCGTACTCGCGGGCGGTTTTCTGCATCCAACGAAGTGCTGCACATGCCGATTCGGACTGCGCAATGCCTTCCGGTTCGGTGGCAAAGCCAGTGGCCCACATCTCGGGCAGCACATAGACGTCGCTCCCTGCATGCTGGCGGAGCAGCGCCTCGGCCTGGCGGATATTCGCATCAGGGTCGGCCCACACAATATCTGTTTGTAATAATGTCATTCTCATATCGGCGACAAAGTTAGTAATTAATTCTGAAACGATGCAACAAATCTTGAAGAAACTCATCATCGGGGCTGCATGGCTGTTCACACAGGCGTTTGCTGCTTACCTATGGCTGACGCCCAAGCCCGCTCTGCATGTGCGCCAACAGAAACTCACGCCTTACTCGCAGCTGCTGACGTGGCAGCGGGCACGGGCCGACTCGCTGCAGGCCATTTACCAAAACCGGAAGGACGAGTTGCAGTACTACCTCCGAGTACACCACGTCAACGATGAGGGGTACGACATGATAGCTAACTACAACGCCCGTAACGACAGCGCAATAGCCCGGCTCATGTCACTCCGGCATATAGGCTTGCAGCGGGTCAGGCCAAGTTTCAGGGAGAGTCTCCCGCTCATTATCGACCGTGGCTACTGGGATCGCAAAGGCTGGCATCAGGGCTTGCCGCCTTTCCATCACGGCATCATTACCAGTATGCACGCAGTATATATAGGTATGGTTGACAAGTATCTGCAACCCCACGGTCACGGCACCTGTCTCCAGCCTGGCGGCAGCTACTACGAAGGCGAGTGGCATCAAGGCCTGCAGCATGGGTTCGGCTTTCACCTACAGCCTCATAAGGATATTCAGGTGGGTACTTGGCTCAACGGACGCTATAAGGGCGAGCGTCTCAGCTTTACGTCGGAGCGCATTTTCGGCATTGACATTTCGCGTTATCAGCACGAACGTGGCCGTCGGCGCTTTGGTATCAATTGGAAAGACCTGTGCATCGTTCATCTGGGCCTTCACAACCAGAAGAACGTAATCGGAGATACCGATTACCCCGTGTCGTTTATCTACATCAAGGCTACTCAGGGAACCACCGTCACCAGTCGCTACTTTGCAGCCGACTACAGGCAAGCACGTACACACGGTTATCACGTCGGAGCTTACCACTTCTATTCTACGACGTCGGGAGCAAGCGAACAGGCAGAACACTTTCTGAAAGTGGCCCGTTTCTCGAGTGGAGACTTTCCGCCCGTGCTCGACGTAGAACCCTCCGACGCAGAGATAGAGGCCATGGGGGGCGCCGAACGGCTACTCAGTGAAATGCGCACATGGCTTCGAATCGTGGAACAACGAGTCAGCGTCAAGCCCATACTCTACGTCAACCAAAGTTTCGTCAATAGATACTTGCAGGACGCCCCCGACCTGAAACGTGGCTACCTGATCTGGATAGCACGCTACAGCGAGTATATGCCAGACATACGCCTCTGCTGGTGGCAGTTGTCGGCTACGGGGAAGGTTCATGGAATAGAGGGCGATGTCGATCTCAACGTCTTCAACGGCTACGGCGACCAATGGGAGGAATTCCTCGCCACAGGACTCATACCCTAAGCGTGAAGAGCGTTGAGCGTAGGCTCAGCGCACGGTCAAGTGGAAACAACCCTGCTTCACCTCGTACTTGATGTAGCAACGGTTGTTCTGCCGCATGTCGCGCAGCACCTCCGAGAGCACCCACTTCAGCGTGTCGTCGCGCACAGGCCGGGTGATAGGCTGATAGCGGTTGTAGCAGATGTCGATGGTCGTGCCATAGAGGTGGCAGGAGTTCTCCGTTGCGTTGCTGTTGCCTCGGCGCAGCCGGGCCACATCGTCCATCGTGCGCAGCACACTGGTCACGATGAGTTTATGCATGGGCACTCCCTTTACATAAAGGCTGTCCTGAAAAGCACGGCCAATGTCGTACAAAAGCACGCTGGCTCTCGGCACCAAATAAGGTATGGATGCATGAAGCTCGTCAACGTGATAGTAAGGGCTGGCGCCTATATAGACCAGTTCCTTCATGCGCTGCTCGGCATCCCTACGGTTCTTTACCGGTTGCACACCCCACTGGCGGGCCGCCGTCAGTTGCTTGTCGTTCGAGTCAGGAAACTCCACGTGGTAGCTGACTACCCCCGTGATGCGGTGAGGCTTATTGGGCTTATGAGGCTTATTGGGCTTATGGGGCTCATTGGGCTTATGGGGCTCATTGGGCTTATGGGGCTCATTGACCTCATTAGGCTTAATGTTGGTTGTCTGAGCTCTTTCGGGCGTCCAGTCGCTGTCGCCCTCAAAGGCCAAACGTACCAGGGCGAGCAGTGTCACCACGACGATAAAGCCCAACAAATACTTATTTTTGGTTACTTTCATAAAGATTTTTTCCTTTTGAGGCGCAAAGATACAAATAATATTCGTAACTTTGCAAGCAAAATTAAAAAATATATCAATTGATAGAGAAACATATCGTATTAGAAGACATTGACTGCGTAGTGTTCTACGGAGCCAATAACGTTCATCTGCAAATGCTTAAGGCTTTCTACCCTAAGCTGCGTATCGTAGCGCGCGACAACGTGCTGCGCGTCCTGGGCGACGAAGAGCAGATGGCCGCTCTCGAGGAAAGCGTAGAGAAACTGCGTCAGCACGTGCTGAAGTTTAACTCACTGAAAGAAGAAGACATCATTGACATCGTGCGTGGCCGCCGTACCAGCGACGACGTACCCAAAGGGGTGCTGGTTTATTCCATGTCTGGCCGCCCCATCAAGGCACGCAGCGAAAACCAGCAACGGCTCATTGATACTTACAACGAGAACGACATGGTGTTTGCCGTAGGACCTGCCGGCACGGGCAAGACCTACCTTTCGATAGCCCTGGCCGTGAAGGCCCTGAAGGATAAGACGGCCAAGAAAATCATACTTTCGCGCCCTGCCGTTGAGGCCGGCGAGAAACTCGGTTTCCTACCTGGCGACATGAAGGACAAGATAGACCCCTACCTGCAGCCGCTCTACGACGCACTGGAAGACATGCTGCCTCAGGTGAAGCTACAAGACCTCATGTCACAGCACGTCATACAGATAGCCCCGCTGGCCTTTATGCGCGGACGAACGCTGAGCGACGCTGTGGTCATACTTGACGAGGCGCAGAACACCACCCCCCAGCAAATACGCATGTTCCTGACCCGCATGGGCTGGAACACGAAGATGATCATTACTGGCGACACGTCGCAGATAGACCTGCCCCGCCCTCAGAAGAGCGGACTCGTTGAGGCTCTACATATATTAAATAATGTGGAGGGCATCGGCATCGTGGAACTGACGAAGCAGGACATTGTGCGCCACCGGCTGGTGAGCAGAATAGTTAAAGCATACGAGAGTTATGACACTTTACCCCCTAAGTTAGGGGGCAGGGGGTCAGAAGAAGAGATAGTAGATAATAACAATAAAGTATAAACTTAAAAGTGGTCGTTCAGACCCCCATCCCCCTAATTTAGGGGGCTAAAAAGACAATAATGAAAGCATTAACAAAGACTGATTTCAACTTCAAGGGACAGAAAAGCGTGTACCATGGTAAGGTACGCGACGTGTACAACATCAACGACGACCTGATGGTGATGGTGGCCACCGACCGCATCTCGGCCTTCGACGTCATTCTGCCGAAGGGCATCCCCTACAAGGGCCAGGTTCTCAACCAGATAGCGGCGAAGTTTCTCGATGCCACCAGCGACATCTGTCCTAACTGGAAGCTGGCCACGCCCGACCCCATGGTCACCGTCGGACTGAAGTGTGAGGGTTTCCGCGTAGAGATGATTATTCGCGGCATACTGACGGGTTCTGCCTGGCGTGACTACAAGAACGGCGTACGCGAGATATGCGGTGTACGCCTGCCCGACGGCATGCGCGAGAACGAGCGATTCCCCGAGCCCATCATTACCCCGACGACAAAGGCTGACGAAGGTCACGACCTGAACATCTCGAAGGAAGAGATCATTCGACAGGGCATCGTCTCGGCCGAGGACTATGCCGTCATGGAGGACTACACGCGTCGCCTCTTTGCCCGTGGTAAGGAGATAGCGGCCCGCCAGGGACTCATACTCGTCGATACGAAGTACGAGTTCGGCAAGCGCGACGGCAAGGTCTATCTCATCGACGAGATACACACGCCCGACAGCAGCCGCTACTTTTACGCCGACGGCTACGAGGAGAAATTCCTGAAGGGCGAGCCCCAGCGCCAGCTCTCAAAGGAGTTTGTACGCCAGTGGCTCATTGAGCATAACTTCATGAACGAACCCGGCCAGCAGATGCCCGAGATAACCGATGCCTACGCCGAGAGTGTGAGCGACCGCTACATTGAGCTTTACGAGCACATTACGGGCGAAACATTCCAGAAGGCAGCCGACAGTGACAACCTGTCACAGCGCATTGAGCGCAACGTCAGCCAATGGTTAGAGGCCCAATAAGCCAAATAAGCCCCATTAGCCCCATAGGCCCCACAAAAAAACTATGTACCAACAAGAAACCATCAAGCCCTACAACGAGGGCGAAAAAGGCCAGCAGGTGGAGCAGATGTTCGACAACATTGCGCCTGCCTACGACAAACTTAACCACCGCCTCTCGTGGAACATCGACCGAGGCTGGCGGCGCAAGGCCATTGAGCAACTGCTGCCCTATAAACCGCAGCAGGTGCTCGACATTGCCACGGGCACGGGCGACTTTGCTGTTCAGGCTGCCCGGATGTTGCGGCCTGCCCGGCTCTTGGGTACTGACATCAGCGAGGGCATGATGGACATCGGACGAAAGAAGGTCAGACAGCTGGGGCTGGACAGCATCATCAGTTTCCGCCGTGAAGACTGCATGGCCCTGACGCTGGGCACGGGCGAGTTTGACGCAGTGACCGCAGCCTTCGGCATTCGCAACTTCCCCGACCTGGACCGTGGACTCAGCGAGATGTGCCGTGTGCTGAAACCCGGCGGCCACCTGAGCATCGTCGAACTGACTACACCCGTCAGCTTCCCCATGAAGCAGCTCTTCGCCATCTACTCCCACACCTTCCTGCCCTTCTATGGAAGGCTCATCTCCAAGGACAACAGTGCTTACAGTTATCTGACGCGCACCATAGAAGCCTTTCCTCAGGGCGAGGCGATGATGGACATTCTCAAGAAGGCCGGTTTCCGCGAACCACGCTTCCGCCGGCTTACCTTCGGCATTTGCACAATGTATTTTGCAACTAAATAAATCTTCACCATTATGGACAAGTACGGACTTATAGGTTATCCCTTAGGACACTCGTTCTCCATCAGCTACTTCAACCAGAAGTTTGCCGACGAGAACATTGACGCTGTTTATGAAAACTACGAGATTCCCAGCATCGACCTGTTGGCAGAAGTGCTCGACTCTAACCCAGAACTGAAAGGACTCAACGTTACCATTCCCTACAAGCAGAAGGTCATTCCCTTCCTCGACAACATCAGCCCGGAGGCCCGTGCCATTGGTGCTGTCAACGTTATCAAGGTTATTCATGAGGGCAAGAACATCAAGTTGAAGGGTTACAACTCCGACGTCATCGGCTTCACCCAAAGCATTGAACCCATGCTCGAACGTCACCACAAGAAAGCCCTTATCCTGGGTACGGGCGGAGCCTCGAAGGCCATCGACTACGGTCTGAAGTCACTGGGGCTGGAGACGGTCTTCGTGAGCCGTTACGAGCGACCTGACACTATTCAGTATCAGCGCATTACCCATGAAGTGATAAAGGAATACAACGTCATCGTCAACTGCACGCCCATGGGCATGTTTCCCAAGACCGACGAGTGCCCCCTTCTGCCCTACGAGGCCATGGACTCCCACACCATTCTGTACGACCTGATTTACAATCCTGACGAGACGCTCTTCATGAAGCGCGGCGCCGAGTACGGGGCTAACGTCAAGAACGGTTTGGAGATGCTGCTCTTGCAAGCCTTTGCCTCCTGGGACTTCTGGCACAACGACGATAAATAAGGCGGTAAGACAATGAACACTCTTTGGCGCATCCTGAACATTGTTTTGACTGTCGTGGTTGTCATTGCGGCATTCATCACTGTGCCGCAATTCTTCATCTTGGGTCAAAATGGCGATGCCGGCCTTGCACCTGCCATCTTCTGGGCCTATGTGGTGGTGTGCGGCCCCCTTCTGGTGCTCTTTGGCTACATAGAACTTGTCCACCAGGACGAGAGCCACACAGCCGTACGCGACCTCAGGAAGCGCATTAAGAACGTTGCTGAGAAAATGAAGAGTGCCGGCAAAGGGCTGGAGCGCTACTACAGACAGCAGAAGAAGAGCATCACCCAGCACGAGGTTATCGACCTGCATGCCTACTGCAAGGCGCAGTATAAGGCCAAGCGTGCTGAGCACCTTCAGACCATCAGCCAGCTGACCGACGAGTGGGATGCCCGCCCCTGGCGCTACAGGCTCTGGGACGCTGCCTGGAAACTGCTTCTTACAATCGGCGTGCTGGGGCAGTTTGCAGCCTGTAGCTACACCATGGGCACCGAGGAGAAGAACGAAACTGAAACGACTGCCGTGAAGGCATGGACCGCCAGGGACATCAGCCTGCCCCACCTGAAGGACAAGACCAAGTATGTAGCCAACCCCGACGGGGTCATTAGCCAGCAGACCGTCAGCCAGTTAGACCGCCGGCTCATGCAGATGGACGACGAGCTGGGCATTGAGACGGCCCTCATCGCCGTCAACCACGTTGCCGAGAAGGATATCTTCCGTTTCGCGCAGGACGTCTTCGACCTTTACAAAATTGGCAAAGACGACCAGGGCCTCGTCTTGGTGCTGGCCTACGACGACCACCTGTTCCGGGCTCATACCGGCTACGCCCTTGAGGCTAACCTCACCGACGCGGAGTGTAACGAGCTGGCCCAGCGCTACCTTATTCCCTACATGAAGACCAACCAGCCCGACAGCGCCCTGCTCGCCATTACCGATGCCATCTACAACCAGCTGCGACACCTGCCTCAGGCTGACCTGCCCCGCACATCGGCCGCCAAGAAGCAAGCTGCCGACGAAGAACCCACCGACTACTTTTCCTACTACTTCTTCTTCCTCATCATCTGGACCGTCGCCTACTTCTGCGTGTCAATAGCCCGTGGCTGGAACATGCGCATCTTTGCCCGCAACCAGCGACCCTCCAACATGTTCAAGAAAGAGTGGACTATCCTGCCCATGCTCTTCGGCGGTGTTCTCTTGGCGGCAAGCAGGGGCTTTGGCGGCGGTGGTGGCTACAGCGGCGGCGGAGGATATAGCGGCGGTGGAGGACGTTCCGGAGGAGGCGGTGGCTACAGCGGCGGCGGTTCCGGCGGCGGCGGTGCCACCGTAGGCTGGTAAAACGTAATAACAAACATTTAAACACATTTATAAAGCTATGAACAAGAAAATTATTGGTATCGGATGCCTGGGGCTCATCGTCCTCTTTACCGTCATCGTTGGCTTCTGGATGAGCAGTTCCTACAACCACCTCGTACAGTCACAAGAGCAGGCCAAGACGGCCTTCTCCTACATCGACGTCGTCTTGAAGCGCAACCAGCAGAACCTGAACTCGCTGGAGCAGATTTTGCGCAAGGTGACCTCCTTCAACCAGGAAACCCTCGAACACATGGTCGAGGCGCGCGCCAAGGCCACGCAGACCACCATCGACCCCTCGAACTGTACGCCCGAACAGATGCGCCAGTGGTCGCAGGCTCAGGGTGAGTTCAGCCAGGCGCTGGGACGTCTCATGGTCATTCACGAGGCCGACTATCCTGAACTGAAGGGCAACGAGCAGTTCTCTAGAGTCATGGTCGAACTGGAGGGTGCCGTCAACCGTCTGAGTGAGGCCCGCCGCAAGTACAACGAGGCCGTGCAGAGCTACAACATCGACATACGCTCCTTCCCACGCAATCTGCTGGCCGGCATGTTCGGTTTCACGCCCATGTACCTCTACGAGGCACCCGAGGGCACCGAGCAGAACACGACCGACTTTAGCGGCCTGAACGAATAACACATGCACCCAGCTCTCGGCGGTTTCCCCGCCGAAATTCAACACCCAACACCCCAATAGCCCCAAAAAATGAACAACAGATATATGCAACGCGGCGTTTCGGCCGCAAAGGAGGACGTTCACAACGCCATCAAGAACATAGACAAAGGCCTTTATCCACAAGCCTTCTGCAAGATTATACCCGACGTTCTGGGCGGTGACCCTGAGTATTGCAACATCATGCACGCCGACGGAGCCGGCACCAAATCGAGCCTAGCCTACATGTACTGGAAGGAGACGGGCGACCTCTCCGTCTGGAAAGGCATTGCCCAGGACGCCATAGTCATGAACACCGACGACCTGCTCTGCGTGGGAGCTACTGACAACATCCTAGTCAGCTCCACCATCGGACGCAACAAGATGCTCATTCCGGCCGAGGTCATATCGGCCATCATCAACGGCACCGACGAGCTGCTCTCCGAACTGCGCCAGATGGGCATCGGCATTTGGCCCACTGGCGGCGAGACGGCCGACGTGGGCGACCTGGTACGCACCATCATCGTTGACAGCACCGTCACCTGCCGCATGCGCCGCAGGGACGTCATCGACAATGCCAACATCCGTCCTGGCGACGTTATCGTGGGCCTCTCCTCTACAGGTCAGGCCACTTACGAACACTGCTACAACGGCGGCATGGGCAGCAACGGACTCACCTCGGCGCGCCACGACGTCTTCAGCAACTACCTGGCTCAGAAGTACCCCGAGAGCTACGACCACCAGGTGCCCCAGGAGCTGGTCTATAGCGGCAAGTACCGGCTCACGGACAGCGTCCCGTATGCTGAGGCAGAGCCTCAGCTAACCCAACACTACGAACTTCCTGACGCCGGCCGCCTCGTGCTCTCCCCCACCCGCACCTACGCGCCCGTGGTGAAGCGACTGCTCGACGAGCTGCGCCCGAAGATTCACGGCATGGTCCACTGCACGGGCGGAGCCCAGACCAAGGTGCTCCACTTCGTAGGCCCAAACTGCCGCGTGGTCAAAGATAACATGTTCCCCGTGCCGCCGCTCTTCCAGGCCATTCACGACTGCTCCGGCACCGATTGGCGCGAAATGTACCAAGTGTTCAACATGGGTCACCGCATGGAGATATACGTCAGCCCCCAGCAGGCACAGAAGGTCATCGACATCAGCCGCTCGTTCAACATTGACGCACAGGTAGTAGGCCACATCGACGAAGGTCCCCGCTCGCTGACCATCGAGAGCGAGTTCGGCACGTTCCAATATTGAAGAAAAAAAGAAGACTTATGAAGTGTTACCCGATAGCAAAGATTAACCTCGGACTGAACGTCGTAGCTCGTCGCCCCGACGGCTACCACAACTTGCAGACCATCTTCTACCCCGTACCGCTGAGCGACGAACTGGACGTGGAGGCCACCGACGGCCCACAGGAATGCCAGCTCAAAGTGGTCGGCATTAAGATTGAGGGCGACCTGGCGGAGAACCTCGTCATCAGGGCATACCGCCTGCTGAAGCAGGACTTCCCGCAGCTGCCCTGTCTCAGCGTTAGGCTCGTCAAGTGCATTCCCACCCAGGCCGGCATGGGCGGCGGTTCCAGCGATGCGGCCTACATGTTGCGCACGCTGAACGAGTACTGCGAGCTGGGTCTTTCCTCCGAACAGCTGCGACGCTACGCCGCACACTTAGGGGCCGACTGCGCCTTCTTCATCGACCCGCGTCCGCAGTACGCCGAAGGCATTGGCGACCAGCTCTCGCCCGTTACGCTCAACCTGCGGGGCTGGCACTTGGGGCTCGTACGCCCAGACATTCCCGTCTCTACGGCCGAGGCCTACGCCCACGTTACGCCGAAAATGCCGCAACTCAACTGCCGCGACGTAGTGCTGCAGCCCGTCGAGACGTGGCGGCAGGCACTCGTCAACGACTTCGAGGAGAGTGTCTTCAGCCAGCACCCCAAGCTTGGGCGTATCAAGCAGCACCTCTACGACCTGGGAGCCACCTACGCCGCCATGAGCGGTTCAGGCAGCGCCCTCTTCGGACTCTTCCGTCAGCCCGTCAAGCTCGACTTTAAGGATATGTTTACCACCACCATGCGACTCTGATGACGAAGCCCGAGAAAATCATCCTGGGCATCGACCCTGGCACTAACATCATGGGCTATGGCCTCATTCGCATCGTCGGCGGCAAGGCCGAAATGATGACCATGGGCGTCATAGACCTACGCAAGTTTGCCGACGGCTATCTTAAGTTGGGCCATATCTTCGAACGCGTCACCGGCATCATCGACAGCTACCTGCCCGACGAAATGGCCATCGAGGCCCCCTTCTTCGGCAAGAACGTGCAGTCCATGCTTAAGTTGGGCCGTGCCCAGGGCACTGCCATTGCCGCCGCCATTCACCACGGGGTGCCCATTCACGAGTATGCCCCCATGAAGATCAAGATGGCCATCACGGGCAACGGCTCCGCCTCCAAAGAGCAAGTGGCCGGCATGCTGCAGCGACTCTTGAAGCTCTCGAAGGACGACATCTGCACCTTCATGGACGCTACCGACGCCCTTGGCGCCGCCTACTGCCACTACTTGCAGATGAGCCGCCCAGAGTCGCCCGCCCACTACCGGGGATGGAAAGATTTTGTCAACAAGAATAAAGAGAAAGTTCACTCATGATTACCGCCATCGTAGGCCACAATGCCAGCGGCAAGACCCAGTGGGTGGAACGCCTGCGACGCCGCGTAGCCAGCGACCGCCTGCGCTACGTAGCCTTCCGCGACAGCTACGGTCCGCTCGTCGATAGTGCCTACTACCTGCAACTGCGTTGGAACCAGCACGACATAGACGCAGAGACCCCTACCCCCGCCCAGCTGCTTCAGCATTCCGCGCCCAACGGGTTCCCCGACGGGTTAGTCCGCCGCTTCTCGCTCACTGGCGTCATGGACAAGCCCGTCATAGCCCTCAGCAGCGGCGAGCTGCGCAAGTTTCAGCTGGTCAAGACGCTGGCCCAACAACCACGCCTGCTCATACTCGACAACCCCTTCATCGGACTCGATGCCGAGACTCGCCAGCAGTTGCGCGAGCTCCTGCTGCAAATAGCCATAGAGGACCACATCGACCTCTATCTCGTACTGGCCAAGAGCGACGACATACCCGACTACGTCGAGAAGGTACTCGACATGGACAGCCGGCAGCCCGACCCCGAACCCATGACGCTCTGCCAGTACCTGCAGCAGCGGGAGCCTGTGCCTCCCCACGTGCTCACCGACGAAAAGCGCCATGAGCTGCTCACCCTGCCCCACCGCCAGAACGACTACGCCGCCACCGAGGTTATACGCATGAACCACGTCAGCATACGCTACGGTGTGCGCACCATCCTCAGTGACCTCTCCTGGCGCGTGATGAACGGCGAACGCTGGGCCGTCTCCGGTCGCAACGGCTCCGGCAAGTCAACCCTCCTTTCGCTGGTCTGTGCCGACAACCCGCAGAGCTACGCCTGCGACATTGCCCTCTTTGGCTACCAGCGAGGCCGGAGCGGCGAGAGCATCTGGGACATCAAGCGCCACATTGGCTACGTCTCGCCAGAGATGCACCGCTCCTACCACCGCGACATCAAGGCCCTTCACATCGTGGCCAGCGGACTCAAGGACACCATAGGTCTCTACCAGCACCCCACCGCCGACGAGCAGCAGCAGTGCCGCTTCTGGATGCACCTTCTGGGCATCGACCAGCTGGCCGACCGCAGCTTCCTTCAACTCTCCAGTGGCGAACAGCGTCTGGTGCTCCTGGCCCGTGCTTTCGTCAAAGACCCCGAGCTGCTCATTCTCGACGAGCCCCTGCACGGTCTCGACAACCACAACCGCCGTCTGGTCAAGGACATCATCGAAACCTTCTGCGAGCGACCCAACAAGACGCTCATCATGGTGACCCACTACGAGGAAGAACTTCCCCAGTGCATTACCCACCACCTCAATCTCGCCCGCAACTGACCACATTCATTCGGCCGTTTCAAGGCACACTGCTTTTGGCTCCGCCGAAGGTACTTACGCTTGACAATAAAAATAAAAAACTTCGTGTTTTTATTTTGTATTGTGCTCGCTTTTTCGTACCTCTGGCTTCGCCGAAGGTACTTACGCTCGACAATAAAAATAAA
>ODAJ011335890.1_pt1 | contig 26100 bp, 22 predicted proteins | sample 1539241 | NCBI WGS metagenome assembly ODAJ01 (sample SAMN02144231, study PRJEB22623) | gut metagenome | biome: sheep rumen | host: Ovis aries | place: New Zealand
TTATTTGTTAAAAGACATAATAAAATATTAATTAAGGCTGTTAAATTACAAAGTATAATAATATTTATTATATCTTTAGCTGTTATTTTATTTGTTATATTTATTCCTGATTTAAACAAAGAAATAAATAATATTCCTCTTAATTATTTATCTTATTTTATCTTTTTGATGTATTCTTTAAATAGAGGTACTATATATACTCAAGCTTTATTTATGAATTGTGATCATTCGATGCTTACTTATCGCTTTTTTAGAAGACCAGAAGTAATTTTAGGTTTATTTAAAGTTAGATTAAAAACTTTAATTAAATTAAATTTAATTCCTTCTAGTATTATTGCAATTACTTTACCATTAGTATTATTATTAACTGGAGGAACAGATAATATTATTAATTATTTAATTCTATTTGTGTCTATAATATCAATGAGTATTTTCTTTTCTGTTCATTATTTAGTTATGTATTATTTATTGCAACCATATAATGCTAATACTGAATTAAAAAGTGGAACATATAAAATAGTGCAAGCTTTAACTTATTTAGTATGTTATTATATGATTCAAATTAAATTACCAACATTTTACTTTGGAATTAGTATGATTATATTTAGTATCATATATTCTTTAATCGCATTATTATTAGCTTATAAATTAGCCCCTAATAAATTTAAAATTCATAATTAAGGAGATGAAATATGCCAGAATTACCAGAAGTTAGAACAGTAGCTAAAGTTCTAAAGAAAAATTTATTAAATAAAAAAATAACTAATATTAAAATAATATATCCTAAAATAATTGAACCTAATTCATTAGATATTAATTTACTTATAAATCAAAAACTAAATGATATTACTACTAAAGGGAAATTCTTAATATTTAAATTTGATGATTATTATTTAGTTAGTCATTTAAGAATGGAAGGTAAATATTTTATTAAAGATTTAAATGATCCTTTAGAAAAACATGAACATATTATCTTTGAATTTGATAATATTTCTTTAAGATATCATGATACTAGAAAGTTTGGTAGAATGATATTAGTAAAAAACTTAAAAGATTATAATTCTTTAAATAAGATAGGTTTAGAGCCATTTGAAATAACACCTAATATTTTAAGAAATAATTTAAATAGTAGTTTACCAATTAAAGAATTATTATTAGATCAAAGTGTTATGTCAGGTTTAGGAAATATTTATGCTAATGAAGTTTTATTTGCAAGTAAAATTAATCCTTTAAAAAAAGGATTAGATATTACTTTAAAAGATACACAAAACATTATAAATAATAGTATTGATATCTTAAATAAAGCAATTCTTAATGGAGGAACCACTATTAAGAGTTATACTTCTTCTTTAGGAGTAATTGGAAACTATCAAAATTATTTAAAAGTACATAAAAAAGAGGGAGAAAAATGTTTAATATGTGGTTCAATAATTAAGAAAATAAAAGTAGGTGGAAGAAGTACTTACTATTGTCCAAAGTGTCAGAAAAATTAATGTCAAATTTTTTTGAAAATGTCAGTAAATAATTTTTTGAAAATGTCAGTAAGTTAAGTTGTATATAACAAATAAAGGTAAACTTTATTTGTAAAAAAATTATACTTAATATTATTAAGTCAAGGGTCAATATGAACTCGCTGAAGCTCGCCCTTGACTTAATTTTTTTAATCCAGCTTTAACCCAAGGATGATTTGAAGAAGGTTTATGTGCTTTTGAAAGATTAATTTCTTCTTGAGTTTTAGCTGGTTTAATATATTCAATAGGGTTAATTTTGATTTCTTTTATTGATTTTAAATCATACCATTCGTCTTTATAAAGAATATGTTCAGTTCCATCTACAAAAGTATATACTCTTACTTTTGAGTTAGTAGGCAAAAGAGTTTTCTCATTGTTTTTAATAATTACATGATATTGCTTATTATATTTTAAATAACAATTATGATAAACTGTGTGTTCACTCCAAATTGCTAATTCTTTATTAAAATCAAAATTATCATCTACCGGAATAAAAGAATTTTTGTTATAATCTATTTCAAAAGCAAATCTAGTATTGTATTTTGGAATGAATACGTCTTTTAAATATTGATTTGCTTTTTCTATTGTATTAATATTTTGCTTTTTTAATTCTTTATATAACCTATCTTGAAAGGTACGCCAAAGTCTTTCAATTCTACCTTTACTTCTAGGATCAATTGTTGAAATTATATCAGTACCAATATGTTCAAGCATATTAGCAAATCTAGTATTTTTAATTTCTTTACCTTCTAATTCTTCTTCTAAAGTCAATTCCTTTTTATTTGACTTGAATATAGTTCTATAGTCTGTATATAAGCATTCAGGAATACCATAATCTTCTATTGTTTCTTTCATAATCATTTGATATCCATAAGTTGTTTCTTGTTCAGCGAAGAAGCATGAAGTAATTTTACCTGTTGCATCATCAATTCCTCCGTGTAAATAGTAATAGTTGTCATCTCCATAAAACCATTGATGTTTAGATGCATCTACTTGGATTAATTCTCCCGCGTTTTCTCTTCGCTGTCTTGGTGGATGAGAATTTCTTTTTGTTTTATACTTATAAGGCGATTCTATGCCTTTTGATGTTAGTAAAACATATATAAATGAATCAGAAACATGTATGTTATATTCATCCTCTAATGCATCATTAAAGTGATGGAAATTCCAGCCAAAGTATTCCTCATTATATAAATCTACAATTCTATTTTTAAAGAAATTATTATAACCCTTTTTAGATGGATTTAATTTTAATTTGTGAGGAATAGACTTTATTCCTTCTTCCTTATAAGATCTTTTCTTTATAGATTTGTTGCTCTGATAAACCTGTTAATCTACATACTTGAGCGATAGTATTCTCTTTACTTATTAATTTTATAATAATATCATTTAATCTTTGCTCTTTTTTATTCAATGTTATCATTCCTTCTATGATGTCCTTCCTTTCTGGAAAGATATTATATATTATCTACTGACATTTTCAAAAAACTAACTATACTGACATTATCATAAAATTATTACAATCTACACAAAAAAGCTCTTGACCAGAAACTATAAAAATGATAATATTTTATTATAGAAGGAGAATGAAAAATGGACAAAAAGAATAAAACGATATTAATAATATCAATAATTGGTCTAATTCTAGTAGTAGCAGGTGCATCATATGCATACTTTAGTGCTAGAATAACTGGATTAGAAAGTGCTAGTACTTTAAGTATGACAGCTGGAACTTTAGAAATAGAGTATTCTGAAGGTGATGAAAATATAACAGCATCAAATATCTATCCTAGACCAGAAGCATGGCTAACTAAAACTATTACTTTAAGAGGGAAGAATACTACACAGCTAAAAATGAATTATAGTTTAGGATTAGTAATAACAACTAATGAATTTGAGGATGGATATTTAACATATACCTTAACAAATAATACAACATCAGAAAATGGAGTACCAATAAGTACACATACAAAAACAATAAATCAAAGTGGAACTCAAATACTAGGATATGGACAATTTGATACAACAGGTAGTGCTTCTGAAGAACATACTTACACATTACAAATATTCTTTAAAGATAATGGATTAGATCAAAATGAATCACAAGGAGCAACATTTAATGCAAGAATAACAGTAGCAGATTATCCAGAACAAGACTTGCCAGGAACAGTACCAGCAGGATGGAGTAGTGCATCAGCAACAAGCTTATTAGGTGCTATAAAAAATAATTCCAAAAATAATACCAAACTAGCAAATGGAACAAAAGATTCAGCTAATATAACAATGACAATCCCAGGACAACAAATTGCAAATCGAAATGAAGGATTAAGATCTGCCATAGACGATTACGGAACAAGTTATTATTATAGAGGTGCAGTAGAAAATAATTATGTATCATTTGGCGATATGTGTTGGAGAATAGTAAGAGTTGATGGGAATGGAAATATTAAATTAGTCTTATATAATTATAAAAAGACAGCAGATCGAACTGGAGATAATGCATCAAATCCATGCCATGCAAATCATGATGCAACAGATGCAGCTTTTGCTAGATATGATGATACTACTAATGGATCAGCTGGTAAAAGTGCATTTAATACAAACGGTGATCAAAATGCCTATGTTGGATTAAAATATGGAACACCAGGGTCAGGTACATATGAAGCGGAGCATAATGGAAATAATCTAAGTACCATATTAACCAATTTAGAAACATGGTATTCAGCAAATTTAAATAGTGAAGATTCTAAAATAGCAACAGTAGCCTATTGTAATGATAAAAGAGTTGTAAGTGATACCACATATGATCCAAGTGGAATAACCCCAACAGGACTTGGATATGGACAAGAGCCAACATATTATCAAACAACACAAAGATTAAATCCAGCAAATACTGCAGCACCTGTATTAACCTGTCTAGAAGGCGTAAGTAGAGTAGAAGGTAAAATAGGATTATTATCAGCCGATGAAGTAGCATATGCTGGAGCAATATCTTATACAAGCAATAATTCCTACCTAAATAAGAATGCAGGTGGATATTGGTGGACATCTTCGCCGTCTGGCTTCGATGGCGACTACGCGGTCGCGTGGGGCGTGACTTCGGGTGGGAGTCTGGACGACGGCAGCTACGTGGGCAGTGCGGACGGTCTGCGTCCTGTAGTTTCTCTTTTATCCACGGCACGAATAACTGGAGGGACAGGAACTCAAGCAAGTCCATTTACAATAGAATAATTGATTTGTTAAACAAAAATGCCGTGAATCTTAGATCTTTAATAAGTTTGCGGAAAACCCTTTCCGCAAACAAACAAAGATTGATATAAAATAAAAAGAAGTATAAGTAAATAAATAACAGGCACAAGGTGCTTTAGGCTTTGCGGGTAAACCTGCAAAGCAAAGCCTAATAGCCGGCCAAGTAATGTTTCTTTGATACTTTCTTTTGAAAAGAAAGTATAAGATATTATAAAGTCTATAATTTAATTAATTATAGAAGGGTTATACTGAATAAAAATTATTCTTTTCCATTATAGTTTAATTATCTACTTTTTAATATTATTAAGTTAGTATATAAAGTATAACCCTAAAATCCTTCAGAGGATTTTTTTCATAATATTATGTTAAAGAAGGTAATTAAATGACTGATAAAACATATATAATTTTAGGAATAGTTTATTTTATAATTGCAATTTCATTAATTGTACTTGTTTTAGTGCTTATAAATAAACATAATAAAAAGAAATATGAAAGTTTATTATTACTTTTAGAACGTGATAAAAATTTAATATTATCAGCTAATATCTTAACTGAATTAAATAAAGTATCTTCTTTAATTAATAATAAAGATTTAGAAAAAAAGTATCATAATTGGAAAAAAAGATATGATGAAATTAAAAATAAGGATATACCTTCAATAAATAATAAATTAAATGATTTAGAAGAATTAATTAAAGAAAAGAATTATAAATTAGTTAATGAATCTATTGCTAAATTAGAATTAGAAATCTATTATATGAAATCTAAAAGTGATTTTTTATTAAAAGAAATAAAAGAAATATCATTATCAGAAAGTAAAAATAGAGAAATAGTTACTAATTTAAAAAGAGAGTACCGAGATATTTATTTAAAATATAATCAAAATCCGGATGATTATAAATTAATTAAAGTACCATTAGAACTTAAATTTGAAAATATTGATAAGTTATTTAATACTTTTGAAATTGCGATGGAAAATAATGATTATAGTGAAGCTCCTAAAATAGTAAAAGCTTTAGGTGATAATATTGGTAATATTAAAGTTGTTATTGAAGAAGCACCTTCTATTATATTAATGGGTCAAAAATTAATACCTCAAAAAATAGAGGATATTAAGAGTATTTATGATAAAATGAAATCTAATGGTTATGTTTTAGATTATTTAAATATTGAATATAATATAACTGAAGCTGATAAAAATATTGCGGATATTTTTGATCGATTAAATGTTTTAAATATTCAAGATTCTTTAATTGAACTTAGAACTATTTTAAATTATTTTGAAGGGTTATATAACGATTTTGAAAATGAAAAAGTATCTAAGAGGACTTATGAAGATTTAGCTAGAAAGATTGCGATTAAATGTAAAAAATTATTAACTATTATAAAAAGTTTAAGTTCTAAAATAGAGGATATTAAATATAGTTTTGATTTAAATGATTCTGATTTAAAAATAATTGATGATTTAAATTTAAATATTAAGGGTATTCAAAATGATTATGAAATAATAGTGGAAAATTATCGTAATAAAACATTTCCTTATTCTAAATTAAGTAAAGAATTAGAAATATTAAATAGTAAACTTAATCAAAATGAAGAAACTTTGGAACTTACTATTAAAAAGTTAAGTAGTTTTAAAGAAGATGAAATAAGGGCTAGAGATCAATTAGATGAAATTAAAAGATTATTAGAAACAAGTAAAGAAAGAATCAATTCTTATAAACTACCAATTGTGCCTAAAAATTATTATGTTGAAGTATCTGAAGCAAATGATGCTTTAAATAATATGATTGAGGAATTAAATAAACAACCTATATCAATAAAAACTTTAAATATGAGAGTAGATACTGCTAGAGATTTGGTATTGAAGTTATATAAAAATACGGTTGATACGATAAGAAATGCTACTTTAGCTGAAAATACAATTTGTTATGGTAATCGTTATCGAACTACTAAATCAATTGATAATGGTTTAAATAAAGCAGAAAATTTATTTCTAAATGGTAATTATAAAGAATCTTTAGAAACTGCGATTAATGCTGTATCAGAAGCAGATTCTTCTATTCATAAAAAGGTATTAGAAATATCTAAAGAGATATAAATTAGGACAGTTTAACTGTTCTTTTTCAAACTTTTATTATATAATTTTAAGAAGGTGATTAAATTGATATATTTAGATTATTCAGCTACTACTCCAGTAATAGATGAAGTATTAGATAGTTATAATAAAGTTACTAAGGATTATTTTGGTAATCCAAATAGTATGCATAGTTTAGGTATTAAATCTAATGAACTACTTAAAAGTGCTACTAAACAAATAAGTGATATTTTAAATATTAAAGATAGTGAAATAATTTATACTAGTGGTTCTACCGAAGCAAATAATTTAGCTTTAATTGGAGTTGCTTTAGCTAAGGGTAAAAAGGGAAGCCATATTATAGTCTCTAAATTAGAACATGAAAGTATTTATGGAATATGTAGATATTTAGAATCTAATGGATTTGTTATTGATTATGTTAATAATAATGAAGATGGAGTAATTGATTTTGAAGATTTAAAAAGATTAATAAATAAAGATACTATTTTAGTTAGTATTTGTTCTGTTAATAGTGAACTTGGTATTAGAGAGCCTTTAAAAACTATTAAGCAGATTATTAATAAGGAAAACCCTAATATTATTTTTCATAGTGATATGACTCAGGCTATTGGTAAAGTACCAGTTAATTTAGCTGATGTAGATATGGCAAGCATGTCAGGCCATAAAATATATGGGCCTAAAGGTATTGGATTATTATATAAAAAGGATAGTGTTAAAATTAAACCAATACTTTATGGGTCTAATAATGATATAAGACCAGGGACACCTGCCTTACCTTTAATTGTTAGTTTTAGTAAAGCTTTAAGGTTAGCAAATTCTGATTTAGATAAAAAGGAAGCTAGAGTTAAAAAGTATAATGATAGATTAGTAGAATTTTTTAAAAAATATCCTAAAATTAAAATAAATAAAACATCTTATTCAATACCAAATATTTTAAATATTAGTTTAATGGATATTAAACCTGAGACTTTTATTCATGCTTTAGAAAAACATGAAGTTTATGTATCAAGTAATACGGCATGTTCAAGTGGTAAAATATCTAATGCAGTATTAAGTATTTATAAAGATAAACAAAGAGCGCTTACTACTATTAGAATTAGTTTATCATACCTTACTACTAACATTGAAGTAGAAGATTTTATGCATATATTTGCTGATGTTTATAAAAAATTGGAGGAATTAGTAAGTGAGTAGTTTTGAAACTAAATCTTTTGAATTTTTTTCTTATGATTTTTCTTTAGAGTCTCACCGTGAATTTGCTAAAGATTTAATTAGGGATCCTAATGTTGATAAATATTTAAAGAATGTAGATGCTTTTATATATAATGATACTGAAATGCCTTTAAATAATGCTTATTTAGTAGGTAATAAAGATAATATAGTTGGTTATATTAATTTATATGAACGGATAAATGCGGTTGAAATGGATTATGCAGTAGGGCCAAAATTTCGCGGAATTAGGAATAATTCTAATGAAACCATTGGTTGTCAAATTCTAAGAGAAACTTCTGAATATATATTTGAAAATTATGATTTTATTAAGTTTATAAGCTTATATATTGAAAAGAGTAATATTAGAAGTATTAAAGCAGCTCAAAGAGCAGGATTTAAATTGGTAGATAGCTTTTATACAGGAAATGAATATCGTAAATATCTAAATATATAAAATGCTACTTTAAAGTAGCATTTTTTCTTTAGTTGTGTTATATTATTTCCGGTTATTTTCTAAGGAAAGGGGCTTAATATGAAAAAATTAATTATAATTAAATACGGAGAACTTACTACTAAACATGATAATATAAATTTTTTTATTAAAACTTTAAAAAATAATATAGAATCTAGTTTAGATGGGATAAATCATAATATTATTTATGATGTAGGAAGAATGTTTATTGAAACAGATAATTATGAATTAGTAGTAAAAAAATTAACTAATACTTTTGGGATTCATGAAATAAATATAGGGTATGAACTTGATAATGATAATTTTGATTATATTTCAAATAATGTTCTTGAATTAATTAAAGAAAAGGATTTTAAAACTTTTAAAGTACAAACTAAAAGAAGTAATAAAAAGTATCCTTTTGATAGTATGGAAATATCTCGTAAATTAGGAGGTATTATATTAAAGAATATTCCTGATTTAAAAGTAGATGTTAATAATCCAGAACTTCTTATTAATGTGGAAATAAGATTAAATAAAGTTTATATTTATTTTGATAAAATAAAAGGTATTGGTGGTTATCCTGTAGGTGTTGCTGGTAAAGGTATATTAATGCTTAGTGGAGGAATAGATTCTCCAATTGCTGGTTATCTTGCTATGAAAAGAGGAGTAAGAATAGAATGTATTTATTTTGATAGTCCTCCTCATACAAGTGAAAATGCTTATAATAAAGTAATGGATTTAGCTAGTGTTTTATGTGATTATAGCGGTTATATAAAAGTCCATGTTATAAGATTTACGGAATTACAAGAGGCTATATATAAAAACTGCCCTAAAGAATATATGATTACTATTATGAGAAGAATGATGTATCGTATAGCAGAATCTATTGCCCATAAAACTAATTCTAAAGTAATTATAAATGGTGAATCTATAGGTCAAGTAGCAAGTCAAACATTAACAAGTATGGCTGTAATTAATGAGACCATTAAAATACCTGTTATAAGACCTGTAGCGTGCTTTGATAAATTAGAAATAATTGATTTAGCTAAAAAAATAGGTACTTATGATATAAGTATTAGGCCATATGAAGATTGTTGTACAATTTTTGTACCAGAACATCCTGTAATTAATCCAGTTTTATCTCTTGCTAAGGAATATGAAGAATTATTTGATTATGAATCTTTATTAAAAGATGCTATTAATAGTGATACTATTATTAAATTACCAAAAGTAGATAATGAATTTAATGATATATTATAATTAATAATAAATTACTCATAATAATAATGGTGATATTATGAGAAGTTTAAAAATTAATAATCTATCTTATAAAGATAAAATAAATAATAATTATAATTTAAAGTATGGTTATAATTTATTTAATGATGAAAATGATTTAAGTGATTATGATAGATATTTTAAAACTAAAAATAATTTAAATGTTCATGAAAATATTAAAAGATAGTTTATTAAGCTAATAATTTATATTAAAATAAAAAAGTTTTTTACAAGCCTACTCATTAATTATATTAATTAAAATAATAAGTTAATTATTAGGCTTTTTTTTAATTCTTTTTTATAGTATAATTTTTATGGGTGAAAGAAATGAAAATATTAAGTGTAAATGCTGGTTCATCTTCATTAAAGTTTACTTTATTTGAAATGCCAGAAGAAAAAGAATTAATAAGTGGGGTTTTTGAAAAGATAGGTTTATCTGATTCATTTTATACGGTTAAAATTGATGGCGAAAAAACTAAAAAAATAGCTGATTTACCAACACATAATGAAGCTTTTGAAATATTAATGAAAGAATTAATTGAAAATAATATAATTAAAGATTATTCTGAAATAAAAGGAGTAGGTCATAGAGTTGCTCAAGGTGGAGCTTATTTTGATAAAAGTGTTTTAGCAACAGATGAGAATATTGATATAGTATCAAAATTATCTCAAATAGCGCCTTTACATAATCCAGCATCTGTTATTGGAATAAATGCTGCTAAAAAGGTTATACCAGAAGCTAAGGCTGTATTAGTATTTGATACATCATTCCATCAAACTATGCCTGAAGTAAATTATATGTATGCAGTACCATATGATTGGTATACTAAATATAATGTTAGAAAATATGGTTTTCATGGAACAAGTCATAAATATGTTACTATGAAAGCTAATGAATTATTAGGAAGAACTGATACTAAATTAATAACTTGTCATATTGGTAATGGTGCTAGTATTTCTGCAGTATTAAATGGTAAATGCTTAGATACATCTATGGGTCTTACTCCAAATGCAGGTTTAATGATGGGTAGTCGTTGTGGTGATATAGATGCATCTATTGTTTCTTATATTTCTGAATGTGAGAATTTAAGTGTAAGTGAAGTTAATACTAAATTAAATAAAGAATCTGGATTATTAGGTATTAGTGGGGTATCATCTGATTCAAGAGATGTTGAAGATGGTATTAAAAATGGCGATGAAAGATGTATATTAGCTCAAGAAATGTATGTTAAAAAGATCGTAGATTACATTGCTATGTATTATGTTGAATTAGGTGGATGTGATGCGATTGTATTTACTGCTGGTGTTGGAGAAAATTCAATAACTACTAGAAAACAAATTCTAGATAAATTAGGAGTTTTAGGTATAAAAGTAGATGAAGAAAGAAATAATGTAAGAGGAAAAGTACAATTAATAACTTCTGATAGTTCTAAAATACCTGCTTATATTATTCCAACTAATGAAGAATTAATGATTGCAACAGATACTTATAATCTAACAAAATAGGTATTATGGAGAAAAAGATATATAATAAGATAAAAAAATATGACACTATTGTAGTAGCAAGACATATTGGCCCTGATCCAGATGCGATAGCAAGTCAAATTGCGCTTAGAGATTCTATTAAATTAACATTTCCAAATAAAAATGTTTATGCAGTAGGAGCTGGAGTTGCTAAATTTAAAAAATATGGTTTACTAGATAAAAGCGATTATCCAAAAGAAAATGCTCTTTTAATAGTGGTAGATGTTCCTAATATTCATCGAATTGATGGAGTAAATTTTAATGATTTTAAAGAAGTAATTAAAATAGATCATCATCCTTTTGAAGATAAAATGGGTACTTTAGAAATAGTTGATGAAAAAGCATCTAGTGCTAGTGAAATAATAGCTAAATTAATATTTAACACTAAGCTTAAAATGGATAAGAATATCGCAGGTAATTTATTTTTAGGTATTGCATCTGATAGTGATAGATTCTTATTACCAACTACCACTACTAATACTTTTAATATAGTTTCTAAATTAATTAATGATTATAATTTAGATTTAAAAGAATTGTATAATATTTTATATGAAAGACCATTATCTGAATTTAGATTTCAAGCTTTTATTACAGAAAATATGACTGTAACTGAAAATGGTTTTGCTTATATAAAGATTAATCCAGATATGATTAAAGAGTATGATGTTGATTCTGCAACTCCTGCTAATTTAGTAAATAGTTTTAACTTTATTAAAGAAATAACATGTTGGGCTTTTGTTACATATGATGAAAGACAAGAATTATATAAAGCTAATATTAGGAGTAGGGGACCTATTATAAATGATATTGCAGCAAATTATAATGGTGGCGGTCATAAATATGCTGCAGGAGCTAGAATAACAAATGTAGAAGATGTTGATAAATTATTTAAAGATTTAGATAATGCTTGTCAAAAATATAATGAAGAAGTAAACCAAGATAATTAAGTCTTGGTTTTTATTTAATTCTTTTTGACAATAGCCAATATTTATTGTATACTTTAAATTGATAATAAAGGAGCTAACATGAAAGATAAAATAAAGTATTTATTTAATATTATTAAATCAGATAAAAAATTATTATATATGTCATTTGTAGCTATATTAGTTTTATTTAGTGTTATTTTAAATGTTACATTTGCTGCTTTTACTGATCGAGCTGATTTTGAATCTGCTTATTTAAAAGTAGGTCTTAATTATAAATTAAATGGTAATGATAATTATTTAACAATAGAAGCTCCTCATGATGATATAACTAAACAAAATATTACACTACTATCTAATAATGATATTGATACTAAATATGATTTAACATATGAAATATGTACAGATGCTGCGTGTAATAATAAAGTAAGTGGTCCAATAGAAAATTTATTAGTAGAATATTCTTCTAGATCAGATACTAAATATACAGATGAAAATATTTCATCTTTAGAATCAAAATCAATTAGAATTGCTATAACTAATTTAACTAGTACTGATTATTATATTAAAGTAGGAGTAAATGCTGGATTTAAAAACAAAGTATTAACTAAAGACTCTTTATTAAATACTGAATATAATGAAGAAGATTTAACTATTTATACTTATATTGATGGTTCCTTATCAGAGAATTTTCCTGGTAATAATAAATTTGATGCATCTGTAGAATGTAAAGGGCCTAAAGGAGAAAATGTAAACGCTACAGGTACTATAACTTGGGATACAGATAATAATAAATGGTTATTATCAATAAGTAATTTAGATACAGGAGAAACTAGATGTAGTGTTTACTTTGATAATGCACCACAAGGATGGAGAAATGCATCAGCAAGTACTTTATTGGGTGCTATTAAAGGTAGTGCTAAGGATAATACTAAACTAGCAACCGGTGATACTGATTCAGATACCACTCCTGTTACTATGACAATACCTGGGCAAGCTGTGTCTACTAAAAATGAAGGTTTAAGGTCCGCTCCAGATGATTATGGAACATCTTATTATTATAGAGGAGCTGTAAATAATAACTTTGTATCATTTGGGGATATGTGCTGGAGAATTGTAAGAATAGATGGAAAAGGCAATATCAAGTTAACTTTATATAATTATCAAAAAGAAGAAGCAAGAGAAGAGATTGACACTACTAAAAAATCAAATCCATGTGATGATGCGTACAGTATAAATGGTGATGAAGCCTTTGCTAGATATGATGATACTACCAATGGCCAAGCTGGTAAGAGTCAATTTAATACAAGTTTTAATCAAAATGCTTATGTAGGCTTAAAATATGGAACACCAGGATCAAGTACATATGGAGCAGAACATAACGGAAATAGTCCAAGTACTATATTAACCAATTTGGAAACATGGTATACAGCTAATTTAAATAGTGTAGATTCTAAAATAGCAACAGTAGCCTATTGTAATGATAAAACACTTGCAAGTAGTACATATAATCCAGATAATTGGACAGATGCAGAAATAAATAAAGGATATGGAACGATAAAAACAAATTATGCAGCAAGAGAAAGATTAAAGCCAGCAAATACAGCAGCTCCAGTATTAACCTGTCCAGAAGGAATGAGCAGAGTAGAAAGCAAGATTGGATTATTATCAGCCGATGAAGTAGCATATGCTGGATCAGCATATGGATCAATTAATAATTTATATTATTTAAATAAAAATGCAAGTAGTATTGAATGGTGGACATCTTCGCCGTCTCGCTTTAATGATCCTTATGCGGATGTGTTGTACATACGTCCGACCGGAAACATTGGTGACGCGAGTATCGTGTTCTATACGTATGGTCTTCGCCCTGCTATTGCGTTATCTCCAAATCTAACAGTATCATATTTAGAAGGTGCTACTGGTGATAAGGGTACATCAACTAATCCTTTTGTAATAAGTTAGTATAAAGTAGGTTATCCTACTTTTTTTAAATATTACGTTTTTTATAAAAAAGTAGTTGATTTTATATTATTTTTATCATATAATATAAGTGTCTAGAATATAAAAGGTACATCAAATTAATGATTGGCATATTTTATTAAAAGTAAAGTATGCCGTAAGTTTATTAAAGTTAAATATTAATAAAAAATATATTTAATATTTAATAAATGGATTAATTTATATGTTGCTTAGTAGTAAAGAAATCATTGTTTATGATCTTATCTACGCTAGATATGACAATTGTTATGGAGAGAGGTCTCCGAAAGATAAGTAATCACCGGAAAATACTGATAATATTTCTGTAATGTTAGTTAAGATTTTCTTATTTAGAGTGAATTTTAATTGATTTGTGATTATTCTTAAACTAGGGCTAGTTATTTTATCAGAATAACTGGTCTTTTTTTATTGATTTAATTGTTTTGTTTTGTTATAATTTAATATGAGAATAGAGGTTGGTTTATGAATACTAATATGTTTGAAGACTATTACAATTATAAAATTAAGACTGTTATTAGTTATTCTCTATTATTATCTAAGATTATTGGTATTAAGAAAAATAAACTATGGAATAAAAGAAGGAATACTGAAAAAATACTAGAATGGATAGTTAATGATTATTTTAATAATTTAGAAAGTAATAATAATAAAAATAATTTAGTTAGATGTTTTATAAATGATAAAGATATTTTTAAATATAAAATAGATAATGAATTATATAGTGTTATTAATTATTTTATTGAAAATAAAAGAGGATTTGAAATAGCAGCTTATGAAAAAGAAATAGTGCTTACTTCATGTATTCTTAATATAGCAAATAATTTAGATATAAGCAGCAGTCCTTATAAGGAAAATAGAAATAATTATAAGACAATTCTTCTATCATATATTGAAAAGTTTAATAAGATACCTTATTTAAGTATTATAGATGATGATCGAAAGAATATGGAACTATTATTAGAACTAATTAAAACTAATATTAGGAAAGAAAGAAGGATATATGAATTATTAGATAGTAAAACATCTTTTAATAAATATATTGATATATCTAGTGATAATAAGTATTATTTAGTATCTTATAATTATAGTGTTCAAGGAATTAAAAGTATTCATCCAGAAGCAGTTAAATATGTTTATGATCATAGTGATTATGATGATGAATTTGTATTAATAAGCAGAGATTTAGTTATTGTTACATTGATGAAATTATTTTCAATAAGAAAGTTAAGAAGTATTTTCTTTTTACCTACTAAATTAGATTTTTTAGTTAAAGAGAAAAATCTAAAAGAATTAAAAAATACTTTAAATAATAAATTAGTAAATAAATATTTGAAAGTATTAGTTAATTATAATGATTATAATGATGAAATAAAATCTTTGTTAAAGAAATATGATATAGATTATTATTTATATTGTAGTAAAAATACTATTTATAATAAAGGTTTGGATGAAAATAATTATTTATTTAGTAATGACTTTAATTTATTAAATAATGGTTTGTATGAAGATTTAATAAATGAAGATAAGAATGTTATTTTAGAAAAATATGAAGGTATTAAACTAGATAAGAATCTAGTTGATGAAAGTGAGGAATTATAATGGGAAGTAGTGGAGAATTTTTCTTAAAATTTATGGAACCAGTAGTAGGAGGTATTTGGGAAGCTATTAAAGCAATTGGAACTGCAATACTAAGAATGTTTAATATAGTTAATTATGTTGATATTATTAATAAAAGTAATGCTAGTCCATTAATGGTTGCTTTTGGAGTTTTATGTTTGTTACTATTATTTGGTTTGTTATTCTTTATAATATATCGTGCAATTAGAAGATTTGCTAGATATAGACATAGTGTAGCTCATCAAGAAGCATTAGTTGATGAAATTGAAAATTTAAATAATGATATTATTAGACTCCGTACTGAAAATCAAAAATATATTGAAATGACCGATAGCGGTGAAGTAGAGTATGATGAAAATGGGAATATTATTAATAAGTTAAAAGAAGGAGAAAGTAGATTCTTTAAACTTACTCAAATTGATGAAAAGTATGCTAATTATACTGCTCCAGTTCTAAATGAAACAATTACATTACAGGCTTTATGTGAACAATTTAGAAATTATGCTGCTAGTAAAATGGGTTTATATTATAGTATTGATTTAATTCGTTTATTTATATCATCTTTTGCATCTAATAGATTAATTATTTTACAAGGTATCTCTGGTACTGGTAAAACATCTCTTGCTTATGTTTTTGGATACTTTATTAAAAATGAATCAACAATAGCTAGTGTTCAACCATCTTGGAGAGATAGTACTGAAATCTTTGGATATTTCAATGAATTTACTAAAAGATTTAATGAAACTGAAGTACTTGCTAAAATGTATGAAGCTAAATATAATAATCAAATTTATGTTACTGTTTTAGATGAAATGAATATTTCTCGTGTTGAATATTATTTTGCTGAAATGCTTTCAATATTAGAGTTACCTAGTCAAGATGAATGGGTTATTGATTTAGTACCAAATGCATGGGAAAGTGATCCTAAATTACTTGAAAATGGTAGATTTAAATTACCAACTAATATGTGGTATGTTGGTACTATTAATAATGATGACTCTACATTTATGATTACTGATAAAGTATATGATAGAGCAATGCCAATTAATATTGATACTAAGGGTGTTCCATTTGAAGCACCTGCTACAGAAGCATTAGATATAACTGCTGATTATTTTCAAAAACTATTTAAAGATGCTCAAGAAAAATATCCAGTTAGAGAAGAAACTCTTAAAAAGATTGAAGAGATGGATAATTATGTTATTGAACACTTTAGACTTGCCTTTGGTAACCGTATAGTAAAACAATTAAAAGAATTTGTTCCTGTATATGTTGCTACTGGTGGGGATGAGATGGTTGCGGTTGATTATTTAATTGCTAATAAAATATTAAGAAAATTTGATCAATTAAACCTTGCTTATATTAGAGGCGAGATTGACGGATTTATGGAATACTTAGATAAATTATTTGGACAAGATGTTATGAAAGAATGTAAAGCATTCTTAGAAAGATTAAAGAAAACTATATAGTTAGAAAGAAGGAAGCCTTATGCATAATGATTTAGGGTTGCTTGTTAAGGACATACCTCAAGATGATTTAGAATTATTTTTAAAAAATACTAAAAGCACTACTGATGTTAAAAGGGTAGCAGATAAGGTAGAAGTAGATTATTCTTGGGTAGATATATTAGATGAATCAGTACCATATTTAGATACTATAATTAGAAATCCACGTAGATTTATTGTGGCTGAAGAAGATGTTATACCAATTGAGAAAACTAAAAGAGTATCTGAAGAATCTATTAAGCATTTGGCTGTTCATACTAATTTAATTCAAGATGTTGATGAAGATGGATTGGTTAAACCTTTAAAATTATTAAATGTTTTTAAGGAAGAAACAATTGATCTTTATGAAAATAGATTTATTTATTCTCTTATTACTAATCTTTATGCTTTTGTAAGAGAACAGTTAACATATAAAGAACAAAGCGTTAAAAATAAAGAACAAAAAAGTGTTAAATATACTGCAGTTACTACTTATAAAGATCAAGAAGTAAATATTAGTTTAGATATGACAAGTCGTAATCTAAACGAAGAAGAAATTAATGAAGAGTTAGTGTCAGAACGTAATCAAAAAATTGAGCATATTAAAGAAATTTTAGAAGACTTTATGGCTAGTAAATTTATGAAAGCTATGGCTAATGCGACTCCGGTAAGAAGTCCGATTAGAAAAACAAATGTTATTTTAAAAGAACAGAATTTTATGAAAGCTGTAGAGTTATGGGAATTCTTAGAAAGATATCAAATAGAAAATCCTGTAAAAGAAATTAGTGCTGAAGAAGATTTAACTAATCGTACTTTTGAAAAGGGATTTGATTTAACATACTTTTTAAATTTTGGAGTTTTAAACGAGTTAGTTACTAATAGTGGGTCTCTAACACTTCCTGAAACTGCAAGTTTAGAAAGAAGTATTTATGAATATGCTCGAAAGTTTGAAACTGATGAAGTTGCATTTAGAAAAGAGATAAATAATATTATAACTGAAGCAATAAGCTATAAAAAAGAGCAAAAAACAAATGCAATTAATGCATATAATAGTTTTGTTGAAAATCATAAGAAACGTATGTATAAAGCATGTCTATTATTTAAATAATAAGGAGGATATATGGCTAAAAAAGAAAATCCAATTAAAACATTTGGTGGAACTACTATTGATTTAGCTAAATTTAATCTTAAAACTGATAAAGAACAATATGAAATAATTGAAAAAACTTTAAAAGATATCTATGGCGATTCAATGGAAGTTACCAAAAAACATGTTATGAAAGTTTTAAGTCTAACTTATAATCCAAAAGATGATTATATTTATTTACCACATGATTTAAAAGTATCTAAAGAAAAGTTAGAATTAAACTTTAGAATAGTAAAAAAAGTCTTAGGTATAGGTTGGATACTATTTGGTATATGGTTATTATTATTTGCTCTTATAGGAGCAACTTATACTGGTATTAGGTATTTGAGTCTTATTAATTTAAATAAGGATATAGATGGAGATGGTATTGCTGATATCAATATTGATATCAATAATGATAATAAGGCAGATATTAATATTGATACTAACAATGACAATAAACCAAATTTAAATGTTGATTATAAGGGAAATCGTAGAGCGGTATTTAATATTGATTTAGATGATGATGGCATGTCAGATTCTAATCTTGTTAATGATGCTTCTACTGAAGAAAAGTTAAAAGCTTGTAATATAAATTGCGATATTAATGGTGATGGATGGCCAGATTTAAATATTGATTTAGATGGTGATGGTAAACCTGATGTAGATATTGATACTGATGATGATGGAGTTGCTGATTTAAATTTAGATATAAATGGTGATGGTATTTGTGATATCATGTGTGATAATGATGGTGATGGTAAGTGTGATACAAATTGTATTAAAGCACCATATAATGGTTTGGGCACTGGATCATCTACTCAAACAGGTAATCCTGATGCTAATGAAGGAACTCCAACATTATTGCTAAGATTTATTGATGGAGAAACGGTTAATGTTGATAATATTGTTCCTGATGATCAGCCATTGTTACCAGGAGAAACAATACCGAAAGCCTATAAAACGTTTACTGTTGAGAATTTATCAGATTATACTATGTTCTATAATTTGAAATGGAATGTAATTTATAATACATTTGTTACTGATCATTTTAAATATCGTGTTATTGGTACTAATGGTGGCTATAATGTTAATTATATAACTGCTCCAACAGCAAATGCCTATTTAGCTCAAAATATTGCAATACCTGCAAGAACTACTCAAAAATATACAATAGAATTTAACTTAGAAGGAATAAATGCTCCTCAAAATATTGATCAAAATAAAATATTTAGAGCATTAATAGAAATAGAGGTATAGATTTATATCTCTTTTTTTGATAATATAGTTTTAGGTGGTATAAGTGTCTGATTATGAAGAAGAAAAAATTAAACTAGCTCAAAAACAAATTGACGAAATAATTGCTTCTGGGGCTCCAATTGTTAAAATGGATATTTTTGATGTACTAGATGATTATGTTCCTAGTGATAGAATAAAAGGTAAGATTGAATATACTAAAGAATTATATTTAGACTTAGTTAATAAATTAAAAGAATATGATATTGAATATCAAAATCTATATTTAAAGACTTTAAGAGATTCAGATATTATTGATAATCAATCTATGGAAGAAGAGAATCCTTTTTTCATTGCGTTGCATAAACAATTTGAAGATGTTTTCTCTATTGATATATTATTAGAAAAGTTAAATAGTAATAGTCCAATATCTAGAGAAGAGTTTATTAGAATTCATGATATTTTATTGCAAGGCACATCATCAAAAAATAAGTTAGGATTAAGAGATAATGATTTAAAATTTGTTGGTCATTATGAAGAAAATCCTCAAGCTAAATATACTTTTGAAAACAGAGTTATTAGTTATTTTCCTTTAAAACATACAGAAATAGATGCTGCTATAAATAAATTTTTAAATTTTATCAATAGTGGGGTTAAACCTAATGATGATTATGATGTGGTATTACTGCCTATGGTTTGTCATGGATTAATTGCTACTCTTCAATTATTTAAAGATGGTAATACCAGATATGCTAGGTTATTTCAAAGTGCTTTATTTCATAAATTATCTAATGAAATGCTAAATCTAGATTTACCATTACCACTTGTATATGCTACTAGACAATATGCTGCATATAGAAAAGATTATCGTAAAATAATTGAAAATATTGTTATAAATAATGATAAAGAAGCATGGGAAGATTGGTTTAATTTTAATTTGAAAAGATTACAAGATGGAATATTTTATAATATGAATAGTTTGGAAATATTAAAGTATTATAAAGATAAGGGTAAAACAATTTAAAATGTTTAATGTAAGATAAGTAAAAACTTATCTTTTTTAATGTATTGCATATATTTAATTGGTGGTTAAATGTTTCATTATAATATTTTAAAAAGAATGCGCTTAGTTTTTTTAATAGTTATTCTTATTTTTGGAGTAATTATTTTTAGAGTTTTTTATCTTCAGGTATTTAAGACTGGTAAATTAAAAGATTTAGCTAATAGTTTGTGGGCTAGAAATTTACCACTTTTAGCAGATCGTGGGAAAATTACTGATCGAAATGGGGTGGTACTAGCTGATAATATTACAACTACTAGTTTAGTTGTTGTTCCAGTTCAAATACAAAATAAAGAAGTTGTTGCTAAAAATTTAGCCCAGATACTAAATACCGATTATTTAAATATATATTCTCATTTAAATAAACATACAATGGTTGAAAGGATTCATCCAGAAGGAAGAGGTTTGTCCTATGATATAGCACAAAAGATATCTTCTCTAAATTATGATGGAGTATATCTACTTAAAGAAAGTAAAAGATATTATCCTTATAATACTGTTTTATCACATGTATTAGGTTATGTTGGAATTGATAATCAAGGTTTATCTGGAATTGAACTTGAATATGATAATTATCTTAAAGGAACGGATGGTGGTGTTAAATATTATTCAGATGGAAAAGGTAATCGTTTATCTTTAAGTGAAGTTTATGATGAACCGGTTAGTGGTAATAATATATCTTTAACAATTGATATTAATATTCAGTTAGCGGTTGAAAGGGAACTTGATAATGTGGTTCAAAAGTATAATCCAGAAAAAGCTTTAATATTAGTAATGGATCCTAATAGTGCAGAAGTTATCGCGATGAGTTCTAGACCAAACTTTGATTCAAATAATTATAAAAATTATGATTTAGAAACTATTAATCGTAATTTACCAATTTGGGCTACATATGAACCTGGGTCTACATTTAAAATAATTACTTTAGCATCTGCTATTAATGAAGGTAAAATTAATATATTTGAAGATCACTACTATGATGGAGGATCTATTCAAGTTGAAAATGCTCGCATTAAATGTTGGAAAAGAGGGGGACATGGAGCTGAAACATTTTTACAAGTTGTTGAAAACTCATGTAACCCAGGTTTTGTTGTCATGGGGCAAAAGTTAGGAACTGAATTGTTATATAAATATATTGAAAATTTTGGCTTTGGTAAAAAAACAGGTATTGATTTAAATGGTGAATCTAGTGGTATTATGTTTAAATTAGAAAATATGGGGCCAGTAGAAACTGCTACAACGGCATTTGGCCAAGGAATAAGTGTTACACCTTTGCAGCAGGCAACTGGGGTAAGTGCTGCTATTAATGGAGGATATTTATATAAACCATATATTGTCAGAAGCATAAACGAAGGTGAAACTAACAGTGTTATTCTTTTAAATAAACCAAAATTAGTTAGAAGTGTTATAAGTGAAGAAACATCTAAATTAGTAAGATATGCCTTAGAAAGTGTGGTAGCAAATGGTACTGGAAAAAATGCTTATATTGAAAACTATCGGGTAGGTGGTAAAACAGGTACTGCTCAAAAGGTTAAAGATGGTAAATATATGGTAGGTAATTATATTGTATCTTTCATGGGATTTATTCCAGCTGATAAACCAGAATATGTAGTTTATGTTGCGATAGATAACCCTAAAGGTATTACTCAATATGGCGGGACAGTTTCTGCCCCAATTGCTAAAAACGTTATGCTATCAATAATAGATTATAAAGGATATAAAAAGATTAATAGTGGTACAACAAGAGAATATACTTGGCTTGATCAAAAATACATTAAACTACCTGATGTTATTGGAATGGATTTAGCTGAAGCCAAAAAACTTCTTAAAAGTTTTAGTATTGAATATAGTGGTAGTGGTAATAATATAATTGAACAATCTCCATATGGGAATACTTTTGTTAAAGAAGGAAGTATTGTTAAATTAATGCTTAATTAGTTTACTTTTAAGTGTAAAGGCTAGTTTACAACTTAATTAAATAAAAGTATAATTATATAAGAAGGTGAGTTTTATGTTAATATTAGCTAAATCGGTATTAGGATTGATGCTTGGATTTGTTTTATCTTTAATTGCAGCAGCTATTTTAATACCTATATTAAGAAAATTAAAGGTGGGTCAAAGTGTTAGTCATTTAATAAATAAGAGACATTTACAAAAGGATGGTACTCCTACAATTGGAGGGTTAATTTTTATAATTCCAACTGTAATAATAATGCTTATTTTATACTTAAGAGGCAGTATTGAATTAAGTTCTAATTTAATTATATTAGTAGTGGTTTTCTTAGCATATGGTTTACTAGGATTTATAGATGATTTTTTAAAAGTTAAATATCATAATAATAAGGGATTACCAACTTTAGTAAAGTTAGCATTACAAACTGTTATTGCTATTGTATTTTATATAATATTTATGAAAAATGGTGGAGATAGTACTATTGTTATATCATCATTAAACTTAACAATTCCTTTAGGTTGGGGATTTGGAATATTTATTTTTTTAGTCTTGGTAGGTACTACTAATGCAGTTAATATAACTGATGGATTAGACGGACTTGCTGGTGGACTATCTGTAATGGCATTTTTAGCCTATGGTGTAATAGCTTGGGGTTCTGATTGGATTAGTGGATATCAAGAAATAGGTATTTTTGCTTTTGTAGTAGTAGGGGCTTTATTAGGATTTTTAGTATTTAATACTCATCCAGCTAAAGTGTTTATGGGAGATACTGGATCACTTGCTTTGGGTGCTGCTTTAGCAACTATTGCTATTTTAACTAGACATGAATTATCTTTATTATTAATTGGTGGAGTATTTGTAGTAGAAACTTTATCATCTTTTATTCAAATAATCGCGATTAGGAAATTTCATAAGAAAGTATTCTTAAAGGCGCCACTTCATCATCATTTTGAAGAACTAGGTTGGGTAGAAACTGATATTGTAAAATTATTTTGGGTAATTGGATTTTTATTATCAATGATAGGAATTATTTACGGAGTTTGGTTATAAAATTTTAATAGGTGATTATATTGAAAAAAAGCCTATTAATTTTTTTTGCTACAATTTTGCTTGGATTAGTTGGTCTTTTAATGGTTTATTCATCATCAAGTGTATGGAGTTTATATAAATTTAATGATGCTTTTTATTATGTTAAACATCAAGGAATATTTTATTTAGTTGGTATTTTAGCTATTCTTATATTAAGAAAGATTGATTATAATTTTTATAAAAAATATGCTAATAAGATATTATTAGTATGTTTAGTATTACTTATATTAGTTTTAATTCCCGGAATAGGGCAAGTTAGAAATGGATCTCGTAGTTGGTTTGGAATAGGGTCTTTTGGTATGCAACCATCTGAAATAACTAAAATAGCTCTTATTATATTTACGGCTAAATATTTATCTAATAATGAAAAAGAAGTAAGAATTTTTAAGAAAGGTATATTACCAATATTACTGATAATTGGATTATTTTTTGGTTTAATTATGTTAGAGCCTGACTTTGGTACTGGTATGGTTATTGTAATGACTCTTGTATCTATGTTATTTGTATCTAATATTAAGTTATCATTTTTTGGATATATGGGACTTTTAGGTTTATTGGGTATTGTTGGTTTAATAATAATTGCACCATACCGAATGAGTAGAATAATATCTTTTATAAATCCATGGGTTGATCCATTAGGTTCAGGCTTTCAAATTATTCAAAGTTTATACGCAATTGGACCAGGAGGATTATTTGGTTTAGGTTTTGGTAACTCTATTCAAAAACATTTTTATTTGCCAGAGCCTCAAACTGATTTTATATTTGCTATCATTTCTGAAGAATTTGGTATTATGGGTATTATCATATTATCCGTATTATTTTTAACATTATTTATAAATACAATGAAATTAAGTTTTAAAGAAAATGATTTATTTGCTAAATATTTATCATTTGGACTTATTATGGGGATAATGCTTCAAACAATTCTAAATATATGTGTTGTTATTGGTTTAGTCCCTGTTACAGGAGTTACGCTTCCTTTTATTTCATATGGGGGGTCATCACTCTTAGTATCTATGGCAAGTATTGGCATAATTTTAAATATTGCTAATAAAGAATAATTTTTTTATTTTTCACTTAATAAAAAGGAAATAGGCTTTTAACCGGTAATATATATAATAGAGGGTGTATATTCTCTATTAGAAAGTAGGTTACAAAAATGAATAAATTAGAACTAAAAGAAAATGTAGTAGAAAATTTAATATATGAGATAAGAGGAGTTCAAGTAATGTTAGACTCTGATTTAGCTAGGCTTTATAATTGTAAAAATGGTACTAAAACTATAAACCTTGCTGTAAAAAGACACATTAACAGATTCCCTGAAAGATTCATGTTTCAACTAACAAAGGAAGAATTTGAGCATTTGCGGTTTCAATTTGAAACCGCAAATAATATGAGCAGAGTAATGCCTTATGCTTTTACAGAGCAAGGTGTTGCTATGCTAGCAACAATACTTAGAACAGATGTAGCAGCGGTAGTAAGCATTAGAATAATGGATGCTTTTGTATCAATGAGGCATTATATATCAAATAATTTAATTGAACAAAAATTACATAATAATATATTAAGTTATATTAAAAATTAAGGAGTTAACAATGAATGAAATAGTACTAAAAGAAAATGTAGTAGAAAATTTAATATATGAGATAAGAGGAGTTCAAGTTATGCTTGCATCAGATGTAGCAAAACTTTATAATTCCGAGGTTAGAATAATAAATCAAGTAGTTAAAAGAAATATTAATAGATTTCCATCAAATTTTTGCTTTCAATTAACTGCAAGTGAATATGAATTTTTGAAATCACAAATTGTGATTTCAAAAGAAGAAAATAGTATTGGACGTGGTGGTAATAGACACTTACCTTATGTTTTTACTGAACACGGAATTATGATGCTTTCTGGTTTGCTAAAAAGCGATATAGCAGCTAATGTTAATGTCATAATTATAAAGGCATTTGTAACAATGAGACATTATATATCAAATAATTTAATAGAGCAAAAATATATAAATAATATGGTAATTAAACATGATAATGATATTAAACTATTACAAGAATCATTTAATAAAATGAGTGAAAAAATTAAAAATAATCACTTGTTTTATGATGGGCAAATATATGATGCATATTCATTAATGTTGGATATATTTAATGAATCAAATAAGAGTATCATAATAATAGATAACTATATAGATAAAAACATACTTGATATATTATCTAAAACAAATAAAGATATTATAATTATAACTAATAAATATAATGAATTAGATTTTAATAAATATAAACA
>ODAJ011914249.1_pt1 | contig 26003 bp, 22 predicted proteins | sample 1539241 | NCBI WGS metagenome assembly ODAJ01 (sample SAMN02144231, study PRJEB22623) | gut metagenome | biome: sheep rumen | host: Ovis aries | place: New Zealand
TTTTGCTCATCTGCAAAAACCTTTTCTATAATTGGTAAGTCCTCTGAATCTATGTAGTAGATTCCTGTACGGTAACGTGTTCCTTCATCATGTCCTTGTTTGTTAAGGCTTGTCGGGTCTATGGCTTTAAAGAACATCTGTATTAGGAATTCTAATCCAACCACTTCCGGGTTATATTTTATATGTACCGTTTCTACGTATCCTGTCGTGTCAGTGTAAACATCTTTATATGTAGGGTTATCGGTATTCCCGTTGGCAAATCCTACTTCAGTTTCTGTTACTCCCTCTATTTGTTTGAAGTAATGTTCTGTACCCCAAAAACATCCTCCTGCAAGATAGATTTCTTTCATTTTCTTTTTTTTATTGAATTATTGTTAAAAATTTGATTAACATGAAGAACACTCTCCCTGTTTTGGGAGAGTGCTTGTTGTATTTATCTCCTTCCTCCTCTTGAGGCGCCACCGCCACCACTGCGAGAGCCGCCTCCAAAGCTACCTCCTCCGCGTGAACCACCGCTGAAACTTCCGCCACGAGAACCGCCACTGAAGCTGCCTCCGCTACGACTGGGGCTAGAGCTGTGCGAACTGCTCATGTCGCTTCTGCTTGGCATTGAACTGCGAGAACTGCTGTAGTCGCGACTAACACCCGAGTTCCTGGGGCTTTCGTAATTGCGATTTGTTCCCTCATGGCTCCTGCCGATGTTAGAGTTCACGGTTCCCTCGTGGTTTCTATTGCTTAAGTCTGAGTTGTCGGGTCTTTGGCGATTATCTGTTGCGCTGTTGTCAGGCCTGTTGTTACGGTCTCTGTCGTAATTTCCTCTACCCGAATAATCATTCCTGGGATTACGTGAGCTGCTGTTACCAAAGGAGTTCCCCCGGTCGGATCTTTCAAATCTTCTACTGCTAGAGTTGTATTGATACCTATTGTTGCCCATTCTGTCAATACCATGACGTTGTACAGTGGTGTGTCCTATTCTGCCTCTGCCGCCAATGGGCTGATGACTTCTGAAACCTCCATTCCATACAGGACGTCTGCTGGCATAGAACCCATTGTGGTAATGGATTCGTCCGTGACCGCCACGATAGTTATAGTAAACTGTGGGATAGCTGTAGTAGAAATGTCCTACTGTATAATGAGCATAGATAGGGAAGTACCAACCGCCGGCACGCCAATAAACGGGTCGGATGAAGTAATCTGCTGCCAACATCAGGTTGTACTGCCAATCATAAAGGATATGACGTAGGTCAGAGAGCCGGTATGACAGGTAGTCGGCGTACAAGTCGGCCTCAGAATCCAGGGACAGGAAATAATCCAGATTAATCTCGTATGCATCGTTGTACTGCTGATCGTTCAGATTCAGCTCGTATGCCATTTTGTCTGTCAGGTATAATGCCTCCTCGCATGCACGTTCATAACTCATTGCAAAGGCTGCTTGCCAAGTTGCAAATATCAGAAACAGGGAAATGATAAATCTTTTCATAACGTTTGGTTTTTGGTTCTGATGCAAAAGTACAGCATTTCTGACGGTTCAAAAATGGTTTTTCCCTATTAGTTGGTAGGAATTCCCCTTATTATTATTTATAAAGTACACTGAAAAGTAAAGTGCTTGTTGGATAATTCCGTCAGGTCGGCCTCGTTTGGGAAAAGGGCAAAGACAGTACTTCCGCTACCACTCATGCAGGCATACGAAGCTCCCATAAGGTAGAGCTGGTTACGTATTTCCTCTATCGTTGGATGGTTGGGAAAAACGCTCTTCTCGAAGTCGTTTTTAATGCTTTCTTTCCACAATTCCACAGGCTTCTTAACATCCTTATTTAAAGCATAATTAGATGGTGTCGCCTTAATTAAAGAATAAGCTTCTTTTGTCGATACATAATCATCTGGTTTTACAAGCACAAGATGCCAGCCCGTAAGGTCTATTTCGACGGGTGAAAAGATATCCCCGATTCCTTCGGCATATACAGGTTTGCATTGTATAAAGAAAGGGCAGTCAGCACCCAAACGTGCAATCATTCGTTCCATCTTCTCGTTTGTCAAGCCAAAAGAGAAATGTTTGTTCAGTTCCTTCATCACAGTAGCTGCATCACTGCTGCCGCCTCCCAAACCGGCACCGCTGGGAATGTTCTTCTTCAGAGAAATATGTACGGGTGGAACATCATATCCATTTTCGCGCAGTAATCTGACCGCCTTTAGTACTAGATTGTCATTTGGATTGCCGTCCAACTTATGTCCTGCCAAATCTATGCCGTCAGCTTCAGCATCGGTAATGGTAATCTCGTCATAGAGTGGGACTGGGTAGAAGATAGTCTCCAGATTATGGTATCCGTCTTCTCTTTTGGATACGATATTCAATCCAATATTGATTTTACAACATGCTGTAGCACTAATTTTCATATCTTTTCATTATTTTTGGTGCAAATTTACTTCTTTGAAGTATCTGATATGGTGTGTGTATGCTTAAAAAGTGTTAAAGGAAATGATGCATCTTCTTTATAAATCAAGATGAAGCAAAAATAATTGTATCTTTGTATGCTATTAATAATAATATGATGCGAAAAGTAACGGATGTGGTAAAACATACAGGTGTTGTTGAGGCGATTAACGGCAACAACTGCTATGTCCGTATCTTGCAACATTCGGCTTGTTCTGGTTGTTCTGCTAAGCGTTTGTGCAACAGCAGCGAGAGCAAGGAGAAGATAATAACGGTATTGCTAAATGGCGAAGATGTACAGGTTGGTGAGACCGTAAACATCGAAGGCACTGTGGTCCAGGGCCTTCGTGCTGTTTATATATGTTATATGATACCACTGGTTTTGCTTATTGCTTCTCTCTTTCTAGGCGTAAGGATAGGGGGGGAGATGTTAGGTGTCATTCTTTCCCTAGGTGTCTTGGCTGTTTATTTTATTGTGCTTTATCTTTTCAGGAACCGCATAGGCGAGCATTTCGGCTTCGCCCTTCGTAAAATCAGTAATAACTAAAACAATTATAAATAACGAATCAATCTATGAATGTAATTCTTATTGCAGTAATCGTCTTGGGAGTGATAGGACTGGTCTCGGCACTGGTTCTGTATATCATTTCCAACAGATTCGCTGTACATGAAGATCCACGCATTGCGCAGGTTTCGGAAGTGCTGCCTCAGGCCAACTGTGGTGGTTGTGGCTACCCTGGTTGCTCAGGTTTTGCAGCTGCATGTGTTAAAGCTGCCGACGATGGAAGTCTTGAGGGCAAGCTCTGTCCTGTAGGTGGTCAGCCTGTGATGGAACAGGTTGCCGGCATATTGGGTATGGCTGCTGTAGCTAGTGCTCCCAAGGTGGCTGTAGTGCGTTGCAACGGTACGTGTGATAACCGTCCCCGAAACGCAGAGTTTGACGGCGCTGTAAGCTGTCGAGTTAAGAACATGACCGGTATGGGAGATACAGGTTGCGGTTATGGCTGTCTGGGCTGTGGCGACTGTGTAGCCAAATGCCAGTTTGGCGCTCTCAGCATGGACCCCGAGACAGGTCTTCCCGTTGTTGACGAGGAGAAGTGTACAGCCTGCGGTGCCTGTGCCAAGGCTTGTCCGAGAGGTATCATCGAGATACGTCTGAAAGGTCCCAAGGGGCGTAGGGTAGTGGTACTCTGTAACAACAAGGACAAGGGTGCTATTGCCAATAAGGCCTGCAAGGCTTCTTGTATCGGTTGTGGCAAGTGTGTGAAGACTTGCGAGAAGTTTGAGGCTATCACTTTGGAGAACAACTTGGCATACATTGATGCAGAGAAGTGCAAGATGTGTCGCAAGTGTGAAGAGGCTTGTCCCAAGGGCGCTATCCACGCCTTTAACTTTCCTCCACGTAAGCCCAAGGCTGAGGAGACAACACAGAGTGCTCCGACCCCCAATGTTGAACCCTCAAAAGCTGAGAAAGAATGAAGACATTTAATATAGGCGGTGTACATCCCGCAGAAAACAAGCTGTCTGCTGGCAGTCCCATCCGTGAGGCTGCTCTGCCTAAGCAGGCCGTTTTCAGTATGTTCCAGCACATAGGTGCTCCTGCCAAGCCCGTTGTCCAGAAAGGCGATGTGGTAAAGGTAGGTACGCTGCTGGCTGAGGCAGGAGGCTTTGTCAGCGCTCCTGTCTATAGCTCAGTAAGCGGTAAGGTGAATAAGATAGATGCTGTTCTGGATGCCAGCGGCACACGTCGTATGGCTGTTATTATAGATGTAGAAGGCGATGAGTGGGAAGAAAGTATCGACCGCTCAAAGGATCTTGTACGTCTTTCTGACCGTCCTGATTTGGACAGCAAGACTATAGTTGAGAAAATCAAGAATGCAGGTATCGTGGGCCTTGGTGGTGCCACTTTCCCCTGTCATGTTAAACTTACGCCTCCCCCAGGAAATAAGGCAGAATGCGTTATTATCAATGCTGTAGAGTGTGAGCCTTATCTGACTGCAGACCATCGTCTTATGTTGGAGCATGCAGATGAGATTCTGGTAGGTGTGGATTTGATAATGAAGGCTGTTAATGTCACCAAGGGTTATATTGGCATCGAGAACAACAAGCCTGATGCCATCAAGCTGATGACAGAGAAGGCCAGCCAGTATCCCAACATCGAGGTTGTTCCCCTGAAGGTTAAGTATCCTCAGGGTGGAGAAAAGCAGCTCATTGATGCCGTTATAGGCCGTCAGGTTCCAGCTCCTCCAGCCATCCCCATCAGTGTGGGTGCTGTTGTGCAAAACGTAGGAACTGCCTTTGCTATCTACGAGGCTGTGATGAAGAACAAGCCCCTCATAGACCGTATCATTACTGTTACGGGTAAGAGTGTGAAGAATCCCAGCAACCTTTTGGCTCGTTTGGGAACACCCTTCCAGCAGCTTATTGACGAATGTGGCGGTCTGCCTGAGGATACAGGCAAGATTATTGGTGGTGGTCCTATGATGGGTAAGGCTTTGCTGAGCCTGGATGTTCCCATGACCAAGGGTTCAAGTGGTCTGCTTATCATGAACGAGAAGGAAGCTCGTCGCAGTGAACCTCAGCCCTGTATCCGTTGTGCCAAGTGCGTTAGCGCCTGTCCAATGGGACTGGAGCCCTTCCTGCTGAGCAAGGCCGCTGCATTAGAAGAGTGGGAGATGGCAGAGAAGAACGACGTGGTTAGCTGCATCGAATGTGGCAGTTGCCAGTTCACCTGTCCCAGCAAGCGTCCTCTCTTGGATATGATTCGTGTAGGAAAGACTACTGTCATGGGAATCATACGAAGCAGAGCAACTAAGAGTTGAGAGTTTAGAGTTGAGAGTTTAGAGTTGAGAGTTTAGAGAATATAGATTATAGAATAATACAATGAAACCAATTATATCATTATCACCACATGTTCACGGAGGCGATTCCGTACAGAAGAATATGTATGGTGTATGCATAGCATTAGTGCCTGCCCTTGTTGCCAGCCTTTGGTTCTTTGGCTTGGGTGCAGCCATTGTGCTTGCTACTTCAGTGGCCTCTTGTGTTCTCTTTGAGTGGGCCATTACCAAGTTCATCCTTGGCAGGAACACCTGTACCATCTGCGATGGCAGTGCTATTCTTACAGGCCTCTTGTTGGGGTTCAACCTGCCCAGCAACCTGCCTATCTGGATTATTATCATTGGCGCCCTGTTTGCCATTGGCGTTGGTAAGATGACCTTTGGCGGCCTGGGTCAGAACCCCTTCAACCCAGCTTTGGTGGGTCGTGTATTCCTGCTGATCAGCTTCCCTGTTCAGATGACCACATGGCCTGAGGTTCACCAGACCCTTGCCTATACAGACGCTACCACAGCAGCAACCCCTCTGAGCATTATGCAGAATGCCATCACCTCGGGTGATCCTTCTGTCCTGAACCAGCTCCCCAGCTTAGAGGAGATGTTCATTGGCGCTACAGGCGGTTCTCTGGGCGAGGTAAGTGCCTTGCTCCTGTTATTGGGCTGTCTGTTTATGATTTGGCGTAAGATTATCACCTGGCACATTCCTGTCAGCATCTTGGGTACTGTAGCTTTGTTGTCAGCTATCCTGCATGCCAGCAGTCCTGTTTATGCCATGCCTACTCAGGTATTGTGCAGCGGAGGTCTGATGTTGGGTGCCTGCTTTATGGCCACAGATTATGTAACCTCACCCATGAGCGGTAAAGGTCAGATAATCTATGGTATCAGCATTGGTATCCTGACGATCATCATTCGTAACTGGGGTGCCTACCCTGAGGGTATGTCGTTTGCCATTCTTATCATGAATGCATTTACCCCTCTTATTAACACCTATTGTAAACCTAAAAGATTTGGGGAGGTAGTAAAGAAATGAAAAAGCTTAGATCTACATGGTATAATATGGCCTGCGTCCTGACAGGTATCTCCCTGGTAGCTGGTGTTGCCCTTGCATCTGTAAACAAGATGACAACGGATACCATTCAGGAGTTGAACGAAAAGAGAGAGCAGGCTGCCATAGCCCAAGTGTTGGGTGGTGGCAAAGTCAAGGTCGAGAAAGTGGACACCATAGCTATCAACGACAATAACTTTATTGTCATGAATGCCGGTAAGAAAGGTGTTGCCGTAAAGGCTGTTGACCCCCAGAATGCTAGCTTTGGAGGTGGTCTGACCATTATGGTTGGTATCAGTCCTGCTGGCAAAGTGCTGGGCTACAGCGTGCTGGAGACTCACGAGACTCCTGGCCTTGGTGCCAAAGCAGCCCAGTGGTTCCAGAAAGGCGAGAAGGGCGACATCATCGGTCGTAACCTTAAAGAGAAAGAACTGGTTGTCAGCAAGGATGGTGGCGATGTGGATGCTATCACAGCCAGCACCATCACATCACGTGCTTTCCTGCGTGCCGTTAATGCTGCCTACAAGGCTTACTGCCAGACACGGCAGGATGCTCCTGAGGCTGATGGCGTAAGCGGAGCATCTCAACAGAATAATTAATAAAGGTTAGGAGGAAACAGATATGAATAACATGAAAGTTCTACTGAACGGAATTATCAAGGAGAATCCAACCTTTGTACTTCTCCTGGGTATGTGTCCCACGCTGGGTACTACCAGCAGCGCCTTCAACGGCATGAGTATGGGTCTTGCAACTACGGCAGTGCTCATCTTCAGCAACCTGATTATCTCGCTTATCAAGAACATCATCCCCGATATGGTGCGTATCCCATCCTTTATTGTAGTGATAGCATCTTTGGTAACCATCCTGCAGATGTTGCTTCAGGCTTATGTTCCTGCTGTATATGAGTCATTGGGTCTTTTCATCCCATTGATTGTTGTTAACTGTATCATCTTGGGGCGTGCCGAGGCTTTTGCTTCCAAGAACTCACCTCTGAGCAGTATCTTCGATGGTATTGGTATGGGACTTGGTTTCACCATTGCCCTGACACTTCTGGGTGCTACGCGCGAGTTGCTGGGAACAGGTAAGGTGTTCTCTTATACCTTCTTCCCCGAGAACTATGGTGCCCTTGTCTTTGTCTTGGCTCCAGGTGCCTTCATCGCATTGGGTTATCTTATCGCTATTGTGAACAGAATTCGCAAGTAAAAAGAAAGATGGAAGAATACCAATTCTTAATTCTTACCCTTTAATTCTTAATTTACAAATCGATTATGGCATACATTCTTATATTTATCACAGCGATATTTGTTAACAATATTGTCCTGTCGCAGTTCCTGGGTATTTGTCCCTTCCTTGGCGTAAGCAAGAAGGTCGACTCTGCCATTGGTATGGGAGCTGCCGTTGCCTTTGTGCTGACGCTTGCTACTATCGTAACCTACGTCATTCAGAAGTATGTGTTGGAAGCCTTCGGACTGGAATACCTCCAGACCATAGCCTTCATCTTGGTTATTGCCGCATTGGTTCAGATGGTCGAGATTATTCTCAAGAAGTCTGCTCCTGCCCTTTATCAGGCACTGGGTGTCTTTCTTCCCCTTATCACCACCAACTGCTGTATCTTAGGTGTAGCTATTCTGGTTGCCAACGGTACTTATGCTTCTCAGGGTCTCGAGCCCAACTTGCTTACGGGTGTTGTTTTTGCTGTCAGCACAGCCATAGGCTTTGCCTTGGCATTGGTAGTGTTTGCCGGCATACGCGAGCACCTTAGCATGATGAACATCCCCAAGGGTATGCAGGGTATGAGCATTGCTCTGGTTACTGCAGGATTGCTGGCAATGGCCTTCATGGGCTTCAGCGGTGTAGATAACGGCCTGAAGGCATTGTTTGGTTTATAATTAATAATAAAGGTATATATTTAAACAATGTAAAATATGAAAATTCTATTAACTGGTGGCGCAGGTTACATCGGAAGCCACACCCTTATTGAGTTAGACAAGGCTGGTCATAGCGTAGTGGTAGTTGACAATTTCTATAATTCCCAGCCCGAGGCAATACGTCGTGTCGAGAAAATCATTGGTCATGAGGTAACACTCATAGAGGCTGATATCCGCGACCGTGCTGCTATGGAAAAGGTATTCACAGAGCACAAAATAGATGCAGTGATTAACTTTGCAGGCTTGAAGGCCGTTGGAGAGTCTGTAGAGAAGCCTCTGATGTACTACGAAACAAACATGAATGGTGTGTTCGTACTTGTTGACGTGATGCGTCAGCATGGTTGTAAGAACATCATCTTCTCTTCCAGCGCTACAGTTTATGGTGATCCCGCCATCATTCCCATTACAGAGGAATGTCCCAAGGGGCAGTGTACTAATCCCTACGGATGGACCAAGTCTATGTTGGAGCAGGTGCTGATGGATATCCAGAAGGCAGACCCAGAGTGGAATGTCGTTCTGCTTCGTTACTTTAACCCCATTGGCGCTCACGAGTCAGGTTTGATTGGCGAGAATCCCAACGGAATCCCCAACAACCTGATGCCTTATATTACCCAGACAGCAATCGGTAAGCGTAAGGAGCTGGGTGTCTTTGGTGACGACTACGACACACCAGACGGAACAGGTGTACGCGATTACATCCATGTTGTGGATTTGGCCAGCGGCCATGTTTGTGCCCTGAAGGCTATTCAGGATAACAAGGGCTTGGCTATTTATAACCTGGGTACAGGTCACGGCTACTCTGTACTGGATGTTGTCAAGGCATTCGAGAAAGCCAATGGCCTGAAGGTTCCCTATGTTATCAAGCCTCGTCGTCCGGGTGACATTGCTACTTGCTATTGCAATCCTGCCAAGGCCAAGAGAGAGTTGGGCTGGGAGGCCAAGTTCGGCATCGAGGAGATGTGCCGCGACTCTTGGAACTTCCAAAAGAACAACCCTAACGGATATGAAGTGTAAAGATAAAAACCTTATATCAATATTTTATGAAGAGAATTTTATTATCAGTTGTTCTGGCATCATTCTTTGCCGTTGGAACAAATGCTGAGTCTGTGAGTAGTTCAGATGCTTACAACACAGCTCAACAGTATTTGCTCTCAAAGGGTAAGATTCTGAGTCGGAGCAAGACGCCTTACCGTTCTGTAAGAAGAGTAAAGGGACAGCCCGAGAGTGCATATTATTATGTATTCAATGCAGACGGTGGTAATGGTTATGTTATCGTTTCTGGTGATGACCGCACACCCGAGATTCTGGGTTATGTAGAGAATGGTTCTTTCGATGCAGAGAACATTCCAGACAACATGAAGTCTTGGCTTCAGTTGTATGCCGACCAGATTAAGTTCCTTGTTGACAACAACATCACTGTTAACAAGAAGGCCCAGAGGGCAAGGGCGCTGGCTCAGTCCACTCGTCGTAGTGTACCCGAACTGCTCACTACCCGCTGGAATCAGGGAAGGCCTTATAACATTACTTGCCCCAACTATTATCTCGAGGATGACGAGAAAGAGTCCTCACCCCTTCCCCTGAAGAGTGGTCCTGCCACAGGTTGTACAGCCACCGCTATGGCTCAGGTGATGAATTTCTACAAGTTCCCCGAGAAGACCAAGGCTGTGATTCCTGGATACAGTATCACTTATTACTCCAAAACGAACGGTTCAAGCAAGACCGTAACCCAAAAGGCTATTGCACGTAATACGCCCATCGATTGGGATAATATGCGCGACACATACAATTGGGAGGATGGTCATGTTGCCAATGCGCAGGACTCTGCCGTTGCCAATCTGATGCACATGTGTGGCCAGGCCGTTAATATGCACTACGGCCCTTCCTCTGGAGCCAACTTCAGTGCCGAGGCATACATCAACTACTTTGGCTTCGACAACAGTGCCTATATAGGCGAGCGTGGCGACTATAGCATTGACGACTGGTTTAATCTGATTTACAACGAGATTGCACAGGGCTATCCTGTACTCTTCTCTGGCTTCTCTTCAGGTGGCGGTCATGCTTTCGTGTTGGACGGTTTCGATGGCGATCAGCTTTTCCACCTCAACTGGGGTTGGGGAGGCGGCAGCAACGGTTGGTTCCTGGTTAGCATCCTTAACCCTGGCGACAACAGCGGAATCGGTGCCAGCAGCAGTAGCGATGGCTATAGTATGGGCCAGCGTGCACTCTTCAACCTTCGTTTGCCAGACGACGACAAGGCAGACACCTACCTCTTTATCAAGGATGTCGCTGTAAGCGGTACTGCCATCAGGGCAACCTTCGAGAACAGAACAACTGCCTCAGGTAGTTTCCATAGCGGTATAGTCAGAGTTGCCGAAGATGGCTCAATCGCACTTGTTGGTTCATCTCAGCTAATCTCCAGCTTGGCTGTCAATAATTCTGCTACAAAGACCTTTGCCATTAAGGGCAAGTTGCCAGAGGGAACCTACAAGCTTTCTCCTGCCAACAAGGCAGCCAAAAGCACAATATGGCGTCCCAAGTATGATATGCGCTCTCATTATATCGAGGCTGTTGTTGGTGCAGACGGAAATGTTGTGCTGACACCTTATAATATTAATAAGGGTAATTCCATCAGCATCGATACCATCACCTTCCCTGGCAATCGTGTCGTAGGCAAGGAGCAGGAGGTAAAAGTTACCTATCGCAACGATGGCGACGAGTACTACAAGGAGATTCATTTCTTTGCCAGCCAGACCAACGAGAAGATATATACCAAGAACCGTTCTATGGTAACCGTTCGCAAGGGCGAGACCGTAGAGGTTTCTTACTTCTTTACTCCTGACGAGGTCGGCACATACAACCTCTGGTTCTGTACCAGCAGTAATGGTACAGGTCTGATAGGAGAGGGTAAGATGGAGGTGCTGGCTAATGCAGAGGCAGAAACGGCCAATCTGAATGTTACCAACAAGTTCTTGAATACCAACGAAGTCAACGGCATTATCTATGGCCATAAGCTCACAGGTTCGGCTACTATCAAGAATAATGCCAAGACAGACTTCAAGGGTAAGATTAAGCTCCAGCTTTGGAACCAACCCAACGGCTCTGGCACTGCATGGAGCGGTTCAAGCCGTACCTATGAAGTAGAGATTCCCGCTGGTAAGACGGTAAATGTCGCCTATAACTTCGAGGGCCTTAAGGAGGGCAATAAGTATTACATCGCAGCTTCCCACGTAACCCATACCGGTACCTTCGGTAATGGTGGTCTTTGGGATTTAGGAGGAAAGAGTGTAAGTATGGGTGTGGAAATATGGAAGAACGATGGTACACTTACTGGTAAGGCATGGGCTTCTTCTCTGGCATTACCCACTAACATCTGTGGCGTATATGGTGATTGCAGCAAGAATATTACCCGTGTCTCACCCAACAGAACCAACACAAATACCATTTATGCCTTCTCTGCTGGCATGAATGTTCCTGCAAGGCTCGATACATCCAATGTCGTTAGTGGTGCCCATTCCGATAAGATTAAACTGGTAAGCGGACGTCCATACTATGTACCCGTTAACTTCAAGGCAGATACAGCCTCCTATGCATATACCTTCCCCGAGGATCAGGAGACAGAGATTGCATGGCAGGCAATAACAATGCCTTTCGATGTGGATTCTATCGTCAGAGGCGATTTCACCTATCAGCTGAACGACACCCTGAACCACTTCTGGATTTACGAGTTTGCCGAGACGGACGAGGATGGCAATCCAGTCTTCAAGCCTGCCAAGGTATTGCATGGCAATACGCCTTATGTTATTGCGTGCGATAAGATGTTTAAGGGTAAGACCATAACATTCAAGGGCTATAACAAGCAGTTCTACGGAACTGGCTTCGGTAATACTGTTGTCAGCAGCGACACTTATGTCTTTAACGCTTGCACCTATCAGCCCAAGCTCAAGGATGTTTATATGCTGAATGCCGATGGTACAGCCTTCGAGTACATCACTACCAGCAAGGAGCTGCCTGCAGCAGGTTCTTACTTCACCACCAAGTTGGCACTCGAAGAGAAGCTTGACCAGATTCTTCTTCCTGCTGTTCCTGTCAGCTGTGCTTCGACAGCAGGGTGGGGCGATGTCAACCAAGACCAGAAGATCGATGCCGCAGATATCGAGGCGTTGGCACTGGTTCTCGTGCTGAAGGCTCCCGAAGGCTCGGTTGCTGAGTATGGCGATGTTAACGGCGACGGCATGATTACGATTGCCGACCTCGTAGCTCTTATCAATAAAATAAAATAACATTCATTTAATATAGACCCCTCCGCATAACACAGGGAGGGGTCTTTTTCTTTATCACTATGAACAAATACCTTCTCATCTATTCGCTTCTTCTTTTAGCCTTTACTGGTTGTAAAAGGCAGACCCTCGAAGAGCGTATTCACGAAGAGGCAGAGAAGTTTACCCTCAAGAACTGCCCCAAGGAGGTGGACAAATATACGGTTATGGATAGCTGTGTGTTTAGCATCCCCCAGCGTGTCTATTATTATTACTACACCGTCAGTGGCGACTTGGACGTAGAATCGCTCTATACCAAGGAGCTTTATGATGCATTCCGCGAGGACCTGCTCTCCAGCATCAAGGGCAGTATCCCCCTGAAGGGATGCAAAGATGCAGGTGTCTCTTTCTGCTACCAGTATCACAGCAAACGCAGTGGAAAGCTTTTGATGGAACAAAAGTTTACCAAGAAAGATTACAGATAAAAATAGGGGCTAATCCTTGACATGTGTCAAGAAACTGAGCCTCAGGTATATATTCCGTTCGTTTCATTTCCTCTGTTTGTTAATTTTGAAGTACATTTGCATTGAGTAAAATATTTTATTCATAAAGAATTAAACAAAGGATAGGTATGACTGAAACAGTAGGTACACTTGCAGGTGCAGTTTGGAATGCACTGAACGAGAATGGAGCCCTGGCAACTAAGGATGTCAAGAAGGCTGCAGGTCTTAAGAGCGACAAGGAGCTTTACCTGGCTATGGGTTGGCTGCTTCGCGAAAACAAACTGAATGTTGCTGAAGATGGCAAGACAATTACACTTTCTCTGAAGTAATCACTTCTTTACAGAAAGTTCACTTTAATCAAAAACAAAGGCCCCCAGTTTTGGGAGCCTTTGTTTTTTAAGTGAAGAATGAAGAGTGAAGAATGAAGAGTTACAACCTCTCATCTATCATCTATCATCTCACTTTTCTCTTTTAATTTTTATCTCATTCAACAAGCCTATCAAGGCTTGCTGAATAGCCTTCTTCGTGTTCGTTTCTCGGTCAATATTCTCGGTCAGGCATTTTGTGTGGATGTTGTCTGTTGTGCCCCATGCAATCCAGATGGTGCCGGATGGGATGCCGTTGCATCCTTCGCCTGCGTATCCTGTGCTGGCAATGGCATAGTCCGTACCGAACATCTTGCATGCCCCGCGCACCATTTGGCGCACCACGGGCTCGCTCACCACATCATACTGTGCGATATCCTCGGCACTGACTCCAAGGAATTGTTCCTTCAGTCTGTCCTGATAAGCCACTAATCCACCTTGGAAGTAGTCCGACGAGCCTGCCACCTTCGTAATCTCGGCAGCGATCCCGCCGCTCGTGCAGCTCTCTGCCGTCGAAAGCGTCAAGCCGCGTTCCACCATCCATTTCTGAATTTCCTGAACCGTTTTATTCATTATTGACCTTGTTTTATAGAATTATCCGCGACGTTCCAGATAAGGAAGCTTGTATGGACGTCTGTAATCGTAATAGTAAAGACGATGTGCAAATGCCTCCTTGTCGTCGCCAAAACTTAGTGTGGCAGGATTCCAATGTACAGGACGCTTCAGCTCGCGTGCTATGTTGAATATACAGCATAGTGTGTTCGTGCTGCAACCGTACTCAACGGGTGCAATGGGGTCCTTGTGCTCGCGTATAGCGTCTATGAAGTTCTGCATGTGAGGAGCGCTCACCTCATACTGTCCTGCTGCTATCGTCTCTTGATGTTTCTTCAGCTGATTGCTATCAGAGCACTCGATGTATCCGCGAGCCACCTTCAGCCATCCCTTGTCGCCAATGAACTTGATACCCTTGTCATTTTTGTTGTCTGTGAACGGACGCTCCTGCATGATAATGCCGTTAGCATACTTCATCGTAGCATACTTGGCACCGTTGTATCCCTGAGGGATAAACTCCACGGGACCCAGTCCGTCCATACCTATGGCAGCCTGTGCAATGTCGAACATGTGAGCTCCCCAGTCGGCAGGGAACCCGTTACCTGTCTCCTCGTACCAACGCCATGCACCCCACAGCTCCTCGTTCTTGTCGGGATCAAGGGATACAACAGGGCAGAGGTCGGAGTGATAATGTATTCTGGGGTTGTTCAAGGGACCCATCCACAGGTTGAAGTTCAGATTGTCGGGCACAGGCATCTCGGGCAAGTCCAGTGGCTTGGGAGAATCGCCCACTCTGACGTGTATCTCCTTAATGTCGCCCAAAGCACCGCTCTGCACCAATGTTATAGCAGTCTGGAACTCCTCGCTGCTGCGCTGCTGGCTACCCATCTGCAGGATGCGGTTGTTGGCACGTACGGCACGTTGAATAGCTAAGCCCTCCGTAATGGTGTAGGCAAGGGGCTTCTGGCAATACACATCCTTGCCAGCCTGCAGCGAGTGAATGGCAACCAGGGCATGCCAGTGGTCTGGCGTGGCAATCTCTATGGCATCAATGTCCTTGCGCTCCAGCATACGCTCGTATTCCTCATACACATCGCAGCGCACGGGCATATTCTTCTCCTTCTGCCATTTAGTCACATATCTGCGGAAGCGCTCGCGCTTAATGCTGTCCACATCGCAGCATGCTGCCACCTGCACGCCAGGGCAAGCAGTAAAGCTACGGAAATCGCTGCATCCCTGTTGACCCAGTCCTACGAAACCCAGCACCACTCTGTCGCTGGGAGCAATCCTTACTCCGTCGATGGTAAAGCTGGGTAGTATCATAAATCCCGCTATTCCTGTTGCAGTTGTAGTCAGGAACTGGCGACGCGACATTGTTGTTTTCTTCTCTTTCCGATTTGTTTTGTTTGTGTACTTAGTCATAGTTTCGTTGGTCATATGTTTAAAATCAGTGCACAAAGATATAAAAAATAATGTAGAATAACAAGGAAATAGCTGTTGGTTAATGGTTATTGAATTGAAACTTGAAACCTGAAACCATCTATCATCTATAATCTCTCATCTATAATCTATAATCTATTATCTATCTTACGTATGTAAATAATTTTCTAAATAGTCATATTGAAGTTATTTATAGCCTAGTTAGGGAAAATTACTGCCTAACATGAGAACTTTAATTTCCACGTGTGGCAGTAAATAATTGTTGGCTATAGGGCCTGGACATTATTTGGGTAGGGTAGGTCAGTGTTAAAATATTTCCCTTATCCATACTCCCCTTACCTTACCCTTAGTGTACCCATAATGTAGCAAGGTATTAGCCTCAGATTTTGTGCGGTAGAAGCACGTTTGATGTTCGGTATTTGTTCGGTTCTACACCGAACATGTAGCGGACATATACTGGACAAGTACCGAACATCAATTAAGTGTGCTCCCTATCTGCAACGAAGAAAGAGTGAGGGAAGCGTCTGCTAAGTAACTTTAAATTCGTACTCTAAAACTTTGTTTCGAAGTTCTTGCGCTCTAGTAGGTGCACAGGCGCTGGCAGAGTCCTTTCATTCGGGATTAAAAATAAAGTTTTATTTTGTATTCTGCTCATTTATTCGTACTTTGAGACTACGTCTCGAAGTCACTTCCGCTCGGAAAAGAAAAGAAAATTTTGGTTTTCTTTTGCTTTTCCCTCGCTTATTTGTAACTTTGCAGCCCAAAATAAAGTGTTGTGGCTAAATCAAAAATAGAAAATAAAGGTAGCGTTAATATTAAGAACAAGAAAGCGGAGTTCGACTTCCTGCTTCTGGATAAATATACTGCAGGTATTGTGCTTACGGGTACCGAAATAAAGAGCATCCGCAAGGGTAAGGCCAGCCTGGTGGATACATATTGCATCGTTCACCACGACGAGGTTTGGGTGAAGAATATGTACATCGCGCAGTATGAGCAGGGATCGTATAACAATCATGTGGAAAGAAGAGACCGCAAACTGCTATTGAACCGCAAGGAAATACGCAAGATTCAGTCGTCTGTGAAGGCGCCTGGCTTCAGCATCGTGCCTGTGCTGCTGTTTATCGATGAGAACGGCAGGGCTAAATTAGACATCCATATCTGTCGCGGTAAGAAGGAATTTGATAAGCGTGAGACACTGAAGGAAAAGGAGGACCGTAGGGATATGGCCCGCCAGTTTAAGAAGAATTATTGACGAAAGTATTTTTTTAGGGCAAATTGTTTTTATTTTGTTTTGTATCCAAATTTAACAAAGATATTATGAAGGCAACAAAGATTTTAGCTATTCTGTCCATTGTCTGTCTTACGGGCTGTAAGCAGAAATATGATTACCAGACTGTGGAAAACGACCCATTGCACACAAAGATGTATACCTTGCCCAACGGACTGAAGGTTTACATGACGGTCAACAAGGAACAACCTCGCATCCAGACATTCATAGCTGTTCATGCCGGCAGTAAGCATGAACCAATGGAGACTACAGGTCTTGCACATTACCTGGAGCACATGATGTTTAAGGGTAGTACAAACTTGGGCACCACTAACTACGAGGAGGAGAAGGTGCTGCTGGATAAAATTACCGACCTGTACGAAGTGTACCGTGCAACGACTGACCCCGAGGAGCGAAAGGCTATCTACCACCAGATAGACAGCATCAGCTACGAGGCCAGCACGTACTTCATCCCCAACGAGTACGATAAACTGATGGCTAACATCGGTAGCGACGGCAGCAATGCCTTCACCAGTAACGACCAGACGGTTTATATGGAGGATATACCCAGCAACCAGCTGGAGAACTGGGCCAAGATTCAGTCGGACCGCTTCAAGAATATGGTGCTGCGTGGATTCCATACTGAGCTGGAGGCTGTGTACGAGGAGTACAACAAGTACCTGAACACCGACTGGGACAAGCTGTCGAATGCTATCTTCGGCTCGCTGACTCCCACACATCCCTATAACCACTCTGTGATTGGTTTGGGCGACCACCTGAAGAACCCCAGCCTGAAGAACATCATGACTTTCTTCCACCAGTACTACGTTCCCAACAACGTGGCTATCTGTATGAGTGGCGACTTCGACCCTGATCAGGCTATGGACATCATTACCAAGTACTTTGGCGATTGGAAGGAGAATCCCGAACTGAAGCAGCCCGAGATAGAGCCTCAGCCCGAACTGACTGAAGTGGTGGAGAAGGAAGTGGTTTCTCCCAACCCCGAGTCTGTGGTCTTAGTTTGGCGTTTCGACGGCCTTAGCAGCCACCAGAACGATACGCTAGCAGTAATGTCTCAGGTTTTACACAATGGTAAGGCTGGTCTGCTCGACCTGGACCTGAACCTTCCTCAGAAGGTGGTGGCAAGCGAAAGCCAACTGATGCCCTTCTGCGACTATACTGGCTTTGGCCTGTTGGGTATGCCTATTCCCGGTCAGTCGCTGGAGAGCCTGCGCGACCTGATTCTGCAGGAGGTGGAGAAACTGAAGAAGGGCGAGTTCTCGGACGACTTGGTGAAGAGCATCATCACAGAGAAGAAGCTGGAAGAGCAGCACATGCTGGAGAACAACATGGATAGGGCTATGCAGTTCGTGGATGCCTTTACAAATGATGTTGATTGGGCTGACCAGGTGAACAGACTTGCTCGTATTGAGAAGCTGACAAAGGAGGATATCGTTGCCTTTGCCAAGAAGCACCTGAAGACCAACAACTACGTCTGCGTTTACAAGCGTATCGGAGAGGATAAGAATATCAAGCCCGTTCAGAAGCCTGCTATCACACCTATCAAGATGAACCGTGACACAGTAAGCGTCTTTGCCAAGGAGATTATGAACACCGAGGTGAAGCCCATCCAGCCTGTGTTCGTGGATTTCCAGAAGGATATCACCTTCCTAAATGCAAATAAGAACATCCCCGTATTGTACAGAAAGAATGAGCTGAACGACCTGTTCATGCTTACCTATCGCTACGACATGGGTACGACTACCGTGATGGACGGCGGCCTGAACCGTTATATCCCTTTGGCTACCGAATACATCAACCTCCTGGGCACCGACAGCCTGACTGCCGAGGAAATTCAGCAGCAGTTCTATCAGTTGGGATGCCGCCTGGATATATATTGCGACATGCGCACCACCAACATCACGCTGTCTGGTCTGCAGGAGAATATGGATAAAGCTGTTGTGCTAATGGAGAAGGTACTCTCATCGGCAAAGCCCGACAGCATGGCATTGCAGAACCTAATTGTTACCAAGCTGCAGGAGCGCGAGAACCTGATGAACATGTTCGATGCCTACAGCCAGTTCCTGCGTAAATACCTGCAATATGGTTTGCCTGGCGTAGAGCTGGAACTGACAAACGACGAGTTACGCAATGCCGTTACCATGAGCGAGACGCTGGTTTCCATCATCAAGAGTTTCCTAAGTTATGAGCATACCATTACTTATTATGGACCTATGGCAACGGACAACCTGCTGATGCTTATCAACAATGAACATAAGACAGCAGACAGCCTTGCAAAGGTGGGTAAGAAGATGATTCCCGATCTGCTGAAAACCAACGAAAAGGAATGCTTTATCTTCCCATACAACGGAACAACCAGCTTCGTCATGAGTCAGTTTGCCTGCAACGCTCTGCCTTGGGACGAGAGCAAGCTGGGCCTTGCATATATGTACAACAATTACTTTGGCGCAGGCATGAACACCGTTGTGTTCCAGGAGATGCGCGAGAAACGCAGCCTCTGCTACGGCGCAGCTGCCAACTACAATATGCCTGCCTACAAGGATCAGTTCTGCACCTTCACAACAACTATCCAGAGTCAGAACGACAAGCTGAAAGAGTGTATCGATGTCTTTGACGACATCGTAAACAACATGCCCGAAAGTCAGACATCGTTCGATGTAGCCAAGATGGGCGTGCTGACTCAGCTGAGCACAGAACGTGTGAATGGCGCAGAGTACTTCGAGGCTTACTTCGATGCCAAGGACCTAGGTATCGACTACGACCAGCGTAAGAAGATATACGAGCAGGTTCAGAACATCACGCTGAAGGATATTGTTGACTTCCAGAAAAAGAATGTGAAGGGCCTGCGCTATCGCAGCGTCTTTGCCGGCGATCCTAAGGGATTGTCCAATGAGGAACTTCAGCGCTTGGGTAATGTAAAGACCCTGACGGCCCACGAGGTGTTCGGATATTAATTTCAAAGGATGACAGATAATAATATAAATAAGGTATTAGCCAGTGGTGAGCTGCTGATTTTGGACGGTGCCATGGGTACCATGATTCAGAGCTATCACCTTACAGAACAGGACTTCAGGGGCGAACGCTTCCAGGATATACCCGGGCAAATGCAGGGTAACAACGATATTCTGGTACTGACAAGACCCGATGTCATAAAGGATATCCACTACAGATATCTGGAGGCAGGGGCAGACATCATAACAGCCAACACCTTCAGCAGCCAGCGTATCTCGATGGCAGACTATCATTGCGAGCATCTGGTGAAGGAACTGAACCGTGAAGCCGTAAGGATTGCACGCGAAGCCATCGCAGCATATCAGTCGGCACATGCCTCATCGGCAGCAAGCAAGTTTGTTATTGCCACGGTAGGCCCGACGAACAAGACGCTTTCTATGAGCCCCGACGTGAACGACCCGTCTTATCGTGCCGTTTCGTACGACGAAATGTATGAGGCTTATCTGGAACAGATGCAGGTGCTCTTCGACTGTGATGTTGACGGCATTTTGCTGGAGACGATCTTCGATACCCTGAACTGTAAGGCTGGTATTCATGCCTATCAGACAGTACGCACGGAAAGCGGAAAGGATATCCCCCTGATGCTGAGTGTTACGGTGAGCGACAAGGCTGGCCGTCTGCTGAGTGGCCAGACACTGGAGGCTTTCTTGGCCAGCGTGCAGCATGCTCCCATTCTGAGTGTCGGCCTGAACTGTTCCTTCGGAGCAGAGGATATGTTGCCCTGCCTGAGAACACTGGCAGAAAAAGCACCTTATTATATTACTGCACATCCCAATGCCGGTCTGCCCAACACCTTGGGAGGTTATGACCAGACACCCGAGATGATGTTGTCGCAGATGCGTCACTTTACAGAGGAGGGGCTGGTAAACATCATAGGCGGTTGCTGTGGTACTACACCCGAACACATCAGGGCTTTGGCTACCCTGAAAATAGAACAGGTTCATAAGCCTGTGGCTCGCACGGAGAACATGTGGCTCTCGGGCTTGGAACTAATGGAAGTTCGCCCAGGCAGCGAGTCTATCTTCGTGAATGTAGGTGAGAGATGTAACGTGGCAGGTTCGCGTAAATTCCTCCGTCTGATAAAGGAGGGCTCCTACGAGGAGGCGCTGGCTATTGCCCGCAAGCAAGTGGACGACGGTGCCATGGTGCTGGACGTGAATATGGACGATGGCCTGCTGGATGCCGAGAAGGAGATGAAGCACTTCTTGAACATGCTGGCTTGCGACCCCGACATATATCGTGTTCCGGTTATGATAGACAGTAGCAACTGGAAGGTTGTTTGTCAGGGACTGAAGTGCCTGCAAGGAAAGTGCATCGTGAACAGTATCTCGCTGAAGGAGGGTGAGGAGGTCTTCCTCTCTCATGCCCGTGACATCAAGATGATGGGAGCTGCCGTTGTGGTAATGGCCTTCGACGAGACAGGTCAGGCAGACACCTACGAACGAAAGATTGCTGTCTGCGAACGCTCGTATCGTCTGCTGGTTGACAAGGTTGGAATCGCCCCTCAGGATATTATCTTTGACCCCAATGTGCTGTCCGTGGCAACAGGTATCCCCGAGCACAATTTATATGCCCTCGACTTTATCCGTGCTACGGAATGGATAAAGACAAATCTGCCTGGCGCACATGTCAGTGGTGGTGTCAGCAACCTTAGTTTCTCCTTTCGTGGTAACAACTGGATAAGGGAGGCTATGCATGCTGTATTCTTGTTCCATGCACAGCAGAAAGGTATGGACTTTGGTATCGTAAATCCTTCTACCAAAGTAATGTACAGCGATATTCCTGCAGCAAAACTTCAGATTATAGAGGAAGCCTTGCTAAGACCCACTCAGGAGAGTGTTGATGCGTTGATTTCCTTGGCTCAGGAGATGGCAGAGGAGGCTACGGATGTGACAGCTAAGCCCGAGACAGAGTCTGTGAAGAAGCCTGTGGAGGAGCGTCTGATAGAAGCGCTGACCAAGGGAAATGCTGCCAATCTGGAAGCCGACTTGCAAGAGGCGTTGGCCAAATTCGAATATGCCGTTAAGGTTATCGAAGGTCCGCTCATGGATGGCATGAACAATGTGGGTCGCCTCTTTGGAGAAGGCAAGATGTTCCTGCCTCAGGTTGTAAAGGCAGCCCGTTGTATGAAGCAGGCCGTTACCATCCTGCAGCCTTATATCGAGCAGCAGAAGGTGAATCAGACTTCGTCAGCAGGAAAGGTCTTGTTGGCTACGGTCAAGGGTGATGTGCATGACATCGGTAAGAACATTGTTTCTGTGGTGATGGCATGTAATGGATACGAAATCATTGATTTGGGCGTGATGGTTCCTGCCGAGGAGATTGTAAAGAAGACCCTCGAACTGAAACCCGATATCATTGGACTGAGCGGACTGATAACTCCCAGTCTGGATGAGATGATAAAGGTGGTAAGGTTGCTGAAGGAATCCAATATCTCGGTTCCCGTCATGATAGGCGGTGCCACCACCAGCCCCTTACATACCGCCCTGAAGATTGCTCCTCAGTATGATGGTTCGGTTATCTGGGTGAAGGATGCCAGCCAGAATGCTCCGTTGGCAGCCAAGTTCATCAATCCTGTTACAAGGGATGAAGCCAAGGACACGCTGCAGAAGGAACAGCAATTGCTGTGCGAGCAGGATGCTCCAACAGAGATTCTGAGTTTCGAGGAGGCAAAGAAAAGGAAGCTGGACCTTTTCTAAAGAAAATGCACATCTGTTATAACCTGTGACTTCACGTAAGCATTTAACTTACGTGTTATGTCGCCGTGCATCATCAGCAGGTTCTGCTTCAATGCAGAACTCTTCAGCTTTACCCATAGAATAGAATTCTTGATGTATATATCTGTGGTGTAGCGGCTGATGGTATCACCCATAACGGCAGGCCACGCATTTATAATACGGTGTTCCAACAGGGGAGTTTCCAGACCTTCACTTCTTAGAAACTGCATCAGCAAATCGCCTAACTGCTTGGGCTTGTTCTTTATCATAATGTTACGTTGCCGTTTTTAACATGGAAGATACGGTAGTCTCCACTGGATTTCTGAAGAATACTATCGAGATGGTCTCTGTTGGTATCCGTAATGAATATCTGACCAAAAAGGTCATTATTGACAAGGGAAACAATCTGTTCCACTCGTTCGGCATCTAACTTGTCGAAGATGTCATCCAAAAGGAGTAGGGGAGTTGTCTGACTGCCTGTGCGTTTAAGGAAGTCGAACTGCGCCAACTTAAGGGCAATCAGGAAGGTCTTGTTCTGCCCCTGCGACCCTTCCCGCTTGATGGCATAACCACCCAGCAACATCTCCAAGTCGTCTTTATGAACGCCATGCAGGGAATAGCCCACAGCCTGGTCGCGGAAGCGGTCTCTGGTAAGCTGTTCCAACAAAGAACCACGCTGGCAGTGTGAGACGTAACGCAGCTCCACCACTTCCTTCTCCTTAGAGATGTGATTGTAGAAACGTTGGAAGATAGGGGTGAAGTCCTTGATGTATTCCTCCCTGCACTGGAAGATATATTCAGCCTCCCTGGCCATCTGCTCTTCCCACAGCAGGAACATCTCGGGATCCGGCGCAATCTCCTCTTTCAGTAAGGCGTTGCGTTGCTGCAGGGCCTTGTTGTAACGCAGCAGTGCCTCCATATACAAAGGGTTATACTGCGAGATGATGATATCCATGAACCTGCGCCTTTCCTCGCTGCCTCCTGCAATCAGAAACTGGTCGGCAGGAGAGACCATCACAAGGGGAATCAGTCCGATGTGTTCCACCAGACGTTTGTAAGCTTTTTTGCCACGGCGTACAACCTTCTTCTGTCCTCGCCTTATACCTATATGTATATCTTCGGGAGTGCCGTCCTCGGTCTCGTACTGTCCTGCTATCGACATGATGTCCTGATTGTGCAGAATGCAGAGCGAATCTTGGCTGGTGGCATAACTTCTGCATAGACTTAGAAAGTGGATGGCGTCGAGCAGATTGGTTTTTCCTTCGCCGTTCATTCCTAGAAAACAGTTAATTTTCGGGGAAAAATCTAATTCGCACGAAGGAATGTTCCTGTAATTGATTATGGAAAGGTGCTTAAGTATCATTTCGAACACAAAATTACATCATTTATTTCTATTTAAGCACATGAAACGTAAAATATCTTTGTCGAAATTTTATCATCTGCGATATTTTAGCTATTTTTGCACGTAATTTCGTTTGAACAAAAGATAAAATATTAAATAAAATGGCAAAAAACAAAAAAAACAACTACGAGGTAAACGAGTTTGATGAAGCTTTGGTAGCCTCCAAGTCTTTCTATGAAAAGAACAAGAAAGCTATTGTCTATGGCTGTAGCACATTGCTGGCAGTTATCATTGTAGCATTGCTGCTTCACCAGTTCTATCTCGTACCCCGTAGCAACAAGGCAGACGAGAGCCTGTTCGCTGCTCAGGAGTATTTCATGAACGGTGATTTCGAGAAGGCATTGAACGGTGATGGTCAGAACATGGGTTTCCTGGCAATTGCTGACGAGTTCGGTTGCACAAAGGCTGCTAACCTTGCTCATCTGTATGCTGGTCTTTGTCTTTATCAAACAGAGAAATACCAGGACGCTATCGACCAGCTGGAGGATTACAGCAGCTGTGGCGATGATATGGTAAGCCCCTCTGTTATCGGTACTATCGGTAACTGCTACGCTGAGCTCGGTCGGAACGAGAAGGCTGTTGAGATGCTTGTAAAGGCTGCTAAGAAGGCAGACAACAATACACTGAGCCCCATCTACCTGATTCAGGCTGGTCAGATTTATGAGTCTCTGGGTCAGAATGATAAGGCTTTGGACTGCTACACACTGATTAAGAACAAGTATCAGCAGAGCATGCAGTACAACGAGATCGACAAGTATATCGAGCGTGTAAAGTAAAAACGTATGGCTTCTGCTTTACACAATCTTTCTGATTACGATTTCGCTTCCGTACCCAATGCTGCCGACATGAAGTTCGGTATCGTGGTAAGCGAATGGAACAGTAAAATCACAGGCGCCCTTCTGCAGGGCGCTTTTGATACGCTGACCCTTCATGGTGCCAAGGAGGAGAATATCTTTATTCAGACCGTTCCCGGTAGCTTCGAGCTTGTCTTTGGTTCTTCTGCCTTTGTAAACTCTGGTAAGGTAGATGCCGTTATAGCTATCGGATGCGTCATCAAGGGCGACACTCCTCATTTTGACTATATCTGTCAGGGTACTACGCAGGGGTTGGCTGAGTTGAATGCAACAGGCAAAGTCCCCGTCATTTATGGTCTGCTGACTTGCAACACAATGGAGCAAGCCGAGGAGAGATGTGGCGGTATGCTTGGCAACAAGGGCGATGAGTGCGCCGTAACTGCCATCAAGATGGTGGATTACAAAAGAAGCGTTTCTGCTCTTTAAGCAAACTTCTCCGATTATTCTTATAAATAACATAAAGCCGCTGATGCTCAAGAAATTGCGTCTGCGGCTTTCTTTATGATTTCTTCTGTGAATCACTCTTCTTTTTTGGCTTTCCTTTGTATTTGCCGTGATTTTTAGAGTGATATTTTCTCTTTGACTTTGGCTTTGTTTCTTTGTTGTAAACAGGACCTTCGCCTAATGATTGGGGTATGGGAAGCTTCTCTACGTCCTTCTCCAAGAAACGCTCTATACGTGCAAAGTACTGCTGGTCTTTGTCAGAAACCAAGGTAATCGAACGTCCGTTCTTGCCAGCTCTTGCCGTTCTGCCGATTCGGTGAACATAGTCCTCCTTGTCGTGTGGAACATCGTAGTTGATAACCAATTGAATATCGTCAATATCGATACCACGGGCAACAATGTCTGTGGCCACCAGAATGTCTATTTTGCCACTGCGGAACTGATACATTACCTCGTCGCGTTCCGACTGGTCGAGGTCGCTGTGCATAGCCTTGGCCTTATATCCAGCCCTAATGATGCTGATGGCCAAGTCCTTTGTTTTCACCTTGCTACTGGTAAAGATAATAACCCTTTCGGGCTTACGTTCCTTGAATATCTCCTTAACGATACCCAACTTCTGTGTCTCGTAACAGATGTAAGCGCTCTGTGAGATTCCTTCGGCAGGTTTACTCAGCGAAAGCTTTACCTCAACGGGATCCTTTAGCAACTGGTGTGCCAGCTGTAGGATATCCTTGGGCATGGTGGCACTGAACATGATGGTCTGATGGTTCTCTGGCAGCTGCTTGGCAATCTGCAGAATATCGTCGCAGAATCCCATATCCAGCATACGGTCTGCTTCGTCGAGGATAAAGAATGAGACCTTGCTTAAATCTATATTACCTAATGTAATATGGCTGATAAGGCGTCCGGGGGTAGCAATGATAACATCT
>ODAJ014732257.1_pt1 | contig 25994 bp, 16 predicted proteins | sample 1539241 | NCBI WGS metagenome assembly ODAJ01 (sample SAMN02144231, study PRJEB22623) | gut metagenome | biome: sheep rumen | host: Ovis aries | place: New Zealand
CATCCATCAAGCCGGCGGACTTGACATACAGCCTGTAACGGAAGCACCCCAAATGGTAATGCGTGGTACATGTATCGGATTGCAGAAGACAGTCTATCTGCCTGGTCATGGTGTCTATGAATACCCATACACCCCCGAGAACTTCCCTTGGTTCTATGACAAGGCAGAATGGGTGAAATACCTCGACATGATGGTGGAAAACAAATACAACTCGCTATACCTTTGGAACGGGCATCCCTTTGCCTCGCTAGTGAAGCTGAAGGACTATCCCTTCGCACTGGAGGTGGATGAGGAGACTTTCAAGAAGAACGAAGAAATCTTCTCGTTCCTCACCCACGAGGCCGACAAACGCGGCATCTGGGTGATTCAGATGTTCTATAACATCATCCTGAGCAAGCCCTTTGCCGACCATTACGGCTTGAAGACACAGGATCGCCACCGCCCCATCACGCCATTGATTAGTGACTATACCCGAAAGAGCATCGCTGCCTTCATCGAGAACTATCCTAACGTCGGTCTTCTGGTATGCCTGGGTGAAGCTATGGCTACCATTGAGGATGATGTGAAATGGATGAAGGAAACCATCATCCCCGGCATCAAGGATGGACTGAAGGCAGTTGACAGTTCACAGTTGACAGTTGACAGTTCCAACCCTTCTCAACTCTCAACTGTCAACTCTCATCATCTTCCTCCCATCGTGCTGCGCTCGCACGATACCGACGGGCCATTGGTTCTCAAAGAGTCGTTGCCCCTCTACCCCAACATCTACACGATGTCGAAATATACGGGTGAGTCGCTGACCACCTACACACCTGGAGGACCTTGGGGTGAGACCCATCGCCAGTTGGCTGCCGCTGCTCCCGTACATATTGACAATGTACATATCTTGGCCAATCTCGAACCTTGGCGCTGGTCATCGCCCGCCTTCATCCAGAAGACCGTTCAGGCCATGCACCGCGTACACCACTCCAAGGGCTTGCACCTCTATCCGCAGGCTTCCTATTGGGACTGGCCCTATACGGCAGATAAGTTGCCCAATGGCGAACGCCTAAAGCAGTTGGACCGCGACTGGATGTGGTATCAGGCATGGGGACGATACAGTTGGAACGACCAGCGTGGTGCGGATAAGACCTATTGGAAGCAGACTTTGGCCGATTATTATGGCATCGACACCATTGCTGCCGGTCACATGCTCAACGCTTACGACGAGGCCGGTGAGATAGCACCTAAGCTGCTGCGCCGCTTTGGCATTACGGAGGGCAACCGTCAGACACTCCTGCTCGGTATGACGATGGGTGAGTTGGTGAATCCATACAAATACACCATCTACCCCGGCTTCTACGAGAGTTGCGGACCTGAAGGCGAGAAGTTGATAGAGTATATTGAGAAAGAACACAAGGGACTGCCCCATAAAGGAGAGCTTCCCTTTGACATCGTTGACCAGTGTGTCAGTCATGGTGACAGGGCTCTCGTTGAGATGGGAGCCGCAGCCGCCAAGCCCACCCACCATGCCGACGAATACCAGCGTGTGTGGAACGACATCCTCTGCTATGCCTCCTTCGCCAAGGCTTTCCAGTTAAAGGTACGTGCTGCTGCCGAGGTGTTGCGCTACAAGTGGACGCAGGACATCAGTCACCTGGAAACAGCTGTCATCTGGTTGGAACAGAGCCTCAGCATCTGGTACGACCTGAGTCGCATGACGGACAACTGGTATCTCTATGCCAACTCCATGCAGACAGCCCAACGCCGTATTCCTGTTGGCGGTGACGGCGGCAAGATGAAGACGTGGAGCGAGCTGGCTGTGGTCTATCAGGCAGAACTGGATGCCTTCAAGGAGAACATCGAGAAGCTAAAGAACCCTGCTCCAGCCTCCGCTATTAAGATACAGCCTGCCCAGCCTGCCCAGATCACCATCCACTCACCGCTCAACGCTCACCTCTTACCTCTAAAGAAAGGCGCCATCCTGTTCGAGAAGCGTCCCGACACACCCGTTGACTCGCTGGCTCCCGAACTGGCAGGTCTGCAGGCACTGGTATTGAACCGCGACACTACCCGCATCGTGGGCACTACCATCGAGTATGAGAGCGACAAGCCCGTGAAACTGCTCGTGGGTCTCTTCAAGGACGACGACAAGAAGTTTGCCAAAGCCCCCAAACTGGAGATTGACGCTACGGGTAATGAGTACGGACAGGCAGAGCCCATCCTGACCAATGCCATCAGCATCGTGCAGATGCCCAAGGTGAATATCCACCAGTATTCGCTGCCCGCAGGTCGCAACACCATCCGCCTGCCCAAAGGTATTCTCATGGTAGCAGGATTCACCCAAAGTGACATCAAGCCGCGCGACTGCGGACTCAATGGTCCGTCGGGCGAGGTAGATTGGCTGTTCCAAAAATAAGACAAGACGATGAAAAGAATACAGACCGCCCTTATATCCCTCATCACTGTGGTCAGCGGGTTTGCCACTGACATCCCCTCCGACGTGATGAACCGCATCTATCAAGAGGTGCGCACTCCCTATAAATACGGTATGGTGGTAGCACCTACGGACAACTACCACAAGATAGACTGCCCGACGGTGTTCCGTGTAGGCGAGAAATGGTTCATGACCTATGTTGTCTATAACGGCAAGGACGGACTGGACGGGCGCGGCTATGAGACATGGCTGGCCGAAAGTGACGACCTGCTGCATTGGCAGACGCAAGGCCGGCTGCTCAGTTATCCGTCGGACACCACGCGATGGGATGCCAACCAACGAGGCGGATTTCCTGCCCTCATAGACTGGACATGGGGTGGCAGCTATGGTATCTCGAAATACAAGAAAAACTATTGGATGACCTACATCGGAGGTCACGGCACAGGCTATGAAGCCGTTCGCGAACCTCTGAACATCGGTATGGCATGGACACAGGGTGACATCACCCAGGCTCACGAATGGCAGAGCAATGAGAAGCCCCTGCTCAGCATCGACGACAAAGACGTGCAATGGTGGGAGAAGTTGGTGCAGTATAAGAGCACTATCTACGAAATGAGAAAGGAGAACCAACGGTCGACGGCCGAAGGGAAAGTCAAAGGAGAAATGAGAAATGCCATGCCCAAGGAACTAAAGAAGTACCGCTTCATCATGTTCTATAATGCCGGTGGCATCAATCCCGCCAACAATCTCAAGGCCGAGCGTATCGGTATCGCCATGTCTAACGATTTGAAGAAATGGAAACGTTATGACAAGAATCCCGTCTATTTCCATGAGGCCCCAGGTATCATTACAGGCGATGCCCAGATAGTGAAGATGGACGACCTTTTCGTGATGTTCTACTTCTCTGCCTACAACCCCGACCGCAAGTATAATGCCTATAACACCTTCAGCGTCAGCCGCGACTTGCTACATTGGGAGGACTGGACGGGTGACGACCTCATCATCCCATCCAAGTCCTATGACGAGATGTTTGCCCACAAAAGCTACGTGGTGAAGCACGATGGCGTGGTCTATCACTTCTACTGTGCCGTGAACAACGACCAGCAACGCGGTATTGCCGTAGCCACCAGCGTGCCTATGGGACGTAGCGATGTGCGTTTCCCAGAACCCGAGCACAAGGGTCGCCGCACCATCACCTCGCTCAACGAAGGCTGGTCAGCCCGCTGTTCAGCAGGGCGCGATACCCTCGCGGCAACGGTCAACATCCCCCACAACTTCGACGATTATTACGGCTACCGCCAGTTGCGTCACGGCAACCTGCATGGAAAGGCCACCTACCATAAGACCTTCGATGTTAAGAAGCAGGACGGAAAGTGCTACTTCCTACAGTTTGAGGGCGTAGGCACCTATGCCACCGTCATCCTCAATGGGCATAAGTATCCTGAGGAACTGGTGGGGCGTACCGTCTGGACACTTGACATCACCGACCGATTGAAGAATGGCAAGAACGAGTTACAGGTCAACGTCAATCATCCTGCCATGCAGACAGCCTCCCCCTGGGTTTGTGGCGGCTGTTCGTCGGAATGGGGTTTCAGCGAAGGCTCGCAGCCTTTTGGCATCTTCCGTCCCGTCTCCCTGATAGAGACAGATGCCGTACGCATCGAACCCTTTGGCATTCATATATGGAACAATGCTGCTTGCGACAGCATCTTCATAGATACTGAGATTAAGAACTACACCAAACAGGCGCAGACCTTCGAACTGGTCAACAAGTTCACCCTTGCCAGTGGCAAGCAGGTGTTCCGCCATGCTATGTTCGTAACGCTGAGACCTGGCGACGCTACTACCGTCCACCATGCCGAGCCTGTCAGCAACGTCCATCGATGGAGCCTAGAGGATCCCTATCTCTATAACCTCTCTACGATGATCAAGCGCGATGGAAAAACCACCGACGAGGTGCGCACCCCATTTGGCATCCGCAGCATCTCGTGGCCCGTGCTCCGCCAGCGTTCTTCTGAACCAAGCAACGTTTTGGCCAACGACAACCGCTTCTACCTGAACGGTCAACCTGTTTTCATCAATGGCACGTGCGAATACGAGCACCTGTTGGGAGCCAGTCATGCCTTCACGCCAGAGCAAATCCGCTCCCGCATGAAGCAGATTACCAATGCCGGTTTCAATGCGCTCCGCGAGGCTCATCAGCCCCATCACCTGCTCTACCAGCAGTTGTGCGACGAGCAAGGCATACTGTTCTGGAGCCAGTTCTCTGCCCATATCTGGTACGACACCCATAAGTTCCGCAACTCGTTTAAACGCCTGCTGGTGCGTTGGATAAAGGAGCGTCGCAACTCCCCCAGCATCGTGCTCTGGGGACTGCAGAACGAGAGTGTGCTGCCCAAGGCTTTTGCCGAGGAGTGCAGCGACATCATCCGCAGTCTTGACCCCACCTGTCAGGACCAGCGTGCCATCACGACCTGTAATGGTGGCGAGGGCACCGACTGGAATGTCATCCAGAACTGGAGCGGCACTTATGGCGGTTCTGCCGATAACTACGACAACGAGCTAAAGCGTGCTGAGCAACTGCTGAATGGTGAGTACGGTGCCTGGCGCACCATCGACCTGCACGGCGCAGCCAAATACAGCGAGGAGTCGTTCACCAGGCTCTTGGAGACGAAAGCCCGTTTGGCGGAGAGTGCCAAGGATAGTGTCTGCGGTCATTTCCAGTGGATTTTCAACTCCCACGACAACCCTGGCCGCGTACAGCCCGACGGTGCTTACCGTCGTATTGACAAGATTGGCCCTATCAACTACAAAGGACTGGTCACCGCCTGGGAGGAGCCTACCCCAGCCTACTACATGTACCGCAACCGCTATGTCAGTCGTTGTGCCACAGCGACTGGCAAAACTGCAGCAGACAGGAACCGCGACCTTGTGAAGGGGGCTGAAGGCTATCACTACCTCTATCGCATCAACTGCGGCGGCAATGCCTTCCAGGATGAGTTTGGTCAGCAATGGCTGGCCGATGACACCCTGCATAGCCATTCTTGGGGACAAGATTTCGAAGATATCAATGCCCTGCAGGCCAGCCAGCGCCATATCACCAACGACATTCGTGGCACCCAAAGCGATGAGCTGTTCCAATATTTCCGCTTCGGACGCCACCGTCTGTGGTATGATCTGCCCGTGCTCCCTGCCTTATCACAGCAATCCGACACCGCCACCTATCGCATAGAACTCTATTTCGCAGAACCGTGGCACGGTCGAGAAGCCTCTGAGACAGCCGACTATGAGGGATTGCGCATCTTCGATGTAGCCGTCAACGGAAAGACGGTAGTTGACGACCTTGACCCATGGGCTGAAGCTGGCTACTGTGGTGCCATGAAGCGTGTGGTCTATGCCAAGGCTGTTGAAGGACGCCTGCGTATCTCCTTCCCAGAAGTAAAGGCTGGTCAGGCTGTCATCTGCGGTATTGCCATAGCCAGCCAGCGGGAGAGTGTAACCCTCTCTGCCCAGCAGTTATCCTCTCTTGCCGTAAATTGGAAAGCCCTCGATACCGATACGATTGCCAAACTACCGAAGGAGGAATTGCCTAAGGATACTGAGGCACGCCCTGCCTCAGTCTATGAGCCGGAAAAGGTTGTAGGAAAGGCCAAGAGCAATGCCACCTCTTTCATCATCACCCCTGGTCTTGGTCAGGAGTATGCCCTTCGTTTCCGTTACAAGAACACTACCGGACAGCCGGTAACAGCCCGCATAACGGTTACCGACTCCAAGAATACGGTATTGGTGGATACGGATGTCACCTTCCCGCCGACACCGAATAAGTTTAAGATGCTGTCAACAACGACAGGCACCCAGATTAATGCTGGAACCTACCGACTGCGTATCGACACGAAAGATGTGGAATTTAAAGAACTGGAAGTACAATGAAACAAATTCTTTATAGCCTAATAGGACTCTTATTGCCTGCCACCTCCATGCTCGCTGGAGAGCACCATGACTGGGAGGATAACCACGTGCTGCAAATCAACCGTGAACCAGCACGTGCCTACTTTATTCCCTATGCCGAGCACAAGGGCGACCGTATGGTGAGTCTGAACGGAACGTGGCAGTTTCGATGGACCAAGACTCCCGACGAGCGCATCCGCGACTTCTATCGCACGGATTATGACGCCTCGGCATGGGACAAGCTGACCGTACCTGCCAACTGGGAAGTGAACGGCTACGGCACCCCCATCTATATATCAGCAGGCTACCCCTTCAAGATTGATCCGCCCTATGTAATGAAGGAGCCCAAGAAGGAGTGGACCACCTACGAGGAACGAAACCCCACAGGACAGTATCGTCGTACCTTCACCCTGCCCGCTAGTTGGCAATCGGGTCAGACCTTTCTGCGCTTCGAGGGTGTGATGTCTGCCTTCTATGTCTGGATAAATGGTCAACGGGTTGGTTATAGCCAAGGCTCTATGGAACCCTCCGAATTCAACATCACCCCCTATATCAGGAAAGGTGAAAACCAGATAGCCGTCGAGGTGTATAAATACAGCGACGGCTCCTATCTCGAAGATCAGGACTTCTGGCGCTTCGGTGGTATTCATCGTGACGTGCTGATTTATCACACTCCTGATGTCCGCCTCCGTGATGTGGCCGTTCGTGCCTCTATGGATGGAGTGCTTCAGATGAACCCGCAGTTCTCCGTATATAATGGCGAGACGGGCGAGGGCTATCGTCTTGTAGCCACCCTTTTGGATGCCAACCGTCCTGTAGGTGGCGACACCATAGCTGCCGATGAGGTTCTCGACCTGCAACACAAGGCAGCCCGCATGAACGAGTGGTTCCCGCAACGTGGTCATCGCAAGTTCAACCGCATGGAGATAAAGGTGGCCAATGCCAAACTGTGGAGTGTTGAGCAGCCTTACCTCTATACTCTCCGCCTACAACTGCAGAAGGCCAATGGCACCATAGTCGAGCAAGTGACGCAGAAAGTCGGTTTCCGAAGCATTAGCATCAAGAACGGACAATTGCTCATCAACGGACAACCCATCAAGATACGGGGTGTCAACCGCCATGAGCACGACCCCTATACCGCCCGTGTGATGACGGAGCAGCGCATGCTTCAAGACCTGCGACTGATGAAGCAAGCCAACATCAATGCCGTCCGACTGGCCCACTACCCTAACTGTCCACGCTGGTATGAACTGTGCGACTCGATGGGCATGTATGTGATGGACGAGGCCGACGCCGAGACCCATGGACTGCGAGGCACGCTGGCTTCCACCCCCGACTGGGGCGATGCCTTCTTGGATAGAGCTATCCGCATGGCTGAGCGCGACAAGAACCACCCCTGCATCATCTTCTGGAGTCTGGGCAACGAGAGTGGCTATGGCCCCAACCAGGCAGCCATGTCCGCCTGGCTCCATGAGTTCGACCCCACGCGTCCTGTTCATTACGAGGGTGCTCAGGGTAATTATACAGGTAAAGGAGAAGAGATTCCCGACCCTTCTACCGTTGATGTCATCTCACGCTTCTATCCCCGTGTGATGCAGGACTACCTGAACCCGGGTATTCCTGAGGGTTCAGACAAGGAGCGTGCGGAGAATGCCCGTTGGGAGCGCCTCCTGGAGATTGCCAACAAGACGGGCGACCGTTGTACATGGGTAGGCTCCGATGGTGGTCCGCGCCCCGTGCTCACCAGCGAATATGCCCATTGTATGGGTAATGCCCTCGGCAACTTCAAAGAGTATTGGGACGAGATTAACTCCAATCCCCGCATGCTGGGCGGATTCATCTGGGACTGGGTGGATCAGGGCATAGCCCTAAATGAGAAATTAGAAATGAGAAATGAGAAATTGGCTGGTATCCCGAGGGGCGCCATACTCTATGGTGGTGACTTTGGCGACAAGCCCAACCTGCACGCCTTCTGCATGAACGGCATCGTACTGAGCGACCGCACGCTGACACCCAAATACTACGAAGTGCAAGCCATCTATGGTGGCATGAGCCAACAGGAGATTACCGACCAATATCCTGAGACCAAGGCTGCCAAGCCCAAGGTGTCGAAATCAAAGGCTCCTACCTCTTACATCATCCATCTTACTTCTAACATCAAACCGCAGGTTTTCCGTGCTCCTACGGACAATGACAAGAGCTTCGGAAACTGGCTGGCCAAGGACTGGAAGCGTTACGGACTGGACACCCTGCGCATTCCCATGACGACTCAGCAGCAAGGCAACGAGTTTACCTTCACTTTCGAGATTCCCGACTCGCTGCCCCCACTGCCCCGACTGGGTATCGTCATCGAACTGCCGCGCGAATACGAACAACTGGCGTGGTATGGACGTGGACCGTGGGATAACTATCCCGACCGTAAGCAGTCGTGCCCCATCGGGTTGTGGAAATCAACCGTTTCCCAGCAATACGTTCACTATCCCCGTCCACAGGATTCCGGCAACCACGAGGACTGCACGATGGTAGAGCTGAAGACCAAGAAAGGCAAGAAGCTTCGTATCGAAGCCGTTGATGAACCCTTCTCCTTCTCAGCCCTGCCCTACTCTGCCCAGTACCTGTATTCCAAGACCCATGACTACCAGTTGCAAGACCAGGGCAAGACCTACCTCAGTATCGACTGTGCCGTGATGGGTCTGGGCAACAGCTCATGCGGTCCCGGTGTGCTGAAGAAATACACCATCGACAAGAACAAAAAGCACCAACTGAAGATACGGATCACGGAATAAAAATTAACCCTGGGTTATCATTCATTAACCCAGGGTTATTTGTCAATAAGGTATCCTTATTCGCACAAAGGCAATAATTGCTAGTTTTAAAGGTTGCAATTGAGTTTCATCAACACGGAACGAAGGACGAACCAGGCATGCAGGAGGACAGTCTGTACATAGCCGTAATGCGCGGCCATGACGTCGAAGCGCTCCCACAGTGAGGCTTGGTGATGCTGGGTGGTGTCGCCGCCTTCCTCAAAGTTGGCTACAATGACGTTGGCATTAACAAGGGGCAGACCCATGCGGTCAGCTTCTTTCATGATGCAAATGCACCAATCGACATCTGCGGAGTGGCGATATTTCAGGTTATAGGGGAACTGGCGGGCTATGTCGAGACGGGCATAGAAAGCCTGATGACAGACCAACATGCCTTTTTTGAAGGAGCGCCATGTGAGCACCTTGGGTGGACGATGGCGACGCAGATGGAGAAAGCGACCCTCACCATCGGTGATGGCTGTGTCGCCATAGACCACGGCGGGGAGGGAGGAGGTCTGAAGGATGATGTCTGAAGAATGAGGGGTGATGGCATTGACCACCGTCTGTATGGTATCAAGGGCATAGAGCGAGTCGCCTGCGTTAAGGAACACTATATAGTGGCCCGTCGCCTTCTGGAGTCCTTTGTTCATGGCATCGTAGAGTCCGTTGTCAGGTTCCGACTGTATGATGACCTCATGGCGACTTGCGGCTTGGTATTGCTGAGCTATCCGCAGGGTATCGTCCTTGGAAGCCCCATCGATGATGAGGTGCTCGATGTGGGGATAGGTCTGGCAGAACACGCTGTCGAGGGTTCGCTGTAAGGTGCGTGCTGCATTATAGGTAATGGTAACTATCGAAATCCGTATCATCGCTTCATCTCCTTTGGCTGCATGGCTGATTCATAGACTTCGATATAGCGCTTGGCCACGCTCTGCTGCGAATAGCTGTGGGCTACCTTCTGCACGGCAGACTTGCCCAGTTCCGCATAATCGGCCTCCTCCAAGACGTAACGGATGCCTGCAGCCAGGTCATCGACATCACGGAAACGGGCCACATAGCCGTTTTGCCGGTGGTCAATCATCTCAGGAATGCCTCCCACCTGGAAGCCCACACAGGGCACTCCGCATGCCATCGACTCCATGAGCGTGTTGGGCAAGTTGTCTTCCAACGAAGGGAGCACAAAGACATCGGCACTATTATACACCTCAACGATGCGCTTCGGATTGCTGACATAGCCCAATGGACAGGCGGGGAGAGAGAGTTGCGAAGCAACATCCTCAGCATGTCCGCCAAGGATACCGACCACCGTGTCCTGCTTCATCTCCGGATGCTTCTCCACCAACTTAGCGACGGCATCCACGAAATAGCCCATGCCCTTGCGCGGATCGGTGACACGCTGTGACACGAAGAGGATGATCCGCTTGTCGGTGGGAAGGTTCAATGCCCGACGAGCCTCCTGCTTGTCCTGAGGACGGAACACATGGGTATCGATGGGATTGGGAATACTGGTCACCACCTGACCTCTCAGCAACGCACTCTTGCGAGCCTCGTCAGCGAGCCATTGGCTACAAGCCACATAGGTGACACGCTGCCCCTGAAGCATGCGCTGCTTCTTTAGCCACACCCGATGAGAGAAGTCAAGCCCACCAGACATCAGCGGACAATGGCAGCACTCCGTTTGGAAAGCCTCACAGCCACGGGCATAATGGCAGATGGCTGTAGCAGGCCATATATCGTGCATGGTCCACACCACGGGTTTGCCACTTTCCAATATCTTACGAATGTTCTTCAGCGAGAGCATGCCTTGGTTCACCCAATGCAGATGGATGACGTCGGCTTCCTGAAACTCGGGCAATGTAGTGATGTCCACCCCACAGTTAGCAATGTCTATCTCGAACAAATGGTCGCGTTTCATACACAAATGAAGCCAGATGACCAGCCGCTCCCACAGGAAATTACATTGTGCGCGCCACTTGGCCTTCAATCCGCAAACGGTCAGCGAGTCGGTCTCCTTGTCGCGAACCAGCATCTTCGCCTTCACCCCATTGTTCTTCAGTGCCTCCATCAGCCGGTTGGCGGCTACGGCAGCTCCTCCGGTGCGTTCGCTTGTATTGACAATCAGTACTCTCATACCTACTATTCTTTAATACAAGGGACAAAGGTAGTGCAAATCGAGAGAAATGCAAAATAAATCCCCATTTATTTTCATTTTCGAGATGTAGCCTACCTAAGACAGAAGTAAATAAGGAATAAAAAAATGTAAATAAGCGTAGAAGTTATGTTAACAACTGTTGTTATCGCACACAATCACTTGATTTAAGTCAAGAATAGTGCACTTTTTACACCAAAAAGATGATAAATATTTGTTCGTAACGAAAAAGTTCGTACCTTTGCATCGTCAAACAAAGACAACCGGTTCACTCCGGCTTTGACTAAGTGAAGTCAAAGATTGGTTAATAGATTGTTTTAGGTTAGTAGTAATATTTATAGTTTTAGGTTTTTAGTTATTGGTAAAAAGAAAGTTTTAAATGTGTGGAAAACAGTGGTCGCTGTGAAGCGCTCATAACTTTCTTTTATTTTGAAAAGGTTAGTATTAATAAGATATTCCTGCTGAGAGGCAGGTCCTCCGGTTCAAAAGCCGGAATTTATTAGAATAAGGATTTTTAGTTAAACATAGGCTTTTGGATGCCGCTGCTCGTTGATGAGTAGCGGTATTTTTTTTGCTACCCACCAAGAACAGCCTTTCCAGCGGTTACTTCTCTATCAACGCCACGGCATAGGCTGATATGCCCTCCTGACGCCCTGTAAAGCCCAGCTTCTCGGTAGTCGTTGCCTTGATGGAGATATTGTCCGCATCGGTCCCGATGACAGCAGCCATACATTGCTGCATAGCGGGAATATGCGGGTTCAGCTTGGGACGCTCTGCACAGATGGTAGCATCGACATTCACCAGGTGATAACCCTTGGTAGCTATCAGTTCGATGGTCTTCTTCAGGATAATCTTGCTATCCATACCATCCGTCTCGGCTGAGGTGTCAGGGAAATGATAGCCTATATCACGCATATTGGCAGCACCCAGGATAGCATCGCAAATGGCATGTATCAGCACATCGGCATCGCTATGTCCCAACAGTCCCAACTCATGTTCAATCTTAATACCGCCCATCCAGAGGTCGCGTCCAGCCACCAGCTGATGGACATCATAACCCATTCCTACTCTAATCATATAACTTAATTATCCGCTCGACCTTTGGTCGATTCATACCTTTAGGTCGAAAATTATCTATTATTTCCTAAACAAGTCCTTGATGCCGTCCATATCGAAGGCAAGGGTGAAACGGAGTGTCTGGTCCAGAGGGTTGGTCTTGGCTGTAGCAATCACATAACCCACATCGAGTGAGAACACACTCATACGGAAACCGCCACCGACGGTGAAATATTTCAGGTTACCCTTGCTCTCTGCCTGGTGATGATAACCTGCACGCAGCGTGAACTGGTCGTGATACACATACTCGGCACCTAGACTCCATTGAATCTCTTCCAACTCCTCCTTGAATCCGCCAGGAGCATCGTGGAAGCTCTTAAAGATACCTGCGATAGAGCTAAGGTCGTTGTATTCGTTGATGACACGCTGTTCATAGTCTGTCGTTGACTCGCCATCGTTCTGCTTGGGAACCGTTGGCACAAGTAACTTATTAGCATCAGCAGCAATGGTGAAGCGGTTGTACTCATCGACAGGCACCATCAGCGATGCACCGATGCGCAAATTGGCAGGTATGAAATTGGAACGGTCGTCACCGAAATACTTGATTTTACTACCTATATTCGAAATATTCATACCCAATCCCAACTGACATTCACGGTGGCCGATATTGATATAGTTGTTATAATAACAAGCCAGGTCGGCAGCGAAAGCTGAAGCAGGCGTGGCGTTCTCCGTATAATCGAAGCGCAGGTCGCTATACAGCCAGCGAATGACCGCAGCAATGGAGAACTTCTCACTCAGCATTAGGGAAGCACCCACGTCAAGTGACATCTCGTAAGGCTTCACCGTCATGGCATTGGCATCGTCGGCAGTCATCACCTCGCCCAGCGAGAAATAGCGCAACGAGCCACTCACGGAAGCATAGTCGCCAATTCGATAATAGCCTGCCACATAAGCCAGGTCAATGTCATTCACCAACTTGCGCAACCACGGGGTGTAGTTCAATGCAATACCAGCCCTGCTGATGCAGAAAGGATACTTCGCAGGGTTCCAGTATTGCGAGTTCACGTCAGGATCAGTAGCCACACCGACATCACCCATACCTGCTGCACGGGCATCAGGAGCAATGGTTTGCGAAATCACCGCATGCTGAATCGGGTTGAACTGACTCTTCGTGTCCTGGGCACTAGCAGTCATACCCAGGAACAGGCAACATGCCATTATTACTATCTTTGTTCTCTTCATAATCCGTTTATTGATGAGTGAAAATTATTAGTTTCTTAGTTTTCGAAGCATACGAGCTGCCCTCTGAGCTGATACTTATCTTATAGAGGTACAATCCCGTGTGCAGTTTTCTTCCGCCATCTACCGTCAGGTCCCAGTCGAAAGAAAGGGTATTGTCCGCAGGCACACCGTTCTCGGAATGTGTCCACAGATGGCGTCCAGAGGTATCATAAACATCCAGTTTCACATCCATCTGCGTTCCGATACGGTCGTGAACCACGCGGAATGAGGTATTCGTCCTGGCCGGGTTTGGCGAACAGTCAACATCGATGAACAATGGTTCCAGTCCTTTCTCTACATGGAAGGTAAGCTCGCTCGACGAGGCATTGTTCAGCACATCCCATGCCACAAAACGCAGGGAGTGCTGTCCGTAACTCAAAGCCGGAATGCTGAACCCTACCCTTCCTCGCTGATAGCTACCAAAGTCATACTGGAAATAGTCGTTCAAGGAATAGGTCTTCGACATCTCTCCATCTATAATCAGTTGCAGGTCGTGACCAATACCGCTTCCAGAAGCGTTGATACCATCCTCGTCGCTGATTTCTGCCACGAAATAAGGCGTGCTGTTCACACTTCCCCCATTGGTAAACGCGGTACTGTTCAGATAACAATAGATGTTAGGACCTATCGTGCTCTGACTGGAACTTTCCGAACCATTCAGCACCAAATTGTCGCAGACACCATGTGCCGTGACCATCTTGTCATCATCTACCGCATAAAGGTTCATCAGCGCCGTCAAGTCTGAGTAGTTGATGTCCTTGGGTACCGCAAAGGTAAACTTGAAACGACCGTTCTTCACATAGTCGCTGCCATGATAGACCGTGTTCAGACGGTCGTAATAGACAAAGGGGTCTTCAGCACCTTCTCTTGAGGTGTCGTTCAGCTTGCAGACCACCTTTTCTTTCACGTCGCGCATCACGGCTGTCAACACGCCGTCAAATGCCTCATCCTCATCGCCCACAGCATTCTCCACATGCCCACTCACGGTAGCTGTGACACCTGCCTTGAGTGTCAGAGTCATGCTCTCCTGGATAGGTGCCCCGTTAATAGAGTCAACCCTGATGTTACGGGTAGGAATAGCCAGTCTCAGGGCTGGGTCGCCCAACAAGGAGTATTGCAACTTATTGGGTGTCTGGTCCAGTTTCGTGGTTATCAGCTCGTTCTTCGTCTGTCGCACAGCCTCGCCTATCGGCAAGGGTCTGCCGCTTTCGTCAAGACTCAGCACATAACGCATGAAGACCATATTCATCAGCCTGTTGTAACTCTGATAGACCGTTCGGGTAGTACCATAGAAGGCGATAGCGCCACTCGTCTCGTTAAAGAAAGCTGTCTCACCGATGTTCTCTTCCTGTCCGTCGAATGGCATGATGTCGCAAGAGGCTGTCACCCACAATGGGAAACGGGACTTCGCCGACTCTTCGAAATCCTTCAGGCGCAACACGTATTCGTGTGAGATTGCATCAGCTCGTCCATGACCGGAATAGTTCATTATCAGCGCACCTTGCTGCATCTGCTGCTTGATAAGTCGCGTTACGTCAGGATAGGAATTTCCCGTTGATGACGACACCCGGGTATAGGCATCCCACATGATGCGCTTAACCATCAAGTTGGGATACAACGCCTCTACTTGTCGCGCTCCGGCATCAGCATCGTCCATGTGTTGGTTCTGGTTACCGTCATCGCCCATGAAGCATACGGTATTCTGCCAATCACCAGCCTCTTTGTTATCCACATAACTTATTATCTTGTCAACAGCAATCTGAGCTTCTTCAGCAGTTCTTGCAGATATGCGGCCTACAGCCACATCTGGCTTGTCGGCTGTCACCAGATTGTCACCCTCATTGTCGTCCAGGAGGCAGAAATAGTCATCCGACACGTAACAGCTGGTTTCACTATAGGAATTCTCACTCTCATAGCACAGCAGGAAATCTTCAGGCGAACAGGCACTCCACGTGCTCAGCACCATGCGGTTATCCCAAGCCCCATCACCCAGCAGCAACAGATAGCTGGGCATATCCTCCTCACGCTCGGCCCTGTCGTATAGCATCTTCAGGTAACGACGGTAGGCATTGGCATCGGGTGTACCACTCGAGAATTCATTATACAACTCATCAGCAGGAACTATCTGTACCCTCATCCCGTCATGTGACTCATGCAGCGTTTTCAACTGTTCGGCCTGAGCCTTCAGCTTCTGCGTCTCTGGAATGACAATAATCATATCGGCAGCCTCAGCAGCATGATAGTTCTGATTGGTGATACGCCCCACCAACACGGGCTCATCCCATGTTGCCGTCAAGTCAGGGGCGTCCTGCGGCTGTGTGGCATAAATGGAGATATAGTCCAGCCTGACCGTTCCACTACCACGCTGCGGAGTCATCACGATATGGTTGATAGCTTGCAGATTCGATACACTGAACGATTTCTTCTCCGTTCGCATCATTTCCAGACTGCCATTGTTTGGTACCCATATCGTTCCTACTTCCTCGTCATTTACCGATACCAGCACAGTAGCTCCACCTTCAGCAGTGAGGTTTATCGTAACCTCTCCCTCAGTAGAGGTTCCTGTAGAACCGACTTCAAAGGTATAGCTCTTGTCTGCCACCATTTCCCGTGCATCATAAAGGTTCCGACCACCATGATACCATGCATAGTCGTCTATCTCGTACAGGGAGCAATAGTCATCATCCAAGGGGTAATAAGTTGCCAAGAACTCTTCCGTGCTTATCACGGCAGACTCCTCGTCATTCTCCGTCAGGAAGTAATAGCCATAGTCGGAATAAGGGTTACGCACGCGCTGATGGTCTTGGTCCCACGTTACAGGACCTATACCATAGAACAGCTTCCTGCCATTGACTACACAGGTGGGCAACTCCTTCAAATCGTCTGTTTCAATCAGGTAATCCCCGGTCAGTTTCTCGGGTTGTAGTCCGCCACCATAACCATACACCTTCACCTTCTCAAGACTGGAGAATCCTGCTTTCTTAATGAGGTCTTCGGTCAATTGATATATACCTGTTTGGGGAATGCATACCTTAATCCATGTACCTTCCCTTAAAACGGAATTTGCAGCATAACGGCTAACGGCATCGGAACGTTTGCCACGACGAACGGACATCTTCTTGCCCTTGATGTCAAGCATGAAGCTTACCAGTTTCTGATACTGCCCGTTATGGTAAACCAAAGGCACGAAAGAAACATAAAGCGTGCCCTTTTTCCTGGACACCGTCATACGCTGACTCACATCGGGCATGGCTTTCAGTGGTTCATTGGTAATAGCGTGATAACGCTTCACCTCCTCCTCACTCATCGGAATGAACTCGGGATAGGCAATATTGACACTATATACCGAGTCGGCATAATGCGCTCCTACGGGATAGGCATAAGTAAATACGGGCAACAGAGAGTCAATAGTGACCTCCTGGGCGGTCAGATTGAAAAACCGCTGCGCCGCTGCGTGGCTAGAGAATAGAGAACAATGAATAGTGAATAATGCTATCAGCATCATCCACCTCAAGATTACAATTTGTTTCATACTATTCACTATCTACTTTTTACTTGTGCGTTAGCGCGCATTAAACTCCAGCACTTTCCGATCTTCCAACCAACCTTCCAGATGGTCGTCGATGTGTATCGGACCTACACCTACTGGTGTCCCTGTGTAGAGCAGATCGCCCGTCTTCAGGGTAAAGAACTGTGAGATGTAGCTGATGAGCTCGTCCACCTTGTAGAGCATATCGCTCGTACAACCTTCCTGCACCGTCTTACCGTTGATGTCCAGATGGAAGTGAAGAGCCTGTACATCTCTCAGCTTCTCTTTTTCCACCCACTCACCAATGACGGCGGAACCGTCAAAACCCTTACAGATTTCCCATGGATGCCCCTCATTACGTGCTTTTCGCTGCCAGTCGCGGGCTGTAAAATCTATTCCGACAGTCACCGCATCATAGTAGCGGTGGGCAAACCTCTCTGGGATGCTCTTCCCTAGCCTGCTGATGCGCACCACCACCTCTGTCTCATAATCGACCTGTTCACTCCAGTCTGGGATGAAGAAAGGCTTGTGGTCCTTCAACAATGCAGAGTCCGCCTTGGTGAAAATAACGGGTTGCTCTGGTTTATATAACGCTCCATCCAGCTCTTTATTGTGCTGGATATAATTCATTCCAACTGCAAAAATCTTCATAATCTATCACTTTTTCGGTGCAAAGGTATATATTTCTAATGAAAAACCATTATCTTTGCAAACATAATGCGGAAGATAATGACTGTCATAGAGCTCCTTTGGGTCACCCTCTGCCTGCATGCACAGGGTGACCCGCATAGTCTGCGCCTCATGGGTACTGCCATTGAAGGACCCATAGATAGCGTGCGCCAGCAACTGGTGGCAAACGGTTTTAAGGAATGGGGACAGTCTGACGACGGAGAAGACCTTTATTTCCGTGGGAATTTCTATGGCATCCGCGCCAAGCTTATTCTGAGTCATTCTGTTGAGACCCACCTCGTTACCTCTGCCTATGTCAGCATAGGCCCTTACAGCACAGAGGCGATGCTTACCAAGAACATACAGTATTTCCTTTACAAGTTACAGAAAGAGCATGGAGAATTCTCCCAACGCGACGGCACCTATTTTTTCCTCGACGACTTCGGAAGTATTAAGCTTTCCATTGCCAACAACGACAATGGCTCACGCGATATCCGTGTATTCTATTTCCCCAACACAGCCTTCTACAAGGATGCTGTCTGTCTGGGCTTACATGGACCTGTGCAAGAGGTTGTCACAGAGAATGCCGTGGCAGAGGAACAGTTCATGCACTTCCTGCAGAACGGCCAACTGGAGAACCCCGATCTTACCCATCGGCGATACAATCGCTATGGCTATATCGAAAGCGCTCAGATGACAGAGCAGACGGGACACAGCACGGTACAGTACGAATACGACGATGATTTCCGCCTCAAGCGACGCATCCTCACCAATACAGAGGCAAACATCACCTATGTCAACGAGTACAACTTTAACGTGCAGGGTGACATCATCACCCAATATCAAAAAGTGTACGACAAAAACAAGGAGTGCATCCTTACCATCACGATGCATAACAACTACCTCACACGCGATGAGCAAGGCAACTGGACCAGTAACTCGCTCACCTTCTCATACTGGGAGAAAGGACAGCAGAGCCAGCAGACCACGGTCCTGCAGAAGCGCACACTCACCTATTGGGAATAACAGCTTACTTTATAACAACTAAATAATTAAGACTATGGAACAAGGAACATTTTATGAAATCTGTGGTGTCTTGGCTAGCGTATCCATGATTCTGGGCTATCTGCCTCAGGCTATCCAGACCATTCGTACCCGACAGACGGACGGCATTGCCATGCCGACTTTTATCATGATGTTCGTGGGATCGTTATTTTTTGTTCTTCAGGCACTTCTCCACGAACCAGAGGTTATCTGGTCGCTCTTCCTCACCAACCTGGTGACTGGAAGCTGCAGTCTTATCGTCTTTATCATCAAGATGTACAACGACTATTTCAAGAAAAAAGCCTAAGAAGACATTTCGTCCACACATGAAACAACTACTCTTAATTTGTATGCTCGTCATGAGCATCCCTGGAGGGGCTCAAACGTTCACGAACCCCATACTTGGCGGCGACTATCCCGACCCTACCATTATGCGCGAGGGTGAAGACTATTACATGACTCACTCTGCTTTTGATTATCAGCCGGGACTCACCGTTTTCCACAGTAAGGACCTTGTCCACTGGCAACCCATCTCCTATGCCCTCAAAACCTATCTGGGCAGCGTATGGGCACCTGACATTTGTAAGTACAAGGACCGTTATTATATTTACTTTACCGTGGCCACCCAGCCTCGCAGTAACTATGTGGTGTGGGCCAAGAGTCCTATGGGACCTTGGAGCAATCCCATTGACTTGCATGTGCGCAACATCGACCCCTGCCATGTGGTGGGTGAGGATGGTTCCCGATGGTTATTTATGAGTGCCGGCAAGCGAGTACAACTGACAGACGATGGACTGGCCATCGTACCGGGTACCGAGGAAACGGTTTATAACGGATGGCTCTATCCTGAGGACTGGGAGACGGAAGGTTTCTGTCTGGAAGGTCCTAAGTTGCGGAAGATTGGTAAATACTATTACTATTTCAATGCAGAAGGAGGTACAGCAGGTCCTCCCACGAGCCACATGGTGACACAAGCCCGTTCCACTAGTATCAACGGTCCATGGGTGAACGCACCTAACAATCCGCTAATCCATACTTGGAGCAAAGAGGAACGTTGGTGGAGCAAGGGACATGGTTCCATTATTGACACTCCTGACGGTGGGTGGGTCATCGTATATCACAGCTATGAGAAAGACTTCACCTGCCTAGGACGGCAAACGCTGATGGAGCCTCTCTATCTGGGTTCTGATGGATGGTTCCATCGCTATGACAGCGTTGATGTTGCCCAGCCTATCGCCAACCCCATCAAGAAGAGTTTCAATGTTAATCGCCACGGCAGACTCTCTGAGTTCCGCTTAGGGTTTGAATGGAAATTCTACAAGGCTTTCCATCCTGAGCGGGTGAAGGTGAGCAACGGCACACTTACGCTCCAGGCGCAAGGCGACTCTCCTGGGACCTCTGCTCCGATGATGTTTGTAGCAGGCTGCCATCGTTATCAGATAGAGGCAGAAATAGAGTTGCAAGGGGATGTCACAGCAGGTCTTGTCATGTATTACAACGGTCAGTTCTATCAAGGAACAGGTTTTGACAAAGAACGTCGTTATCGCTATCGGAAAGGCGGACAGACTCGTGCTGGCATGAACACCACCCATACCACCCACATGTGGTTACGGTTGGTTAACCGCGACAATATCATCACGGGATGGTACTGTCTTGATGGTAAGGAATGGAAGCGTGAGACGTGGGGAATGGACTGCTCGGGCTACAATCATAACACGCTCTATGAGTTCCAAAGCGTATTACCGGGCATATTCGCTTCTGGCAATGGCTATGCCGTCTTCAAGAACTTCAAATACAGGGAACTTTAGTAAGAAGTCCCATCATCAAGAACATTAGAATGTAGATTTCAAGACCTGCTCCACTACCTTCGGGTAATATTCCATCTCCAGCAGGTGTTCCTTCTCGGCAATGTCGTCCACACTATCTGTGGGCGACAATTGTGTCTTATACTGGGCAATGATTTCACCACTATCGCAAACGGGTGTCACATAATGCACCGTCATTCCCGTTTCCGTCTCGCCAGCAGCCTTTACCGCCTCATGAACATGATGTCCCCACATTCCCTTTCCACCATACTTAGGCAATAGTGCCGGGTGAATGTTGATGATACGACGTGGGAAAGCCTCTATCAGAAAGTCTGGCACTAGGGGCAGGAATCCTGCCAGCACAATAAAGTCTATCCCATACTTCTGCAACAAGGGCATCATCACCTGCTCGTCGTTCAGTTCCACTTTAGGAGCTACAGCAGTTGGCACACCCAACTTCTCAGCTCTCACCAGTGCATAGGCGTCAGCCTTGTTGCTTACTACCAATGCACAATTAACAAGATCCGACCCTTTGAAATAGTTTATCAGATTCTCACAATTTGTGCCTCCTCCCGACACAAAAATAGCTAAGTTTATCATGATTTATCCAGTTTGTTTTTATTAATTTCATCCAGCATGATTTCTACTAGTCGAGGTACTCCGTACTGGTCCCAATCTTTCTCCTTGATCCAATAGTAGTCTTCAGGCAATACAGGTTGCTGCTCAGGTTCCCATAACCAAAAGTCGGCATAGATAACCCGATGGGTCAACACATGCTTCACGTCTTTACGAATCAGCATGGCATCCTCAGGAACCTGCTCCACCAACCAAGGTTCATAAAGCCCCTGCCATATATCTCCTTCACCACGTCGATGGATAGCCGTCATATTATTATACCTTATATATATATAGGTCAGGTGGCGCTCCTTTATTTTCAGCGTCTTCTGCTTCACAGGCAACTCGCCTACCCTTTCTTCATGCAATGCCACACACGTCTCCTGCAAGGGGCATTCCATACATCGGGGCGACTGGGGAGTACAAACCAAAGCCCCGAAATCCATCATGCCTTGGTTATATGCCGAGGCTTCGCTTTCTGGCAACAATGCCTGGGCCAATGCAGCAAATTCGTGCTTGCCTTCCGTTGTATTGATGGGCGTGCTGATACCATAATGGCGCGCCAGCACTCTATACACATTGCCATCCACCACAGCCACTGGCATCCCAAAGGCTATCGAACCGATAGCAGCGGCAGTATAGTCCCCCACTCCTTTCAAGCTTCTGATGCCCTCCATCGTTTGTGGGAACCCACCTATTGCTACCACTTGCTGAGCGGCCTTATGCAGGTTACGTGCCCGACTATAGTAGCCCAATCCTTGCCATAGACGTAACACCTCGTCCTCTGTGGCAGCAGCCAGACTCTCTACGGTTGGCCATCGCTTCATGAACCGCTCCCAGTAGGGTCGTCCTTGCTCTATGCGCGTCTGCTGCAAGATGATTTCCGACAGCCAGATGGCATACGCATCCCTTGTCTCACGCCAAGGTAGTGCCCTTCCGTTCTCCCGAAACCATTCCAATATAGCAGTGGTAAAACTCATAATCGCTGCGAAGGTACAAAGAAAAAGTGGGACTGCCAAACGACCGCCCCAATTTTTGTTTGTTTTTCCTAAAGCTCATCCCTACTCTATGGAATGCATCAGGAAATCTACAGCACCATTCACTCCAAACTTACGGACATCGAGTGAGATGTCGTAGTTTGTAGCATCCTGCCAGTCGCGTCCTGTAAACATCTTGGTATAAAGCTGACGGCTGTAGTCGTTATCCACTATCATGGCTGCTGCATCATATTCACTGATATCATATTTCTCTGCAATACGACGCTTGCGGCAGTCTATGCTGGAATGGATAAAGATTTTCAATGCATTGGGGTGATTGGCAAAGATATCAAAGCCACAACGTCCCACGATGACGAACGATTCAGTAGTGGCAATACGCTTGATTGCATCACACTGAGCCTTGAAAAGTTCATGGCTTGTCTGATCCTGCTCCTGACCACTATACTGATTACTAGCCATATAGTTACGATAGAAATTGGTAAAGTCGTCGCGCCACAATGGGTTGCGCGCCTCAATGTTCTCCACCGCTTCCTCCACCGCATTAATTCGAGAAGCCACTTCGTTCAGTATCTGTTTGTCGAGCAACTTTACGCCAAGCCTCCGTGCCAGTTCAGCACCAATCTCATGTCCACCCGTACCAAATTGTCGGCTGATGGTAATAACAAATTTTTCCTCCTTATTCATAGTCTTGTTGTTTTAAGTTAGTAACCTCTGTTTTTACTCTTTGGCCATGTTACAAAGCAACAATGCCATCGTATGTGGCAAAGATACGAAAAAAAAAGAGAAAAACAAAGGAAAAGACTTTTTTTTATTGTTTTTCCCACGATTATTTGTACCTTTGCAGTCCTAACAAAAGAAAGGCGAATGATGACATTATATCCCAAACTGATTATGGATGCGCTGGCAACGGTAACGTATGCCGGCACCAAGAAGAATCTGGTAGAAAGCCAGATGGTTGCTGACCAGCCTGCTATTAATGGCAACAAGGTAACTGTAGTACTTGAATTTCCACGCGACACCGACCCTTTCCTCAAATCAACCGTTAAGGCGGCTGAGGCTGCTATTAAGTACCATTGCGGAAAAGAGGTGGAAGTAGAGATACAAACCGAGTTCAAATCGAAGCCCCGTCCAGAGGTAGGCAAACTGCTGCCCCATGTGAAGAATATTATCGCAGTAAGCTCAGGAAAAGGCGGTGTGGGCAAAAGCACCGTGTCTGCAAATCTGGCTATTGCCTTAGCCCGTCTGGGTTATAAGGTGGGACTACTTGACACCGACATCTTCGGTCCCTCTATGCCTAAGATGTTCAATTGTGAAGATGCCCGTCCCTATGCCGTTGAGGTGGATGGGCGACAACTCATTGAGCCTATAGAAGCCTATGGTGTAAAATTGCTGTCCATTGGTTTCTTCGTCTCTCCCGAGACGGCTACACTTTGGCGAGGTGGAATGGCAACAAACGCTCTGAAACAACTCATTGCAGATGCTAACTGGGGAGAACTTGACTATTTCATTCTCGACACCCCCCCAGGAACCAGCGACATTCACCTGACACTGCTTCAAACACTAAGTATCACAGGTGCCGTCATCGTTTCGACACCCCAGCAAGTAGCTTTGGCTGATGCCCGGAAGGGTATAGACATGTATCGCAACGAGAAAGTTAATGTGCCCATTCTCGGACTCATTGAGAATATGGCATGGTTTACTCCTGCAGAGCTGCCTGAGAACAAATATTACATCTTTGGAAAAGAAGGCTGTAAGAAACTTGCTGAGGAGATGAATGTACCCCTCCTGGCACAAATCCCATTAGTCCAAAGCATCTGCGACAGTGGTGATCAAGGTGAGCCTGCTGCACTCAGCAGCGAGACCGCCACGGGCTTAGCCTTCATCAACTTGGCACAATCTGTGGTTACCGTTGTCAACAAGCGCAATCGCGAACAGGCTCCCACCAAGATTGTAGGCATAAAATAAAAAGTGATGAATAAGATAAGGGGCGGAACTCTTGATGAGTATCGCCCCTATTCTTTGAATCATTATAAGGATTTACTGCTCTTCCTTCTTCTCCTCAACAGGCTTGGCAGGAGGTACTTCCTTAGCTGCTGGTTTCTTAGCTGCTAATTTTTTGGCAGCAGGCTTCTTAGGAGCAGTTTTTTTAGGAGCAACTGGCTTCTCTTCCTTCTCGGGTTCAAGTTTTTCCAAACGAGCCTTCAGACGAGTAATCTCAGCATCCTTCATCTCAATCTCATCACCCTGATTACGGATGGTTGTTAGCAAAGCATTCAGCTCGTCATTCTCGATTTCGAGAGGATACAGGGCATTTACCCTGTTGATAAAGTCACCCAAAATATTCATATAGTTGGTGAAGGCATCGAACGGTCCGCTATAGATACCACGATCCAAACCTACGTTAGAGGGCTTAGTGGTCATAAAACGGAAGTTGTTAGAAGCCTGCAGATAGTCCCAGTCCTGATTGATGCGTGGATCATCGGCAATACGCAGACGGTCTGCTACAGAATACAGTTTATTAAAGGCTTCACGCTGCATGGCGTTACCCAACCAGCAAGAGCAGTCGCGCTCTTCGTCTACCCATGACAAGGTATCAGGCACATCGAGGTTGCCTACACTCTTTACCTTCATGCATATCTCAGTAGGTGTAGAGAAGGTGATACCCTTCTCCTTGGCACATGCGGGCAAAGCTTTCAGGAATTCAAGGATGTTAGAACTAAGAGGCTGTGCGATACCCAGTGCCGAGAGTTCCATGAAGATATTGATAATCTGCTCCTCTTCTGGGAAGCGGGCAATACGGTCGATATAAGCATCTGCAAACAGAGGATAGCCCTCCCAATCAGGATTATTAAAGCGCAATGAGATGTCGTCTGACAGCTCTACATCACGGAGCAACAGCTTCAAGTTTGGAGCGATGTTACAGTTGTAAACATAGTGAGGACTCTTCCATCCCAGCACATGCTTAGCACCCTCGGTCAGCATACCCTTGAAGCCCATGGCAGCAATCTGTCCACCAATATCGTCAGAATAGATCAGCGACGAGTTACGGGCTACGGTAGGCTTCTTTCCGAACAGTTCCTCAATCTTAGCACACTGCTTCTTGACATCGAGTGCGAACGTCTCTTCGTTTGCCAGGGATGACAAGCCATGAGAATAAGGTTCTGCAAGGAACTCTACGCAACCAGTCTGGTTCAGTTCTTGCAACTTCTCAATCACCTGTGGAGCATGATACTCCAACTGCTCAATGCCTGTTCCTGAGAGCGAGAAGGCGACTTTGAAATACTGGCCATTTTCACGTATCATGTCGCCGATAGCATTCAGGGCAGGCATGTAGCTACGATTGGCAATGTCTGTAATGCTGCGCTCGTTCTCATAGTCATCGTAGTAATAATGGTCTGTACCGATGTCAAAGAAACGATAGCGCTTCAGATGAATAATCTGATGTATCTCGAAATATAAACAAATTGTTTTCATAAACTTTCAACTTTCAACTTTAAACTATAAACTTTAAATCATCACTGCTCCCAGCCGAGCGTTCTCTTGTAGAGTGTAGCAATCCATGCACCAACCTTCTCCCATGTGATCTGGTCCACTTCCTTCTTACCTTCTTCTTTGAGATACTGGAAGAGGCTGTCGTTGGCACAGATGCTGTAGATGGCATCAGCCAAAGCGTGGAT
>ODAJ012153239.1_pt1 | contig 25970 bp, 17 predicted proteins | sample 1539241 | NCBI WGS metagenome assembly ODAJ01 (sample SAMN02144231, study PRJEB22623) | gut metagenome | biome: sheep rumen | host: Ovis aries | place: New Zealand
GTAGTCATCGCCAATGAGGAAAAATACGGCCAACTGTGCCAACTGCTGTCCGACCAACCCGACATCAAGGTATATGCCGGAGCCAAGGCCCTCGACGACATTGTCGAGGCTGGCCCCATCGACATGGTGCTCACCGCCATGGTGGGTTTTGCAGGTCTTTCGCCCACTGTCCATGCCATCAAAGCCCGCAAAAAGATTTGCCTGGCCAACAAAGAGACCCTGGTGGTGGCGGGCGAGCTGATTTGCAAGCTGGCACAGCAGTATCACGTGCCCATCCTGCCCGTCGATAGCGAGCACTCTGCCATCTTCCAAAGCCTGGTGGGCGAGCACGACAACGAAATAGAGAAGATTCTGCTCACCTGCTCGGGGGGGCCGTTCCGTCTGATGAGCGAAGAACAAATCAAGACCGTGACCGCCGCCGACGCCCTGCGCCACCCCACATGGGACATGGGAGCCAAAATAACCATCGACTCGGCCTCGCTCATGAACAAAGGCTTCGAAGTGATTGAGGCCAAATGGCTGTTTGGCATCGAGGCCAACCGCATTCAGGTGCTCATCCACCCGCAGAGCATTGTCCACAGCGCCGTCCAGTTTGTTGACGGTTCGGTGAAGGCGCAGCTCGGCGTTCCCGACATGCGCATGCCCATCCAGTATGCCTTCTCATTTCCCGAGCGCTTGAGCCTGAGCGGCCAGCGGCTCGACCTGTTTGCCCATCCGTTGGAGTTCTTCGAGCCCGACACACGGAAATTCCGCTGTCTGGCACTCGCCTTCGAGGCCATCGGCAAGGGAGGCAACATGCCCTGCATACTCAACGCCGCCAACGAGGTGGTGAACGAGGCTTTCCGCCAGGGCCGCTGTTCGTTCCCACAAATGGCTGAAACGATTGAAAAAACCATGTCGCGCGCCACTTTCGACAAAAACCCCTCGCTCGACACCTACTTCAACACAGATGCCGAGGCGCGCCGCATAGCGAAAGAACTGATTAATGCATAATGAAGAATGCATAATGCATAATAAAGAATGTGCGAGATTGTAAAATAGTGAAATTGTAAAATTGTGAAATAGTGAAATAGTAAAATCATGGAAATATTTCTGATCAGATTGCTCCAGTTCATACTGGCCATATCGTTGCTTGTGCTGCTCCACGAGGGCGGGCACTTCTTTTTCAGCAAGCTCTTCGGAGTGCGCGTAGAGAAATTCTATCTTTTCTTCGACCCCAGCATCTGGAAGTGGAACGGAAGCCTGTTCAAGTGGAAGCCCCGCCGGAGCGACACCACCTACGGAGTGGGCTGGCTGCCGCTGGGTGGCTACTGCAAGATAGCGGGCATGATAGACGAGAGTTTCGACACCGAACAGATGAAAAAGCCCGCCGAGCCCTGGGAGTTCCGCTCCAAGCCAGCATGGCAGCGGCTGCTCATCATGATAGGGGGTGTGCTGGTGAACTTCCTGCTGGCCCTGTTCATCTACTCCATGATTCTGTTCTATTGGGGCGACACCTACATCTCGCCCAAGGACATGACCTACGGCATGAAGTTCAACACCGAAGCCAAACAGCTCGGCTTCCGCGACGGAGACATCCTGGTGGGCACCGACAAACGTGAGTTCAAGGACTTCAGCGTAGATCTCTACCGCGACCTTTCTTCGGCCCATCGCGCCGACATCATCCGCAACGGCAAGCCCATGTCCATAAAGTTGCCCGGCGAAATCAGCCTGCTCACCATGCTCAAGAGCGAGCCTGCCTTTGCCCGGCCGTTCATACCTGCCGTAGTGGATACGGTGCTGCCGGGCACACCTGCCGCCAAATACGGGCTGGCCAAGGGCGACACCATCAAGGCCCTGAACGGCAAGGCCGTGGATTCGCAAAACGAGCTGACCTTCGAACTGGGACGTCTGGAGGACATGCTCACCGGTGCCAAGACCAAGGCCGACAGCCTGCGCATACGCACGGCCACCCTCGTAGTAGCCCGCAACACGCAGTTGTCGGAGTGGAAAGGCTCTCATCTAGACACCGTGAAGACGGTGCTCACCGAGGACGTGAAGTTCGGCTTCGCCCCCAAGGCCCTGGCTCAACTCTACGAACCCCGCCACGACGAATACAACTTCTTCAAGAGTTTCCCCGCCGGAGTGAAATATGGCATCGGAGTGCTGCGCGGCTATGTCGATGACATGAAGTATGTGTTCAGTGCCGACGGTGCCAAGTCGCTGGGCGGTTTCGGGGCCATTGGAAGCCTCTTCCCCGCCACGTGGGACTGGTACATGTTCTGGAAGATGACAGCCTTCCTGTCCATCATCCTCGCCTTCATGAACATTCTGCCCATCCCCGCCCTCGACGGAGGCCATGTGCTGTTTTTGCTCTACGAGATGATTACGCGCCGCAAGCCCTCCGAGACGTTCATGATACGAGCCGAGTATGTGGGCATCGGCCTGCTGATGCTCCTCATGATTGTGGCCAACCTGAACGACATCCTCCGCTGGCTCGGATATATGTAAAAGATAGTTTACAGCCCCCCTCTCATCCCCCCTGGGGGGGAAGACCAGCGCACAGCCAATCTCTCCCGTCGGATTCACCCCATTTAGGGGGACAGGGGGCTCCCAGCGCGAAGGAAGCCTCCCCTACGGGGGGAGGTTTGGTGGGGGCTTTTCTCTCCCCCCAGGGGGAGCCGGAGGGGGCCATCAAAGTTTGGCGGTGGCGACAAGCTGTTTGCCACAGTTCACCGTCAGACGAAGGTCGCCTGCGCCCTGCCGCTCGACGATGACCACCAGCTGGCCGTGGAACAAACGCATGCGGGGCTCCACAAACGACTCCAGCGAGGTGGGGTCGCCGTTGCAGACAGCCTTGAAGCGTCCAGCCCCCTCCACAGCAAATTCGAGACCATCAGCAGCGTCGGGACAGAGTGTTCCGTCCTTATCCACCATGCTCACCGTGACGAACACCAGATCGTCGTAAACCTTGGGCTCGAGCTTCAGCCGAGCCGGCTCGCCCGCTGTGCGCACAACCTGCTGGGCGGCCGGACGGCCTTCAGCATCGTACGCCACTACGCGCACCTCTCCGGGTTCATACCTCACGTCGTTCCAGCGCAGCCGATAGCGGTCCAGACGATTCTCCTCTCCCCCAAGGAGGGTCTTACGCCTTCTCCCCTGGCTCTTGCCGTTCACAAAGAGCTCGGCCTCGGGATAGTCCGTATAGCAATAGACCGGCGTCACCTGCCCCTCCCTGCCAGGCCACGTCCAGTGGGGCAACAGATGGAGCGTATGGTCGCGCTGATTCCAGTGGCTGCGGTAGAGATAGTATCGGTCCTTGGGCAGCCCAGCCAAATCGCAGATGCCGAAATAGCTGCTGCGCGCCGGCCAATACTCGTCGTAAGGCGTCGGTTCGCCCAGATAGTCGAAGCCCGTCCACACAAACTCGCCAATCACCCACTCATAGTCGTCCTGCCACCGCCAGTCGTCGTCGGGCAGATTGCTCCAGGGGCAGTGCTCCACGTCGTAGCTCGAGCACTGGCCGTCGGCCTCGCCGACAGCCTTGGGGTCGTAGTTGGGCGAATAGGAGGCAAAGCGCGAGTAGTCGGTCACCTCCACAGGAAACTTATACACGCCACGCGACGAAACCGTCGATGCCGTCTCCGAGCCCAGCAGAAAACCCTGTGGCAACTGCTTGATGTTGGTCGCATACTTGTGTACCCGATAGTTGAATCCCGGCACGTCCATGACCTGCGCGAAACCGCTCTTCAGCGCATCCTCCGCCCGATCCATGCCCTGGGTGACGGGGCGCGAGGGGTCCAGCCTGTGGCAGAGGTCCTGCAGATGGCGGGCGATGTCGCGCCCCTGCTCGCTCCACTGTTCGGGAATCTCGTTGCCTATCGACCACATCACGATTGAGGGGTGGTTGCGGTTGGCCAGCACGAGATTGGTGATGTCGCGGTCGCTCCACTCCTCGAAAAATTGCGCATAGCCGTTTTTGCACTTGGGATAGATCCACATGTCGAACGACTCGGCCATGACCATCAATCCCAGCGAGTCGCAAACCTCCATCTGCATCTGCGACGGCATGTTGTGGCTCGTGCGGATGGCGTCGGCCCCCATCTCCTTCATCATTTCGGCCTGGCGAACCAGGGCACCCCTGTTGACGGCGGCCCCCAACGGTCCCAGGTCGTGGTGCAGACACACCCCTTTTATCTTGCGCGTCTTTCCGTTCAGTTGGAAACCACCCTCGCGGCCGACGCTGATGGTGCGGATGCCCGTCTTCAAAGACTTCTCGTCCAGCAGCCGCTCGCCGCAGAAGAGCCGCGTACGCAATGTATAGAGATAAGGCGTCTCGGGCGACCACAGCCGCGGCCTTTCCACCGTGGCCACCGTGTGCAACAGCCCGCCGGGCGGAACGGCAGCGCGGTGACTGGCCGCCACGCCGCCCTGCGCGTCAATCAGCTCCACCACCACCGCCAATCTCTCCCCCGTCTTTCTCTCCCCCCGGGGGGAGCCGGAGGGGGCCTCCACCTTCGTGTCGATGGCCACCCGGGCCACGCTGTCGTCAGCCTCCAGCGTACGGAAGTAGGTTCCCCAAGGGTCGATGTGGGTGGCCTCGGTCAGCACCAGCGTCACCGGACGGTAAAGGCCCGCGCCGGGATACCACCGCGAACTCTCCTCCCGATTCCTCAGTCTCACCTCCAGCTCCACCTTTCCCCCTGCAGGCAGCGCCTCGCGCGCATATTCGGTCACATCCACGCGAAACGCGCTGTAGCCGTAGGCCCAGCCGCCCGCGCGGTGCCCGCCCACATACACTTCGGGCTCGGCCATGGCCCCGTCTATCAGCAACTCAGCGCGGGCGTAGCCCCGAGGCACATCCACCGTCGTGCGATAGACGCCCTCGCCAATCCACGGCAGGGCGCCCGAGCGACCACTCTTTTCCGTGGCCTCCGTCTCACCGTTCTGCTCGATGGCCACCCGTTGCAAGTCCCATTTCTTGTCGAAGGGGCCGCTGATGGCCCAATCGTGGGGCACAGCCACCCTCTCCCACTGTTGCGGGGCCGCGCCCCGTCCAAACAACCATTGGCTGAGGTTGATTTCCCGGCGCACCTGCGCCGTCGCCCCCTGCTGCGGGGGCAGCGCCAGCGCCAGCAGCGCCAAGGCGAAAAGTTTCAGTTTTTCCATCACGCACTTCCTTTTTTTTAGAATCCATTTTCTTGTCAATAAAAACGGCGAAAGCCACCCGTTTATTGTTTTGCCCCGTCGGTTTGTTGTTCCTCCCACCCCTTTGACCACAGAACACCGGGCATTGGCCGCAGACATTTTTTCTAGGGAAATGAAACGGGAATACAGAAAAAAATGCTATATTTGCCGCTAATTCATGCAAAAACCATTCATATAGCAATGAAAACAAAAACGAAAATATCCGCCGCCAGCTTGACCTGTCATCGCCTGCTGTGCTTGGCAACGTTGCTGCTGCTATGGACGCCCCTGCTGCATGCGCAAGGCAGGTCGGGCACTTTGAAAGGACAGATTTCACTTCGGGGTGAGAATGCCACCATCAGCACCCTGCGCCCTGGCGAGCTCCAAGCCCTGTTTCCACCTGAACTGATCAATGACATCATGCGGGTGCGCATCGAAGGGTCCATCGACGCAGAAGACATGAAATTCCTCAAGCGACTGGCCACACGAGGCTGCTGCCACCTACGGCAAAGCCGACGGATGGAAAAAATTCAAGACCATCAGAGAGAGCGAGTGATCATCACCCTTTCAGATGTTGCAGTCCTGGTGCAGCGGCAGATTGTCTGACGAACCTCCGACATAAACCGAGAGAGAACCGGGCTCAAGCATCCAAGTCTGTGCCGACTCGTCCCAATGGCAGAGGTCCTTGCGACGCACGGCAATGGTTACCGTCTTCTGCTGGCCAGCCTTCAGGGCAATGCGCTGGAAGGCTTTGAGCTCTTTCGCCGGACGGTCGATGTGCGACAGCGGACGCGACACATACACCTGTGCCACCTCCTCGGCATCCGTTGCCGAAAGGTTTTTCAGAACAAACTGCACATCAAGTCCCTCTGCTGTGGGGGTCAGCCGCAAGTCGCTATATTCAAACCGCGCGTAGGAAAGACCATGACCAAAGGGATAGGCTACGCCAATGCCCTTGCAGTCGTACCACCGATACCCCACCAGACTCTCTTCGGCATAGTTGGCAACGAGTTGCTGTGTGCGCTCGTTGCTTTTTTTGTTTACCAGCCCTACGAATATGTCTTCCTGGGTGTTGGTGGGCTGCTGCTGCGGATAGGAGTGGGTGGCGTATGCCGGCACATCCTCGAGCCTATTGGGCCAGCTCATGGGCAGTTTGCCCGATGGCGACACCTTCCCTGTCAGCACCTCGGCCAAGGCAAGCCCGCCCATGGAGCCGTTGAACCACGAAGCCAGCAACGCCGGCGAAACCTCTTTCAACGTACTTACATCGACAGGCGCCCCCGACACAATGACCGTAATCAGGCGTTTGTTGGCCTTGGCCAGAGAGCGGGCCAAATGGTCTTGTCCGGAAGGCAGAGCGATGGTGGTGCGGTCGGAGCCTTCGGTTTCCACCTTGCGGTTGTTTCCGGCGAAGAAGATGACCAGGTCAGCGCGTTTGGCGGCTTTCAGCGCTTCGTTGTCCCGTGCATAGGTTATCTTCACACGATTGCCAAGCAACTGCCGCAAGCCCTCCAAAGGAGTAATCTCGCAGCGGGTCTTCACGCCGGCACCAACACCGCCCTGCGCCATGGGCGTGACGGCATTCTCGCCGACAACAGCAATGCTCCTGACGTGTTGCAGGTCGATGGGCAGCAGCCGCTCCTCATGTTTTGAATTGGCCAAAGGATCGTTTTTGAGCAGCACCACAGAGCGCCGTGCCACCTCAAGGGCCACCCCCATCTCCTCAGGGTTGCCCACGGGCTGGCTGTTGGCCACTTCCTTGGGCACGGGTTTCACCGTCAGGCGGACTCTGAGAATCTCGCGCACACGCTGATTGATGACATTCTCACTCACGCTGCCAGCCCTGACAGAGTCGAGCAGAGCTTTGCCCAAGTAGCGGTCGCCGGGCATCTCAACGTTCAGGCCCGCCACTACGGCATCAACCGTAGAGTGAACGCCTCCCCAGTCGCTGATCACCATGCCTGGAAATCCCCATTGGCGGCGCAGAATGGTGTTGAGCAACATTTCGTTTTCCGAGCACCATCGTCCGTTCACTTTGTTGTAAGCCGCCATCACCCCCCAAGCTTCGGCCTCGCGCACAGCCATCTCGAACGGACGCAGATAGATTTCGTGCATGGCACGGTCAGAGACACGCACATCCACAAAACCGCGGTAATTCTCCTGATTGTTCAGTGCATAGTGCTTCAGACAGACGGCCGTGCCTTGTTCCTGCGCCCCGCGGGTGTAGGCCACGGCCAGTTGGCCGCTGAGCAGCGGGTCCTCACTCAGATACTCATAGGTGCGCCCGCCAGTGGGGATGCGCTGAATATTGATGGCTGGTCCCAAAATCATATCCTTTCCGCGCAACCTGGCCTCACGGCTCATGGCGCGACCGTAAGCGTAGGCCCACTCAGTGCTCCATGTCGCAGCCAGCGCCGACCCAGTAGGAAAGAACGTGGCCGAGTCGGTGGAAAGATGGAGCGAGTTCCACGAGTGGGGTTCCATTTCTTCGCGAATGCCAAAGGGACCGTCGGCATACTCTACGTCGGCAATGCCCAGCCGTGGTATGCCTGCCGAGGAAAACATGTTTTTGCCGTGGAGCATGGCTATCTTTTCTTCGAGCGTCATGCTCTTGATGATGTCGTCTATCTGCTGCTCATGTTGCAGCAGCTTGGAAGTATAGGGCTGAGCTCCCACTGGACAAAAAGCCGACAAAAAAGCGGCCAATGCCATTGTTTTTCCTATCGGCCAGCGACCTTTGGATCCTCTGAACAAAGAACAAAACATATTGAACATAGGTGTATTTAGTGTTAAGCGTTGAACATTGAACTTTAAATCTCTGCCTTTCATTTCCCGTATCCCATTCCTATATAGCTGTGAGCGGGCAACTGCAAGTCGAACACCGTGGCGTTGTCTGCATAGCCATAGAAGCGGTTTCGCCCCCAACCGGCAGGGGCCTTTGGAAGTTCGGCGGGGCTGAGCGTCTCGCCTGTGAGAAGATTGCTGAGCGATGTCACCTTTTGGTTGATTACCACCCGCAAACTGACGGCCTCGTCGTTGAAGTTTTCCACCACCATCGTTTGGTTGTCGTAGGGGAAGAGCGCCACCTTCGACGGTCCCTCGATGTAGGCACCCACGTCCTTGCTCATGGCACGGCGGATAACGTTGAGCGCACCGGCTGGATAGTCGTACAGGTTGCCGAAGTCGTCGGGAATGGTCAATACGAAGAGCGTGCCCCGCGAGTAGGTGTCGCGCAGAAGTATGGGGTAGCCGCTGACACCGCCGGTGAGCGGTCGGCCCGCGCTGACCACCTCCCATGCGTCGTTGGTGAAGTATTTCACTTGCGGGATGATGAACTCCCTGTCGGCCTTGCCCGCAAAGCCAAAGTCGCTGACAATGGCCTTCAGGTCGCCGCAGTAGAGCTCGCACACGTCCGCCAGCTGATTTCTGATGGCCTTGAGCAACCCCGTGGTGACAATGACGTCGCCGCCCCCTTTGAGTTGCTTCTTGATGCGTTCCACTATCTCCGGGTCGCGGGCGGCCTGCTCGGTGAGCAATATCTGCTGCTGTCCGACGGGCCACTGCGGGTGCATGTCCATGGGCAGTCCTATCATGCCCAGATAGTTCTGCAGAAACTCTTCGCCCGAAGAGTGATAGGGTTTATACGACACCAGTCCGACGGGACGGCCCAGCTTTCCCACCAGTTTGTCGGTCTGGTGGAGCGTTTCGTTGGCAAAGCGGGCCATGGTTGTGGGCGTGATGGTTTTGCCGTCCTTTTTGAAAGGCTTCACCATGTCGTCGTAGCGGAAGGAGTTTCCGCCCTGGTCCTGCCACGGAGCGCGCATCTGCGGGGTGATTTTCACTTCGGCCAGTTGCATGTAGTTCCACAGGATGATTTCCGGTGTGCGCGTCAGCATGGTCAGGTGCAGCTGTTCGGCATAGCGGTCCATGCTCATGTGGATTCCACCGGCATCCACCCATCCGCCGCCGTTGCGTCCTGGGGCTATGTTGTCGAAGTAGCGCACGATGTTGTAGCTCAGATAGTTTTGCAGATGCTGTGCCGAGGCGGGGTCGCGCGTTTCGGTGCCGGTCCACAGTCCGTCGAAATAGGTGGGTTCTTCTTCGAGGTTGAATCCCAGTCCGTGGAAGTGGTCGTACCAGTTGGGGTATTTGATGATGACTTTCACCCGCGGGTTGACAGCCTTGGCGGGGCCAACCACCAGCTGGCGCCCGGCATCGGCCATCAGCCGCAGCCGGTAGTCGGTCCAGCTGCGGTTGCCCTTGGCGGCTATCTCGTCGTCGTTCTTGAGGTCGATGAAGAAGAAGTCGTCCAGAATGAAGTCGTCGAAGTGGCGCGCCGTAAACTCGGCAATGCGTTTCACCTGCTGGCGTTCGTCTTCGCGTGCGTAGCTGTAGGTCTCGAAGTCACTGGGCTCAGAGCGTGTGAAGGTGATGCCCCCGCCCACTTCGAGTCCTTTCGAGAGGAAAAAGCGCTTCACCTTGGTGAGCGTCTTCTCGTCAACGGTGAAGGCGTCGCGATGGGTTTCCAGATAGATTTTGTCCAAATCGACCTGGCTGGCCACGGTCTGCCAGGTCTGCTGCAGAAAGCGGTCGTCGGCCATTCTGGCCAAGTCTTGTGCGCGGATATAGGTGGATACCTTGAAGTTTTTGTAGGCCCCCGAGGCCCCCTTCGAGGCCCCCTCCAGCTCCCCCCGGGGGGAGAGAAAGACGGGGGAGAGATTGGCGGCTGAACAGACGATGGGCAGCAGCATTGCTGCAGCGATGAGGATTGTTCTGAGCTTTTTGTTTTCCATGATGTTTTGTCTAGTTTATTATAGTTGATTGTTGGCTGTGCTTTTTGGGAAGCCCCCTCTAGCGGGTCCATTTTTGCCATCGGCGGCGCAGGGCTTGTCGGATGGCGGCAAAGTTGCCGTGGCGGAGATTGAGGGCGAGCTCTTCGATCGAGCGGCCTATCTTTATCCAGGGATGGCCCCAGGCGTTGACGCGGTAGAGGCGCTCCTTGTAGGGGGTGTTCTCGATGATGTAGGGCGGATGGCGCAGGGGGAACTTCAGTTCGTAGCGCTGCATGGTGAAGATGCGGCGGTAGGCGCGGGGCGTTGTCTCTACGGTTGCGGTGAAGTGGGTGGAGTCGGTGGTGAGCCCGAGGTTGGTGATGAGGTTGCGGCTGGGCACAATGGCGAGTGCGCTGTTGAGCAGCATGGAAGCCCAGAAAATGCTTTCGTAGTGCTCCTTGCCCGTGGCGCGGTGGTCGCGGCACATGGCGATGAAGTCTTTGCGGTAGCGGCGCGTGGCTACGAGCTGCTGCAGTCGGCGCAGGGCGTGGTCGTCGTCGAGGAAGGCGTAGTCGGGTTGCCACTGGTCGATGACGCGCCGCCACGAGGCCCATCCCCAGATGCTGAAGGTCTGGGTGAAGAAGTAGTCGTAGGGGGTGTCGGTGGTCTGTTCGTCGATGTTGAATCCGCTGATCATCCAGATGCGGGGGTCGTCGGCGTAGCGGTCGAGCATTTCCTTGCAGAAGGGGAAGAAGGAGAGCGAGGGCACGTCGTCGTCTTCGAGCACGATGCACTTGTCGGCATGGTCGAAGGCCCACTTCTGGGCGAGGTATTCGGAGGGGTCGCAGCCGTAGTTGCGCTCCTGGTAGAGGCGGTGGACGTCGCACTGCCAGTCGATCTGGTCGTCGGCCACCACGCGGCGGCATGCCTCCACGTTCTCGAGGTCGCGGGGGCCGCGGGGACCGTCTTGATAGAGAAACAGGCGCGAGGGGCGCGCACGGCGCACCTGCTGGAACACTTGCTGCAGGTGGGCGGGCCGGTTGAAGAAGAGTATCAGCACGGCCACATCGGTTGTGTAGGGAGCCTTCATGGCGACAAAGATAGGAAAAACTTTTGATATTGACAAATGTTTTTCTTACCTTTGCACACTGAAATGAAAAAGACTTTTGGCATACGCAAGGACGAGCGGTGGATTGTGCTGCTGGCGGTCCTGCTGCTGGCTCTGCTGAACGGACTGATGATATATAAGTACTACGGTTTGTTCACGCGCGGGGGCAACCTGGGTTTCTGGGGGTTGTTCCACGACCATTTCTGTGTGTCGGGCTTCGACGTGCTGGGCTATCTCACGGTGACGCGCTGGAAAGAGTACTACTCGCTCTACCGCCATCCGCTGCTGGCGCTGATGCTCTATCCGTTGTATGCGCTCAACCACTGGCTGATGGGGGTCTGGGGATACAACTTCGCCGTGTTCATTGTGGGGGCGCTGATGATGGTGTGCGCCGTCTATTCTTTTCTGTTCATGCACCGCATCTTCCGCTTTAGCATTGGCCTTGGACGCACGGACGCGCTCATGCTTACGCTCATGACCTTTTCGTTTGCCTACGTCATGCTGGCGGTCATGGTGCCCGACCACTTCGGCATTTCGCTGATGCTGCTCACGCTCACGCTGTACAAGGCCTCCCTCTCAGCCCCCCCGAAGGGGGAAGTCCAACGCACAGGAAGCCTCCCCTACGGGGGGAGGTTTGGAGGGGGCCTTTCTTGGGGGCTTCTCTTTCTCGTGGCCACGGGGGTGACCACCACCAACGCCGTGAAGGTGGCCTTGGCGGATTGGATGAAGCCCCAACGCACAAGAAGCCTCCCCTACGGGGGGAGGTTTGGAGGGGGCCTTTCTTGGCGGCATGTGTTGGTGGTCTATGTGGTGCCCCTGGCCATTCTGGCGGCCACCTACGCCTGGCAGTACGAGGAGTTTGTGGTGCCCGAAAAGATTGCGCAGGACATCAGCCTGCAACTGAGAAAGGAGAAAGACAAGGAGTATGCCCGGAAGATTGAGCAGCACAACGCTTGGAAGGCCAAGCAAAACGGCAAACCGCTGGTCGATAGTCCGCTGTTCGAATGGACCAGCACGAGTGTGCCCCGCTGGCAGAGCTGTGTGGAGAACCTGTGGGGCGAGAGCATCATGCTCCATCAGGACTATTTGCTGCACGACATGAACGTCGATCGGCCCGTCATCGTTCACTACCGGTGGGCGGCGCAATATGTGTTTCTGGGCCTGCTGCTGGTGCTCTTTGTGTGGGGCATTTGGTGCGGGCGGCGCGAGCGGCTAATGCGGCTGTGCCTCGCGTGGTTGGCCTTCGACCTGCTGCTGCATGTGGTGCTGGCCTTCGGGCTGACCGAAGTCTATATCATGGGGGCCCACTGGCTGTTTGTGGTAACCATCGCCCTGGCCTATCTGCTGAAGGCACAAAACGCAAGCAGGCGGCCATGGCTCCGCGCGTTGCTGTGGATCATGACCGCTTGCTTGTGGATTTACAATGGATGGCTCGTAGTAGGGTATATGTGTTAGGAGTTGGGAATTAGGAGTTAGGAATTAGGAGTTAGGAATTAGGAGTTGGGAGTTATCCCCCTCTAATCCCCCATAGGGGGGAAGAAAGGGGACCCTTTTATTTGAGGTTCAGCTTTTGCTGGGCCTCTGTTTTTTTCTGGAAAAGGTCCAGCAGTTCCATTTCCTTTCTTCTTTTTGCAGAATCATTGTATTCTGTCATGCTCTGGGCCATTCGCTCCCTTTGTGTGCGGTAGGCTTGACATTCATAACTTTGAGTTTTTTTACCTTGATTCAAGTTTCGCTATCGCACAACTATTGGGAGTTGCAAGGAGTTCAAGGAGTTCAAGAAGTTGCAAGGAGTTCAAGAAGTTCAGGGTGTTCAAGGAGTTCTGGGAGTTCAAGAAGTTGCATCTCCATGTAACTCCTTGAACTCCTTGTAACTCCTTGCATCTCCTTGTTTACTCCTTGCATCTCCTTGTTTACTCAACCTACTCTCCGAAGATTTTCTGCAGACGTTTTTGCAGAGGCTTGCCGCGAAGGGCGCGGTCAACAATTTTTCCCTGGGGATCGATGAGGATGTTGTCGGGGATGGCGTCGATTTTGTAGATGGGAGCCGCTGCACACTCCCAGCCCTTCAGGTCGGACAATTGCAGCCACGGCAACTTCATCTGATCGATGGCTCTCACCCATGCCCCTTTCTTGTTGTCGAAGGATATGCCCACAACTTCAAACCCCTTGGCGTGGTACTTGTTGTAGGCCTCCAGCACGTTGGGCATCTCTGCACGGCAGGGGCCGCACCACGAAGCCCAAAAATCCACGAGCACCCACTTGCCCTCGCCCACCAGTTCGCTGACCTTGTGCATCTTGCCCTCGGGGTCGGCCATCTCCAGGTCGGTGAACTGCTGTCCGATGAAGGCTGTCTTGGGGCCTTCCTCGGGTTTCAGCATCGCTGCCACTTGGTCCTTTGTCTTCTTCAGGAAGGGATGGTTGGCAAAAGGCACCTGCTCCTTTACCAAATCGTCGTAGGCCTCAGCGCCGTTGTCGAAGAAATACAACTGCGCGAAAGCCACGGGTATCAGCGAATTGCGCTCCTCCTTGAACATTCTGTTTGCAAAAGCTATCTGAGCGTCCATCATGTCGTTGTATTCTTTCGAGATTTCCTCCTCGTGGGCCCTCATCTCGTCTTCGCTCATCTTTGAGACCTTTGCCCAGAAAGCCTTGCTGAGAAGGGCCTGCTCCAGGTCGCGCTTGGTCAGACGCTCGTTCAGCGGCGACCCCGTCAGTGTGCTGTCGTTGACATTGACAGCCACGGGCGTACCGTCGTTGAAGAACAATGTCTGCCATCTTTTGCCTTTGGCCTGGACGGCCATCAGTGCGTCTTTCTCGGCAGCGCCTTCAAACGAGAACTTGCCCTGGGCAACCACCGTGCTGTCGATGGCCTTTTCTGTCAGTTGGTCAACCAAATAGACCTGTTTGCCTTCGGCTGAGTAGGTTCCGCTGACCGAATATTTGACCTGCTGTGCCCGTGCCGGCATCGCTGCCGCAATGACAGCCATGCACATGATAATAGAAGCCTTTTTCATACTAATTTTTTATGTTTAGAATGTTGGTTGTTTGTTCTCGATCAATTGTCGTTTGTTTGTGCCAGCAAATGTACAAAAAAATCTGTATCTGTGAAAGCGTAAGCGTTTTTAAATGTTTTTCCGCCATTTTTCAGTCGCCAAGTCCGCCGCGAGCGTCGAGAATTGCCTGAACCCCATCACTCCTCCCGCGTGTCGGCAGAGTCAGGGGCGAAGGTCAGTTCGTCCGTGTGGGGATGGAGCCCGTCGAGGTCGGGCAGTTCGTTCCAGTTGCCATACTTCAGGGTGAGCACCTTGTCCACATCCTTGGGCACGGGGAACGCGCGACCTTCGAACTGGGCCTCGCCGAGCGGTAGGATGTCCTCCATGTGGCGCGGGTCGTGGTAGGGAATGCCCAGCCCATAAGTCTCGCGGGCCTTCGACAGTTTGCACAGGCAGCGCAGCAGGGGGAAGAGGAGCCGTTCGTTGAAGCGGGTGATGAACCGCACTTTCCAGAGAGCTGGCGAGGGGCGGTTCATGATTTTGTAAACATGCCCTTGGGCCAGCTCCGAGAGCTTGTGAATCCATAGGGGCTGCCGGTAGAAGGGGAAGATGTCCATGTAGATGCCGCGCTCCTTCCACACGCGGTCGTAGCGGTTGCCCTCGGCGAGCAACGAGCGACGGTCGCGCAGCTTGGCGTAGAAGAAGAAATAGTTGCGGTCCGTCCGCGTGTTCTGCAGCGCCATGGTGGGAGGCAGCTCGGCAGGCAGAACGGCCATCAGCCGCTCGTAGTCGGGAAGCAGCATCTCGATGTCCAAGTCGTCGTCCCACGGAATGAACCCGCCGTGGCGCGCCGCCCCTATGAGGGTGCCGCTGCTCAGCCAGTACTGTATGTGGTGTTTCTTGCAGACCCTATCCACTTCGACGAGCAGTTCCAGCATGCGCTGTTGCTGTCGTCTGAGCTGCGACCCGTCGGGGTTGAACCGTTCGCGCAGCCTAAGGTGTTCTTCTTTGCTAATCATATCTTTTGCGTTTCGCTTTGCTCAGCTTCTCTACTTTTTCATCAAAAACTTCAGGCACTCGTCCAGGATCTCCACTCGGGCCATCTTCATGACGGCCACATAGAGCAGGGCTGCCATGGCCACACGGGCCGCCAGCAACAGCCACAGCGAACCAATGCCGGCCGTAGCCCAACCCGTGAGCGCCATCACGCCAGCCGCCACCAGGCCGAAGGGCAGAACGTCGGCCAAAAGCATGGCGAGCCGATAGCCCACCAACCGACGCACACACGCCCACCAGACGAAAAACCACACGATGCCCACCGCAGTGAAGGCCACCACCATCGGCCGGATGCCGTAAGGACGGAGCAGCGTCATCACCCCCACCTGAACAACGCACAGCACAATGTTGCTCCACATGTAGGTGGTGCTCTTGCCCTTGCTCAGCAACACATTGAAGAGTACCACCGACAACGGGGAGAACGCACCGCCCACGCAGAGCACCTGCAGCAGGCGGGCACTCTCAAGCCACTTCTCGCCGATGGCCAGCACGATGAACTCGCGAGCCACCAAAGAGAAGCCCAACAGCAGCGGAAAAGCCACAAACGCGGCAAAACGCACCATCTTGCGCAAAACGCGCAACTGACGCTCGCGCTCGTCCTGCACATCGACAAGCACCGGCTGAGCCACCTGCGCCATCATGCCCTGAATCAGATAGGACGCCTTGTAGTTCCACTGGTAGGCCTGATTGTAGTTGCCCGCGTCGCGAACCGTGTAGAACCGCCCCAGCAGTATGTTCAGCAGATTGCTGTTCACGTCGGTCACCACCGACGACAACAACAACTTGCAACTGAAACGAAACATGCGGCGCGCCGGCCCCAGGTCAATCTTCAGCGTGGGTCGCCAGTCGCTGTAGTGCCAGTAGAGCAGCGTACACGTCAGGATGTAGAGGTTGGTCTGCGTGGCCAGCGACCAGTAGCTGTAGCCCATATAGGCCATCACCACTCCCACCGTGCTCGACAGCAGCACGGCCGTCATGGCCGCCTTGGCCTGCTGCTTGGCACGCAGGTTCTTGAACAGATAAGCCGACTGGGCCGTACCGAAACTGGCAAACACAAAACCCAGAAAAGCGTAGCGGGCCAACGGCGTGAGCCGGGGTTCATGGTAGTAGGCGGCAATGAGTGGCGCCAAGGCAAAGAGCACCACGTAGAGCACCACCCCAATGAGTATGTTGGTCCAGAACACCGAGTTGTAGTCCTCGGGGCGTGGTTCGCGCAGATTGGCCAGCGCCACCTTGAAACCACTGTTCTGCAACTCGTTGGCCACCAACGAGAAAATGGCTATCATGGCCATCATGCCATAATCCTCGGGCGACAGCAGCCGCCCCAGCACAATGCCGAACAGCAACCCCAGCAACTGGCCGAAGCCGCTGTTCAAACCGCCCCAAAGCAGTCCCTTGGCCGTCTTCTCTTTCAGGTTGTCCGCCATTCGTTCTTCTCCATTCTTTCTATTTGTTCTTGATGGCCTCGGCTATGATCTCAGCCATGCGCGCCACGCCCTTCTCGTTGGGATGGATGCCGTCGGCCTGCAACAGCGCCTCGCCGTCGGCCAGCAGCGTGTGCAGGTCTATCAGCTGCAATCCCTGTTCGCGGGCCACCTCCTGCTCAACGGGGATGATGGCGCTCCGAATGACTTCGTCGCTGATGTCCCACGACTGTTTGAAGGCTGGAAGGGGCGTACACAGGAGGATTCTTGGGTGCGCCGGGCCTGTGGCAGCCTTTGCCTTCTTGCCCTTGCGCTTGGGCGTCTTGCCTAGGTCGGGGCACAGGCTCGTGAGCATCTGCATCAGGTCGTGTTTGAACTCCGCCCCATACTGCCAATTCTGGGGTTTCGAGTCGTTGGTGCCCAGTTTGATGACCACGATGTCGGGGCGGAAAGCCAGCGCGTCACGCCATGCCATTTCGTCCATGTAGGGGAAGTCGCCCTTGTTGAGCAACGTACGGGCACTCACGCCGAAGTTCTTCACCCAGTAGCCATCGCCCAGTTTCTGCTGGAGCAGCGCGGGGTAGCCGAAACGCGAAGCCATGTCGATGCCGTGGCCGTCGGTGATGCTGTTGCCGATGCAAGCCACCTTCACGGCGTCCCTCTTGGGCACACTGCGGCAGTCGAGCCAGCTGCCCAGCTCGGCAAGCATCTGGTCGTGATACTTAAACCAGTGGCCAAACCCGAAGCCGTGGTCGCCCGAGGGATAAATCAGCATGGCGCACTCGTTGCCCGCATTGCGCATGGCCGAATAGTAGGCCACGCCGTTGGTCACCGGCGGCACCAGCCGGTCGTCGTTGGCCATGATGACAAGTGCCGGCGGAGTGAGATGGCGGCGCACGGCGTTCTGCGTGGAAAAGTCTTTCACCAGCGCGGCGTCCTTCTGCCCCTCCTCGCCCAGGAAGTTGCGGCACGACCACTTGTGCGAAACCCGTTCGTCCATCGAGATGACGGGGTAGAACAATATGGAGAAGTCGGGGCGGACGTCCCAGTCGGAATGGGTGGAAATGACCGAAGCCAGATGGCCTCCGGCCGAGAACCCCATGATGCCCACGTCGCGCGGATGGATGCCCCACACGGCAGCCGAGTCGCGCACCGTGCGCATGGCCTTCTCCACGTCGCCTATCGGGCGCGAGCGGTCACCGTTGGGCAGCCGGTAGTTCACCACGAAGTAGGCAATGCCGCGCCCGTTGAGCCAACCCGAGGCCAACGTGCCCTCGTGGGTGTTGGAAAGCATTGAATAGCCGCCCCCGGGCACACCAACGATGGCTTTGCCTGTGGGGGATGAGGGAAGGAAGCAAACCATCTGCGCGCTGCCGTCCTCTGTAAGGTTGAGCGTGAACTCTCTGGCCGTCTGCGCCTGCAACGCCATGGCGACAAGAAGCAGGCACGAAATCATCAGTTTCTTCATCTTTTTCGTTGTTTTTTATCAGTTAGTTAGTATTACAGTGTGCAAAGATAATCATTTTTGCGGACAGCTAGTTCGCTAAACCAACTTATTTTTCCTTTTCTCGCTTTTTCAACGGTCGAAGGGCTTTTTCAACGGACGAAGGGCCAGCCATGGCCCCCTCAACCGCACATCGTGAATGCTGACAACATCTCCCGGCACCATGACAACATCTCCCGACACGGCAAAAACATCTCCCGACGCGGCAAAATTATCTCCCGACGCGGCGTGAAAATTTTCTAGAGAATTTCATCGCCGCGTCGGGAGATAATTTTGCCGTGTCGGGAGTGACGAAAACAATTCACGGTGCTGGCACAAAAAAACGCCAAACCCGTGTTTTTCCAACAGAATCAGCTCAACAGACAGGCCGAATGCAAAAAGTGCTAAAAAAAGAGAAGTTGTTCTACTTTTTGTTGCAACGTTTTACATTTTATGTCTATCTTTGCTCTCCCGATGGCGAGACACCCTCTCAAAGTCACCTCGTTGGCCAGAACCCTGACGAAAACCCATGTAAACAAACAAAGAATGGACAAACTCACCCCACAGCAACGCCACAAGACAATGGCGTCAATTCGGTCAAAGGACACAAAACCGGAAATGGTTGTGCGCCGTTGGCTGTGGGGACATGGCTACCGCTATCGGCTGAACCATCCGCGATTGCCTGGACACCCCGATTTGGTGCTGAGAAAATACCGCACATGCATCTTTGTGAACGGTTGCTTCTGGCACGGCCATGAAGGATGCCAAAGCTACACGATTCCGAAGACAAATACAGAGTTTTGGCTGAACAAGATAACAAGAAACAGGGAGCGTGACGCCAGAGTCCAACGAGAGCTTGCCGCCATGGGCTGGCACTCCATAACCGTATGGGAGTGTGAACTGAAGCCCAAGAACAGAGAAAAAACCATGGAGTCATTGGCCTTCACGCTCAATAAGATTTTCCTTCAAGACCACAACGCCAAACGCTACATAATTCCAGAGCAGCAACCCATGATGGCGGCCGAGCCCAACCCCCGTAACGAGGTCAAGAACAATCCCCAATCACAATTGGAGAAAGAGGAAGAAGTTTAGCCCGCATTGCGCTTATATAGCAAGGGAAGGAACCCAATCAGATTCAGGTACTGGCAATTGCCGATGCTCTTATTTGTGGCAAACCAATTCCTGTTTCCGCCGGAGATGGAAGCACGAATTCAGACTTGCAATGGGAAGGACGCAGCCCTAATGAAGAGGAAGATGCCCACCGCAGAAGATGTCTATTGCAAGCATCAAAGATGGTAGGTGAGAATGGCCTAAAAAGAAAGAGAACGCTTCTGCGCGTTTGAAACCATCCTCTCCAGCATTATGGGCCAACTGGAGAATGAGTTTTTTTAAGGGTGTCGAAAGCCAAGCCTTTATTCTTGGTGTATTGACCGACTTGATGCGTCATTCTGGCTAAGAACGTTGACTCCATCAGTATTGCCAAGCATAAGAATGGCAAGCATTATCTTCGGGTTTCTTACAAGGACTATAGTCGTTCTGAGATGTTTTTTCTTTCACGGGAAGAAACGCTCAACTATCTCAAGGCCAAGGATGCTGCCGAACGTGAGCAACTTAAACAAAAGTTTGCTGCCAAACATCTTCTGCAAGTTGTGGGAGGTAGTCATGATGAAAACAGGGAATGGGAAGTTGGGCATAGCCATTATGATGTGGATGATGAGAGAACGCTAAAGAGATAAACTGTTTGATTAAGACAACAAAGAACTTCAAGAGAGGTTATTTTCAGAGATACAAACGTAATAAGTAATCGTCTTCTCCACAAGGCTTGTGGAGAAGTTTTTCCCCTAATAATAACCTTATTTATTAAAAAAGTTGTATCTTTGCATTAAATAGTTGAAAACCTATGAACTACCCGCTGATATCTGAATACATAGAAGCCATAAAGGCGGCAGAAGAGAATTTTGAAGAGTTGAAAAATCTTCGTCCGGTGTTGGATGAGGATGGGGTACCTGTGATGACGAGTGGCAACTTTGCTGTTGTGTTCAAAATGAAAGATGAGCAGACAGGAAAGATGCATGCCGTAAAGTGTTTCTTGAAAGATCAGGAAGGGCGTGCAGAGGCTTATCGCATGATAGCGGAGGAACTGGAGTATGTCAATAGCACCTTCCTCACCCCCATCAAGTATCTGGATAAGGAGCTGTTTGTGGATTCTAAGAATTCTGATGAAACGGAGTTTCCTGTTTTGTTGATGGACTGGGTAGAAGGCCAAACATTAGATAAGTATATCCAAAAATATGTATATAGATATCAAAGTGCAGAATATTTGGATGAAACTACAGAGTCAGAAGAAAAGGCAGTAGAGTTGTTGGCAAATGGATATGAGTTGGAAAATATAGCCTACCAATTCAGCTGCCTTGCGATTTGGCTACTTCAACAACCATTTGCTCATGGTGATCTTAAGCCAGACAATATAATAGTCAAAAAAGATGGAAGATTGGTCTTGGTGGATTATGACGGCATGTATGTGCCAGCCATGAAAGGACAGAAGGCCAGAGAACTTGGTAGCCCAGATTTCCGTCATCCATTAAGGAATGAGAATGATTTTGACGAGCATATTGATGATTTTCCACTTTCGTCTATTCTCCTTTCCCTTCTTGCTATTGCTAACGAGCCTTCTCTTTTGGAAAAATATGGTGGCGATGGAAGACTATTGCTTTCAGAGCGAGATTATCGCAACATAGCAGAAAGTGAAGTTCTTGGTGCGTTAAGGCCGCTAATGGCAGACAAGAATTTAACGACATATCTGTCTCTCTTCTATCTTTGCTCTGCTCAAAAGTCACTTTTTAAGGAGTCATATCTTTTGTTTACCCTGCCTGAACCAGAGATACCAACCTTTATGTTAGAGGAAGAGAGTCTTTCCACAGAGGTGACTGAAGAAGATTTGGCAAATGCTTGGACGGATGAATTTGGTGTTAAGTACAGTGCTGATAAAAAACGCCTTTTGAGAATACCAAATGATATAAAAATGTATTCTATTAGAAAGGGTACGTTAGTAATTTGTAACGAAGCTTTGGGTGATTATTTTAGTGATGCAGAGAGTATCGCTACTGATATAATTATACCCAACACCGTTAAGGCAATTGGTGATCATGTTTTTAGCTGTTGCAGATATTTAGAAAAAATAACAATTCCTCAAAGCGTAAAACAGATAGGAAAAAATGTCTTTTGTGGTTGTGATAAGCTAAGGTCAATATTTGTACCTAAAGGTACTAAGTTTTTTTATGAAGATAGACTGCCTGATGATATTAATGAAATTGTTGAAGAAGGACACGCAAACAGCCTTTCTGCAAAGTTAGTTGATGATGATAATTTTTGGATTGATGGATATGGTGTTAAGTATAGCATAGATAAAAGACGAATAATTAAAGTACCTAAGGATATAAAAGATTATTGTATAATTGAAGGAACTAAAATAATCTGCGATCACGCTTTCGCTGGCTGTTTGAATATGCTGTCCGTGGTTATTCCTGAAAGTGTTGAAGTTATTGGAAATAATTCTTTTTTCGGATGCAAGAAACTGGAATCTATTATAATCCCCCAAAACGTTAGATCTATCGGAGATTATGCTTTTACACATTGTGAAAACATAAAATCCATATCATTACCCAATAGCTTAGTAAGAATTGGAAGTTGTGCCTTTTGTAGATGTAAGGGTCTGAATTGTATAGTTATTCCATTCTCTGTGAAAACAATTAAAGAAGGCGCATTCTCAAATATAGAGAGTTTGTCTGTTATAGAAGTAGATAGAAATAATCTCGTTTATGATTCACGAGATAATTGTAATGCCATTATAGAAACTAATAGCGACACTGTAATAGTAGGATGTGCAACAACAATTATACCAAGAAATGTTACTAAAATTGGTTGTAATGCTTTTTATGCATGTCATACTTTGTCATCACTTTCAATTCCTGAAGGTGTGATAGAAATCAATTGGGGAGCGTTTCAAAACTGTTCGAGCTTACAATCCCTTTCTATTCCTGAAGGCGTTACATCTATTGATGATTATGCTTTTTCTGAATGTAAACATTTGAAATCTGTATCAATTCCTAGGAGTGTATCACATGTTGGAAAACATCTTTTCCGCTATTGTGATAATTTGGAATCTATAATTATTCCAATTGGCACCATGTCACTTTTTGAGAAAATGCTACCTGATTATATATTTAAACTTGTTGAGCAAGAAGAGGAAGAGAATCTATCTACAACAGTAACGGAAGAAGATTTGGCAAATGCTTGGACGGATGAGTATGGAGTAAAGTATAGTGCTGATAGAAAAAGGTTATTATATGCACCAGAAGAATTGGAGGATTATTCAATAAAAAAAAGTACGGTTATTATATGCGAAAACGCATTCTCAGGTGATATAGATTTCTCATATTATAGATTGAAAAGTATTTATATCCCAAATAGTGTGCGGAAGATAGGTTCGTGGGCTTTTAGGGGCTGTTGTTGGCTTACGAACATCAACATTCCAGATAGTATAATCGACATTGGAGATGGTGCATTTGCTGATTGCACCAATATTGCAAGTATTATTGTTGATAAAAATAACGTTCATTTTGATTCTATGAATAATTGTAATGCAATAATTGAAACCTCCACAAACACGTTGATTAATGGTTGTAAGGCTACAGTAATTCCCGATAGTGTTAAAGTTATTGGAGCGTTGGCATTTAGGGGAAGTGGTCTGACAGATATTATCATCCCGGATAGTGTTAAGGTAATAGGTCTTGGTGCTTTCGAATACTGCTATTATTTAGAGAGAATTGTAATTCCTTCAAGTATTAAATGCATCGGGGACAACACTTTCTATGGTTGCCAAAGCTTGGACGAAATAGTTATACCAAGTAACGTCCATTGTATTGGAGCAAACGCTTTTTCGCAGTGCTCAAAGTTAAAAAGAATTTGGTTTTCTGCCTATATTAGAAATATTGATCCTTCTGCTTTTATTGGATGTACTGAACTTGAGCGTATTTTCATTCCCGACAATACTTTTGATGAATTTGAAAAGTTATTGCCAAAATATAGGGAAATACTGATGGAGGAAGTCACAATAGAAAATCATAAAGGCCATAGAAGATTATTTAGTAAGAAAGAGTTAGAAATTGTTATTAGGGCTAAAGTTGTTCAAGGGCAATATACAAAACTAGTATGCATTTATAAGAATGATGGCTGTCAGATTTATATTCCTCTTTGTAAACAAAGCCATTTGTCCATTGGAGATGAAGTGGATATGAATAAGGCGAGATTAATTGAGTTTAATGATGAAGGAATCTATTATGGTTTACACATTGATGGTTATGAGGATGTTCAAAAATATTTAGTTGAGGCATAAAAATGGCGGATATAACAAAAATGCTTAATGCTTATTATAAGCATCTGAACATAATAAAAGAATTAGGAATAGTAGATAGAACAGATGATTATATCTGTCCATTATGTCTTCATGGTTTTAATAAAGAGGATATAAACAAATTATCATTAGAAGATGCCCCACAAGAAAAATTGGGTGGAAACAAAATTGCTATTACTTGCAAACATTGTAATAATACTTGTGGGAACACTGTCGATTATCACTTGATCAATTATTTGCAAAAAAAAGAGAATAAGTTATTTCTTTCTGGAACAGATCGTAAGACGCGAATTGTGAATTTAGGAAGCGAGGTGACGCCTATTCAAGCTTCATTGAAAGTATACAATCATGATGACATTGATTTGGTTATTTCAAGTAAAAATAACAACCCACATGGCTTTAAAGAAAAAATAGATATGGTATATGATGGTAAAGTGCTTATGGCTCAAGATATACCAATTAGAATTGATTCACGTTATGTGTCTGCTGCTATAATCAAGAACGCATATATTATTTTGTTTTCAAAGACGGGATACACCTTCTTATTAGATAAATATTATGATAGGATAAGAGAGTATATTGAAGATCCTTCTTCTCCTGTAGTATGCGATGGAATGTTCAGGCCCATTAGTGACACAAATTGCATAGATGGCATATATATGTCAAACAACAAAGCATGTCGTGGATTCTATGTTATTTATACAATAACTAGAATAAAAGCATACCGTCTAATTGTTTATATACCTTCCCCTTTACTTGATTTTGATGATGCCATTGCAGCATTTCATGAAATCAAATCCGGTGAAGGATTACTATCTCGTAAATTGGATAGTAAAACTCTATTATGGGAGAAAGAAGAAATAGAAGCATTAAGGCGATGGTTGTATACTTGGGGATAATTGAATAAAACCATAAGTTTAATTCATAATTATGATAGCAATAACACATCCAATAAAGCAAATGATTAATAGCCAATATGGATTTCTTTCTTCTATGTTGGATAGATTTCCGAGTCTCCTTGAAGAATGGATTGAGAAGCAGAAAGAAGAAGTGGAACAACTTGCCAAGGAGTATGCTGAGGGTGATTACGAAGTCTATAGAGATACATACAATTCAGAAATATCAAGAATTGATCCTTGTTATGACGAAGAGTTGCTTTTTAACCAAGCTATGCTTATCATGGTTTATTCTTACTATGAATCTATGTTGCGCAGATTGGCAAAGGAGTGTGGTATAAAAGAAGAATGGCCAAGTGCTATTGCTGCAAAATATAATGCCACGATTGAAGGGGAGTTCTTAAGAATAGCGACTTTCCTACATAATACTATGCTTCCATTAAGGAATCAACTATGTCACAATAACAACGGCACTTTATATGCGAGAAGTAAAGATAATGAAATTGAAAACATAAACAAGCTGATTCAGAAGAAATACATTTCCGAAGATGATGGAAGAATATATATCACAAATAGGAATTTTGTAAAGCAAGTCTTGGATGGTGAGCATAAGTTGCTCTTAAAACTTGCTGAGATTAGCGGTTTCAAGACCAGATGGTATGCCTATAAAGATGGCAAAAAGATTGTATATGATAATTATGATCAAATAGAGGAATAAATAGATGTATTTTTTTCCTTTCTAAAAAATCAACAATAGAACAAGAAAAAAAACGTTATAAGGATATGGCAAAGATGAAACCGAAAGAGTGCCAGAATGTAGAATATAAGGAGAGTTGGCACGATAAATATCTGGCGTGGATTTGCGGTTTTGCAAATGCACAAGGGGCGGTGATGTACTTCGGTGTGAATGATGAGCATGAAATCATTGGTCTTGACAACGTGGACAGGCTGATGGAGGACATCCCCAATAAGATTGTCACGACAATGGGCATTGTGGTGGACGTAAATCTGCATGAGCAGGAGGGATTGGAGTATATAGAAGTGGAGATAGAACCCAGCAATATTCCTATCAATTACAAAGGGAAGTACTATTATCGCTCAGGTAGTACAATGCAGGAACTGCGTGGGCCTGCGCTGCAGCAGTTTATTCTGAAGAAGATGGGGCGCTCGTGGGATGACATCCCCAATGACAGTGCGACGATAGACGATTTGGACCAAGCGGCAATAGACTATTTCTTAAGGAAGGGCTATGAGAACGGACGTATCACTAACGAAGAACGAAATATGCCCATTGAGATGCTTCTTCAGAATCTGGACCTCATAAACGAAGACGGGAAGCTGAAGAATGCGGCACTACTGCTTTTTGCCAGAAGGCCTCAGAGATACTTCACCAGCGTAAGGTTCCAGATAGGCCGCTTTGGCGTTAACGAGGCAGACCTCATGTTTCAGGATGTCGTTGAGGGCAACATCATCCAGATGGCGGACAGAGTCGTTGACTTGTTGAAGGCAAAATATCTGATTATGCCCATCACCTTTAAGGGGATGAATCGGATAGAGAAACTTGAAGTGCCTGAAGAGGCGTTGCGCGAGATACTCTATAATGCGATTATACATAAGGACTATACAGGTGTTCATATCCAGATGCGTGTATGGAAC
>ODAJ011853722.1_pt1 | contig 25912 bp, 16 predicted proteins | sample 1539241 | NCBI WGS metagenome assembly ODAJ01 (sample SAMN02144231, study PRJEB22623) | gut metagenome | biome: sheep rumen | host: Ovis aries | place: New Zealand
AAAATGTTCCAAAACAACAGAATTCTTAAACATTTAGACTATTTATAGATTATTTTTCGTACTTTTGTACCCAAATTGAGGGTTTATGACAGACCAAGAGATAGTAAAAGGACTGATAGAACGTGATGGTTACGTGACGGAGGAATTCTTCTTCGTCAAATGCAAACCATTATTCTGTAGTATCATGAATATTGTATTCGACTACGAAGTTGAATATGATGAGTTGGTCAACGAACTCTACCTTTACCTTATGGAGGATGATGCCATAAAACTGCGTAACTTCGAATATCGTAGTTCTGTTTACCAATGGCTGAAGATTCTCGCAACACGTTTCTTCATTAAGAAACGGGCTAGAATGATAGATAATATAAGCGGAGAACCTCCTTATAATAAACTAGAACACGTAGCTGCACCGGAATCTGATGTAGCTGTAGAATATGATATGGAACGGCTTTTCGAGGCTATGCCGACTAAAAGATATGTATCTGTCATCCGTCGGCTGATACTTGAAGACTGTGAACCAGAAGAACTGGCGCGGGAGATGAATATAACGACTGCGAACCTGTACAACATAAAACGGCGCTCTATGGCACAACTGACTCGTATCGCCCTAAACGACATAAGAAAATATGGCAAATAAAGAATATATATCCGATGAGCTACTGGCTGCTTATCTTGACGGCAATACCAGTAAAGAAGAAACCGAGCAGGTGCTTCAGGCATTGAAGAAAGACAAGCATTTGCAGGAAGTTCTTGACATTGCCTTGCAAACGGAGGAAGAAGCAACTGTCATGTCTCTTAATACTACCTTCTCTAGTGAAGTCATTCCAATGCTCCAGAAAGCGGCAATCAGTGGTGAAAATATCTGTGCCGTACTTTGTGAGATATTTATTCTACACCGCCGCCAACTTCCATACGATGAAGAATGGTTGTTAAATACAGCACGTCGTAAGGACTGGCTTAAACCAGAGGGCACACCTCTTTATTGTTTGGGTAATCTGTTGGCTTATTCGGGTATGTTTGTCAGCAGGAAATACGATTCTACAATAGACGATATTTACCAGGCACTAAAAAAAGACAACGACGTTGTAGTTGGAGTTGACCGTGAAAAACTATATGCTGAAGAGATTGACTTAGAGGATTTGACAAACCACGCAGTTGTAGTAACTCACATAGAGAATGATATAGTTACGGTTTTTGACCCCTACGAAGAGCCGTATATATCCAATATTCCCATGGCTGACTTCCTCAATGCATGGAAAGAATCTCACAATTATATGATTCAGGTTCTTCAATCGGTTGACGAATATGAGCCACATCCTATTGATGTGGACTCCATACCATTGGATGGTGATCTTGAAGAACTTCAGGAAGCCATAGCAGAGAATGCCCATGATGTATGGGCTGAAGCAAGAAAAAAGGAAGGATGGGCGTATGGTAAGGAGAGAGATGACTCAAACAAACTCCATCCTGACCTCATTCCATATACGGCACTTCCTGACAGCGAAAAAGAGTACGATCGTATCATGGCATTTAACACCATCAAACTTGTTAGAAAATTGGGCTTTGATATAGTAAAGCGTAACGGATAAGATTATAAACCACACTATTTTTATTTTGAATGATAGAAAGGGCTGCTTCGGTGGCTCTTTCTTTTGGTATTCATTTTGGAGATATGGACAGGAACATGCAGAATTACAATGACGAAGACTTCACGAAAAGACTTCAAGAACTGATGGAAATCCCTCATCCTATTATGGATGACCCTTATTTTGACTCTGACGAGGAAATTTTTGGTAACATTGTTATTACTCCTGCTTTGAAAGATATTAGAGGAATCGAACTTTCACTATCGACAGGCAATCCAACCGTTTATACCGACGGAGCAATTGTTGTAAACATACAAGCAAGGAAAGGCTCAATGATTAAAGAGGGGCGTTTCACTTGCTTTGTCTACACAGATGATTATTCCCCGATGTGCAACAGCGATGTGACTTATAAGTTCAATCGCGAGAACAGCATCAATGTTAGTATCGCCATGCTTTCTTTCCGTATTTGGTTACCAGGGAAATACTTCCTTCTAATTCGCGACAAGAATAATGGTTCCCTTGCACGTATTGACTTTGAGGTAGATAAGTCATTGAACGTTATGCAGCAACCATTAACGATGTGTCCCGTCTGTAGTCTTGAAGACATCCTTACTACCAGTATAGAGAACACGGAGTCAAGTTGGGATGTCCTCTCTACTACTCCAGGCACCTCAGAGTTACGAAAATATGCTTTGGAAAGTAGGCAGTTGAAAATCTACAATGAGTTTCGAAAAGGTCTAAGTGGCAGAGAACTGAGAGTCAGCAGAAATCTTCTGATTTACACCACAAACAGAGATTGGAACGCAGAAATCCTTCAGTCTTTCCAGAAACTCGCCGTGCCAGGATACTACTATACTCATGTTGACTGCAACACCCTCTACAATGCAGCCCTGCAAAATCCCTTTGAGCCACTGAATGAGAAGCTGAACAACACCACCAATCAGGTCTTTTGCCTGACAAGCCCAGGAGCATTGCTCAGCACAGGAGGAAAGGTTGTCACGCGACAGATTGTAGAAAAAATCTGTGAAGACAAAGAAAAATACAAGCTTTGGCTATGTGGTGGAAAACAGGAAATCGAGAGTGTGCTGGAAGTATATCCCTCCATGAAGGATCTGTTTATGAGCGGAAACGTCCTGAGACAGTGCCAATACACGGGATTTGAACTCGTACAAGCTTTCATCAAGGAACTAGACAACGAGCATCTTGATCCATCCGAGGCTACTATGGATGCGCTTGCCAGAGCAATACTGGAACATCATGAGCATGGATGTTTCTCCACATGGTCACTAAGCAGCATTCGTCGATATGTTGCCGAGGAAGTCTCTCCTCGTTACCTCTGCCGTGCACTTGAGGGTATCATGTCTGAGAAGGGGGAATTGCCAAAGTTGCCTATTGAAGATATTCCTCTTGACCTCCTGCCCAACTCAACATCGGAGTTCGAGGACAGTATCAAGGAACTAAATGAAATGGTGGGACTTGACGACATCAAGAAGAGTATTACGACGATGGCTAACCAGTCCCGTTTCTTCATAGAGCGTAGCAAAGCAGGTTTCCACACGTCAAATATTGCGGCACATCACGCTATCTTTACAGGCAATCCCGGTACTGGTAAAACGACAGTCGCAAGAATGTTGGGAAAGATTTACCACTCCATCGGACTGCTTTCAAAAGGCGATGTGATATGTGCAGACAGGACAAGACTTGTTGGCCGTTATATCGGCGAGACCGAAGAGAACATGAAGACCGTCTTGGAAGAAGCGAGAGGGAATGTTCTTTTTATCGACGAGGCATATAACCTTTACGAAGGTACAGCAGACAGGAAAGACTATGGTGCCAAGGTCATTGACAGTTTACTGACTGTTCTCTCACAGCCCAATCCCGATATGGTCATCATCTTTGCAGGCTATGAGAAGGAAATGGATGCCATGCTGACCTCGAACCCCGGATTGATGGGACGTTTCCCCTATAAGTATCGCTTCAGCGATTACGATGCTGACCAATTGATGAAGATTGCACTGCATTTGTTTGACAAAGACGAGTATATTCTCAATGAGGAAGCCCAAACCACGCTTCGCCAGAGAATAAGCGACACCTTGTCTCAGCGCACCAAGAACTTTGGCAATGCCCGTTGGGTGGAGCAGTTCATCAGAAATGGTATTATCCCCGCAATGGCAAACCGTGTAACCCTTGATGCCGTTAAGGATTACCAGCATATCCTCGCCTCGGATGTTGAGGAAGGTTATAAGAAGTTCAATCCTCGCATGATAGAACTGAAGCCACGCCGACAGGTGGGATTCAATTCCTAAATAAATCTGTTTTCGCACATGATAAAGCAATTGCCATCATACGACATAACCATCAAGGCCATTAGGGGAGGTAAAGACCCTATGGCCTTCCTTCACCTTGGCATTCTTTATGCCCAGGGCATTGGTACTGAACAAAATGATGTACTTGCTGACTACTTCTTGAAGAAATCACTTGATATGGGATGTAAAGAGGCAGAAGAATATCTTATCGTTGAATACGAATCTGGCAAAAAGGACTTTGCAGCAGAGTTTAAATCTTACATCGGTGAGGATGGTTCCGCATCACGAGAAACGATAGCCAAACTTAGGGCAAGAGTTGAAGTTGAGAGAAAGGCAAAAAACTATGGCAATCTCTCAAGAATCCGTAATCATCTGACGATCATCTATCCAGAGTATAGTCGTGAGAAAGCTATTCAAGACATTCTGAACGGCCGAGAATCCGTTGATGCTGATATTCTTTACATCCTAAGTACCGCTGACAATAGGTCGGAAATCTTCTTGGAATCTCAGGACAGGCTACTGCAGCAACTTTATGCCCCTATTACCACTGACTCGTGGCTTTATAATACGATAACAAAACTTAATGACATCGATCTGCTGGGAAAGGATGAGAGTGAGTTAGTCCAGTGTATTGTAAACCTCACCTCTTCTTACAAAACAATTTGCAAGAAAAACGACATAGACCCCAAGGAAATATATTCTTTGGACTCTTTAACATTATATCCGTACATGAGGATTTCAGATTTAATTCAATTAAGATGGCAGGGTTTAAGAGGCTTGTTATCCATTAAGGACGTAGAACCTGTCATACACGATAAGTTCTTGAATTGTCTGGATAGTGATGAAAAGTTGCTTAATGTCTGCGAAGAGGTGAAGGATCAAGACCTCCAATTGTTCCTTATCTCATTTGTAGAACTGAATATTGATATTGAATCGCTTGAAATCGATTCATTAGCTTTGTTGAAATCCTATCGCAACAAAGACCTTGAACCTCTTGCAAAACACATTAACGCTTTCATATATAGGTTGAATAAGGCAGGGATTGATAATCACCTTCCATACTACTCTTCGGGATTGCTACCCCCGATAGATCTTACAAATAATCTTAATCGGAAGTGTATCTTTTGAAAGTATTCTCTTCTTCTTGTTTGGCCATTAGAGCGAAGTCAAGTCCCACATCAGCAAATTCTTTAATGAGGATTTTGTTCTCCAAGAAAGTCTCTGTTGCGCGAGCAAGATTCTGCTTTAATATTTCTTTGTCAAGTTCTATGTCTTGACATACAGGTGTATTATTAGCTACAGTCTCATATATGGCGCGCATATTCTCTCGGTTACTCTTTTCTGTTTTTCCCTTTGGATCTATGTAATTCCTAAGGAAAGAGACAAGAATCTTCGCCCCAGTATCACCTTTAAAATACTGTCGTGTAGCAGTTAACAAAAACAGACCGATAACATCCATCTGATTAAGCCCCATCCTACTAGCTATAATCTGAAACAGATATACCTCTTGTGGTGCAGAATAACCGTCTGCTCCAATGAGTTTGATGATGTCTCTCAAATACACCTCTTTCTCTTGGCGAGAATTAGGCATTTCCTCGTTTACTTTGTCGTAACCACCACGAAGAGCATCCATTAACTTAGTTTCATCTACTCCTTCTATATGACAAATGGTACTAATGGCTTCCTTTTCTTCTGGAGTCACTTCCCCATCAGCAATAGCCATAGCTGTCAAATCGCGCACTAATTTGAATTGTGGTTCCGTAACCACGTCTAAAAAACGTGTTATGATACTCATTTTACCTTTAGTGAGTCAAATTTGCCAATAATTTCTCTTTATTCAACAAAATAGAATTGTCAACGACAACGAAATCATACAGTTTATAATCGCAGTCCCAATGCTCTGCTCTGGTAACTTCACGACCTTCCTCATCCAATTCATGCCAAGGACGAAGACAGTTATGCTCTCTGGTACGCTCATCGCATCCATGTAAGCCGTCGTGAGCTTTGACATATCCAAGCATTTCGTGAGAAGCATTCCAACGTAAATGTTCGAGCCTTGCAAGATTGAGGATAACATTATTTTCTTGGGTCGTAAGATACGTGTATTTGATTTTGTCATATGCGCCCTCACGTTGCACCATATCACTATTATTTAAATACCTGTTGATAAAATCAGCCCAATCATAGTCTTTTTCCATAGCATTCTTTAGTAGGAATACCTTTGTCTCTGCATGTAACGCATTGCCAAGGTCTTGCAGTTCCTTACGTCGCAGTGACCTCATATTGTCAAGTGACCCCTTCTCCTGTTCTTTCTTACGACGTGCATCCCATAACAACTTATCGCCAGACAGTCGTGCATAACTCGCTTGATATGCACGCCCCTTTTGAGTAAGCGCCTCATTGATAATCATATCGTAAGAATATATTTCCTTTGATTGCCCAAACAATTTAATAACTGCACCGTTTTTATATAGTACTTCTTTTTCTTTAAGACATTTATTGTAGCCTTCATTGTAATAATCTGCAATATGCTGCATATATACTTCTTTATCAGAACGATATGACCGTACAAATATACGCATATTATGCAAATCAAGCCGTACACGGCGTATGTGATTGAGAATTCGTATAGCAATCGTCATTCCCAATTCGTCGTCACCCACTGCTATAACGATATAGTTAAGTGCTTTACATAAATCCTCATTAAGGATATTGTCGTAAAATTCGCTACCAAGACAGTCACACGATTTCAGCTCAATCAGTGGGCTCTTTTGCTTATCATAGTTTCTTGCAGCCATGACAGCAGGAGCAAAATTGGCAAAAGCCCCTTTCAACTCATCCATGCGCTTGTCTATTGCAATACAACGGAAAGGACTACGCCTTTCGTCTTCTGGTGTTGCACCGTAGTCAACAAAGGCACCAAATTCATATAAAAATTTAAGAGCATCACGCCCAACTTCATCGAAACCGACGATAAGACTATTGAATGAAGACTTTACTGTTGTGCTGGCCTTATCAATCTCTACAAATCGTACTGGGTGATTCTCCCCATCTGCCTTCAGCAGCTCAACAGCAAGATTAGAGGAGTCAACCGTTCGCACATCAAGCCCATGTTTAAAAGCGATATCTTCAATGATATGATTTAAACCATTGCGTCGAGCATGACAATAGAAACGTAGCAGAACTTTATTCTCTTTAATTTGCTGTATGCTATTATCGAGAGTTAATACTGACAATGCTCTAATATTTTCGTCCTCGTTCTCTGATAGGAAGAACACGTGAAACTGAGCATCTGTAATCCCTTTCCCCACTTTTTGTATCAAGTCACGTAGCATTAACAGGTTTATATCGCCAAGTATGTCCCCCTTTTCCACCTTCTCACTACTGATGTCACAAAGTCGAATCTCGGTGAAAGTCACCCTTGCATCTAGTTCGTCAGCATCGATGAAAGTCTGACGACGGTGGGTGAACATTCCGACAATATTGTTCAGACCGTTGGTATCATCATTACTTTGTGCCATATTCTCCACAAACACCACTATAGCCTTGCCGCCTTCTCGTTCCTTTATACTCTTTGCCAACAACCGAGAGGGATCGTTCATACCAAAGAAAACATATAAGTGATTGTGGTCAGCGTCAATTTTCGTTTTCCTATGAAGTTTATAGTATGCTGATACCCTTGCATACGCCAAGCTCAACAACACTGCAATAGTACAAAAGAAAGAAAGAATTGCTTGTAATGAGATGAAACCCTTGAGATAAGAGTGATCGCTGATGCCATCTACAACATTACTATCTATGTTTCCAGTGAAAAGTTGGAAGGAACATGCCAGTGAGCGTAGCAAATATTCGGAATTGATAAATGTACCATTACCTTCCTCAGACTCGTAGACAAATGCCATCATGAACAATGCTGTTCCTGTAATCAGGAAAAGAAACATTAGGCTGGTTAAAAACAAGAGAAACCTTTCACGTAGGGCTATTCTATTGTGGATTCCTTTCCACCAACGCCATCCACGACTCACTGACAAGTATAGTGCGTCGACTAACAATAAACCGATTATTAACCATGCCAGATTAATGTTATTGACAAATAATCCTGAAATTATCAATATGATGGCAATACCACCAATGGCACATTGTGCAATTCTGTTACCTTTGTTACCCATTCTGCTGTTCACTTATGTTAGTGGAAGAATTAACCTTAGATTTATGATAGATGTCTATCTTTTGATAAAGATCCCATAGCTTATTGGCAGCGCCATCATTATATTTCCCCTTAACATCCTTGGATGAACCAGGATCCTGAGAAAGAGTGCAAATCTCTTGCATCAGATTCAAGACGCGTTTCTGCCGTTCCAATTCACGATTATAGGTTATGTCATCACAATTATCAGAAGGATTTTTTGCATCTTCATTTTTGGTTCCTTCCTTCTTATTGTCATTATCTTGTCCTGCGTTCTTTTTAGTTAGGAAATCTCGTTCCTCCTTTTTATTATTATAATACCTACTAATACCACGAACCGCAATAATGCCAACGCATATGCAAATAATAAGCACAATCAGAACATCACACCTATTCGTGCCAGTGCTCTCAACACATGACTGACATACATCTGTTACGCCCTTGAAATTAACGGCGACAGTATCATTAATAATTGTCAATGTATCCATATTATAACTGATTATTTATGAAAATATATAATTCCTTATTGAGTTCTTTGTCTGGTTATCTTGAATGCTTTTTCTTGCCATGATAGATGTTCATAGATTTATAGAAAGGACATGTTTGCACTATAATCCGTTCTTTTTATGCTACAAATTTAGCATTTTTTCTTCATTATCTATTTATTTTTCTTTAAATTTAGGTTATTTTGTATAAAAATGTTAGGTTTATTTTGAATTTGGGGCAAAAAACACTATATTTGCACATCATAATGTAGGTTAATGTGTCTTGAAAAATATATGAGACTTGTGGATGAGTATTTATGGATAATGATTGCAATGGGAGCATCATTCCTGCTTTCGCTTTTTGTATTATTCAACGCAAAAAGGAAGTGGCTTGGTTGTATATTGCAATTTTTTACATTCATTGTACTTTTTATAATATCAGGATTGCTGTTTGGGATGTGTCGCGGATGGGGTGACTCATCCAATGAATCGGAAGCCATGGTCGGAATCCGGTTAATTGAGGAAGATCGGGATTGTCGATTTGAGACCACATGGTGGATGAAACCTGACAACACCTATTATTATAAGTTTGACAAGGGCAGCAATCATCATCAAGTCGAACCATGCGGAAATGATTCATATAGTGGTAAAGGATCATTCACACGCATTGATTCCTTATATGCTATCAAAGCCAATATCAACCCGTCATTCGTCATATTTTTCAATCTCGACAGTCAATCAATAACTCCAATATATAACAGTGACACGCTAGAGGTAATTAAGGTAAACTGGGAACTTATTAAGGAATACTTTAAGTTAGATAAAATAGAATCAATAAATTAAAACAGTATTATGGCACAGTCACAAAACATTAGAACAATTCTTTTTTCATGGGTGTTATTACTCATCGTTGCGTATTTTTACACTATCAAACCAGATTTCGAATATAGCTGGTGGTGGGTAATCCTGCATGGTCCGCTAGTTCCTGCTAACTGGATTCTTTCCTTCTTTGACGCTAGTAAGCTATGTAAAGCCCCCTTACACACGTCAGCCTATAATATATTATGGTGGATTTCGTGTGTTTTAACCATCTTTACCACGGTAATGCAGTTAATCGCTGTTGTTATGACACTATTACGGAGAAAAAAGTAAACCATAAAGATGAGCGGGGCACCCCGCTCATCTTTATTGGCTGATATATGGATTAAATTGCAATTGTGATCCACAATGAGGACATCTGTGGCCTTTGAGCCTGGGATTGTCCCATTCTGTGTGTTTTATTTCTGAAGGAATGTCAATAATAACTTTAGATAATTCCACTGGCAAACCAAACTGATGTCCACACATAGGACATACTGCGGTTGGTGCCTCCTGCTCCTTTGTTTCAAGGTTCCATCTGCGAACAAATGTTGTAATTGCGGGAATATTGACATTGTATTTCGCATCGTTCACCAGCTTATACACATTACCTACTTTGTTGAATGCATAAAGCCCTTGCGCGTAAACATTTGCCATATTAACTTTGTCACAGAAAGTCTTTTGTTCTACTTCTTTCGTACATATATTATACAATAGAATGGTAAACTCATCATCTACTATATAAATATGGTTATCATCAAATGTTGGGATAACGAACTGAACATGTTCTCTAATCTTCACGAATTGATTATTAAAAGGAATGCACGAAGAATAAAGAATATGATTCTTATCAGAAAAATACATCAATTGCTTTGATGGAGATATCCCTAATATAAATTTATCACACGCCATTCTATCCTGAACACCAGATGTAGGAGTATATTTTATTAATTCACCCGATTTGATGTCATTTGTATACATTTCACCTTGCGGACCGATTGCAAACAGCGGTCGTCGATTGTGATATGAGGTAACATATAATCCTATAGGAACTTCATTGATAGGGAGATTAATATTAATATTGTTATAAATACAGTATTTCCCAGAGATTACAGTTCCTTCCTTTTCGGACCCGTTTCCATATTGCTTTGTAAAGGCAATCGTATACAAGTTGTCATCTGTCATTATTATGCCTTCTTCAGTATCCCATTTATCGAGAAGAGAACGCTTTAGAACTATTTTCCCCGATTTGTTAATTATCAACACATCCTCATTTTTTTCTGATCTCCATATATCTTTAAAATGTGCAACACAATATTTCCCGTCAGAAGAAATGCTTAGTCCGCTACATTCATCACGTCCGCTGTTATATTTACAAATTATATCTTCTTGTTTTAGAGAATACAACATTAACTCGCTTTGTTTATCCGCATCAACACTTCCTATAGAAATATATTCAGCTATAGGTGAGATTCTTGAATATCTTGAAAATCTGTACTGATTGCTTTCAAAGGGAGGACTCCAATTATTGAATTTTTCTCCTGTAATGATTGTTATATCCTTCTTCATCTCCATACCTATATTCTTTCCGCATGATATAACACACATACCACCATCTTTAGAGCAAGACAAACTGTTAACGCCCCCTAAATTCCCTTCTGGGAATGAATACTTCTTCAGTTGTATTGAGATTTCGAATATTCGTAGTTCTGCAGAGTTTAGGGCTATCGAAATGTTACCGTTTACTATTTCCAAACCTCTCATTAAACTATGACCAACATACCTAAGATTGAAACCATATTGATTTGGATCTTTAATAATACTGTCAATATGACAATACTCATCCTGCCATCTACCCCCATGTATCATCAATTGCTTTTCGTCGCGACTTAATGCAATCCTAGGTTTGTTATCTAGATAATTCCAATGACGGTTCCATAGCCATGAACCTTCAATATTAACTAAATAGTAATACTCTTGGTGGAAACAAACACACCAGTTTTTGGTGCAAGTCGGGATACATGTAAATTCATTGGCTAATTCATCGATTTCTTTTCCATCCTTATTCGTGAAACCAATATTCCACCCCTTTTCTTCCTTTGTGCTTATATTACGCCGCAAAAGGTCTTTATCCTTAAATAGTAACCAAAGATATTGCCCTGTATATTCCAATCGGCCACACATGAGCGGACTATCATTTCCCGATAACTTGTAATCGAACAACATGACATTTTCCTCTCCAGTAAAATCGATACTGTATACTTGCGCTTTGGTTACATCTCCAAATGCGAAGGTGTCGCCATTTGCCGATAATGATATCCACCCTCGTTCCCCAATATTCCGTGAGAGAATTACTTTGTCTGACTTGATGTCATAGATAAAACATTCCTTTTTAAGCATCACGGCGAGGTGCTTCATCTCGTCATCGCACTGCAGCTCAAAGACTTCTTCGCTGACTGTGATGGAAACTGATTTTTCCGGATGTACTAAGTCTGCGACACGTATATTATGACGATTCTCAAAGAGCGATGCCACCTTGGTTCCATCATCGCTCATGCATGGACATTCACCCAACTCACTCAACGAATAGATAGTTGAATCCTCCCACCCACTGTCAGCCATCAGGTTTTTCATGACGCGTGATTCGTCTATCTTTTCAGAGGCCAGCCTATGAAGAATGGAAGATGTGGGAAGTCCATACATGTATAGCAACAACTGCTCGTTTGTTGCATCTTGTGGCAAGGAAGACAAAGAACGTTTCAGAGCCGCAAGGCGTTCGCGCGTATCCCCATTGTAAAAAGGAAGTAAAGTATTGAAGTCCTCCATCAAGCTACGAGGATATTGGCGGTATTTTGTCAAGAGGAAATCTAAGTCTGAACAGATTAATTCTGTAGCTTCGCCGATATAGGGTAGGATTTTTTCAAATGCATTGTAATCTATAGTGCTACGAATTATTTCTAACAAAGCATGGGCATCATTACTGTGGATGCGCCTTTTATAATAATGGAATAGACGGGATGTTGAATCTGCTAAATTAGATGGTGACTCAAAATAGTAATTAAAAATAATCGACTTCAATTCGTCATGATAGATTGTCGTAACTTGTCCTACTTTGGACATATATGTTCTAAGAAAAGGTGACAGGTCATAACGCAATCGCGACCATAGTACAGAAGGTAATCTCCAACCTTCTTTCTGGGTGTCTATCGGGTGAAAACTGCCTGCTTCAAGAGCTTTGCGTACATAATCGTTTTCTGACAAGAGTTCTATCATCTCTCTGTCGGTAAGACCTGTCCTATCGAGGGTTAGGAAACATAAGGCCTCGCCAACGATGGGAGCACCATGGCGTTCAGGGCGAATCAACTCTTTTGTCATTTCTCTGACAAGTCCTTCTAAGTCAGAAGGAATGTTGCTAATATCATCCCATGATGCTATTCGGCGGAGGTGATGCCCCAACATGTGAAGGTATAGCGCTGAATGGTCAGAGTTCTCTATAATCTTGTGAAGTGATGTAAGTTGTTCCTTAGTCAACCTCCTTCCAGATTGATTAAGAACATTCATTACCAACTTCTCTGAATCAGGCCCCATGTCTGGAAGTTCATATATCTTCAGAAACTCAGGACTATGCGAGTATGTAAGATTATTTATGGTAGAAACTATTATCTTTATGTTGTTTGGGATTTCCCGATTAAGCCACTTCAAACTGGAGAATTGCAAATCATCTTTATCGTCTAACTGGTTTAGGGCATCCAATACAATGAGCGTTGGACAGGTAAGCTCTTTTGTAAAATTTTTAAACTCCCATGATTTTCTTATAAAAGCGATGTCCTCTGTTGTTAATGTTCCTGCTGATCGCCCACAGAAACGGCAAATGACATGATGAGTATGGAGATGGTTCACTATTACTTTGGCCAGAAATGCAGATTTACCACTTCCAGAGCTTGCCTTTATCCACAATGGGCGGTGTTCATTAACATCACCGATATATTGATCTATCTCCGCTAACTCTTTTTCTCTTCCGACAACATTCATAGCTTCATCCTTCGCGATGGCTATATGGATTTGGTCTTCTGTGGTAGCAACTATAGCGTCATATTCCAATATGGCTTTGTCTATCACACCACGTATCCTTTTTTCCATTTCCGACACAAAATAAGCATCAAAGTTTTCGGAGAGATAATTTTCAAATGTCTTCTGAACCTTTAATATGTTGTCTTCGTTTAAAATCTCCTCTAAATGCGCTTTAAGTGCTGATAATTTCTTGACCGTCACTTCTCCTTGTTCAAGATAAGTTGATTCCTCTTCAGGATACACGCCAGTAATATCTCGTAAATAGGCAATTACGTGTTCTTTAGAATCAGAGATATCAAATGCACCCAGATGAATTTCTTGCTCCGTGGCAGACTCTCCAAAAAGATGAGATATGGCAGATTTAGATTTGTGCACAAACTCCCATGCTCTCCACTTTATTCTTTTAGCATTTCTGTTGAACATCAAGCTGAGGGGGTATTCAACATCATCGAACCACACAACTGGTTCCCTATACATACCCTCCCTTCCCTGTAAGATATACTCACCATCGGGGAGAGCATTTTCATCCAAGCGATACCATTTATTGAATAGCAGCCTTTCGGCAGAAGTCATGCTTAATGACTTGACCACCTTCAGAGGAATTGTCTCTGGCAAAGGAGTCCATCCATAGCGATTACCAAGAAGAACAATAAAATTGGGGCGAGGTGATAACTGCTGACATCGTTTTATTTCACTCTTACAGATCTGCATGGTTTTGTTATCATATCCAGCTTCTTGACTTATTCCCCATCGTAAGTCCACAGCTTCAATTTGCCAACCTTTCTTTACATACTCATCTGATATATATGCAAAGAGTTTAGCCAACAAATTCCGTTCTTTTGTCATATCGGCAAAAGTAGAACTAATAAAGAATCTTATATATCTGCTTCTCATAATGACTCATTCATTAAAGTTCAATATAATATTTCACCTTTTCTTCTTTTGATAGTGGCCGTGACTCGAATCTTTCTTTTGTCTCGTTAATTAAATGCTGAAGTGGTGCAAACGACCATAAACGTATAATGCTGTCATCAGAAACAGTCATAATGATCGTTCCATCAGGGCTAAATTCAATTAGTCTTATATTACTATAACTCGCTGTGAAAGACATAACTATTCGATTTGTAGATTCATCAACAACTCTAACTCTATTTTTCTCAACACTAGCCCTATACTTCTTATCGACAGTATATACATCATTCACGATGTCATCAAGGAAGCTTGGACTGTCCAAATCTTCCTCTATCCCATTGCGAATAGATACTTTTCGGTTTTTATCCTCAAAATCTTCCTTTTCGTCAAGCAGGGAACCAGTTATAGCATCAAAAATAGAAATATAAACATTAACTTTCCCACCCGAAAGTTTGAGGAAATAAGAGAACTCGCCAAATGTTCGGTCTTTTGAAATAATCTTTATTCTATTGCTAGTTTGGTCAAAATGAGCGGAATAAATATCTCTATCTGGAAGCATTCTTCTCCGACCATTCGAACCCTTTACTACTGTAAGTTCTTTATATCCATTAATTATAAGACTTGGCCGATAATTTGGTATTATAGATTTGTGCAGTTCGCCTTTCTCTGAAATACCGAACAAATTGTTGTCAATGGTACAAAGATTCTTTATTGGACCATCAACAAACTTCTGCTCATATAACAGATTTCCATAATAATCCCATTGAGAGACTTCGCCATTAGGTGATGAAATTAAAATAAAATTATGCATAAGGCATATTCCGCCTATTTGACTTTTAGCAGAAAAAAAATCATGTTTTGAGTGAAGTTCAATTTCTGATCTATTGTCATTATTATTCAAAGATAAAGATTCAAAAGAATCTACATTTTTCGTTTGTTTGAATTCCAGATCATATAACAATAACTTTTTGTCTTCAACAACTGCAATTTTCTGTCCACTAGGGTAAAAAGCACAAATATCATATTGTATGTTTATTGAACCTATTTGCTCGCCTGTTTGCAAATCAATAATAAGCGGATTTGAACAATTATCATCAATCAGTACCCAAGGCTTTTCATGAGAGAAACTAGCATGCGTACCACATCCTTCATAAAGCAAAGTACTCTTGTTAAGGTCAAATATCCAAACATCCTCTGATAGAATGGAAATTGCTACAGCATAATTACTATTTGGGCTCACTACTATGGATGATATTCTTTTTTCTTCATCATCTTCGTATTCTTCTTCAAGACCCTCCTCCATTTCTTCCTCTCTGTCCTCTTGGTAATCTTCGTCACATATTAATTTCTCTTTTAGCTCCAAAGAAGGGTACTCCCATATCCATAATATATTATCTGCACCTACGAGCAACAAATTACCATCTGAACTAAAAGTCAGCGAATAAATAGGCTCTGGTGATTTCATCGTATATACTAAGGAACCGCTCTTGATAGAGAAAACTTTAATTGTTCCATCTTTTAAAGCGGCGGCAACACAGTATCCTTGTGGATGACATGCTGTAGATATAACTTCATGATCAAATATAGCAGTTTCTTGTAGACAAGCCTCTCTTAATGCCGCTTCTGCTTCAAAAACATAAGGTCTATCTGGTCCTTTTAAATTCTTTGGCAATGCTTCTAAAGCAAGTAATCTAGCAGTATAAGAGTCCCCTTCTTTTATTAAAGCCTGTGCCTTTTCTGCAAGAAAATGACTTTGTACTTTTAATAATTTATCTCGCTGCTCCCTTATTCTTCGTTCTTCTTCTTCTTTCTCTCTTTCATATCGTTGCCATAGTGAATCAAACTTTAAACCTAACATTTGAGCAATAACTTTGATAGAAGCGACTTCACGCCCCATCTCGGATATGTTAACACCTAATAATTCCAATTCTGAACCTCGTAAAGAACGGAGTGATGCGGTAAAACATTCCGTTTCATTACTATATGGGCTGCCATCTATAATAAAGGGTATTATTTTATCTGTCCGCCCCATATCGATGAACGATTGCACTTCTTTATCAACCCATTCTGATTTAGCGGAGTTAGGAGAACAAATAACAATGAGGTAGCGAGAGTTTTCTAAAGCTGAACGAATCTCTTTAGCCAAAACACCACCAGCCAACTCTGTCTTATCTCTGAATAGAGGTCTTATGTCCTTGGGCAATTCGGGGTGGTCTGCTACAATATTAGCAGGAAGGTGATAATGTTCCAACTGATGCTGAAGCCATTCTGCCCATTCTTCATCTTGTCGCTGATAACTTATAAAAGCAAAATATGTTTTTGTCTCTGTAACCATAATTACGATATATGTTTATACTAAATAATACTTCTTACGTTCTTCTGAAGTCAAAGCACGATTCCTTAATTGTTCACGTGTCTGATCGATGATGTCTTGCAGCGGAGGAAATGCCCAAATGCGGCTATCATACCTTGTAACAGCCACAATCTGTTCCCCATCACCCTCAAAGTATGCATTATCAAAGTAGCCAGCATCAATGGAATATACCTGGGTTCCCGTCTGAGTGCTCAAAATCTTAATGGTCTCATTAGTTATACCTATCAGCATATATCTACCATTAGGGCTATAATCTACACAACAAACGTCTTCTATGTTTCCTATATCATACTTGATGTTTGACTTATCGAAGTTCGCCTTGGATATCTTGTTCTGACATCTTTTTTCTGACAGGCAATTGCCATCTTGATAATCCCATATCTTGACGATTCCGCCTTCTGAACAACTCACGATCGTCTTGCTACCAGAACTTACTGCCATTGATTCTATCTCACCTGCATGAGTGCCGAGTGTCTTTCTTAATTCAAGTGTTTTCAAATCCCATATGTCAATACTCTTTTCTGAAGCAGTAATGATGTCATGATAGTCATTACTATAATAAGCATATTTAGGATTATGTTGCTTCATTTGAATCGTTTCTTCAACCTCGCCTGTGTCAGAATCCAGTATCTTCACAGAATCGCTATATGCAATCAGTATATCGTCTTCATCTTCAGAAAAAACAGCAGAGTTCACGCTCATAGATTCTGTTTCAATACTAAAAAGCAACTGTTTGTGAGGGACATCCCACACTGATAAATATTGTTGAGATGATATGAAACCACTTGCCACAAACAGTTTCTCACCAGAAGGACTTATCGACACCACATTATTTGGCCACTTAGGAGATTCAAACACAGACAGGATTTCTCCTGTCTCAGTATTCCAAACCAAGACGTTTCTATATGGTCCAACCGAAGCTATCATCTTTCCGTCTGCACTTACTGATATGTCAGTGCTATATGGAGTCTCACTCTTATTTTCGGTTTGGGGAATGTTAATTGGAGAAAACATAAAATCATATGTCCCAACATTGGTCTGTGGAGATGGGGTTATCTTTTCCTCGTGTGAATATGAATTAAAGAAAGACATAAAGTTGTCAAGCTTTGTTTGATTTTTAGTAGAAGAAGAACACATACGCGGTACGCACCTTATTGTTTTGCAGGCTATCTCCTCTTTTAACTTAGACTCCTGCAACGAACGGATTAATTCGCCTGTCTGGGAATCCCAGATGTTAATACATCCATCTCGCGCTGTGGAGATAATGTGCATTCCGTCAGGAGAATACAACACACAACAAATTCTTCCAGAGTGCCCATTGAGTTTTCTCTCTATAACACCATCTTTCTTGTTCCATATGCTTAACTCATTATTATCAGAAACTGTGACTATCTTTTGGCCATCAGGACTAATTGTTACCAGCCTTACCTTATGCCTTATGGTAAAAGAATGTGCATCAACTGCTGCACGCAATGCGAATTCCGCTTCACCCACATAGGGACGATCAGGATCATCTATATTCTTAGGAAGAGCTTCTAATGCAAGTAATTTTGCCGTGTAACCATCATGGTCGTCAAGAAGTTGATTTGCTTTTTCTGAAAGATACAGACTGTGCACCTTTAAAAGCCTATTTCTTTCTTCTTGCTTTCTCCTTTCTTCTTCAGCTTTTTCACGTTCATACCGTTGCCATAAAGAGTCAAAATCCAAATCCAACATTCCTGCTACGATCTTCACTACCGCTGCATCACGACCCATTTCATTGATATTGCCCCCTAAACGTTCGTCTTCTTTTGGAAGATTAATCAAAGCAGGAGGAAAACATTCTTCGCTAGGATCCTCTGCAAAAGCCTTACCATCTATTATAAATGGAAAGATTTTGTTTGTTTTGCCAAAACTTACAAATTCCTCAATTTCCTTGTTGACCCATTTCGATCTTGCAGATCGAGGAGAGCATATCACTATCAGGTGCTTTGAATTAGTTAAAGCCTTATGGATTTGATCTGGAAGGTTACCAGCGCTTAGCTCATCGGTATCCCTAAAAATCGGCCTCAAATCTTTTGGGAGATTAGGATGCCCATTTAGTGTAGTAGGAAAATGATAATGCTCCAACTCATGGGCAAGCCATTTGGCCCATTCTTCATCTTGACGCTGGTAACTAATAAAAGCAAAATAATATCTTTTTTCTTCCATTTTCTTATCTGAATCGTTAATGTAAGTATCAAAACAGACAAATATCTATTTGCTACTCTTTTCCTGCATGGTATCAAAAACCCCTTTGAAAATACTGCTTATTATACTACTTGCGACAATGGTTACAAAATAGAAAATCGTATACCATGTAGTGCAATTGGGGGCTTTAGCGTAAATGGAGTCACTAAACAAACTCATTATGAGATTTGGGAACCAGAAGATTCCATGCCATATTCCAGACCACCATGTATACGTTCTTTCTGGGTCAATTGAACAAAAGAAATATGCAGCAGCATAATAAGCTGCAATAATAACAATGCTTACGATACAACTTGTCTTCATGTCACGTTTCTTTTTTAGTATTAAACGATATAGGGATTATATCTTAATTCTGCTTTGCAGTGCGGACAACTGTGTCCAAATAGTTTTGGATTATCCCAATCATCAAATTTCCTCTCAGCAGGATTATCGATTAAAATGTTTTGGATTTCAGATGTAATCTCAATTAATCCTCCACACATTGGACAGATAGCTGTTGGTGCTTCTTGTTGCTTAGTTTCAATATTCCACCTTCTAACGAAATTTGTCACAGCAGGTTTGTTGACATTAAAACACTTGTCTGGACTAAAAAGTAATGTATATCCTAAAGTCGTAACAACTGCCAATCCTTTGGCGCATACTTTATGAAACAAAATTGGCCAGTTCGCACGTGCAGTTTGCTCGACTTCCTTCTTTTTTATGTTAAATAGAACGACCAGCGCATCATCCATGATAATAAAAATATGATCTTCATCAAATGCAGGAATCAAGCGTTGCACATCGTTATATATTAAAATATATTCTTCAGACTGATATTGTTTCATATATAATCTACCACCATTTTTAAAATAAAGATACCTTCCAGTAGACGAGGTGGCTAACAAAATCATATTACAATCTTCTGTAACAACTTTACCAGTCATATAATTCATAGAATATAATTTGCCCTCACGTTGGGTAAGAAGCAAATTTAAAGGTGTTATATCAACAATAATAGAGAAAAACTTACACGGAATGTTCGTTTTTTCAATCTGGACATCTGTACATCTCATATCATCTTCTTTTGTTACATCAAATTGGTCAACAATATCTTTTATCATACAGTTATAATCTCCTGAATATACATAGCGATTGTTTGCCGAAAAACCCATAGTTCCATTATTCCCCCAAGGGTAATCCATTTCGTCATATTGTTGTATAACATTTCCATCGGTATTTAGAATATATAGTCTATACTTACCATCAATAATATGATGACCAGTCATTGCAAGCGAATATTTGCTATCATTACTAAATGCAATTCCTATACAAGCTCCATAGTATATATCTTTATCTTGGATGTTCCTGTCATTAATAAAAAAACTATTAAGTAATCTGTTTTCTTTTAAAGAATAAAATGTTATTTGATTCTCTCCCATAGCCGACGCTACCAGATTTTCTCCATTAGGAGAAACTGCAACTCCTGCCAAATATTGGTATTGTGGATTTTTAAAAGGAGGTGTCCATTTGTATTTCTTACCGAAAGAAACCCTCCCACAATCAATCTGCCAATCAAAATTTGCATTAATTCCAGAAGCGACAAAGATTTGATTTCCATTATAATCTATAGACATCCCATTTAAACCGCTATTTCCTCCTTTGCCTATAACAAACTGTTGTAATGAAAGATTAAAATCAACAATTCTATTCCCTACGAGTGCTTTGCTCAAATCATAATTAATGATGGAAATATCTTCTATGTAAGTGGCAGTTGTATATTTTAATGAATTATCTTTATCTTTAACATAAACATTACAGGTGTTTTCATTTACGACAACAACTTTTTTTTCGTCATCAGAAACAATAGCCAGCCCTATTTCATAATCTTTGGAAACTGTCGTTTGAAATTGATGGCGATGCTCTTTCTCATTGTCGTAATGAGAAATGATGATAGAATTGTATCCTTCCTGACAAACACAGATATTATCAGAACATGTGTGAATTATACAATTCTTAGATAAGAATGGATTATATTCTTCGTTCTTGTCGTTCTTCAGTCGAACAGGAAAGGTTATTCCTTCTTCTAATGTTAAAGTATCAAACCTGCATAATGTTCCTTCTGTTGATATCACCCAAATATGTTTTCCAGAAGATGAGCATTTGCAAGACAATCCTTCAGTTGTAGCACTTTCAAAATTATTCCACAAGTCTATAAGTTCTATTGTATTATCTGAACCTATAATAAGGTATCTTCCATTTTTTGACAAATAGAACCAATCATTTGATAGTAGTTTATAAGATACAACGACTTTACTCTCCACAGAATCGTATATCATACAACTATCCTCAAACCGAATAGCAAAATAGCGCATAGTACCATCGGATTGTATTTCTAACATTTTGTTTATATGAGTAAAAATGATAGAATCCTTTGGCGAAATAAAATTGTTTATCTTGACTTTATGACCATTATTTAATATTGAAGCGATCTTAGTCCCTTTATCGTCCATACATGGACTTTCCCCAATTTCATCTATAGTATAGATGGTGCTTGCTGAATAAGAGTCTGATAGGGAATCTTCCATATAGCATTTAGATTCATCAAGTGCCTCAAATATTTTTCTATAAATGTTCCAAGAAGGTAGACGTTTTATAGATGCCTTCAAGTCCAATCCTGAAACATCATCTGATATGATTTCTCTTAAAGTTGACACCTCCTTTAATGGCATCCTTAGACAGCAAAGTGAATCTTCCATATCAAGAAGTAAGTTTGTTGATGCCAATTTTAGTATATTACCTATGAATCCTGTATCTTTCTCAAGAAAATATTCTAATTCTTTACACAATTCACCATTCCATACTTTATCATAAGATAACCTTACAGTTTCATTGCCACAATGCAGAAGTTCTTCATAGGCATGAATATCATCAAATTGTATTCTGCATTTGTAATACCGATATAGCAATAAATAGAAATGGAGTGTTTTAGTTTTGTCACTTCCAAATAAATATTTGTAAATACTTTGTTCAATACCAGAATGAAAAAAGGATATAGTTTTTCCATAGTCTGTGAAACGCTCTTTTATGAAATATTTAAGTGAATATTTTAGACGAAGCCATACTACCGGTGGTATGAATCGTTCATTATGATCATCCCACTTTTGAAAACTTTTATCCTTGAATTCGTTATAAAAGTCATCGTCAAATGCCAATAACTTAGAGACTTCCTTATCTGTTAAACCGCTTCGCTCTATAGTTAATAGAGAAAGTACTTCTTTCGCAGTATTTCCATGCCTTTCTGGCAATGAAATATTATCTACGATTACTTTTAGTAAATCATCAAGAGTGTTAGGAGTAGATGAAACATCCTTCCAAGATGGGGTGTCTACTAAATAATGACCCAATATGTGTAGATATAGGGCAGACTTGTCTGATGTTTCAATAACAGAATTTAAAGTTTTATATTGCGTACTAGTAAGCCGTCTCTCGTTTGATGAAAGAAGTTTTTGAATTAGATTTAGAGAATCAGTACCCATATTATTAAGGGTATAATGATAAATCTTAAATTTACTTTTTTTATAATCATAAGAAACCGTTGATGTAATTATTATCTTTATGTTTTTCGCAAGTGGAAGTGCAACGATTTTTCCTCTCTCATCTTTCTGAAAAGGAGTAAACTTTGTTATAAATTCCTTTTCTGCTCCTATTTCATTGATTGCATCGACAATAATTAATAGTGGTTTATGAACTGTTATGTAGTGGAATAAATTTGGAAGTTGTCTCTCTTGTACTTCATATAGTGAACAAATGTCATCCTGTATTGATGTAAGTAACTTGTTCTCGTTCGATGAGTCTGGTGTAGTACTACAAAACCGGCATATTATATGATGAGACTCGGAATAATTCTCAACAACCTGTCCCATTAATGCAGATTTCCCAGATCCAGAAGGGCCACTAATCAATAGCACATCTCTTTGGTCTGGATCATTAATGTAAGAATCAATATATTCAAGTTCTTTTAGTCTACCTACAAAGTTCCTTGATTTGTCAACTGCTATCTCTTTATGTTTTTGATTCTCGCTATCCTCCATATTTTCAGAACTATTGCCATCAATAGTCCTATCTATTATTCTCCTTAGATGCAACTCAAAATCGTCTTTAAGTAAGGTTGAGAATTGCTCAGTTTCATATTCATTCCATAGGACAGACCTGTCTATGGTATTAGTATCGCTAAGCTTATCTTTTAACCTTTGTTTAAGACTTAACAGCTTTTGTGATTTTTCATTAGCGTCATATCCTGTCTCTTTGTAGACCTCTCTCAATTCGTCTGGTAGAGTGTTTATGTTTATTATATTCCTAAAATACGCTAATACATGTTCATGAGCATCATTCACAGAAAGAGCGCCTTTTTGAATTTCCAACTCTGTTGCCGACAAGCCATACAGTGAACGTGGTATCCAATGCGTCTTTTTAGGAAATAATTTTCTAACAAAACTATTTTGTATAATCTGAGAGCCATCAACAACTATAGAAAACAGTTCGGAAAGAGGTGCCTCTACTTTCTCTTCCCATATCCTTTGGTCTACATATTCACCTGTTCTTCCTTGTAAAACATATTTTCCATCAGGAAGGGCATTCTCATCTAATTTGTACCATTGATAAAACAATTCCTTTGAAGTCTTTTTTACAGAAGGATTGAACATTATAAGTCTTACGTCCTTTGGAGCGACTGTCTCTGGTAATGGAATCCAACCATATCGATTTCCTAATAAGACTATGAAATTGGGTTTGGGAGATAATTCTTGGCATCTTTCCAATTCGGTTTTGCATATCTGCATAGTCTTGTTTTCAAGCCCCGCCTCTTCACTTATACCCCACCTCAAATCAACAGCCTCTATTTGCCATCCTTTTAAACTATATTCGATGGATAGTTTATCAATAACTTCTTGAAGCAGATTACGCTCTTTTTTCATATCAGCAAAAGTAGAGCTGACAAAAAAACGGATGTATTTATTTCTCATAAATTACAGAGGTATAAAAGTTATTTAATTAGTCTATTCCTTATTGAGTTACACTTTTCCATCAATTCACCATTTACAGCGTAATAGTAACTATCATGTTTAGTATATGGTGACGAAAGAGAATTTGAGAACTCGCGAAGAGTTGAGATAATTTGCTCCATAGATTTTAATGGGGCTGTAGAATGACGATTCAGGCTATCCTCTGTAAACAATACCTGCGGGGTGATTGTTTGATCTGCGGTACCAACGGCCTTGTTAAATGCTGCAAGACTATAATCCATTTTGACCACGAAGTAGTTGGAAACAATTCGACGATTGTGAAGATTATAATAGGTGGCGTTTTTACCTGTGATACCTAACACCTCCATCGTTATGGGATAAGTACGCTTAAATTCTTCCTTGATGTCATTCAGCCGCTTTGCAATAGTCTGAAAATCATAGAGAGCATCTATGCTGTCTTTATCAAAAATAACCGTAATATGATATGTGGTATTCAATTCGCGTGGCAGTAACTCCGTTAAAATGCTGCGCACATTATCAAAGCCATTTCCATATTTCGCATTGGTAGTTTTGAATAGATACCGATCCGTTAGAATGAGTGCGTTAGAGGGCAAGGGCTCCACACTATCCAACACAGTATCCCATCCTCTTCCCAATGGCTCATTTTTGTCTGTCGTATGTTCGTCGTTGATGTCGATCAACGACGATACGTTGAGATCTATACCACTCCGACAAATCACTCCGTATTCTACCTGAATCTTTTTTGCTTCAGCAAGTTGTATGTCAAGAATAAATAATGAAGACGGATTCTTAAGCACAGACTCTGGATTGGTGGGGATTTTTTTTATATATTCTGTTCTTGTTGTATCAGCCGTGAGACCATAATCGGATTTTAACTGTTTAATCCATGCATCATCAGGAGCATTCATAGCGACAAATAGATTCTTGGCAGACTTAAGAATTTTGAACAGGTTCGACCGAGAATTATTTGGTCGTTGACTCTCTGCTTGAATAATATTCCTCAGAATATTCTCTGCTATAAATACCTTGAACATACGTTTTCAGTTATTTGTTAGAAATAATGAGTTATGCATGAAAAATTCATTCTGTGCTACAAAATTACGAAAAAATCTCCGAATTAGTGAACAATTGGAGATTTTTAAGGCTAAATAAATATATATTGAGCGTTATTATTACGTTTTGACGCTCTAATTGATAGAATATTGACTACATGTTTCAACGTTCTTGGCAAAGCGACATGCCATACGCGAGATTCAGCATAGACTATTTGTGAAGGATGTCATAGAGTTCTTCCCAACCATACTTGAATGGATATACTACCATGTTCTTTTGATTAATGGCTCCCCACAACCCATTGTCAGAACTAACCATAGCCAAACCATTCTCAAATTCACCACCTTTCCTATAAAGGAACGGGATAACAGTTTCACCTTTTTTGTTAATATACCCAATCTTATAGGTCTATGCTTCCTGAACTTTGATCAATCCTTCACGGAAATAAGAATGAGATACATACTGGCAGGGAATGACCAGCTTCCCTGTTTCATCGACAAATCCGACCTTTTTGTCATTGTCAGCAACAGCACACATTCCTTCGTCAAATTTGTGGTATATCAACCACCATCGCGGAGAAACAACAATCTCGCCATTCTCATTCCTAAATCCCCATTTGCCACTTTCTCTGTCTTTGAAAGCATGCAGTGGCGCTTTTTTCTTCTGATCCATATTCTCTTATATTTTAATTGTTAGTATCCACTACTGTCCACGAAAATCCGTTAACAATTTAGAAAATGACATTTTGTAAGCTAGTCCTTGAACACTAACTCCAACTGAGTGTACTTGTCCGACACATTTTTCTCCAAGTCAGGGATATTCAGCAAG
>ODAJ012189660.1_pt1 | contig 25896 bp, 10 predicted proteins | sample 1539241 | NCBI WGS metagenome assembly ODAJ01 (sample SAMN02144231, study PRJEB22623) | gut metagenome | biome: sheep rumen | host: Ovis aries | place: New Zealand
CTACAAGGACCTTTCCTCGCTGACCATCCGGTATGCCGCCCCGGATTTCCAGTCTTCGCGCACCGGGATGTTCCAGACGGTCCTGGCAGGCAAGCGACGGTCCATCCAGAGTTTCACCTCCAGCGGCGAGACCACCTACACGGACCTCGCGCCCGGGAAATACCAGTTCCGCGTGAACGGCGTGGGCAATCGCCGGGAGGCTTTCCGGACCCTGGACATTGAGATCCGGCCGCCGCTGTACCGGTCCGTCGCCGCCTTCATCCTCTACGCCCTGGCGGCCCTCCTGGTCCTGGGAATCCTGGCGCGGCAATGGGACCATATCCGCCAGATGCGGATGACACGGCAGGTGGAGAAGCTCCAGGCCGAGCAGGAGAAAGAGCTCTATGACGCGAAGATCAACTTCTTCACGAACATCACCCACGAAATCCGCACCCCGCTGTCCCTGATCAAGATGCCGCTGGACAAGATCATCTCCAGCGGGAACTACACGGAAAGCAACCGCCAGGAACTCCTCACGATGCAAGCCAACGCGGAGCGGCTCCTGAACCTGATCAACCAGCTGCTGGACCTGCGGAAGATGGAGAAGATGGAGATCCAGCCGGTCTTCGTGTCCAACGACCTCTGCGCCCTCGTCCGGAAGACCTGCGGCCGGTTCACCGCGATGGCGAAGGACCAGCACATCAACCTGGAGACCATCCTCCCGGACAAGCCTTTCCCCGTGGAATGCGCCGGCGAAATGATCGAGAAAATCCTAGGAAACCTGCTTTCCAACGCCTTCAAGTATGGAAACGGACACGTCCGCGTCGCCATCGAACCGATGCCGGACGAGGACCGCGTCCGTGTCCGCGTGGACAGCGACGGCAACCGGATCGAAGAATGGGACGCCGAGCGGATCTTCGAGAAGTTCTACCAGACCGGCACGGCCCGGCAAGGCCACGGGACCGGCCTCGGGCTTCCCTTCGCCCGGAGTCTCGCCGCCCTGCACGGGGGGACGCTCACGCTGGACCGCTCCGTCCCGGACTACAACTCGTTCGTGCTGGAGCTTCCCCTCCACCAGGAGACTGCCGTGGAGATTCCGACGGGCCACGAGAAAGAAGAGAACGAGGAGGTCCCCGTCGCCATCGACAACCTGCTCCACACCATCCTGGTCGTGGAAGACGATCCCGAGATGCGGGGTTACCTGGCGAAGGAGCTCGCGGAGCAGTACAACGTCCTGGTGGCCGCCAACGGCGAAGACGCCCTGCAACTGGTCGATAAACAGCGCATCGACCTTGTCGTGAGCGACATCATGATGCCGGGGATCGACGGCGTGGCCCTGTGCAACCGGATCAAGTCCACCACCGAATACTGCCACATCCCGGTCATCCTCCTGACGGCGGCCGTGGGCATGGAAACCCGCATCGAGACGCTCCAGGCCGGCGCCGACGGCTACATCGAGAAACCGTTCGCGATCGAACTGCTCCTGGCGAACGTCGCGAACCTGTTCAAGAACCGGGAAATCGCGAACCGCCAGTTCACGCAGTCGCCGCTCACCCACTTCAATTCCATGGTGACGGGCGGCATGGACCAGGAATTCATGGAACGGCTCCACGACATCGTGATGAAGCACCTGGCCGAACCGGACCTGAACATCGAGACGCTTACCACCGAGCTGGGCACGAGCAAATCCACGCTGTACCGCAAGGTGACGGCGAACACGGGCCTCAACATCAACGAATACATCCGCGTAAGCCGCCTCAAGAAGGCCGCCGAGATGCTCTCCAGCCAGAAATACCGGATCAGCGAGGTGGCCTACATGACCGGATTCTCCTCGCCGTCCTATTTCGCCACCTGCTTCCAGAAACAGTTCAATGTCTCCCCTTCCGCCTTCGTAAAAGGTTTAAAGGGTTGATTATTCGGATTTTTCACGTATCTTAGTGTCGTAAATACCAAAACCAATCCCATGAAGCGATTCTCCCTATTTGCCGCCGTGCTCCTCGTGGCGGCATGCCAGAGCGAAGCTCCGGACCTGAAACTGAACGACCTGGGCTATTTCGAGCGCCAGGGGGTCAATGTCCTCGTGTTCAGCAATCCGTTCAGCGGCGGATTCAATGACGAGAAGGACTCCGGCATCGAGGTGGTCCACCACGGTGTGCGGACCATCCAGGGCGGCGCCGTCCGCCTGAATGTCACGCCCGAACAGTGGGATCTCGTGCCCACGATGACCTCGCGCACCGTCGACACCCTCGCCCAGACCATCGAGGTGGGCATGCGCTACAACTGGTACGACTTCGATTCACGCGTGGTCGTGGAGCCCAAGGGCAAGGCCGTGGAAATCTCTGTCTATCTGGACAAACCGGTTCCGGAAGTGCTGGCTGGAGAGGCGGGTTTCAACCTGGAATTCCTGCCCTCGCAGTACTGGAACAAGGCCTACCTGGTGGATGGCAAGCCCAACCGTTTCCCTCGGTATGCCGTGAGCGACACCAAGGTGCGTCCCAACGAAGAGAAAGTGCGCCAGTTCAAGGGGTACCGGACGTATGACGACCGCGGTACCGGCGAATTCATCGAGCCGCTGCCGCTCAGCGCCGGCCACGAGTTCCTCCTCGCCCCGGACGACCCGCAGCGGATGGTGAAGGTCACCAGCGAGAGCGAAATCAGCCTCTATGACGGCCGGATGCTCGCCCAGAACGGCTGGTACGTCCTGAGAACCGTCCTCCCGGCCGGGAAGACGGGCAAGGTCCTCACCTGGACCGTGGAGCCGAACGCCGTCCCGGGCTGGATCCGCGAGCCGAACGTGGGCTTCTCCCAGATGGGCTATGTCCCCGACCAGCCCAAGGTCGCGGTCATCGAGCTGGACAAGAAAGACAAGGTGCAGGCGAAGGCTTCCGTCTGGAAGGTCGCTGCCGACGGCTCCGAGAAGGAAGCCTTCTCCGGTCCCGTGAAAGTCTGGGGCGAATTCTACAAGTACAACTACGCGAAGTTCGACTTCTCCGCGCTCAAGGAGCCGGGCGTCTATTTCCTGAAGTACGGCGACACCCGGACGGGGAACTTCATCATCGACCCGACCGTCTATGACAAGATCACCGTGGCGACGAGCGACGTCTGGGTTCCGGTCCATATGAACCATATGGCGGTCCACGAGGCTTACCGCCTCTGGCACGGCGAACCCTTCAAGGAGGGTTACCTGCAGGCTCCCCCGTCGACGGACCACTTCGACCTGCATTGGCAGGGACCGACCACCGATACCAAGTACAAGGCGCTGGAACTCATTCCCGGCCTGAACGTGGGCGGTTACTTCGATGCCGGCGACTTCGACATCGAGACAGGTTCCAACATCAGCGTGGTGATGAACCTCATCACCCTGTGGGAGCAGTTCCGTTCCGAGCGGGACGAGACCTTCGTCAGCGAGGAGCAGCGCTACGTGGAACTCCACCGGCCCGACGGTACGCCGGACATCCTCCAGTACATCGAGCACGGCGTCCTGAACCTCGTGGCCCAGGCCGAGCAGATCGGCCACATGGCCCAGACGCTCTCGAATTCCGTCCTGGACAACTACCACCACCTGGGCGACGCGGCCGGTATCACGGACGGCCTGCACTACGACCCGCGCCTGAAGCCGTACCAGAAGTCCGCGGACGGCAAGTCCAGCGGCACGCCGGATGACATGTGGGCCTTCACGAGCCGCAATCCGGGCCTGGACCTGCAGGCGGCGACGATGTTTGCCGCGGCGAGCCGCGTCCTCGCGGAGAAGAATCCGGACCTCGCCCGGCGCGCCCTGAAGCAGTCCATCCGCCTGGACGAGGAGGCCACGAAACTGATGGCGGCCGACACCTCCAGCCGGTTCCGTCGCCGCAACCAAGGCAACAGCTTCTCCACCGCGCTCCAGCTGTACGTTTCCACGAAGGATCCCAAGTATCTGGAGCAGTTCACCGCCGGCGTCTGGCCCGCCCTGGAGCGGATGCCCAACAACGCCATCGGCGCGGCCCTGGACGCGATCCCGTACCTGGACAACGACTATAAGGAGAAACTCCGCCCGTATGTGGAGAAATACCGCGACTACATCCTTTCGCTGGAGGAACAGAATCCGTACGGCGTGCCCATCGGCCTGGGCAACTGGGCCGGCGGCGGCCAGGTGACGGGCTTCGGCACCACCGTGTGCAACGCGCACCGGCACTTCCCCGACATCGTCGGCAAGGAACACATCTACAAGGCCCCGGCCTGGCTCTTCGGCTGCCACCCGTACCACAACTACTCCTGGGTGGCCGCGGTCGGCGCCGCCCGCCCGAAGCAGGTCTTCTACGGCAACAACCGCGCGGACTTCTCCTTCATCCCCGGCAACATGGCCCCCGGCCTGCTCTTCCGCCAGCCGGACCACTTCGAGAACTACGACGACTGGCCCTTCCTCTGGGGTCAGAACGAAGGCACCATCGCCGGCAACACCGGCTACCTCATCTGGGGCGAAACCTTCCGGAACGTCCAGGCGAACTAAGTCCCGGGACAGACATGCAAAGAGGCCGGCTCCATGTGAGCCGGCCTCTTTTGTGTTGCGTAAACGTCTACCGGAACAGTGCGCGGTCGATGCCCCAGCCCATCTTTTCGTAGCCCTTGGCGTTCAAGTGGAGCCAGTCGTTCTCGTAGAGGAAGGCCGGGTCCAGGCGGTCGGGCTGGGCGGGATCGGCGACCAGGCGGTCGAAGTCGATCACGCCGTCGAAGACGCCGCTTGTGCGGATCCACTCGTTCAGGGCGACGCGCCCGGCCTCATGGTCCGGGGAGTAGTAGCCGTTGCCCTTGACGGGCGTGACGGTGGCGCCGAAGACCTTGATGCCCCGTTCGTGGGCCTCCTTGACAATCCGGGTCCATACTTCCTTGATGCCCTCGGCGGTGGCCTTCGCGTCGCGGCTGCCGCCCAGGTCGTTCGTGCCCTCGAAGAGGATGATGTACTTGACGCCGGGATGGCAGAAGAGGTCGCGGACGTAGCGGCTCTCGCCCGTGGGGCCGAGACCGCCGCGGAGGATGCAGTTGCCGCCCAGGCCGAAGTTCAGCACGGAGAGGTTCCGCGTGGCGGGATCGGAGAGGAGGGACCGGGAGAGCTGGTCCGTCCAGCGGTCCTGGCCGTTCGTCGTCGTGCCGCGGCCGTCGGTGATGGAATCGCCGAGGACGGCGATGGCGGCGCTCCGCCGGCGCGGCTTCACATCGATGGAACTGATGGTGTACCAATGGTTTGTCTCCGCAATCGGCTTCGAGAAATCCGTGGTATAGCCGTCCGCGATGTAGGACGTGGTCCGGGAACCCGGATGGCTGGTCAGGAGGGTCGAGGAGATCCGCCCGTAATGGATGGTGATGGCGAGGTTCATCCGGTCCTCCAGCGGGAACGCGACCGGATCGGAGACGACGGAGGCGCCGGGAGCCATCGTCACGTACGGACAGCCGTCGAACGACAGCTTGACGGACGTCCCTTCCACGATTTCAGGGCTCTCGCCCATGGTCTTGGCCACGGCGACTTCCACGCCCAGGATGTCCGTCGGATCCGCGTTGAACAGGTTCGACAGGTGCAGCCGGAGGGCTTTTCCGCCGATGGACACCTGCACGATCTGCCGGAAGGAGTTCCCGGCGAGGCCGGGCTCCGGCGGACGGTTGTGCGGTTCGGCGATCTGCAGGGCCGTGGCCCAGGTGGTGACCCAGTCGCGCGTCTGCGCGAAAGCGGGGGTCAGGCCCGCCGCGAGGGCGAGCACGAGCAGGAATCTTTTCATCGCTGGGGAGGTCTTCTGGGGAAACGTCTCGGTTTGACGATGATCGGGTCGCCCGCCTCATCGTGCTGCGGCATGCCCAGCCGGTCGGACTGGATGCTGCGGAAGAGGAGCGAGTCGATGGGGGTTCGCAGCGGCTCCACGCCCGCGGGCAGCGGACGGCCGGAGAAAGTCTGGAAATAGCCCACGCAGGCGTCGCGCCACCAGCGGGCGTCGCTGGCCTGGATCGTGAGCTTCCGCTCGGCCTCCGCCCAGAGGACGGGGCTCACGTACGGCTTCAGCTCATTCCAGGTGGCGCGGAAGCCCTCCACGGTCATGATGCCGCGGTCGTAATGCAGGCAGATCTCGTCCCACAGGTCATTCCCGGACGACAGCTTGTAGTCCCAGGGCAGGTGGTGGAACCACAGCAGGAGGTTCTCCGGGCAGGTTTCCAGGTTGTTATAGGTCGATGCCAGCGGCTCGTTGTACTGGTCCACGTTGTCCGAGCCCGTGCGGGTGCGGTCGAAGCCGATGCCCGCGCTGTCCGCCTTGTGGTAGTAGGCCGGCGTCCAGTCAGGACGGGCGCCCCGGTCCCACGGCATGGGCCCGTAGTGCGTCCCGCCGAACAGGTGGTGCAGGCCCAGTGGCATCTCATAATCCACCACGGCCTCGCGGGAAGCCATCAGAATCCCCTTCACCGGCTCCACGAACTTCTTGGCGAAAGCGGCATCCTTCATTCCTTCCGGCTTCAGGAACGTCTGGCGGACCCATTCGTCGGCGATCTGCTCCGCGCTCAGGGTCGGGTCCCAGGCGAGGCGGCCGTAGGCGTACCAGTTGGCCTGGGCGAACACATAGCCGCAGAAATTGGGATCCTGGCCCGTGTTGGCGACGCCGGCGATGCCCGTGAGGTTCTTATACACGGGAGAGCCCGCGCCGTGCTGGTAGGTATCGGCCTGGAGGCATTCCTCCCAGGTCGTGCCGTGGAAGGCCAGGTGGTTGGAGAAGCCCAGATACTCCTGCGTGACCTGGAACTCCATCATCATCTTCGTATTCTTCAGCTGGCCGAACAGCGGGCTGAAGGGCTCCCGGGGCTGGAAGTCCACCGGGCCGTTCTTGATCTGGATAATCACGTTGTCCGCGAACTGGCCGTCCAGCGGGAGGAACTCCTCCACGGCCTGGTTCGCCCGGTCAGGGCTCGTGGGCGCGTACACGAAGGCGCGCCACATCACGATGCCGCCGTAGGGCGCGACGGCCTCGGCCAGCATGTTGGCGCCGTCCGCGTGCGTCCGGCCGTAGTCCTGCGGACCGGCCTGACCTTCGGAATTGGCCTTCACCAGGAAGCCGCCGAAGTCCGGGATGGCGGCGTAGATCTCGGCCGCCTTGTCCTTCCACCACTGCCGCACCTTCGGATCCAGCGGGTCTCCGCTCTTCAGGCCGGAGAGCGTGATGGGGCTGGTCCATTTGATGGACAGGTAGGTCTTGATGCCGTAGCCGCGGAGGATGTCCGCGATCTTCGCCACGCGGGCGATGTGCTCCGCATCCAGGACCAGCGGATTGGCGTTCACGTTGTTCAGTACGGCGCCGTTCAGGCCCACGGAAGCGCAAAGCTTGCCGTAGTGGTGGATGCGCTCCACCGGAATGTCCGCCGCGGTCCACTCCCACATGGACATCCCCGCATAGCCGCGTTCCACGGTATCATCCAGGTTGTCCCAGTGATTCAGCAGCCGGAGGTCGTAGAAAGGCTTCTCCTGCAGGTCCATGCCCGGGCCGGCCTGCCCCAGCACTTCCGCGCGCTGTAAGGCATAGATGCCGTAGCGCAGGCCCGCCTCGGAGCCGGCATCGACATGCCGGACGCCGGAAGCGTCATAGATGTGGAAACCTTCCGCCGGCAGGGCGGGGTCGATGCCCGTCGTGACCGAAGCGAGGACGTCTTCATAGGAACGGCCGGCGGCGAGCCAGAGGTCGGTGCCGTCCTGCGCCACGGGCACAGGCTGGCTGCAGGCGGCGATAAGGAGCCCGGTCAGGGCCGAAGAGAGGAATTTACGCATATTGTGTGTGGTTACTTTACTGGAAGATTTCGCTTTCCGCCTCGAACATCCGGCGGGCGTCCCGGACGGTCATGCCGGTGGACGCGTTCCCCAGGTCCGGGACATTGAAGGACTTCAGGTTATAGAGATAGAAACGGGAGGACTTCTGCGGCAGGACGAAGGGTTTGGTCGTGCGGCCGTCGGCATCCAGGTGGCAGAAATAGGGTTTTCCGTACTGTCCGTCGCCCCGCTTGCTTGCAAAGACGAACCAGCGGCTGTTCGAGGACCAGCTGTGGTAGGAGTCGGACTTGTTTCCCTTGATTTCGTCCAGGGGCCGGACCTCACCGGACTGGAGGTCCGCCAGGTACAGGGTGCATTCGGGATGGAACAGCGGGAAGGTTCCGTAGTCGGAGACGGTGAACATGAGCCAGCGCCCGTCCGGAGACACTTTCGGGTGGCAGACGGAAGCGTTGTGCGTCCGCCCGCTCCAGACCGTGTCGGCCTGCTCGCCGATAAGGCCGGTTTCGGGGTCGAAATCGGCCCGGAGGAGGTCATACCGGGTTTGCATGATGTCCTGCGGGATGGCCACGGTGTCCGCGACACAGTAATAGACGGACCGGCCGTCGGCCGAGAAGCATGGGAAGGTCTCCCAGGCATCGGCCCGGGCCACGTGCGGGACGTTGATCATGCGGTTGTTCTCGAAATCGGCGACCGTCAGGTCGGACGCCGAGTCGAAGACCTCCATCCGCGCGACGGCGTCGGCATGGAAACTGGGCAGGATGACGTTGGTCGAAAAGACGCCGAAACGGCCGCCGGGATGCAGGTCCCCGTACACGGTGGCGGAGAGCATGCCATCGGCCTTGAGGGAGAGTTTCCGGAGCCGGCCGTTCTGGTTCAGGATGCTGCCGCCCTGCGGGCCGCGGATGTAGTACAGGGAGTAATCCCCGCGTGACTGGCCGTGGACATGGCAGTTCATGCAGGCGTTGTCCGTATGCCGCCAATCGCAGATCACGGTCTCGTCGAAATTCTCGACGCAGCGCTCCAGGATGGACACTTCGTGGTACATCTGGTAGGACGGTTCGATAAGGCGGTAGGTCAGCCAGCCGTCGACGGAGTCCTCGCTCACCTGGATGGACCACCGGTCCGTGAGCGGCCTGCCCTCCACGACGGCTTCTGCCGTGACTATAATCGTCTTTCCCTCAGCCCCTTCAAGGAATTTCTTCCAGGCGCCGAGGCGCCACTCCACCTCGTCGCCCCGGATGGTGACGGTCCGGTCGCCGAGGGTGAATGTCGTCTTCGCTTTCCGGACATCCGGCATGGCGTACCGGAAATTGAGCGGCGCGATGTTGGCGGGGATGGTAACCTCCTTGTAATCCGGATAGATCACCAGGGGACCTTCGCTGCCGTCCACGGCCGGGGCGGGATCCCCTGCCCCGCAGCCGGTCAGGGCGAGGAGGACCAACAGGGATAGGAAACGGTTTCTCATGGCTGTTGCTGCGCCTCCTGCATCGCCGTCAGATAGTAATACCAATACGTGTTCTTGAAAGCGCCGGGATTCCGGCCGAAACGGCCCATCCGGTCCACTTCCGAGACATCCACTCCATACCGGGCGACCTCCGCCGGGTTCAGCCGTTCCTGTCGGCTGAGCCAGATGAGGACAGCCTCACGATAGAGACGGCCCGGGGGAAAATCCTGGGCATACTCCTGGATGAATCCGTCCAGGTCGTAGCACAGCAGGTCGTAGCACAGCAGGTATTCCCGGGCCAGGGCGTTCGCGGGATCGGCCTCCAGCAGGGCTTGCAGGACGGTGCGGGGGTCATCGGACTGGTGGATGAAATCGGTCCGCATCAGTTTTGCGCGGGATTCCGCAATCCACTTGCGGGTCGCTTCATCCTGCCGTCCGGGCATCACGCTCCGGGCCCATTTCCCATAGAAGAGGGTCCGGCTGAGGATGTCCAGGTATTTCCGGGCGGCGGCGTCCTCGCCCGTGACGAGGTTCACTTTCGCCAATCGGACCAGGAAACGGGCGCCCGTGCGCTTGGGAGAAGCCTGCAGGGAGGTGATGGTGCTCTGCTCCGCCACGGTCATGTCGCCCAGCTGGAACCAGGCTTCGCCGGCGAGGGTGTTCGAGAACACCGCCCGCTCGGACGACACCGGGAACAGCAGCGTGGACTGATGGTTTTGCGAATGGTCGAGCATCTTGTCGCCCAAAGTACCATTCATGGCCTGTGCCAGGTTGTAACAGTAGCTGGCCTCCTCCATGTACAGGTCCACCTTCGAGAGTTCCAGGACCTTGTCCCAGTTTTCCCGGGAGGTTTCGACGTCCAGGCCGATCATTCGCTCGTAATCCAGTTTGGGAGCGCCCCAGAGCTTTCCGTAATCCGGATGGTACGGCGAGCCCAGCGCCCAGGCGCCGGCGGCGAGGAAAGCCGCCGCGGCGACGGCCTGCAGCCAGGCCTTCCGGAATTGAAGTGCCAGCAGGATCAGGATTAGGAATCCCAGGACGACCAGCGTGTAGCGGGTCTGGTACAGGTTGCCCGTCTCCCGCAGGAAAGACCCTGCAAAAAACAGGGTGCCGACGGCAAGCGAAGGCCAGAGACCCATGAAATGCCGGCAAATCTTGCAGGCGGCCCAGCCGACTGCGGTCAGCAGGAGCGCCACGATGAGCGGGCCGGCGACGGGAAGGTGGAAGAACTGCTCCAGGAAATCGGCGGCGAAACGGGCCAGCCAGCCCGTCCCCCGGTACGTTTCCGCGAGGTAATCCCCATCATACAGGAACAGGTTCAGCTGCTCGCGGCGGATGAGATGGTATGGATAGGCCGCCTGGAAGAAACAGAAAGACCCCAGGAAGGCCAACCCAGCTGCCACAGGCCCGACAAGCGATTTGATTCCTTGTTTCACCACCTTACAAAGATGCGATTTTTTTCCCGCTTCTCAAAGGACAAAGGGGGCGGCCTTCGCCGGCCGCCCCCTCCTCTCTAACCATTCACTTAACCAAAATGCTATGCTAGTCCACAGGATAGCCGGGGTTCTGATAGGCTTTCTTCTCGGCGTCCTCCATCTTCATGTTGTCCAGCTGTCCCTGCGGGATCGGACGAAGATAGTGGTACTTCTCGATCTTGCGCGTCACCTTCGCCGGGGTGTGGTCGGCGGCGCCGGGGCCGCAGATCGTGTAGGTGCCGGCGCGCTGGGCCCAGGTCTGGGTACGGACCAGGTCGAACCAGCGGAAGCCGTCGCCGAAGTATTCGCGCATGCGCTCGTCGAGGAGATAGTCGATGGTGATGGTCGCCGGGGTGGCGGCCGTCAGGTCGGCGCTGTAGTCGGCCACGAGTTTCTTGTCCCAGTTGACGCTGTAGGACCACTTGCCAGCGCGGGCGCGCAGGACATTGATGAGGTCACGGGCGGACTGGCTGCCCGTAGCGCCCTTCACGGCCGCCTCGGCGGCGATGAAGTAGAACTCGGAGAACTTCGCGATGTTGAACGGACGCGTATGGGCGGCGTTCGGGGAACCGGTGCCGGTCGTATTGGTACGATACGGACCGAGCTTCCAGATCTTCGGATACATCAGGCGGCTGACACCGCTCGGGTTCACCACGTAGTAATCGTAGTTGGGGCTCTGGCCGAGCATCGAGATACCGGCGTTGTAATCGTACTTCACGCTGGGATCCTCCTTGTCCAGATAGACGAGGAAGGCCTCGTTCTTGCCGATGTGGGCGCCGTTCGGGCCCTCGACATAGGTGGCCGGGTTGCCGCCGCGGTCCCAGTTGGTGCGGAAGACATAGACGAAGGTACCGTCATAACGGGAATCCTTGTCGCGGTCGATGAAGGTGGCGATGGCCTCCTGGGTCGGAGCCATACGGGACCAGGGACGGCCGCAGTACTGCTGGTCGGTACGGAGCACCGGGTTGATCCGGGCGCCGGTGTTGGCCGTGGCCTGCATGTTCGGATAGTTCCAATTCATCATCCAGCCGGCGAAGTTGTCCATGCCGCCACCGCCGCTGTAGCCGAGGTCGGAACCGTTGTACTGCTGGGAATTCTCGGTATGGTCGGCATAGAGCATAATCTCCTTGTTACGGTCATGGGCGCCGTCGCTGACCATGTAGAAGTTCTCCACGAGGCCATAGGGACCCGGATTGTTGATGCCCTGCAGGGACAGGTCATAGGCCTGCTGGAAGTACCACTTGGCGTCATGGCCGTCGGGATCGGTGCGGGAGCACTCCGGATAGGTCGGGATCTGGCCCGGGTTCTCCAGCCACCAGGCATACGTCAGATAGGCCTTGGCGAGGTACAGGCGGGCGACGTTCTGGGTCAGCGCGCCGGTGAGGCGGGGATTCACGGGCAGGTCGGCCATCGCGGTCTTGAGGTCCGGGAAGACGGCCTTGGTATAGACCTCGGGCACGGTGTTGCGCACGGACTCACGGACCGGCTTGCTGTTGAAAGCGAGTTCACCGGCACCCAGGTCGAGCGGCACGCCGCCGAAGGTCTGCACCAGTTGGAAATAGTCGAAGGCGCGGAAGAAGCGGGCCTCGGCGATCATCGCCTTGTCCAGGCCCACGGCCTCGGCGTTCTCGATGATGCCGCTGGCGGTGTTGATGTAGGTAAACGCATTGCCCCAGAGGTTGTCACTGCGGGAGGTGCTGGCGTTCAGGTTGCCGGCATCGGACATGTCGGCGTCCTTGAAGTTGCCGTCGGCGGACTGGCCCCAGGTGGCCTCGTCGGTGCCGGTGGTCAGGATGTTGTAATAGTAGCCGTTGCCGTAGAGGTAACGGAGATGTCCGTACAGGGCGGTCAGACCGCCTTCGACACCCATCGAGGTGGAGAAGAAATCCGGGGTATAGTTGGTCTTGGGGTGCTCCTCGAGGATCTTGGTGCAAGAACTGGCGACGAGGGCGGCTCCGGCGATACCCAATGCGATTTTCGCTATCTTTTTCATGGCTCGGATTCGATTAGAAGGTTAAATTCACACCGAAGAGGAAGTTACGCGTATTCGGCGTATTGTAGCCCACATAGGACAGACGGCTCGGGCCCGGACGGCCGGCAGCGGTGGAACCGCCGTTGGCGTTGGGTTCCGGATCGAGGCCGGTCTCGCGGGTGTAGTCGGAGAAGAGCACGAGACCCGGGTTCTGGAGGGTCGTGTAGACGCGGAGGTTGTCGATGCCGGCGCGCTTCAGGGCGCCGAGCTTGTGGAAGTTATACCCGAGCGTGATCGTGCGGATCTTCAGGTAAGAGCCGTTGAAATAGGCCAGGGTGGAGGCGTACTTGGGGTTGTCGCTGCTCACGAGGGAGCCCGGGCGCGGATAGTGGGCGCCGGTGTTCTCCGGGGTCCAGTAATCGACATCGAGCTGGCCGCGACGGCCGGTGAGCATGTTCAGGTAGGAGTTCGCGCTGTGCAGGGAGGACAGCAGGATACCGCCCGCCTGGAAGGCGCCGATCACGGTGAGATCCAGGTTCTTCCAAGCCACGGTGGTGTTGAAACCGCCCTGGAAGGTGGCCTCGGCGTTGATCGGGACGCGGTCGGTCGTGTTGATGGCCCGCTTCGGGGTGCCGTCCGCTTCGTACTCGCCGTGGTACTTCACCTTGATGGTACCGATCGCCTGCTTCATGCCGTTGACTTCGGTGCTGGGCTCGAGGATGTCCATGTAGGGATCGCCGGGCTGCCAGAGACCGTCGTACTCGTAGTCATACAGGCAGTTCAGCGGGTAACCCACGAACCAGGCGTTGCCTTCGTCGCGGTCGGAACCGTCGGCCAGGGCCACGAGCTTGTTGCGGTTGGCGTAGAGGTTCAGGCCGGCGGTCCAGCTCCAGTCACGGTTCTCGATGATCGTCCCGTTGAGGGTCAGTTCGAGACCCCGGTTCTGCGTGGCGCCGATATTGGCGGTATAGCCGCTCACACCGGAAGTGGAAGGCAGGCCCAGGTTGAGGAGGATGTCCTTCGTGGCGACGCGGTAGTGCTCGAGGGTACCGCGGAGGCGGCCCTTGAAGAAGCTGAAGTCGAGACCGAAGTTCCAGGTCTGGGAGTACTCCCAGCCGAGGTCTTCGTTCGGCAGGGTGGACACGTAGTAGCCGGTGCCGTACTTGTCGTCGGCGAAGTTGTAGACGAGGGTGCTCAGGCGTCCGAGGGTGGCGTAGGCGGAGATGGCCTGGTTGGAGGTCTCACCATAACCGACACGGAGCTTCAGCTCGTCCAGCCAGCCGCGGGTGTTGCGCATGAAGGACTCGTTGTGGATGTTCCAACCGACGGAGACGGCCGGATAGGTGTGCCACTTGTGGCCGGGGGCCAGACGGGAGGAAGCATCGGAACGGACCGCGGCGGAGAGCATGTACCGGTCGTCGTAGGTGTACATGATACGGCCCATGTAGGAGATCAGGCCCGTCTGCGTGTAACTGCCGCCGTTCACGGTGATGTCGGAAGCCACGGCGCTGCCGATGTTGTAGTACTGGAAGAGTTCGTTGGGGATGTTCTTTCCGGAGAGGGACTGGCCGGTCGAGGTGGTCTGCTCGGCGGAATAGAGGGCGACGGCGTTCACACGGTGCTTGCCGAAGATGCGGTCATAGGAAAGCAGGTTCTCCACAGTCCAGTTGAACGTGTCGTTGAAGGACCAGGAAGCGCCGTTGGGATTGGTGGCAGAAGCGTTGACACCCACACCGGTGAAGGAACCACCCTTGGAGTTGCGATAGTTCAGACCGAGGCTGGCCTTGTAGGAGAGGCCTTCGATCCAGGGGAAGTAGAACTGCACATAACCGGTGTTGTAGGTGGCGATGGACTTGGACTCGTTCACCCAGACACCCTGGGCGGTCAGGTCCTCGACGCGCTCGCGCGTAACAATATACTGGTCGTTATCGGAAGGCATGTTGATGCGCCACTTGAGGTTGCCGTCCGCATCGTAGGGAACCACGAGCGGGGACTTCGAGAGGGCGGCATACAGGTCCACCTGGTTACCGGTGTTGGTGGTGTAGCTGGTGTTGGTGGTGAAGCCCACCCGGAACCACTGGCCGATCCGCTGGTCCACGCCGCCGCTGAGGGCGATGCGGTCGTAGCCCTGGGTCGGGATGACGGCCTCGTCATTATAATAGGTGACGCCGAAGCGGTAGCTGCCGCTCTTGGTGCCGCCGGACACGTTCAGGTCGTAGTTCTGCGTGTAGCCGTTGCGGTACAGGAGGTCCTGCCAATCGGTGAACTGGTCATCGGACTCGTCCAAGGTGTTGGAGTACTGGCCGCCCATCTTACGCATCTGGATGTACTTGTCGCGCGGCATCATCGGATACTTGACGGGCTTCTTAAAGGTGGCGTAGGTGTTGAAGGACACCTTCGGAGCCTGACCCTCGACACCCTTGTAGGTGGTGATCAGGATGACACCGTTGGCGCCGCGGGAACCGTAGATGGCGGTGGAGGCGGCGTCCTTGAGGATGTCCATGCTCTTGATGTCGCTCGTGGAGATGTCGGTGAGGGATCCCATGAACGGCATGCCGTCGAGGACGATGAGCGGATCGTTGGAGGCGGACAGGGAACGCTGGCCGCGGATGCGGATCTGCATCGAGGAACCCGGCTTGGAGTTCGTCTGGGTCATCTCGACACCGGCGACGCGGCCTTCGAGGGCGCGGGTGACATCACCGGCGGGAACCGCGCGGAGGTTATCACCGCCCACGGAGGCGATGGAGCCGGTCACATCCTGGCGGCGGGCCGTACCGTAACCGATCACGACCGTGGCTTCCAGCTGCTCGGCGTCATCTTCGAGGACGACGTTGATCTGGCTGCGGGATTGGACGGGAATCTGCACGGTGGTGTAACCCATGCAGGAGACCTCGAGGGTCGCGGACGGACTGGCCTGGAGGGAATACGTACCATCGACACCCGTGACGGCGCCGGCGGAAGAATTCACGACCATCACAGCCGCGCCCGGAACGGGCTCACCGCTCTTGTCCATGACCGTACCGCTGATGCGGATGCTCTGCGCCTGGGCGAAGAGCGGCAGCATCAGGCCGACAGCCACGAATGCAAGCGTTTTCTTAAGGTTGAATCGCATAGTGAAAAAAGTTTAAAGTTGATTGTTTGGTTGGTCTTCTTGCGTTTTTGCAAATGTATCATCTTTACAATCGTTTGAAACCGTGCGATGTAACAATAGTTGTCGTTTTTGAACCATGGCGCTTGCGGGACAAAAAGAATTTGTATTTTTGTAACAGATGAACCAAAAATGACAATGAGACGTTTTTTGCTTTCGGCCGTGCTCCTCGGGGGCGCATTTCTGACGGCGACGGGTCAGAACGCCCGCCTGTATCTGCCGGAAACCGGCCTCCCCAACTCGCAGGTGAACCGGATCTACCAGGACCGGAGCGATTATATATGGATCTGTACCGAAGGCGGACTGGTCCGCTTCGACGGCATGCGGTTCGAGACCTACCAGCATGACCGGGAAAGCGCGAACTGCCTGTCCAGTTCCTCCGTCATCGACATGGTCGAAGACAGCCGGGGCACCAAGTGGATCGGGACGGCGGCCGGCCTGGACATCCTGGACTCCGAGTACGCCTCCTTCACCCATTTCGACCTGCACCGGAATCCGGAGACGCCCGTAAACCCCTATATCGGGCGCATGGTCGAGGTCCCGGCCAACGGAACCCTGATCGTCGGAACGGGCGGTGCGGGCGTATTCGTCATCGACTGTGAAACCCGGCAGGAACTCCCCGAAAGCCGGGAGAAAATCCACCGGATCCTGCACACGGATTATATCCATACGTTGTTCCTGGACGCGTCCGGGCGGTTGTGGATCCTCCCGGGCGACAGCAAGCCCGTCATCCTGGACGCGGTCAGCCTCGAGCCCGCCGGCGGGCTGACGTGGAGCCCGGAGCTTCAGAAGGCCGGCGACCTGATCCGGGTCAACGATGTGGCCGAAGACCCGTTCACTGGCAACATCCTGCTGGGAAGCACGGAAGGCCTGCTGCTGTGCGAAGCCGGTTCCGGACTGATCCGGAAGGCTGCCGGACACCGCGCGGCGGCGACCGTGGGCGCGTCCGTCATTTTCGATTCACAGGCGTCTTCGGGCGAAGAGCGCCTGTTCCTCGTCGGGAACGAAGACGGCGGCCTGCTCCATTTCGACACCGAGACGGAGGAGGTCCGGACCGCCGTCGTCTCGTCCATCCGGCAGGAAACCGGCAACTGGAAAGCCACGTCCAACCTCCGGGATTCGCAGGGGAATCTCTGGCTAGGCCTGTATCAGACCGGCGTCCTGGTGGCGCCGAAATCCCGTTTCGGCTTCTCCTACATGGGATTCAGCACCCGCGGGATGCCGGGCGAGAACAATACCGTCGTCACGTCCGTCTACGAGGACGGCCAGCACCTGTGGGTCGCCACGGACGGCGGCGGCCTGTTCTGCCGGCCGGTGGCCGGCGGTCGCAGGCGGCTTCCCGAGCGTGTTTTCACCCGGGACAACTCTGCCCTCAACAACAATGCAGTCCTGGCCGTGACCGGCGACCGGTACGGGACCATCTGGCTCGGGACCTACCTGGGCGGCCTCTATTACATCGAAGGCGGCACGACGCTGAAGTCCTACCCCTATGGGGACCAGATCGGCACGGACCGGATCCGGACCCTCGTGTATGACCCGGCCCGGGACCTGCTGTACGTGGGTACCATGGGCGCCGGCCTTACCGTCATCGACGCGAAGACCCGGAAACCGGTTGCCCGGCAAGTAGACGAGGACTATCGCTGGATCAGCGCCTTGCACCTCGACCAGACCGGGCGCCTTTGGGTGGGCAGTTACAACGGCCCCTTCTGCTACGACCCGTCGCTGGACCGGATCGTCCCGTTCAGCGCGACCGTCGGCAACGGCATCCCGCCCCGCATCTACGACATCTGCAGCAGCGCGGACGGATCGGTCTGGTTCGGGACGGAGGAGGGGCTCTTCCAATGGAATGAGACCTCCCGGGAACTCCGCCGCTACACCCAGCAGGAAGGCCTGTCCAACAATGTGGTCCGGGCCATCCTCAACGCGGACGGCGGCGATATGTGGGTTTCCACGTCCAGCGGCTTGAACCGGCTCTCTCCGAGAATCGGCAAGATCACGGTCTTCCGGTCCTATGACGGCCTGCAGGGCAATGAATTCCGCACCGGCTGCGCTTTCAAGGCCTCATCCGGCCGGCTCTATTTCGGCGGCAACGGCGGTCTCACCTTCTTTTCTCCGCTCCTGGTGGACAGCGGCGGCGACCGGATGCCCCAGGTCGCCCTGGCGCGCCTGACCATGCTGGACCAGCCTGTCGTCTATGATCCCGCCAAAGGAAGCAACAATCTGATTGACAAGCATATATCAGAGGCAACCCGAATCCGGATCCCACGCGGGGTGGACATGTTCTCGCTGGAATTCTCCGTTCCGGAATACACCAATCCGCAGCGCCTCATGTTCGACTACCGGCTCTCGGGCTTCGAAAGCGACTGGAAAACGGCCCCCTCGCGCCTGCGCATGGCTACCTATACCAATGTGCGGCCGGGTCGTTACCGCTTCGAGGTCAAGGCATACTTTGCCGGCTCGCCCGAAGTCTTTTCCGAGCGCAGCGTTGACCTCCGCGTCGAAGCTCCCTGGTTCCTGACCGGATGGGCCTGGGCCGTGTACCTGCTCATCCTCACCGGAATCGTCCTGACGCTGGTGCATCTGGCCCGCGAGCGGCTGCGCCAGGATGAGCAGGAGAAGGAAGCCGAGTTGAAGGAGCTGCGGCTCGGCCTGTTCACCAACCTCACCCACGAGATCCGCACCCCGCTGAACCTCGTGATGGGCCCGCTGGGGGCCATCCGGGAGGCCGAGCAGGACCCCGTCCGCAAGGATACCTACAACCTGATGTACCGCAACTGCCTCCGCATCAACCGCATCGTGAACCAGCTGATGGACCTGCGGAAGATTGACGCCGGGCAGATGCAGCTGTTCTTCCGGGAGACGGACATCGTCTATTTCATCCGGGACATCATGCAGTCCTTCGACAAGCTGGCGGAGAGCAAGCGGATCGACTTCTCCCTTTCCTCCGCGCACCCGGAAGAAACGCTGTGGATCGACCAGGGCAACTTCGACAAGATCGTGTACAACATCCTGTCGAACGCCTTCAAGCACACGCCGGAAGGCGGGCGCATCCGCGTGGACGTATCCGCGCCAGTACCCAACCATGGTGAGTTGCAGGCCGATGTCCGGGAGTTCGTCCAGATACGCATCTTCAACTCCGGCAGCCGGATCGAGGAAGCCTGGATCAGCCATGTCTTCGACCGCTTCGTCCAGGTGAACCCGCACGATGCAAATTCGGGCTCCGGCGTGGGCCTCAACCTGACGAAAATGCTCGTGGAGCTGCACCATGGGCACATTTCCGCCGAGAACGAGGAGGACGGCGTGGTCTTCCGCGTGCTCGTGCCCGTCGGCAAGGAACACCTGACCGAACAGGAACTGTCCTATACGTCCCACCACAAGGACCTCTATATCAAGTCTCCTTCTGCGCAGGAACACGAGGACCAGACGTTCACGCAAAAGGAGGCCCCGGCGGACAAGGCCGCCCGGGCCCGGAAGAGCGTGGTCGTGGTGGACGATGACGACGATACGCGCGAATATCTCCGCAACCTGCTGCGCGACCGGTACAACGTCACGGCCTGCGCCGACGCGAAATCGGCCTGGAACGCCGTTTCGGAGACCCTCCCCGACGCCGTGGTCACCGACCTGGTGATGCCCGGCGAAAGCGGCAGCGACCTGTGCGCCCGCATCCGGGCGAACGAAGCCACGCGCCACATCCCCGTCCTCATCCTGACCGGCCAGAACAGCGTCGAAGAGGAACAGGCCGCCAGCGACAGCGGCGCCGACAAGTTCCTCTCCAAGCCCATTTCCGTGGAACTGCTCCTGAGCAGCATCGCCCAAGCGATTTCCAGCCGCGAGGCGGTGAAGGAAAAATTCGGCGTCGCGCTGAAATACGATTACTCCGGCATCAAGATGGGCTCGGCCGACGACAAACTGCTCCACCGCATCATCGAGAGCATCCAGACCCACCTGGACGAGCCCGAATACGGGGTGGCCGCCCTGTGTGAGGACGTCGGCATCAGCCGCGTGCACCTGAACCGCAAGCTCAAGGCCTTCGGCAAGGACTCCCCCGGCGTACTGATCAAGACCTTCCGGATGAAGCAGGCCGCCTATCTACTGGCGAACAACAAGGTCAATGTGTCCGAGGTAGCCTACCGCGTAGGCTTCTCCTCACACTCCTATTTTTCCAATGCATTCCGGGAGTATTTCGGGATGTCGCCGCGGGAATTCGTGACGCGCATCCAGGAGAATCCGGACGATGCGTCCCTGAAACAAATGTTTGAATAGGTGCGCCTTTTGGCTCTCCGATTCAAAAACAGGTAACATTTTCAACAACGATTGTAACCAAATCGTTGGGGCGCCACTTTCGTTTTTGTTACATTTGTACCCGAAAACGAATTGTACGCCCCATGAATAAACCGTATCCGTTCCTCCTCGCGGCCTGCCTGCTGTTCAGCATTCCGGCCGCCGCCCTCGACCATCCGGGTATCGCCGAGCGCCGCACGGCCCCCGGCCGGTTCTCCCTCGTGGAAAAAGGTGTTCCCGCCGCCGTGGTTGCGGACCCCGCCGACAAGCGGGGCGTCCTCATCGCAGCGGAAACGCTGCGCGAGGATTTCGCCCGCGTGTGCGGCGCCAAGGCGCCCGCGCAGGGCGCCCGCGCCATCTACGCCGGCACGAAGGACAGCCCGCTGATCAAGCGGCTCGCAGCGGAAGGACGCATCGACACGGCCTCCTTGGATGGACAGTACGAGACCTATGTCCTGCAGGTGACCGGCGACGCGGTCATCATCGCCGGCGCGGACATGCGCGGAACGATCTACGGCATCTACGAGATCTCCGAGCAGATGGGCGTCTCCCCCTGGTATGACTGGGCCGACGTGCCCGTCCCGCACAGCACGGACCTGTCGCTGGCGGCCGGGACCTATACCGTCCCCCAGCCCGGCGTCCGTTACCGCGGCATCTTCCTCAACGACGAGGCCCCGTGCCTAACCTCCTGGGTAAAGAACACGTACGGAACGAATTACGGCGACCACCGCTTCTACGCGCGCGTTTTCGAGCTTCTGCTGCGTCTGAGGGCCAACTTCATGTGGCCCGCCATGTGGGACTGGGCCTTCTATGCCGACGATCCCGAGAACAGCCGGACGGCCGACGAGATGGGCATCATCATGGGCACCTCGCACCACGAGCCGATGGCGCGGAACCACCAGGAATGGGCGCGCCGGCGGGGCGCCAGCGGCCCCTGGGACTACACCGCCAATAAAAAAGTCCTTACCCAGTTCTTCACCGAAGGCATCGAGCGGGCCAAGGATACGGAAGACCTCATTACCATCGGCATGCGCGGAGACGGTGACGCCTCCCTGGGCAAGCTGGGCGAGGAAGCCGCGTATATCAAGCTGCTGGAAACCATCATCAAGGACCAGCGCAAGATCATCCGCAAGGTGACCGGACGGCCCGCCGAGGAGCGGCCGCAGGTATGGGCCCTGTACAAGGAAGTCCAGCAGTACTACGACCTGGGACTCCGGGTTCCGGACGACGTGACCATCCTCCTGAGCGACGACAACTGGGGCGACGTCCGCAAGCTTCCCACCGCCGCCGAGCGGAAGCGGAAGGGCGGCTGGGGCCTGTACTACCACGTGGACTACGTGGGCGCCCCGCGCAACTCCAAGTGGCTGAATGTCACGCCTATCCAGAACATGTGGGAGCAGCTCCAGCTCACCTGGGCCTACGGCGTGGACAAGATCTGGGTCCTGAACGTGGGCGACCTCAAGCCGATGGAGTATCCCATCGACCTGTTCCTCGCGATGGCGCGCAATCCCGAAGCCATCACGGTGGAGAACCTGCCGGACCACACGCGGGCCTTCTGCGCGGCAGCCTTCGGTGACGACCAGGCCGAGGAGGCCGCGCGCATCCTCAACCTCTATTGCAAGTACAGCGGCCGCACCACGGCCGAAATGATGGACTGGCGGACCTATGACCTGCCGTCCGGCGAATTCCGCCAGGTGCGGGACGATTTCGTCCGTCTGGAAGCGGAGGCCCTGCGGCAGTTCCTCTCCTTGAAGCCAGAATACAAGGACGCCTACCGGGAACTCATCCTCTTCCCCGTCCAGGCCCTCGCCAACATCTATGAAATGTATTACGCACAGGCGATGAACCTGGCCCTGGCCGGCCGCAAGGACCCGGCCGCCAACGCCTGGGCCGACGAGGTCGAGCGCGCCTTCGCCCGCGACGCCGCGCTGATGAAGGAATACAACAAGGACATCGCCAGCGGCAAGTGGGACGGCATGATGACGCAGAAGCACATCGGCTACCGTTCCTGGAACGACAACTTCCCGGCGGACCGCCTGCCGCGGGTGGAACGAATCGAGGACACCGCCCCCGGCGGCTACTCTTTCGAGGCCGATCCGCGGGGCTTCACGGCCATCGAAGCGGAACACTGGAATCAGGCCTCAGCGGTTTCCAGCGCGGCCTGGACCGTAATTCCGGACATGGGCCGTACCCTGAGCGGTGTCGCCCTGATGCCTTACACGGTGCCGACCGACGGCGCATCCCTGACTTATCGCGTGTGCATTCCGGAAGGCGTGACGGCCGTCAAGGTCCATGTCATCACGAAATCGACCCTCGCCTTCAACAACACCGGGCACCGCTACGAAGTGGACCTGGCCGGCGCGAAGCAGACGCACCTCTTCAACGAGCGCCTGAACGAGGATCCGAAGAACATCCACTCAGTCTACTACCCCACCGTCGCCCGCCGCGTCGTGGAGACCGTCTCCGAACTTCCCGCCCAGCCCGGCTGGCAGGAACTCATCCTGCGCCCCCTGGACCCGGGCATTGTCTTCGAGAAAATCGTCCTCGACTACGGCGGCTACACGCCCCGATTCCTCTTCGGCGACGAGTCCCCCACCGGCAAATAGCCACGATGTGCCCGGTGGTGTCTTCCGAGGGACACCGGGCGCACCAAGCGGGCGAAACGTGTCAGGTGGTGCCGGCCGAGGGACACCGGGAGCACTAAGCACGCGAAAACGTGCCTGGTGGTGCTGACTCAGGGACACCAGGCGCGGCACGGAGCGGCGAATTCGCTATTCTTTATACGGATCCAGCCCCGCGCGCTCGCAGAGGAAGAGGTAGAGGGTTTCCCAGGCGGGCTTGCGGACATAGTTGACGCCCTGGTACAGGAGCGGCATGTTCTCTTCCTTCACCCAGGAGTCCTTGTCGTTGATGCCCCAGATGGTGATGCCGCCGCGCTGGGCGGGCGGGACGATTTCCAGGTATTTCTCGAAGATGAACTTGTACAGGTCGGCCTGGGCAGCCAGGTCGGAGCACTTGATGTCCAGCTCGGAGATGCGGACGGTCCGGCCGGTGGCCTGCAAGTCGCGGAGGCTCGCGACGACCTTGTCCCGGAGGTCCGGCGTGGCCATGTCCAGGTGCATCTGCGTACCGACGCCGGTCACCTGCGGATTGCCCTTCACATAGTCACAGTAGGCCTTCCGCTTGGCGTCGATCGTCTCGAGGTTGTAATCGTTCAGGTACAGGACGGCGGTCTTTCCCTTTCGGGCGAGGGCATCCGTGGCATAGGCGAACGCCTTGTCCACCCAGTCCTTGGTGCTCTTGAAATACCGGCCCCAGACGAACACATTGTCGCCGGTGGTGTTCCCCGCCGTGCGGAACTCGACGGGCCAGTCGGCGAACGTCTCGTTCACGACGTCCCAACCGTACACATCGAAATGTTCTACCATCGTGTACACCCAGTCACGGTACACATAGCCGATGACGTCGTTCACAAGCTCGCCATCCAGGCTGAAGCCGCTATTGAGGGCGGGCGGCACGCCGTCGGCCGCAGGAGCCGCCTTCGTAGCTGGAGCGATCTGGATATCGTCAAGGTAATAGGTCACCGCCTCCACGCCCCCGTAAAAGGCGAAAGAGAGGCTGGTACCCGACTCTACGGTGTAGTCCACGCTCTGGTACGTCCAATCAGCGCCCATCTTCGGGAACTCGTTATACTTGGAACTCCGGTACTTGACGTCCCCGTCGCCCCGGATGTCGATCTGGAAATCGGCCGCCTGGCCGGCCTTGGCATACCAGGAGATCCGATAGGTCGTTCCGGGCGTGACGGGGAAGGACTTGGTCACCACCTGGATGTCCCAGCTGTCCTTCGCGTAACCGGAGGAATTGTCCATTTTCAGCGACAGGGAGCCGCCGTGGGCCGTTTCGTCCGTGACGGACACATGGTCCGGGCCGTTCACCTGCACGAACAGGCCGGAGGAGGTGAGCTGGCCGGCGCCGCCCGCCGCGAGGCTCTCGAAATCGATGCCCTCAGCAGCCGGCTCCTGGCCGCCCCCACCGCCTTCCCCTTCCCCGAGGATGCGGATGTTGTCAATGACGACGTCCTTCGAGGCAGTGATCCGGAAGGCGAAATCGCCCAGGGATTCCAGCGTAAAGGGAACGCTGTACTTGTGCCATTGGCCCTTGACGCCCGCCTGCAGCGACTGGCCGTCACCGGAAGCGACGTAGAGCGTACCCTCCTTGGCGAGGGTCTTGGCCCAGAAAGAGAATACATACGGCTTCCCGGCCTCGACAGCCGCATCGACCGTCAGCGCAGCGCCTTCGGAAACCGCCTTCGCGGCATAGTCGCCCGCGAAGACATCATACAGGCTCTGGAAGATTTCGAAGCCATCGGCCGTGAAGCCGTCCAGGGTGCCGGCCTCGAAGTTCCAGTTCCGCTGGAGGAGGGAGGCGTTGTTGTCTGTCGCGGCTTTCGAAATCAAATTGTTCAGGTACGCGCGCTGCTGCTGGCTGTGCCAGCCGAGCGTGTGGCCGAACAGCTCGGTCCCGCACGCCTTCGCCCAGCCGGCCATCGCATCGGCGTTCGTGAAGTTGTACGCGCCGTCCGCCTGGACAATGCCGTCATGCTTCATTTCGTTGCCGAAGGTGACGGCGGCGAAATCGCGCTTGAGGATGTCCGCGACCTTGGCGTTGTTCCGATACTCCCAGTAGGTGAACGAGACGCCCAGCTTGAGGCCGGCCTTCGCGGCAACGTCCCTCAGGCTGTATTTGTCATAGTCCACCACCTTCTGGGCCGGCGGGTCCGGCGTGACCGGTTTCTCCTCGGGCTTCTGGGGAGTGATGGGCGTGGGGTCTTCCTTCCCGCAGGAAACGGCGGCGAGGACCAAGGTGGACAAGAGGACAAGGGTTCCTATCTTTTTCATACGCATGCGATACCCTGCAAAATTAGGAAAAAAGAACGGATTTGAACATTTCTGACCCATTTCTAGTCTTGTTTTCTGCAGGGAAATCGTATATTTGTATTCGGTAGAAACTACAATAACCCGGAATAACACCTTAAACGATATGGCAAACAACGAATCCAAAGGCTTCTACAAGCTGAGCTGGGCCCAGCGCATCGGCTTCGGCGCCGGTGACATGGCGCAGAACCTCATCTACCAGACCATCTCCATCTGGCTGCTGTTCTTCTACACGAACGTGTTCGGACTGGATCCGGGCGCGGCCGCCTTGATGTTCCTCATCGTCCGCCTCGTGGACGTCCTGTGGGACCCGATCGTGGGCACCATCGTGGACAAGGGCAACCCCAAGTGGGGCAAGTACCGCAGCTGGCTCGTCCTCGGCGGCATTCCGCTCGTGGGCCTCGCCATCCTGTGCTTCTACAACGGATTCAGCGGCTCGCTGGTGTACGCCTACATCACTTACGTGGGCATGTCCATGTGCTACACCCTCGTGAACGTGCCTTACGGCGCCCTGAACGCCTCCCTCACCCGTGACACGAACGAGATCACCATCCTCACCTCCACCCGTATGTTCATGGCGAACCTCGGCGCCCTCTGCGTGAAGTCCCTTCCGCTGATCATCGCCCTCTTCGCCCCGAAGGTGCTGAACCCCGAAACCGGCAAGATGACCGCCGTCTATAACACGCCCGACGCCGCCCAGGCCTGGTTCATCACGATGACCATCTTCGCCCTCGCCGGCCTCGCCCTCCTGATCTTCTGCTTCTTCCAGTGCAAGGAGCGCGTCGTGATGGACGAGAAGGAGTCCGCCAATGTGAAAGTGAGCGACCTCTGGATGGAGTTCGGCCGCAACAAGCCCCTCCGCGTCGTCGCCTTCTTCTTCATCACCGCC